>WNGK01000064.1_pt1 | contig 163666 bp, 136 predicted proteins | sample 5400601 | NCBI WGS metagenome assembly WNGK01 (sample SAMN13153376, study PRJNA577476) | soil metagenome | isolation source: 60 cm soil or saprolite under Garry oak tree replicate 1 | place: USA:California | collected 2016-06-15 | reverse complement strand
TTCCGGAGAAAGAACCGGACGGAGAATCTCCAGATGATGGGTGAGTTGCTGGCGCAGGAGGTTCGATATGCCCTCGGTCCGCCTCCGCAGTTCCGGGAGGTCCTGCAACGCGACCGGCTTTTCTGGCGCTTCACTCATAAGTTTCAAAACTAAACCGCCTGTCCGACGATACCCCCCCAATTCAAGGGTAGCTGTAAAGTCCCGCGCAGTATCTAGCACGCCGATCGTTTGCCGGAAAGCAGAATTATCGCCACTCCGGAGCCATCCCGTCGCCCCTTCTTATCGATTACCATTGGTCATGGCGGCGGGGTTGCGTTTTGCGCCTGGCCGACTCAACGGCAGCGCAGCGACAGGGATTTCGGCGGCGAGGAAATCGATTGCAGCCTGACCAGGCGCGCGGCGTCGCGGCCCTTGATTGAAAGCAAGGGCATGATTCCCTGCTTTAAGATCACCTCCGCGGCCCGGTCGCTGAGCCAGGCTTCCGCGCAGGGCTTCACCTGGGTTTCGCCCTCCTGCTTGAACTTGTGCACCGGGAGCTCGCCAATTTCTCCCGATCCATCCGCGCTCATCTCCCAGCCCTCCGCTCCAAACGCCTCGGCCAGAAGGCGCCCGCACACCAAAGCCGGATTGCCCCAGAGATAAGCTTCGTGCGGGGAGCCGTCGGAGAGTTCTTCGAGCGGAAAAGTCTCGATCGGATCGCTGGATTTGCCGTACGGCTGGCGGAGCAGAAAGCGGGGCAGGACCAGGCCGAGATAAGGCGCTTCGGGCAACTCGCGCAGCGAGCGCCAGGCCGCGCGACTCTCGTCGGGCATGGGTCGTTTCCAGTCGTCCGGGTCGTGGTGCTGGCCGAAGGAATCGCAACCGACGAAACCTGGACTGGCGGCGGCAATGAACGGGGCGCCCACCAAGGCGGAAACCTTCGCCAGGCGGCCGAGCAGCTCGATGTCTTCGACGCGCTCGCTGAAGGTGTAGTGCCCCGCCAGCACGGCCCATGGGTGATTGCGGAGCAACTTGAAAGCCCCCGTCAATGCCAGCTCCTCCTGCGCCTGGAGGTCCGCCGCCAATTCCTCCTTGGAGATGTCGATCACGTGAAGTTTGAGGTTTTCCTCCGCGCCGAAATCACGGACCAGCCGGTCGAGTCCGCGCCACGTGGCCTCCAGATTTTGAAATGCGGCGTTACGTAAAATGGCCCGCAGGATTCTGGCGCTTTCCGCTTCCACCGCCGCCAGATAAACCGACTGCTCCGCGCTCGCCGATGGCACGACGCTGGGCGCCACGATGTTCCTGATCAAGGCGTTGAGGTCGATGCCGGTGGCGGCGGATTTGCTGGCGGGTGGGGTTGCAGGTCTCTCTCCAAGCAGCCGGGCGAGAGTCGCTTCCGTGGATTCGGTTGGCGGCTGGGGCGCGTTCGGTTTTGCTTCTCCGGCAGGCGGGCTGAAGCGGGCTTGCAACCGGGCCAAGGCGGACGAGGCAGTCGCCGGATTGAGCAATTCCCGGCGGGCCTCCAGCAAACTGGCCAGCGGGCCAACGTTCCTTAGGAGTTGATCGGGATGAAAGTCGTCCACCTTCTCGATTCGCAAGTTGATGGTTTCATCTGCCTGGCTCGGCGATGGCAGACGCAGCGTGGCCCCGAATTTGGCGAGGACGTTCTCAAAATTATCGCAGTCGATGTGCAGCGGGCGCCGCGCGGCGATCGGCTCGATGAGGCCGCGATTGGATCGCCCGCTGAAATCCCCCAGCACCGCGAGGGAGAAAGGTGTTTCGGAATCGCGCGGAGCGCGAGCGGCGGCAGCCCCCGGCGAAAGGTCGAATTGAATCTTCCCGAAAGAGAATCGAGCGCCCATATCTTTCCGTGCCAGCTTTGGATGACTTGGCCGCAATAACCTGTCGGCCAAAGGCGAGATGTTTGTGCTCCGGGCCAGGAATTACAATCCCCAATCGCGAGCGCGCTCCGAAGCGGCCCGAAAGTAGTTCTCTGATTGTGAGACACCGGCCAGCCGGCGTGTCCAGATTTTGGATGCGAGGCCGGCCGGAACCTACGAAAGCAGGGAACGAAGCGCATTCAATTTGCTGGACCTTAGGAACTTGCGGCACTATGGCGGAGTTGGCCGCATGGTGCGGATTTTGCTTGGGCTGGTGGCTCGTTTGTTCGTGACTTGCGCCGGCGAAGGCTTAAATTGGTTTACGAATAAATGATGTCGATGGCCGTCGAAACAACTGGTTGAGTGTATGAAAACTATCCTCGTTTTGCTCTTGGGCTTCTGCGTGTCGCTCTCCGCGCGGGCGCAGCTTTTTTCTCCGGAATCGCTGACTGGCGCGCTGGTGGGGGGAGTGGCGGGGGGCATCATTGGCAATAACAGCGGCCACCAAACCGCGGCTGGCGCCGCTATTGGGGCAGGCAGTGGGCTTCTGCTCGGCTCGCTGTTTCACAGCGCGCGGCAAGAGGACTATTATTCGCCTTATTATGCTTCCGCACCGGGGGCGTATTACCCGGGGCCGGTTTATCCTGCCTACTATTACTATAATCGGCCCAACTATGCGTGGGGCGGAGCGGCCCTGGGCGGCATTGCCGGCGGGATCGTCGGCAACAATAGCGGGCACCACACACTGGAAGGCGCGGCCATTGGGGCGGGCGCGGGTCTGGTCTTGGGCAGCGTCGCTGAACAAGCCGCGCGTCGGCGGGAATTCGCCCGTGCCGCCGCGGCCCAACCCTACTCTGTGCCGCCCGGTTACGCCGCCAATGCCGCGCCGGCACCGGCGCCGGCAGTCACGCAGACGCTTGCGCCCCCGGCGTCGTCCCCCACTCGTCTGGCGGCTCCCGCCAGCTCGATGAGCAGCGCGAACAGTCTTTTCGGCCGCTAAACCAATCCGGTTTCGTTTTCGTTCTGACGATCCCAAATTCCCCACCTATGAAAAAAATCAAGATGGTCAGTCCCGCTCTGCTAACCCTCGGCCTCTTCCTGACGGGCTGCGCCTCTTCGGGCGTCAAGAATCCCTCCGGCGTTCCAGTGACCGAGATGAAAGCCGACGAACGCGGGTTCGTGGCCGGCACCGGCGTGGAATCGCAGGACCTGGTGGCCGTCACCGACAAGATGGCGCGGAGTATCCTGAACGTTAAACAGATCGCCAACGCCCAAGGCACGCCGCGCATCGTGCTCGATCCGGTGATCAACGAGACACGCTTCCCCATCAACAAGGACATCTTTCTGACGCGTATCCGCACCCAGCTCAATTCCAAAGCGCAGGGCAAGGTGCTGTTCCTGGCGCGGGAGCGCATGGCGGCGTTGGAAAAGGAGCGCGAGCTTAAACAATCCGGACAAGTCACCAGCAGCAGCGATCCGCACACGGTCGAATTCAAAGGCGCCGACTTTTTCCTGACCGGCAAACTGCAAGGTCTGTCCACCCGGACCGCCGCTGGCACGAGCGACTATGTGCTCTACGCCTTTCAACTGATCGACGCGCGCACCAGTGACATTATTTGGGAGGATTCGGCCGAGATCAAAAAGCAAGGCCTTGAAGACGCCGCTTACCGTTAGGTGGCCGGGGCCGGCGCCCGTCGCATGAAACCTTTCTGTTGGCCCTCCCTGCTCGGAGTGTCTCTGCTGCTGGCGGGTTGTGAAACCACGCGTTACCACCCGGCGCCGCCGCTCACCGGGGACCCGCTGATCGACGGCCCGCGGGAGATCCAAGCCGGACCGCCGAAAGACAAGGTCCTTTGGCAATACCGCACCGCCCTCGCCGACCTGAACCACGGCAAGTTTGCCGAAGCCAAACAATTGCTGGACGACGCCCTGGCGCGCATCGAAGGCGTCTTTGGCAAGGACGAATCGGCCCGCAAGTCGCGCGGCTACTTTGCGGCGGAGGCCAAAAAGACCTTCATCGGCGAACCGTACGAGCGAGTGATGGCCTACTATCTTCGCGGCATCCTCTATTGGATGGATGGCGAACCGGACAACGCGCGCGCCTGTTTCCGCAGCGGCGAAATCCATGACAGCGACACCGTCGAGAAGAAGTATGCCAGCGATTATGTTCTGCTCGATTACCTGGACGGCCTGGCCACCGTGAAGCTGGGCGGCGACGGTTCCGATGCCCTCAAACGGGCGGAGGCTGAAGCCCGCCTCTCCAGCCCGCCTCCGTACGATCCCAAAGCCAACGCGCTCTTCTTCGTCAACTTCGGTCCCGGGCCGACCAAATACGCGGCTGGGCAGTACGCCGAACTGTTGATGTTCAACCAACGCCCGACGCGCATTCGCTCCGCGCAACTGCAACTGGCTGGCAAGAGCTACCAGCTTCGTCCATACGACGATCTCTATTTTCAGGCCACGACGCGGGGCGGCCGGGTGATGGACCACATCCTCGCCAACAAAGCCGGCTTCAAACGCACGACCGACGCTGTCGGGGATGCCGCGCTGATCAGCGGCGCGGTCCTGGCGCAGCGCAAAGAGACGCAGACCGCCGCGCTGGGAGCGGCCGCCTTCGGGTTGCTGAGCAAAATCGCTTCCGCCAGCACGACGCCAGAAGCGGACATTCGTTCCTGGGACAACCTGCCGCTTCATCTAAGCTTCGCCGCCGTGGAACTCTCTCCCGGCCAATACGTTGCCACGGTTGATTTTCTCGATGAAGCAAACCGGCTCCTCCCCGGTCTAACCAAAACGATCACCATCAACGTCCCGGCTGGACCGGGCGACAAGGTGGTCTATGTGAGCGACAAATCGGTAACCCCTCAGACGATATGAAAAACATTGTGATGCCACTCTTCGCGCTGGCGGCGGCGGCCTTGATCAACGCCGGTTGCAGCACCCCCGCCGAGACCGGCGCTTATCCGCCCCAAAACGCCACCAAGTTTGATCTCGAGAGGCAAGCCTGCGTCGTCTTCATGGATCCCGGGGCGCAACAGTCGGTGACCTGCACCGGCTTGCAAGTAAAACCGCTGGCCGATGGCCGCTTCGAAGTCAACGCCAACATGCGCAATCGGGAAAACCGCCGGATTCAGGTGCAGATTAACTGCGAGTTCAAAGACGAACAAGGCTTTGTGGTGGACTCAACGCCCTTCCAAACTCTCATCCTGACCGAGAACGCCCAGGAAGGGGTTAGCTTCCAGTCCATGAATTCCCAGGCCAAGAAATATACCCTCCGCGTCCGCGAAGCCCGTTGATGAATAGGCCCCTGGTGATGCCGTCCAAATTGTTTATGAAAGCAAAACTCCTGTCTGCCCTCGGCCTGCCAAGCGCGCTTATCCTGGCGGCCAGTGCCACGGCCCAAAAGCGCGAGCCGCCGGCCTCCCCTCCTCCCCCGGACGCCACGCCGCCGCCTGTGGCCATAGCGCCAGCGCCGCCCGGCGCCGCGCCGGTTTATATTTATGAGCAGAAACCGCTGGGTGGCCGGCAGCCCTTGGTCGGCCCCCAACAGGCGCAGACGATCATCGACCGTTTCAAGGCCGCCTATCCCAAGCTCGGCAACCCGCGCTTGCTGATCTATGTGAACCGGGAATTAGTCGATGAAAACTCCGGACTCAAGCTCGTCGCCCGCACCGAAAAGATCCATACCACCAGCAAGGGTGACACTTCCAACTCCACCGAGAACGCTTCGCATGAGAACCGCTATCGTCTGCACGAACGAAAGGAACCGATCCTGGCGGATAAACAGACCGTTCGCGACGTCGAACGACTCTTTGGGCGCCCGCTGCGCCAGGGCGGTGCCAGCCTCGCCGACCAAAGCGTCGCCACTCAGTTAGTGGCCGACAAACCACCGCGCTCCCTGGCCACCGAAGGGGAGCAGGCGCGCAAAGACCGCGAAGCCCTTGCGAAAATCGCCGACGTGGTGGTTGAAATCCTCATCTCCTCCAAGGACCAGCAGGTCGCCGGCCTTTCAGGCGACAGAACGTACGCGGTGCCGGACATCCAAGCCACCGCCATTCGATTGAGCGATTCAAAAATCATGGGCCAGGCCTCCGCGTCCGACGTTATCGGCCGAGGCAATTCCTCGTACAACGCCCGGACTTTCGACGTCCGTGAAGTCACCGAAGCTACCGCGCTGGCGTTGATGGAGGACATGCTTACCGGCATCGATGTCCCCGCCACCGCGGCCGCCCCGGAAGTCAAGCCTTAGGGCGTGTTTTAGAAATCGCCCGGTCAGGGGACCGGGCCTACAGGGCTTCGGGATTTTGGCCATTTCCCGTAGGCCGCGTGCCCTCACGCGGCGTCCGTCGACAATTCTAAAACACGCTAATAGAGGTCTGCTGCACGACTCCGCGTCCGCCTATTCCTTAGTTGCGTAATTGATGCTCATCGCTCCCCCGAGCAAGTGGACCAGGCGCACATCGCGACAATTGAGCTTGCGCATCTCTTCGGCCACTCCTTGTTGCGCCGGGTAATGGTTCAGTGATTCGAGAATATAGGCGTAAGCCTGGGCATCGCCGCACAACAGCTTGCCGAACAGCGGCACGCACCAACGCAGGTAAGCGAAATAAAGCTGGCGCCAGACCGCATTGTTCGGCTTGCCAAAATCCAGGACCACGAGCCGGCCACCCGGTTTCGCGACACGCCACATTTCCTCCAAGCCCGTCTGCCACCGCGCCAAATTCCGCAGGCCGTAGCTGACGGTCACGAGGTCAAACTGCGCCGCCGGAAAAGGAAGAGCTTGCGCGTCGCCCCGGATAAATTGCGGGTTGCGGGCGCCCATTCGCGTCGCTGTGACCGCGCCGGCTGGGCCTCGAGGACTTTCCTCATCGGACCTGGCGCGAGCCATTGCCAGCATGGCCTCGCTGAAATCCAGACCGACCACCTCCGCGCCTTGCCGCGCGAGGGCGAAGGCGACGTCGCCGGTGCCGCAACAAACGTCCAGCGCACTCTCGCCCGCCACGGGATGGGCCAGCGCCACCAGACGGCGCTTCCATAACCGGTGCAGCCAGAAACTCTGCAAATCATTGATGAGATCGTAACGCCTTGCGATAGCGGCGAACAAATCGTTCACCCTGGCCGCGCGCTCCTCGCCGGCCGTGTAAAATTTGTTCGCCATGCCGCCGCAGTTTAACCCAGCGCGGCCGGCCCGCAACCAAAGGCGCGGTTCTGTGATGCGGCGCGGCGCCCGGCGGCTCTACCGCGAAGCCGAATAAACGCCGGCATCCGGGTGCTCCGCCACCCAGGCATACCAGCGACACTGCACGCTATCCACCCAAGTGAGTTCCTTGCCTTTCAGGGGGCCATCGACGCCGCGACCGGCCAGCGTCCAGCGCGTTCCGGTTTCGCGATCCTTGAACGGCGCGGTTTCCGGGGAATCTTTGTCGGCATAAAAAGTCAGCGCGCGGTCTTCCAATTGGGAGTTGAACGCCACGGCCGTAAGCGTCGGCCGGTACCAAAAAACCGCCACCGCCATTTCACCCACTTTGCCAGTGAAGCAAGCGCGTTCGCCGGCTCGGTCCAAAGGAAAAGCCTTGCTCTCCGCTCCGGCCTCCACGCCCATCACCATGGCGAGCGGTTCGAGTCGGGAATCGACTTTGCCCATGTTCTGGCGGGCTTCCGGGCTGAGGCCCGTCGGCAGCTCGACCGGCGGATAGTTCGTCCCTTCGAAGAGATTGTATGCGGTGGATTCCGGATGGAGCATCAACCAGTAACCCCAATCGGTGGCCAGGCTCGGAAGGCGCCGCAGCCGCCCGCCTTTTTGCGGGCCGTCGAAAGCCGAGCCGGTCAGGGCCGACCACAACGTGCCATCGCGTCCTTTCACCACCATCACGCCGCGACTCCAGCCGAAGAATTCGTAACCCTTATCCTTGGTGAAGGCGCTGACGTAACCGCCGTCCGGATCGAAAAAGAAAAGCCCGTAAGTGTCGTTGACCACCCGCGGCCCGGCCAGAAAGTGGCGGATTGGAATGGCGCCGCCGTTGTGCGCGCCGCGCAGCCAGGCAATCACGCGGTCATCACTCCGAATGAAATTCTTCCGGTTTTGAGTCGAGCAATAGGAGCAGGGCGGTTCCGTGAGTGATTTGTGAAGTCCGGGCTTGGAGAGCACCTCCGGCGGGGCCTCCGCGGGCAAGCCGCAGGTTGCCAGCAGGATCACCGGCGCAATTCCAAGCCACCATTTGAGAGAAGGCTGTATCATACAATCGTCGCGTCGCCATTGGTAGTGCTTAAAGGCTCCCGCCGACAAGGCGAATCAAGGCGGCCTTTGCCAAGCAGATGCGGCATGTCAAACCAGCGACGCGCGCCTAGGCCCGCCATGTACGTGGGCAAACGGCCCACACGAGTTGGGCCTTGCCGTCGCCGAAAGGTCCACCGGCCGATACACCGAGGGCATCTGCTGGCTTTCCGATGCGGCGCAGTCAGAATTTTGTGGTTATGAACGATCACTGTCATCCGGTTGAGTGAGGCGACGCTTGCTGAAAGCATCTGACCATGAGTGAGTTGCATAAAAAGAACGATGTGAGCGATTTGGACTCCGTTTTGTCATTTTCCCCGGCAGGGGCGGTGCCACGCTGGTTCCATCCGCGTGGAAAAACTGATTTTGACATCGCACGGCGAATCGTGCACGGCGCCCGATCGAGCCGGATCGGGATGGCCGGCGAGGTTGGAGGAGCATCGCGGAACATCGGCGGTCTGGAAAAAACCGCCATTCGTTTGGCCGAGGAAGCGTTTCTGGCACACGACCAGCTATTCGGTGCTCGGTAGATTTTGATATTCAACGACATGGGCGAACGCCAAAAACAATGCGACTTCATGAAAGCGCTTATGCTCTACGAGGATACGGAAGAGCGGCGGCGCCTGGAGGCGAAGATCTGCAAGGCGGAACGCGACGAAAAATGCGTCTGGCGGGTCCTGTTTCTGGTGCTGGTGCTGGAGCTAATTTCCTTCGCGGGGCTGGGCTATTCGGCGGTGTTCATGCCGGAGTTCTTCCAGAATACCAAACCCTTGCTGGTGAAGCTGTTTTGCACGCTGGGCCTGAGCGCCGCGATTTGTCTGCTGGTCTTCGGCGGCTACTGGCTCTGGCATCGAGAAGTGTTGAATGGACTTCATGAGGAATGCCGCCGCGTCATCCGGGCCGCGCTGGACGACCGTTACAAGGCGAATCTACAGTCGCAGGCAACGCTGGCGAACCACGAGCGGAGCGTCGAAGTGTACGATATGGTGACAGCGGCGCCCCAAAACAAGACATCCGTCCTCAGCTTGCCCGAAATTTCTTAAGCCGGAGGATTTGGTCGAGCAACCGCGTTTGTAGCCCTGGAGGCCGAATTCTCGCCTCGTGCGCGTCCGAGTTTCCCGCTCCGAAGCGTCTGCGATCAGCGGGGATGGGTGAACTGATAACCGCGCTGAATGCTTTCGCCTCGGCCAAAATAAATCACCGAGGAAGAACGGCATGCGCTGGCGCAATCCTCGAAATAGTTGTCCGCACAGCCTCCGGACCCACCGATCAAGATCACAGTCGGCGCCGCACAAACCGCCGGCTCCTGGCAGAGCACCGGCCCTTCGAACGCGACCGGCGCCTGATAGACTACTGGCGCCTGATAAACGACGGGGGCTTGATAAACCACCGGCACCTGATAAACGACTGGCGCCTGATAGATTACCGTTGCCGGGGCGGGATCCGCGCCACCGCTGAGCACGATCACGCCCTGAGCTTGCGCCGCGGCCAGGCCGAAGCCAGTCACAGCCAGTAAAGCGAAGGGGAATTTGGTTTTCATAATGTTCTCTCTCTACTCTGGACGAACCGATTCATCGAATCCTTCAAAGTTTACGCCCGGCCTCCAAACCCGCAGCTTCGATTCACGGTGATCGGCAGCGCTCGATTTTTCCAGCAAGCGATGGCATGATTAACACCGTGCGATGGCGTTTTCGATTCGCGTCGTTCATCGGCGTGCTGGTCTTGCTCGGCGGGAGTACCGCCCCGGCGCAAGCGCCGCCAGCGATCATGCACGTCACTTTGTACGCCACCCAGACGGTCCGCACCGTCGATGCGCGTTTCTTCGCGGTGAACACGGCCATCTGGGACAAGGTGTTCGACACGCCCGCCACAGTCACGCTCCTGCGGGCGATGGGTTGCCTGGCCCTGCGCTTTCCCGGAGGCTCGGCTTCCGACGATTATCACTGGGCCTCCAACACCAGCGGCACCAACACCTTGACCTGGGCGACCTCGTTCACGAGGTTCGCGCATGTCGCCACGAACCTGGGCGCGCAAGTTATCATTACCGCCAACTATGGGGGCGGCACGCCGCAGGAAGCCGCGGCTTGGGTCCGCTTTGCCAACGTCACCAACCATTATGGCTTCAAGTATTGGGAGATTGGGAATGAAAATTACGGCACCTGGGAACTCGACACCAACGTCTTCCCGAACGACCCTTTCACCTATGCGACGCGGGCCAGGGACTACTTGGCCCAGATGAAGGCCGCTGATCCGTCCGTCAAAATCGGCGTGGTCGCCGTCACCGGCGAAGACTCCTACTCGAACAATTACACCAATCATCCCGCCACCAACCCGCGCACGGGAAAGTCGCATAACGGCTGGACGCCGGTTCTGTTGACGACGTTGAAAAACGAGGGGGTCACGCCGGATTTTCTGATCTATCACCGCTACGCGCAGGCCCCCGGCGCGGAAAACGACCAGAACCTCCTGCAATCTTCGCGCACCTGGCCGAACGACGCGGCGGACCTGCGCCAGCAATTGAGTGATTACCTCGGCCCGGCCAACACCAATGTCGAGCTGGTCTGCACCGAGAACAATTCCGTCTATACCAACCCGGGCAAACAATCCACGAGCCTGGTCAATGGCTTGTTCCTGGCCGACAGCATCGCCCAGGCTCTGCAGACCGGCTTCAACGGCCTGGTCTGGTGGGACCTGCGTAACGGACAGGATCCCAATCAAAACAACAGCCCGGCTCTCTACGGCTGGCGTCAGTACGGGGATTATGGGGTGGTTTCCACCGGCAACGATCGTTATCCGACCTATTACATTGGCAGGCTATTGCCGTATTTCGCGCGCGGCGGCGACGCGATCATTCGCGCCACCAGCGATTCCCCGTTCCTGGCCGCCTATGCCGCCCGCCGCACGAACGGTATGATCTCTCTGCTCGTCCTCAACAAGAGCGCCTCGAACTCGTTCAATGCCAGCATCAGCCTGGCCGCGTACCAGCCGCAGACCAACGCGATCGTGTACAGCTACGGTATTCCGCAGGACGACGCGGCTCGAACGGGCATCGGCTCGCCGGACATCGTGCAAACGAATTTCCCGGGCGCCGGCACTAATTTCACGTTTACGTTCCCGCCGTATTCGGCGACGGTCCTTTCGTTCGCGCCGGCGCCGCCAAGGCTGCTCATCGCGCCCGGCGCTCTGCGGGCGGACGGACTTCACTTTCAAATCCAAGGCCTGGCCGGCTTGCGTTACATCGCCCAAACCTCCAGCAATCTTTTGAATTGGGTTGCGATCGCCACCAACCTGTTTACCAACGCCGTCCTTGATTTCACCGACGCGCAAGCGACGAACCGCCCGCTTCGGTTTTATCGGGCAGTATGGGCGCCGTGACCGATCGCCGCCATGAGTGAGACCGCCTGGGAAGCGCGCTATCAGTCCGGCGACATGCCGTGGGAAAAAGGCGAACCGTCGCCGGGCCTGGTGGATTTTCTGGCCGCGCATCCGGAGCTGCCCCGCGGCAGCGTGGCGGTGCCCGGTTGCGGCTCCGGCCACGACGTGCGCGCCTGGGCCAAAGCGGGTTTCGAGGCGTTCGGCTATGACTTGGCGCCGTCGGCGGTCCGGCTTGGCCGCGAAAAAACCAAGGGCACGGGACTGTCCGCCCAATTTCAACTGGCCGATTTTCTCGCCGACGAAGCGCCGCGCAGCTTTGATTGGCTTTTCGAGCACACCCTCTACTGCGCCATCGACCCCGCGCGGCGCGACGAATATGTCCGCGCGGTCCCGCGCTGGCTCAAGCCCGGCGGCCAATTCCTCGCCGTGCATTATCTGATACCCGACGCCGACGGCCCGCCATTTGGGACCACGCGCGAGGAGGTGCGCAAAAGGTTTTCGCCGCACTTTGATTTGCTGGAGGAATGGGTGCCGCGCTCGTACCCCAACCGCACGGGTTTGGAACTGATGCTCTGGTGGCGGCGAAAAACCGGTCCTTAATTCTAGTGTCCCGTCTCACACATTCAGCCACGCAACGTGCGGACCCTGTCCTGAAGGGACAATTGAGAATAGCCCAGCCTTTCAAGGCTGGGTTAAGACCCGGTGAGGGCCAAGTCCCGAAGGGACGGCTGAAATCCTGTGCGGCAAAATCGGAGACACTGTCTCGTGCGCTGTTGCAGCCGCAGCTCTACAACGGCAGTAATCACCCCTTGGCTTCGAGCAATGCTCCCCCTCGCCCCATGGTCGGGACATCGCGCCGCGATGTCCCGGCCCGTGTAACAGCGGGCGGAATCAATCGCGCGCGACGGATGACGCGGAAGCATTGACCCAGAGGATTCTCGATTCAGGCGTGCTGCCGGCGGACGCCGACCGTGACGCCGCTCACATCGCGCTCGCCACGATTCATGAAATGGATATCCTTTTAACTTGGAACTGCCGGCACATAGCCAATGCATTCATTCAGGCCAAGCTGCGAATGTTGGCTGATGCTGCCGGTTACACCCTCCCGGTGATATGCACGCCGGAAGAACTGCTGGAAAACGAAAATGAGCAAAACGACTGACATTCAGACCGCGAAAACGACCGGCGACGTGGTGCTTAAGGAAATCTGGCGCATCAAAGACACGCTTTCGGCCTCCTATAGCCACAACGTGAAACGCCTGTTTGCCGAGACGCGCAAGCGCGAGAAACTATCGGGCCATCCGCTGGTCGAGCCTCCAAAGCGCCGCAAGGCGTGAAAAACATTGCCGATTCGCCCGGACTGGGCGAAGGGACATCCGGGCGCGCAAGACGGAGCGAAGCCGACTCATTCATGTTCCAAGTGCAGGCCACACTTTTGCAGCAGGGTGGTTCTTGCGTGGCCGCGTACCGCTGTGTAATCTCCCGCAAATGACGCAGGCCCTTGGTAACGCAAGCGGACCATTTCGCCGCACACACGGTTCCCTCTTGGGTGCCGACGCGCCGCCCGGAGGCGCGCACGATTCTTCCGTGGGACTTTTTGAATAGGAGGAAACAGAGGGAACAGAGAATAAAAACTCTGTTTCCTCCGTTCGCTCCTGTTTAACCCTAATGCCAATGCATCCGCTGTTCCAAAAAGCTTCGGGTTTGACCGAGACAATCATCGCGGCGGCTATCGAGGTTCATCGCGATGTCACTGATGGGATTAGCCGGCTCATTCTTCCAGCAGCGAACCGATGAAAACGCGCAGAGGAAATTCAACAGGAGCAAACAGAGAAAACGGAGAGGGAAAAGAAAATCTCTGTTCTCTCCGTTCCCTCCTGTTCAAATCTGGCCCTGGCGATTTCCTGGTCTGGCACGACCGGTTCAAAACCAGCGTCCTGGCCCAAGCCGCCACGCGGTCTTTCTGAACATGAGGAATCAGAGGAAACGGAGAAACAAACCTCTGTTCACTCCGTTATCTCCTGTTTAACCTTAATGACAATGCACCCGCTGTTCCAAAAAGCTTCAAGTTTGACCGAGACCATCATCGCGGCGGCTATCGAGGTTCATCAGGACAAAGGGCCGGGGCTGATCGAATCTATTTACGAGTGGTGCTTGGTCAAAGAACTTGGATTGCGTGGCCTGGCGTGCGTCGGTCAGAAATCGGTTCTGATCGAGTATAAGGGATTTACGCGAGAGGAACCGCTCCGGTTTGATGTGTTGGTTGAGGGTTGCGTGTTGGTGGAGGCGAAGGCGGTGGAAAAGATCCTCGCCATTCACAAGGCGCAGCTCTTGAGCTACATGAAACTGCTTGACGTGCCGCTCGGTCTGCTGATCAATTTCCACGAAATGAAGGTCACTGACGGCACCAGCCGCCTGATCCTTCCAGGCGCAAACTTATGAGAACAGGCAAAAGAAATTTAACAGGAGCAAACAGAGCAAACGGAGACCGGAAGGAAATCCTCTGTTCCCTCCGTTTCCTCCTGTTAAAATCCGGTCCCGGCGACTGCCTCATCGGGCACGACCAGTTCAAATCCACCGTCCTGGCAGAAGAGGGGAGAACAGGAGCAAACAGAGGAAACGGAGAAGGAAATCAGATTCTCTGTTCCCTCTGTTTCCTCCTGTTAAAATCCGGTCCCGGCGGCGCGGTAAAACTGGACTTCGACAAGAGCATCACCGACGGCGTGAACCTCTACGCCAAGCGCGACGGCGACGCCGAGATTGGCTTGTTCAGCGACGAGGTCGTGGTGAACTGCGTACCGTGAAACCGAGGTCCTCAACGAAAATCGAAATCCTATGAACAAAACACCATTCACCAAAAGAGCAGCCACCGCATTCGCCGTCTGCGCAGCCGGATTAACCATGAATGCTCAGAACCTTTTGCTCAACGGAAGCTTTGAGTCACCGACAGTCCCGAGTAACATAAAGGCAGCAGTGACGCCAACCTCGTGGACAAGCGTCATTCCCATCATGGTGAACGGAGGTCTTAGTGGGTCGAGTTGGCCGGGGCCGCAGGACGGGGCGCAGTACTATGGTCTCGGATCCGGGTCCAGCTTAGCTCAGGCATTCACTAACATTGATGCGGGAACGTACGTCCTTAGCTGGTTTGATAGCGCGGAACAGAATCCCCCACCAACCGTAGCACCCTACTCAGTGACGGTTTCCAGCGCGGGGGCAGGTGTCGTCGCGAGCATGACCCTCAATGCGTGGCATGCCACCCAGAGCTGGGTACCACACTCCATGCAGTTAAGCCTAAGCCCCGGAACGTATAACTTGGAATTCGACGATTTGGGAACTCCGGGTGTGACTGCCTCGCTGATTGACGACGTCACACTCATCGGCCAGGCATGCATGGTAGACGTGCAGCACCTCAGCCAGGTAAATCCGCTTTGGGCGACAGACTTGTACGCATACTCCAAAGTCGAAACGATAGGGGGATACGGGTGCGCGCTCACATGCCTGTGCATGGGGCTAAACCACGCCGGTATAAGCGGCTTTCCGTTGGACATCAACGGGCAGTTCATTTTCCTGCCGAACGATCCAGGGTGGTTGAACCAACTCATGATCGCAAACCGGGATTACAGCGCTAACGGCGGAGTCATTTTTCCCGCGGCCGCACGTGATGCTGCGGCAGTTGCCGGAGTTCCTGGAGTGATGTTTCACTGGGTCCTCACATCCTCCCTTGATGCCCTCGGTGCCGTGGTTTGCGGGCAAGGCTTCCCTGTCATCGTTGGTGTAACGAGTCCAAGAACAGGAAAGTTTCCTGGCCACTATGTGCTGGTAACTGGTAAGTCAGGGGGCAAATTCACGATCAACGACCCAGGTTATGGAAAATCCTTCCTTGACGATTACGGCAATAAGTTCCTTGCGCGCGGATACGTGGACGATCCGACAGACGATGTAAGCGAACTGGACATTCTAGTTGATGCGCCCGGTGGTGGTGCAAATCTAGCGGTAGTCGCGCCGAGTGGCGGACTGACGGGAATCGGTCCACAAGGGCAGGAGATTCAAGCAATCCCAGACTCCGTGCATTTTACCGACGTACTGGAAGACGAATTGACTGGTTTGCTTCCTTCGCACGAGTTTCAGTCGGTGTACATCTTCAGGCCCACGAACGGTACATACACCATTGAAATCAGCGGTCTCGCGCTGGGGGTTTTCACCATCCCATTCGACAGTTACGGGGCGGATGGCACGAAGCAGACGTCCGGGGAGGCAACCGGGATTTCGAGTCTAGGATCCGTTTCCAGCTTCAGTGTCACATTCGATAAGTCAAATGGCCACGATTCCCACATCACCAGGCTAGCAACTTTCGAGAGCACGCTGCAAGACATCGAGAACGCGCTGGCGCTCCAGTTGATAGACAACGCGGGGATCGCGAGCTCCCTCGAGGCAAAGATCCAGGCAGCCAGGGTGGCGGCGGGGCGAGGCGAGCAGACGGCGGCACTCAACAACCTGGCGGGGTTTAAAGGCGAATTGTTGGCCCAAAACCATAAGCACATAATGGCGATCGCTGCCGGCATACTGGGCGAAGACGCTGCGTCCCTGGGCGGGGGACTCGGAGATTAGCCGCCAATCGCAGATGGGAACGGCCAGCCCTCGGCTGGTGGTAGTGTCAGCATGCGCCGTTCTCTCAGCGACGGGATGATCGAAACTGAAGCGTGGTTATTGCCTCGTAACCAGCACGATTCTGAAGCGGGCTTCGTTTCGCATCATCCGTCCGTAAGCTTCGGCAGCAGTTGCAAGCGGAACGGTTTCGATCATCGGACGGATTCCTTGCAGGGGTAGGAAAGCGTGTCCTCCGCATCTATCGAAGATCCGGTCATTGTTCCCGCAATCGAACGCATACCGAACCGGAGCGGGACCGGATTGACGCTAATCGGTTCATCTCCGCCGGCCCCGGCGACAATGAGCTGGCCGCGTGGAGCAAGTCCTCCGACAAGCGGAGACATGGATTTACTGTTTGCCGCTGTAGCGAGGATCAGTCGGGCGCCGCCCAGCGTGGATTGAGCAATCGGTGCGAACGCCGTGACCCTGGCGACTACTGGGAGGCAACTGAGACAACAGAGTGGAACCTTCCTTTCCCGCTCCTCTCCGTTTGCTCCGTTTGCTCCTGTTGATCCTTCAGCGTTTGGCGTGTTTCGCGTGTTTCGCGGTTAACCAGTCGTCGCCTGAACCGCCCAGGGTGCATTCACGAACCGGTGCGAACGCCGTAGCCGCCGAGCTGTTCGGCTCCCTCTCCTGGGGCAGATAGTGGCAGCGCGCAGTGCCGGGATGAGCGTGTTCGTCTCCTTGTGAAAGCAAAATGGAGTAAAGCGCCGTGCTTTTGCGGCCGCCCCCATTCTTGATTCCCTCGCCGAGAATCTTCCGTTACCATCGCGGCTGGTGATAATCAAGCCGTCCTCGACTTTCCGTTGGTTGCGAACGGGCGAAGCCGCGCTCGCCGCCATGCTTTCGGCCATCCACGCGAGCCGGGAATCGGTCCGGCTGGAAACCTACCTCTTTCACGCCGGCCCGCTGGCGGAGCGATTTCGCGAAGCGCTGGTGCTCGCCGCGCGGCGCGGCGCGAAGGTGCGCGTCCTCATCGATGCGCTCGGGTCGCTCAATTTATCCGCCGACTTTTGGGACCCGTTAACAAAAGCCGGCGGCGAATTCGTCTGGTTCAACCCGCTTTCCCTGACCCGCTGGAGTTGTCGCGATCATCGCAAGGTCCTGGTTTGCGACAACGCGCGTGCTTTCATCGGCGGTTTCAACATTGCCGATGAATACAAAGGCGATGGCGTCACGCGCGGCTGGCGGGACCTGGGGCTGGAAATCACCGGCGCGCTGACGGCGGAGTTGGCCGAAAGTTTTGACCGGTTCTTTGCCCGGGCGACCGTCAAGCAAAGCCCGCTCCAGCGGCTGCGCCGGGCGGCGAACCACGTCACCACGGGGCAGAACTGGAAATTGCTCTTGAGCGCGCCGGGGCGCCGGCACAGCGAGCTTAAGCGCACCTTGGCGCAGGACTTGTCCCGCGCCCGTTCGGTGAAGATCACCTGCGCCTATTTCCTGCCGACGTGGCGGCTCCGGCGGGCGCTGCAACGCGTCTGCCGGCAAGGCGGCCGGGTCCAACTGATTCTGGCCGGCAAGTCCGACGTGGCGATCGCTTTGCTCGCCGGTCAGCGGCTCTACCGCAGCTTCCTGCGCGCGGGCGTCGAGATCTACGAATATCAGCCGCAGATTCTCCACGCCAAATTGTTTATCCTCGACGACATCGTCTATGCCGGCTCGGCCAATCTCGACATCCGGAGCCTGCGGATCAATTACGAACTGCTGGTGCGCATTGCGGACTCGCGCGTGGCCGGGCAGGCGCGGGCCATTTTCGATGCCGATTTGAGCCATTGCGCGCGGATCGATCCGGCGAAATGGCGCAAATCCCGCTCGTTTTGGAGGAAGCTCAAGGAAGAATGGGCCTATTTTGTCCTCGCCCGCATCGACCCTTACCTCGCCACGCGGCAATTGGGAACGCTCCGATGAGTAGGTCACTTCGCCAGCGCCACCAGGTAGCGCTGCGTGCGCGCCGCCTCCTCCGTCATTTCCAGGCTCGCGTAGGTCTGCTGGAGGTTGGCGCACGCGCGTTGCAGGATGCGCCGCGATGTGACCGGTGTCAGGTAGCCTTCCTGCAAACTATGATTGGTGTTGATGAGGTGTTTGATGCAGTCGGCTTTGGTGAGGTAGTTTCCCCGGCGGAAAGCGTCGATGTAAATTTCGACCGTCGTCGATTGGTAACGGCAAATGAAATGGCCCGGCAGGCCAATCCCCGCCACCGGCAGGCGCAGCCGCCGGGTAAGGAACAGATAAATGGCGCACAGACTGATCGGGTTCCCGGTCCGGTTGTCCACCACCCGATTCAGGTAACAACTATCCGGGCTGTCGGCGTATTGTCCGTTGCCAGCGAAGCCCAGTTCGCCGAACAGATATTGGTTGATCGCGCCGAGGATTCTGGCCGGTTCACCGGCGAAATCGATCCGCGCCCGCAGCTCGCCGGCCCAATGGTCGTAGAGCGCCCGGTAGGCGTCGGGGTTGGTGTCGGGGTACTGCGTCTGGGCCAGCAAACCCATGGCCTGCTCCAGATCGAGTTCCTCCCCGTTGTGCAGGCAAAAATCCAGGAACCGCTCGTCGCTGTCCTGCCGGGCCAGATGGTGCACGATCTCCAAGGCGCGCCGGCGCATCGCCGGATCGTTGCTGAGCAGGTAGGGCCGCAACCATTCGCAAGCCACCCGGCCATAATCCAGAATTTTGCGGCGCACCATGTCGTAGATGGCCGGGTCGTCGTCCACCAACAGGCTGATCAAGGCGTTCCACTGCTTGGACGTCAGAGTGGCGGGTAAGTCATGGCTGAGGAGCGTATCCATAGGTCTCTCAGGCATCAAGATGCTGGCAGAAATTCGGGGAACTTTCAAGCACGTTTTATGCGCAATTTATCCACCCTCTGCGCACGGATTACGCAGCCTCTCCTGCCACTTCTGCCTGGACCTCCCGATCTCACTTGAACTGCGACTTTTCCCGGATGATCGCCCCGAGATTTCGATTCAATTGCTCCTGGTCGTTGGCGACGTCGGTGATGCTCCCGATCGAATCGCCGGCCCGGTTCAACAAATCGGCCCGTTTTTCCGCCTCGCTCACGACTCGGGCAAATTGATGCTCGCTGGCGCCAACGCCCGGCCCGGTGGCGTCGTTGTTGTCGAGCGCCTCGATCCAGTACTCGATAACACTCCCCTCGGCCAGCGGCGGAGCGAACGCGCCGATCTTCCATTCGTGCCGCCGGCGCAAGCGCTGCGGTTGCTGGCCTTCGAGGTCCAGTTCCGCGCCCTGTTCGGCGCCATCGTCCAGCATGCTCACCTTGTACCGCAGCCGGACCCGGGCGATCGCAAAATCGTCCACGACCTCGAACCCGACGATCATCGTCGCTTGTCGGGTAATCAATTCCTCCTGGCGATCGGGATAGCTCAGGCGGACGACCGGCGCTTTGTCGGGTAAAATGTCCACGCGATAAACCGCCGAGTCCTTCGATTCCATGCCCTCGCGGTCCAGCATCTGGAGCGAGAACCCGTTCATCCCTTTCGCCGGTACGGTAAACTCGCCGGTCAATTCCCGGAGGTTGTTCGTATTGACCCGCATCGGCAGTTCATGGTCCAAACCGATCAGTCTGATTGCCGCCGTCTTAATCTCTTTCGTGGCAATTGCCCTGAGGCCCAATCGGCTTCCCGCCAGCAACGTCAAGTCGCCGGGGGATCGGCGTGCGGGTTTCAATTTCGTGTACGCCGGGAACTCCTGATCGCATTCAAGCGCGGCCACGGCCGGACGCGGGATCGCCCTCACTTCGTATCTGAGACTCACGCCGTCGTTCAGGTAAATCCGGTAGGTAAACGAGTCTTGCACATTCTCAATCGTCCGGCCGAAATGCGCGTGGTTGTCATGGTCCTGTTCCAAAGGAAACTCCTGCGCGCGCCGGCCGCGATAATTCACCTCCACCTTGCCCGTGGCGGGAATAATGCCCTGAACCCAGGCCTCCAGCCGCGCGTTATCGCCAATGCCCACCACCTTGTTCCCCTCCGGCACCAAAAGCCGCGTCTTTCGCGGCAACGGGATGTTCGCGAGGAATGCCCGCCGCAACAAGTCAAGGGGCGTGGCGCCGCCGAAACCCAACGCCATGATTCCCATGAACAAAACCAGCAACGCCACCAGGCCCAGTTTTTTCAACTTGTCGGTCGCCACCAGACGGTTGAAATCGAGCGGCGCCGCCATGGCTTCGGTTTCTTCGATCATCGCGTCCACCAGCGCCGCGGACGCGCCGGGCGGGAGCGCACCCGGCCGGGTCAATTGAATCGCTGCGATCAGGCGGCTGCGGAATTCGGGCCGCGCCTTCTCCACCATCAACGCCAGCTCGTCATCGTCGGGCTGGCGAATGAGCGGCGCCACGGCGTACCGGATCAGAATGTAAGCGAGCAGCGCGCACTGTGCGGCGAGCGAAACGAGCCGCTCGCCCCACGCCAGCTCGAGCCACCAATCGACGAAGAGCGCCAGTGCCAGCAACTCCACGCCTGTCGCGACCGCGACCGAAACCCCGGTCAAGGCTGCCACCGCCAACTGTTTGCGTCGCAGGGCGGCCAGCTTTGCGCTAAGCAGCGCGCTGGGAGGAAGCTGGCGCCCCGGTTCGATCGTCTTTACGGACACTGGCATCGCTCCACCCCTTCCCATCATTTCAACTGCGACCGCTTTCTGAGCAGCCACTCCGTCGTTACCACCCCGAGCAGCAGCAGAAAATAGAGCGGCGACGACCAGACTTCCACCTCCAGCGGCGAGCGAACGCGCTCGGTTTTCGCGCTGATCGTGTCCGGCAGTTTGTGCAAATGCTCCTCGCGAAAAAATGCGCCACCGCTGGCGGCCGCCATTTCCCGCAGCAACGTCTCGTTCATCGCCGTCTCCCCCAGCTCGAATTGCGGCGCCGCAACGTTGAAATCCAGCGGCGTGTTTAAATCCGGTTGGATGAAAAATTGGTAATTACCCGGAGCGGGCGCGACGAACTCGGTGCGATAAAGTCCGGACTGTTCGGGAATCGGCCGCAAAGTCACTTCCGCCTTCCCACTGCGGCCGTCTTTGATTCCATAAAACCCTTGGATCGCCGCCTCCTGCACCGGCTCGAACCCAACCCCATAGAGTCGCGCATAAACACTCACCCGATCACCCGTGAGGTAGTTCTGACGGTCGGTCGTGAGCTGGGTGCGTTTCGATCCGCCGAGCAGGCGCGGCAAGGAAACGCGCTGCGCGATCTGCCCCCAGAGCGTCGTGTAATAAGTGTCGCCGACGTTCTTGCGCCAGCGCCAGGTATTGTCCGTGCCGACATACATGACCTGGCCCAGGCCATATTGCTGCGCCGCGACGACGGGCATTTTGCCGAAGCGCGATTCGCGCGCCGGATCGGGATCCACCAGCAACACCTCCGCCGCCGGCTTGGGGCGGGACACCTTCGCCACCCAATACACGGGCGGCAACTGTTTCCAGAGATTCAGGTTCTCCTCGTCCTTGTCCGAAAGCCGGAGCATCGGACTCGCGCGCCCCGCGGCCGTGAGTTCCAATTTGATCGGCTTCTCCGCCGCCGGGTCGAGCGAGGACTCGGCTGCCGCCCCTTCAAACTCGACGGGCAGCATTTTTTCCAAAACGGTCCGCCGATAGGCCGACGGCGAAAACCGTTTGCCCGCCACCATCACCAGCGCGCCGCCAAACTTGGAGACCAGCTCGTTCAAATTGGCGAGCGGCGCCGGCGGGATCCGCCTCGGATCGACATCGCCGAAAATGACCAGGTCGTATTTGAACAGCTCCTCCTTTTTCGCCGGGAACTGGGCGAGGTACGGCGAGTTCGTGGCGCGCGCGATGCCCGGATCGCCCTCGACCAGATAACATTTCAGGTTGACTCGCCGGTCGCGAAGCAACATCGCCTGCAGATAACGAAACTCCCAACGCGGCGATTGATCGACCAGCAGGGCCTGGATCTTGGCGTCGATCACCCGCAGCCGCTGCGTCCGCAAATTGTTGTCCTTCACGGCTTCGTCGGGGCGCGGCTCGATGAAGGCCTGCAGATCGAACTCCCCTTCCACCTGCGGCGCGAATTTCAACGGCACCACCTGTTCGCCGTCGCCGGCGAAGGTGATGGTTCTCGTGGCGACCTTTTCACCGCCCAGTTTCAACACCAACTCGGCCGTCTCGCCGCGCAGGCCTTGCGAACGGACCCGGACCGTCACCGGCGCCTCGTCTTTTACGAACGTGACATCCGGCGCAAAGAGGTTGCCCACGATGATATCGCGCGGCGAGGTAATGCCCACGCCGTAAACGTAGAGCGGCGCCCCCTCTTGCCGGGCCAGTGCCGCCGCCTCGCGCGGCGAGCTGCCGCTGTTGTTCGCGCCATCGGTCACCAGCACGATGCCCGCGAGGGGCTGGCCCCGCTTGCGGTTGATGACTTCCCGCACCGCGTCACCGATGGCGGTGGCGGAATTCGTCGCGTCCAGCCGGTCCACCCAGGCGAATTGCTCGGCACTGGTCCCGCGCGGCGCGGCGTTCGTGGCGAAGGACTTCTCCTTCCGCCCGGCGATCGGGGCCACGCCTTGGCTGAAGCTGAAGGCGTCGAGATCGAATTCCCGGTCCAGTCGCGGAAGCAAGTTGAGCCGCTCGTTGGTCAAGGTCTCCTTGAGCAAATCGATGCGGGCGGCCTGTTCGACTTCCTTGGCTTGGCTGGGGTCGAGGTTTTGCGCCAGGCCTTTGGCCGGATCGATCAAGCCCTTGGCGATCGCCGCGCGCTTTTGGTCTTCGGGCAGCAGGCGCGGGTCCTTGATCTGCATCGAGGCGCTGGTGTCCAGCAGCATGACCAGCGCGCGCCGCACGCTGCCTTCCACGGTGAACGAGAGCACCGGCCGCAACACCAGCAGGAGAATCAATCCGAGAAACAGCACCCGCAGCGCGGCCAACACCCGCCGCCGGACTGGCCGAACCACCGCCGGACTGCCGCGATAGGCCATAAAGATGACCGCCCCAAAACCGAGCAACAGCAGAGCGTACCAGCCCGCGCCCAGCCCGCCGCGAAACGCGAGGGAGGCCTGGGCGATGCGAACGGCCTCGTCCACCCTTGCCCCCAAAATTCTGAGCAACAGGCTTGTCATCCAGATGGAATGGCGCCCCCTTCTCGCGGGCCGAATAATGGGCGCCGCCCAATGCCGGCGGCGTGCGCGGTTCGAACGGTGAAGCTCGTTGGCATGACCGTGCTCACTTCGCTTGACTGAACCATTGGCCCAGGAAGGTTTCGACCACGGCCAGCAGCAACACCACCAGCACGATCGGCAGCCAGAACTCCAAACCGCTCCGGTCTCGCTCGACGATGCCACGCAATGACAGATCGGGCGTCCAGGCGATGACGTTTGCCCCGTTGCGCAGCGTCCCAATCTGGGCCGGCGAAAGTTCATCCAGGCTCGACTCGGCGGGATTGGCGTGAGCCGCGAATTTCAGCGCCAGCGGCGGATCGGCCACGTTGACCTCATACACGCCGGCCAAATCGGTTTCATCGTATTGGAGCATCGGCCACGCATTGACCATTTCCACGCGACGCAGGTCGCTCCTCGCGGCCGCCTGGCCTGGCTTGAAAAAAATTGCACCCTTGTCCAGAAATTCCGCGCCGACGCGCCGCTTGAATTTTTCTCCCACCCGAATGTTCAAGTCTTCGTCCTGCCGCTGCACGATCGAGCCGAGCGCGCGGTGGATCAGCGGCACGAACGAGGGCCGCACCGGCAGGTCGTTCCACGCGGTGTCCGCCGTGCTGCTGAACAGCACCACGCGGCCCAGGCCCCAAGACCGCTCCATCACGGCCGGGGCGCCGTCGGCATACTTCAAAATAATGCGCGGATCACCCGCCTCCCGCGGCCGTTCCTCCTTTGCCTTTTTGCCGGCGCTGGTGGCGGCCGCGGCCGTCGCGGGTTGTAATGAAAATGCTCGATAAAATCGGGCGGAGGCCAGCGTGCCCGAAGCCGGATCATTCCAAATCTCCACGATCGGGTGCTGGTAATCCTTGTCCTGAAGAGCGAAAAACTTCTCGTCTTGGTCCGGCTGCCCATGCGGCGGGCCAAGTTCAGCCGGTAGAAAATTGAGCCGCTTAAACAGTTGTTCGTTGTAAAACGAGGCGTTCACGAGTCCACCGGGAAAGATCATCAATCCGCCCCCGCGGCGCAGATAGCTTTGGAAGGCCTTGAGCGTCGCCTCCGAGAAGTCCGGCACGTTGGCCAGGAGGATCGCGTCAAACTCGTCGAGCCGGGCCTGGGGCAACTCCGGCGGGGTCAGGGTCGTCGTTTTGATGAAGTAGCCGGCGGCGGCATCCGGCGCCACTGGGGCCAGGGCGTGTTTCAGAAAGTAGGTTTCACTGTCGCGCGGCTCACTGCCGGGTTCGCCATCGACCAGCAGCACCCGCACTTCCTTGATAGCGCGAACGACGAGGCTGCGCTGGTCGTCGGCGGGCAGGCGGTCTTCGGGGATGCGGGCCGTGACGGCGTGAAAGCCCTCGGCGCGAAGTTTGGCGAAGAGCGAGAGGCTCTTGCTCGCCCCCGGCGGAATCGAGCTGACCGTGAACTCGTCCCCCGGCGGTTCGCCGTCGATGCCGAGGCTGACGCGCACGTCACGGGCTTCTTCCTTGCCGAAGTTGGCCACCTGGACTTCGAAGCGGAGCGGTTGGCCGACGGGCGAGAGTCCGCTGGCCAGGCGCAGTTCGCTCACTCCGAGGTTGTGTTCTTCATGCTCGTTCACCAGGATAATGTGGGTTTTGATTTCCGCTTTGCTCTTTTCCAACGCGCGCTGTATCTCGGTGAGGTGACGCCAGCCACCGGCCTGGCCGTCGGTGACCAGGTAAATCTCCTTGCGGATAGCGAGCCGGCCCTGGAGCGTATCCACCGCTTTTTCGAGGGCCGGAAAAACGTCCGTGGCGCGGTCGGTCAGGGGCGCCTCGCGGATGACTTTGCGGGCGAGGTTTAGATCGAAGGTCGGTTCGGCGATGGCCCCGTGGACAATGTCGGAGGCGAGCAGCACCGCGGTGGCCGAGCCGGCGGGCATGGAGTCCAGCGCCTGCTCGGCGGCCTGGCGGGCTTTGTCAAAGCGGGTGCTGGCGCCGTCGCTCACGCCCATGCTATAGCTGTTGTCGAGGATGATGACGCCAGTAACCTTCGATTGGCCGAACACGTCGCCGGCCTTGGAAAGAACGGCCGGGCGGGCCAAGGCCAGGGCGAGCAGGGCCAGGAGCAGGCAGCGCAAGGCCAGCAGAATCATGTCCTCGAGGCGCATGCGGCGCTGGTTTTGTTCAACGCTCGTCTGGATGAACCGCATCGCCGCCCAGACCACCTTCTGGAATTTCCGCCGGTTGAGCAGGTGAATGATGATCGGCACCGCCACCGCCGCGATGCCGGCCAGCATGATGGGGTTCAAGAAAGACATGCCCGTCAGCGGAGGAAACCAAAAATCCGAATGAGCAGTCGGCCCAGTCGCCGCCTCAGATTTGGGAATTCGGCCCCAGGATTTTTCATCTGGTCGTGGTCCGCAAGCGGAACGCCAAATACGCGCTCAATACCTCGGGCAGCGGCTGCGCTGTGTTCACCAGCGTGTAATGACATTGGTTCTTTTCGCAGCCGTCGCGGAGGCGCTGGCGGAAGGCTTCGATCTCGCGCAAGTAACTTTTTCGGATTTCCCCCGGCCGCGCCAGGATTTTCGGGATGCCTTCCAAGCCTTCGAACTCCACCAGGCCGGTAAACGGAAACTCCAGTTCATACGGGTCCAGGACGTGGAAGACCACCACCTCGTTGCCGCCGAAGCGCAAGTGCTGGATACCGTCGAGCACCTTCTGCTCGTCGTCCAAGAAATCGCTGATGATGATGACGATGCCTTTGCGGCGGATTTGGCGCGCCATGTCGTGGAGCACGGTGGCGATATTGGTCTGCTCGCGCGGCTCGAACGCCGCCAGCCGGGCCATGAGCCGGTGGATGGTGGCCAGGTTGTCGCTGCGCGGACTGTAATCACGCACGGTGGTATCGAAGAGCGCGAGGGCCACGGCATCGCGCTGGCGCAGAATGAGGTAGGCCAGGCAGGCGGCCATCATTTTGCCGTAGTGCAGCTTGGTCAGCTTGCCGGAGCCGTACTTCATCGATTCGCTGCCGTCGAGCAGGAGGTGAGCGGCGTAGTTGGTTTCCTGTTCGTATTGCTTGATGTAGTAACGGTCGGTGCGGCCGAGGACCTTCCAGTCCAGGTGGCGCGGGTCGTCGCCGTGGGTGTATTCGCGGTGCTGGGCGAACTCGACCGCAAAGCCCCGATAGGGCGATTTGTGCTCGCCGGCCATGTAACCCTCGACGATGAAGCGCGCGTTGAGGCCAAGCGATTCGGCCCGCGAGATGGCGACGGGGTCAAGAAGGGAGGAGAGTTCCGGTGTTGCCATGTCAGGAGACCGCAGCCCAATCTCGCCCCCCGGGCTGCTGGTTCACAAGGGCTGAAAGCCCGCCATTCGATAGCCCAGGGCGAAGCCCTGGGCAGACCATCCTCAAAATGATCCATAGCCCTAAAAGGGCGAAACAATCTATGCTCAAGCTCCGGTTCATCACAATTCGAGATCCTCGGCGGCGCCAAGGCGCGGCCGAGGATCGCGCGGCGGAGCCGGTACGGGCGCGTCGCCGTGGCCTCCTGGCGGCGGTTCGGGCGGTTCGCAATCGACAAGCCTGAGTTCGATCGTGCCTGCGTCCAGGTCGTAGCTCGCGTACGCCGCTCGTCTGACCTCGCCATGACGCTGGTTGCGCGGCTGGCCTACGCTGCCTGCGTTGACAAAATACCGATTGCTCGCCTCAACTCTGAACTGGGCGTAGGTCCCGCCGCGCACCATTCCGTCCTTCCCCTTCACGAACGCGACCGGGACATGGGTGTGACCGAAGAAGCAGACGCTGGTATTCTGATAGATGAAGCTGCCGGCGGCGGCGAGCTTGTCGAACACGTATCCCCAGCGCTGGGGGCCGTCGAGCGTGGCGTGGACGATGGTGAAGCCGGACACCAACTCGATCAGCGGCAGGTTCCGCAGCCAGCGGCGGTCTTCCTCCGTCAACTGCGCCCGCGTCCAGAGGACTCCCTCGGCCGCTTGCGGATTGAACCCTTCCAACGGTTCATCGCTGGCGCAGTAAGCGTCGTGATTCCCCTGCACACAATGGATTCCACTTTCCCGGATGATGTCCAAGCACTCCTTCGGTTTGTTGTAATAGCCGACGATATCGCCAAGGCAGGCTGTGTGGGTGCAACCGCGCTGCTCTGCATCGCGCAGGACGGCATTGAGCGCCGCCAGGTGCGCGTGAATATCGCCGATGATGGCGTATTTCATGGGTTGGCCCATTCAGCGTCCCGAAGTTCCTGTTGGCCAGGCAGCTTGAATAGTGAAGCGACCAAGCGCCCTTTCATAATAGGCGTGGGGTGGCTCGCCTTAAGAACTGGTGCCGCCGGCTAAGCCGCCACCTCGCAGTAGGCCGCCTGCGCCTTCGGCTCGGGCACTTCGTAGCCCGCCAGCTTCAACCCGTCCAGATGGAACTCGATAGCCCCCTTCATCTTCCGCTCCACTTCCGCCCGCGTTGCGCCAGCGGCTGCGCAGCCAGGCAAGTCGGGTGAATAGGCGGAGAAGCCTGTCGCCGTCTTTTCGATGACAATTAGGTATCTGTTCATTTAAGTCCTGCTTGTTTCAATATGCTGTTTTGGGTTCCGGGCGCAAGATCATCTCCCGGTTTTCCCGCCACGGTCACGAGCCCTTTTTTCGTCGGATGCTTATACTGGCGGTGACTCCCACGAGTTCGGTCCAGATACCAACCGTCGGCTTCGATGAGCCGGAGAATCTCCCTGACTTTCATTGACGTGAGAGGCCGCCTGCGCTTTTCACTTCAACTTCTCATCTTTGGGAACGGCTTCGAGGATTTTTCGCGTGATATCGTCGCTCGTGACCCCTTCGCTCTGGGCGGAAAAGTTCGGGATGATGCGGTGGCGGAATATCGGCGGCGCCACCGACGCCACGTCGTCGCAGCTCACGTAGAACTGGCCATGGAGCATGGCGCGGGCTTTGGCGGCGAGGATGAGGTTCAGTCCGGCGCGCGGCCCGGCCCCCCACGTCAGCCATTTCTTGCAGAAGTCGAGCGCTTCGGAGGAGGCGGGCCGGGTCACGCGCACCAGTTTCTCGGCGTAGCTATAGACGTGCTCGGCCACCGGCATGCGCCGCACGACGTGTTGCAGGGTCAAAATCTCCTGCTCGGTCAGGACGACGGCCGGCTTGCCGCCGCCGATCCCCGTGGCGGTTTTCATGATCTGCAATTCCTCCTCCGCGGTTGGATAATCCACCAGGATCATGAACATGAACCGGTCGAGTTGCGCCTCGGGCAGGGGGTAGGTGCCTTCCTGTTCAATGGGATTCTGGGTGGCCAGGACGAAGAACGGATCGGGCAGCGCATGATCGACACCGCCCACGGACACCTTGCGTTCTTGCATCGATTCGAGCATCGCGGCCTGCGTCTTGGGCGGGGTGCGGTTGATTTCGTCCGCGAGGATCATGTTGGCGAAAATTGGCCCTTTCAGGAAGCGGAACTCGCGTTTGCCGCTGCCGGCCTCCTGGTAAATCACCTCGGTGCCGGTGATGTCGGAGGGCATCAGGTCGGGGGTGAACTGAATTCGTTTGAAGGACAAATGCAGCGTTTGCGACAAGGTGGAAACCAGGAGCGTCTTCGCCAGGCCCGGCACGCCGACGAGCAACGCGTGGCTGCGAGTGAGAATGGCGATCAGCACCTGGTCCACGACCGCCTCCTGGCCCACGATGACTTTGGCCAGTTCGGCTTTGATCCCGCCGGTGGAAGACTTCAGTTGGGCGACGGCCTGCCGGTCCTGGTCGGAAGGCCCTTCGGCGGCTGGGGAATTGTCAGGTTCGGCGAACGTCGTGCTCATGAAAATAATTTTTCCAGTTAAAACCAGTCGTCGGCCGCGGTTTCCGAACATTCAACGCAACCGGGACCGCGAAGGCGATGAAAAACTCGACGGGCGTGGCGGCGGGAAAAGCCATCAACCCGGCTGCGCCGCCAGGCGGCGACCCAAGTGACACCAAACAGCCGACCGACTGGCGAAGCGCGTCGCGAGGGAGCTGGCCTGCGCCCTGAAAGTTCTACGTTGCGGCCGGGGTTCCAACCGGCGTAGGTGGGAAGCGATCAGGATCCGCGCAGGGGCTTGTCCTGCCGGTTGGGAGCTTTTGACTCGACCCAGCGCGCCAACAGCCACAGGGAATCGGAAAGGCGATTGAGATAGATGATGATCTCCGGGTTTTGAAGCTGGCCGGCTTCCTGCAAGGCGCAGCAGCGCCGTTCGGCGCGACGGCAGGCGGTCCGGGCGACATCGAGGGCCGCCGAACCCAAGTTCGCACCCGGCGTGGCCCAGCCCCGGAACGAAAGGTTCTGCGCTTCGATTTGTTCAACCAACTCATCGAGCTTCGCCGTCATCACCGGCGTCACCCGCGAGAATCCATCCTTTTCGTAACGGGGCAGGTCGTCCGGAGCGGTCGCCAGTTCGCCCATGAGAATGACCAGGTCCGCCTGAATGCCCAGCAGACGGTCGCGCACGAAATCGTGTTCGGCGCCGGCCCGTGCCACGCCGAGAGCGGTGTTCAACTCATCGACGCTGCCGTAGGCTTCGACGCGCGGATGACACTTGGAGACGCGCCGATTGTACATCAAGCCGGTGGTGCCCGCGTCGCCCGTTTTGGTGGCGATGCTCATTCTTCGGAGTCTGGCGTTCAACCCTCGCCGATCAAAGTTCAAAGTTCAGGAGAACGCTCTGAAACGGCTAGTTCTCGGCGACTCGGACCGCGCGAATTTCGCAATCATTCCATCGGCTGAACTTTGGATTGACGCTGGCAAGGCCCGCTCGTATCGTCCGGCTAATTCGATTTATGAGCGCGAAACTACTGTTCAAAACCATTTTCTTCATCATCATCCTGCTCCTGCTGGTGTTGATGGGTATGCACAACCTCGACGCCGTAAACTTCACTCTGCCGCCGCTCCTGAAGCAAGTCATCACGCAACCCGCCGCGTTGATGTACTTCGCCTTCTTCGCCTTGGGTGTGCTGACTGGCACGATTATGACCGCCGGGACGGGCCGGAAAGCTGGGGGGGCAAAGAACGGGCAAAAGTGAGCGAAGCGGGCGGAAGCGCCGCGCGGAGAGTTCGTCAGTGTGCTCGGGTAGTGAAGTGATGACCACCTGAGTCATCCTGGGAGACCGTACATCCGCAGAGGCGGCCGCACTTGAATTCAGCTTGAAGGGCGGGCGTCCATTTGATACAGTCCTCTTATTCCTGAAAGCCGAGGGCGCCTCGGCAGAATCATCGCATCAAAATCAGGGGAAAATGGTTATGAAAAAGGTAATTCGCTCATTCGTAGTGTTGGCCGTCGCCAGCTTGCTCGCGCCACAACCAACCCAAGGTCAAGGGACCGGCTTTTATTTTCGGGGCGACATCGGGCCGGCCTTTACCGAAAACATGCACGTGACGGAGTTTTTTGGACCGGTCTCCGGCGCGACCATCAAGCTCGATCCGGGCGTGCGCTTCGGAGCGGCGGGCGGATACTCCATCACCGATTGGTTCGCCGCGGAAGTGGAAACGGGCGTGTCGTATAACTACTTCCGCTCCGTGAACGGTTTCGTCGCCGACAACACCTCCCTGGCCAACGTGCCATTCCTGGGCAACCTGGTGCTGCAATGCCCCACCAAGCTGGGGATTGTCCCTTACGTGGGCGGCGGTCTGGGTGTGGTTTTCAGCACCTTCGACACCGACAATTTCGCCGACAACTCCAACTCCGTTAGCGGCAATGACACCGACGCGGTCTTCGCCTATCAGGCTTTCGCGGGCCTGCGTTATAAGATCAACGAGCGAATGTTCGTTGACCTTGGCTATAAATACCTCAGGGCCGAGGCCCCGCGCTATCACGTGGAACCGCTCTTCTTTGGCGACCCCTCGGGCGATTTGCGCCTAAGCGCGATCCACACCCACAGCGTTGCCTTCAGCTTCACGATGAAATTCTAAACGGACGGCAACTCCACTTCTCGCGCCGGCTCGGTGGCGAAGCCAAGGAAACGCATCGCCTGTTCGGCGAAGCGGCCGGCCTCGTCGGTGACAAATGGCCGGATGACCCCCGGGCGCCGCCGGTGGACGCTCAGCAGATTCAATTGCTCCAGCCGTTCCCGGACAAATTGCGCGCAACTTTCGGCCGAATCGACCAGCGCAACTTTCTCGCCGACGACGCGCCGAATCGCTTTTTTCAACAACGGATAATGCGTGCAGCCCAAGATGAGCGTGTCGATGCGCCGCCGCAGCAAGGGGCGCAGATACTCGCGCAGCACGGCGGCGGTGACGGGATGCTCGATCCAGCCCTCCTCCACCAGCGGCACCAGCAACGGGCAGGCGCGCGCGAACACCTTCGCGGTGTCGCAGTGCGCGAGGATGCCCACGCTGTAAGCCTGGCTGCGAATGGTCGCGCGGGTGCCGATGATGCCGATGCGCCGGTGGCTCGTTTGTTCGAGCGCGGCGACCACGCCCGGGAGAATGACGCCGAAGACCGGCACCGGGAATTTTTTCTCGAGCATTGGCAGCGCCCAGGCGGAGCAGGTATTACACCCCACCACGACGGTTTTGACGTTTTGCCGCATCAAAAACGCCGTGTCTTCGCAGGCGAACCGGGCGACCGTGCCCGGCGATTTCGTGCCGTACGGCACGCGCGCGGTATCGCCGAGATAGACCAAATCCTCCCGCGGCAGCACGCGATGAATCTGCCGGGCGACGGTCAGCCCGCCAATGCCGCTGTCGAAAATACCAATGGGCAATTCAGTGTGTGGCTGAGTCATTCAAGCCGGACAGGAGGGCCGGCGCCCGTTCCAGACCGGGCGCGCGGGTCATGGTTCCACCATGCGCTTGTAGGCGAGGAGGCCATCGACAATCGCCTTGGCCATTTGCCGGCGATAGTTCGCGTCAAAAATATTTTTCGCCTCGGCCGGGTTCGTCATGAAGCCGCCTTCAATAAGCACGGCGGGCATTTCCGCGGAACGGAGCACGGCGAAGCGGGCGCGCCGGACGCCGCGATCTTCCAGGCGAAGCTCGCTTACGAGCGCGCTTTGGAGTTGATAGGCCAGCAGCATGTTCCTGGCATCCAGTCGATTACCGGGATAGGCGCCGGCGCCCGCTCCTTCGCCGCGCGCGTTGGTGGAACTGGTGTGCGCCGGAGCCAGGCAATAGACCTCCACTCCCTTGACTCCCAGCCCGCCCGCGCCGTCCGCCGAATTAAAGTGAAGGCTCACGAATAATTCCGCCCCGCGCCGCTGGGCCAGCTCCGGACGCGCCGGCAGCTCGACAAAGGCATCGTCCTTGTGCGTAAGACTGACCTTGAGACCGGCCCGGGTCAACTGTTCGCTTACTTCTTTGGCGAGCAGCAGCGTGAGTTTTTTCTCCTGGCGCCAGCCGGCCTGACGGCCTGGGTCCTTGCCCCCGTGGCCAGGGTCAAGCATAATGGTGTGGATCGTCCTTCCGGACGCGTTTCGGGCTGGCGCCAGGACCGGCAGAATCGTGGTCGCCAAATCCACCGGCGGGATGTGGGCCGAACCGTTGTGAAACGCGATCGGCGCGGAAATCCAGACGTTGATGCCGTTGATGGTGATCTTGCGCGAATCGACAACGAATTCGAGGGTGGCCGATGGGCTGGTGAGGGTTAACTCCTGCCTGGGCACGGTCCATTTGAGCTGAAAATCATGGGCGCGCGCCCAGTCTTCAAGCCGCACGTATTCGGCGCCGAAGAGCGACACGTGTTCGAGCCGGCCGCCTGAACTTGACGCGGCAGCCAATGGCAGACTGGCCCAGAGCAGGCCCAGTACGATCGCGACCTTCATGACCGCGCGCAATCTGCCCAGCGCACTCCGCCGTTTCAAGGCAAATGCCGCTGTTGCCGCCGAACGGCCAGAGGGCGTGGGCTTTACTTCGCTCGCGCCAGCGGGCGCACGCTTACTTCCCGGAAGTGCACATGGGCTTCCCGGCCATGATTTTGCAGCCCGATGAAGCCATACTCCGGCCGCGGACCCCGATCCGGCTCGTACCAAACTTTCTTCTCCGGCACCGGATCGCCTTCGGTGAAATCGGTCACGATCTGGCCGTCGATCTCCACCACCGTCCGTTTGCCCTCGAGGGTGATGAGGAGCGTGCTCCATTCGCCGACCTTGGGCGAAACGAGGTTCCGGGCCTGGGTGAGGCTGTAGAGGCAACCCGTGCGGTGGTAGTCGTTCTCGGTGTTGTCGATTTGCACTTCGTAGCCCTGGTTGACGGCTTGCATGGGCGTCTTTGGCGCTTCGGGGATGCGGATGAACACCCCGGAGTTATCGTCGTCGTCGGTAAGCTCGAAGCGCACCCGCACCTGGCAATTACCGAATTTCTCCCGGCTGTACCACAACATCCCCATGCCGCCGTAAGTCACCAGCTCGCCGTTCTCCAGGCGCAATTCGCCCGGCCCCACCATTTCCCATCCGTCGGTGCCCTGGCCATCGAACAAGGCCCGCCAGACGGGGGCGCCGGAAGAGGTGGTGACCCCAGAAGGATGCTTGCATGACACGCCGGCAGCCGCGGCCAGAGCCAGGCCGGCAACCGCCGCCGGCAGTCTCGCCATCTTCCTAAATGAAATCTTCATGAAAAAACCGCGCCTGCCTGGTCCACCTCGACCGGCTCGCAGAGGGTCCGTTCAGTTGCCGCTCGCCGGCGGATGGCGCCGGCGTGACTCAAGTTTTTAACACGCGCGGTTCGGGCAGCGGAACCAGCGGGCCGTTCACGCTGCTTTCGAGGCGATGGAGCAAATTGCGATAGGTTCCCAGGGCCAGCAACGGCCAACTGTTGCGGTACATGTCATACTTCAGATAGAACACCCGGGGAAAGCCGGTGCCGGTCGTTTCGTGTTCGGTCCAGGAACCGTCCAGGTTCTGGTTGTGAATAAGGTATGCGATGCCCCGCTGAACGCTCGGCCGGTACGGATCGTCGAAGGCAAGCAACCCCATGACGGCCCAGGCCGTTTGCGAAGCGGTGCTCGGTCCCTGGCCCTTGAAAACGGGATCGTCGTAGGTGTTGCACCGTTCGCCCCAGCCGCCGTCTTCGTGCTGCACACTCTCCAGCCAGTCGCGCGCCTTGAGCAGCCACGGCTGGTCCATGTTCAGATTCAGCGCCCGCAAGCCGCGCAAGACCTGCCAGGTGCCATAAATGTAATTGACCCCCCAGCGGCCATACCAGGAGCCGTCGGCCTCCTGGTGTTCCCGGATGAATTGGAGGGCCGCCTTGACCTTCCGATGGTTCACGTCGAAACCCTCGTAGCCGAGCAGTTCCAAAATGCGGGCGGTGATGTCGGCGCATTCCGGATCGAGCATGGCGTTGTGATCGGCGAAGGGGACTTTCTCGAGCACGCCCTTGGTGCAGTCCTTGTCGAAGGAAGCCCAGCCGCCGTCCCGGCACTGGAAGGCCAGCATCCAGCGCAGGCCGCGCTGGAAACAGTCGTCGCGCCGGCGCGGGTCATCGGTCGGAATTTTCCGCAGCGCCAGCAGGACCATGGCGGTGTCGTCCACGTCCGGGTTCCATTTGTTGTTGAACTCGAAGACCCAGCCGCTCGGTTCGACCTTGGCTGGATTCTTAATCGCCCAGTCGCCGCGGAAACGAATTTCCCGGCTGACCAGCCAATCGACCGCCTGCTGGAGGGCCGGATGATGGCCGGGCAGGCCCGACTCGCGCAGGGCGATCGTGACGATCGCGGTATCCCACACCGGCGAAAAGCACGGCTCGATGCGCACTTCGGTTTCCGTCTCGAGTTCGAGCTTTTTCAATTCGTGTTCCGCGCGCCGCACTTCGGGATGATGGTCGGGATAGCCGAGGGCCTTCAGGGCGATGAGCGAGTTGAGCATGGCGGGGAAAATGGCCGCCAACCCGTCGCTGCCTTCGAAGCGTTCGAGCATCCAGGTCTCCGCCTTGCGCAGGGCCAGTTTGCGGAACGGCCGCAGCCGGCTTCGTTCGATCCATTTGTGGAACCGGTCGAGCCAGAGGAAAAAATTGCGCAGGGTGAAGCGTTGCGGATCGCGCGGCAGGGCCAGGTCGCGCGCGTGGAAGCCTTCCGGGTAGAGTTCATCGAGGGTGACGCCGCCGGCCAGCGGCCGGGTCGGCTTGAAATGATTGATGATCGCCAGCGGCACCAGCATGGAACGGCTCCAGGAACTCATGTCGTTGAAATTGACGTGAAACCATTTGCCGATGAGGATCACTTCGCACGGGATCGTGGGCACGAAATCCCAGGGGAACAAGCCGAGCAGCGCCAGATACAGCTTGGAGAAGGTATTCATGCGCGGGACGCCGCCGAGGCTGAGGGCCACTTGGCGCGCGCGGAGCATCCGCGGATCGGTCACCGGCACGCCGGCGAGTTTGAGGGCCAGGTAAGCCTTGATGGTGGCGTTGACTTCCGCCGGGCCGCCGTAATAGATGTTCCAGCCGCCGTCGGCCAGTTGGAGCGAGAAAAGGTGATGGACGGCTTTTCGCTCCCAGACCGGATCGACTTTGCCGTTCCAATGATGATAAGCGATGGTGTCGGAGACCAGAGTCGAATCGACCATCAACTCGCCCACCCAATACCCTTCCCGCTTCTGCTCCCGCAGGAGGAAGTTTTGCGACCGCGCAATCGCCCCATCCAAAGAAAGGTGGTGGCTGAACCCAAATTCAGACGCGATCGGGCCAGCCTGCCCGTCGCGTTGGGACGCTGTAACTCGCACGGCGCAGACTGTGCTAAGCGAGCTGGAAAGTGTAAAGGAATTATTGAACGCTGTGGCGGTGGCCGCAGCGGATTTGCGAAAACCCCACCCCATAATTCTCGAACGAATCGGCCGCGAACCCGTCCAAGGGCTGGTGACCCGGCCCCTGCAAGGTTCGCGACGGACGCGTGGAAAGTTGTGGCCGCGGCTTGACAAACCAGAGCGACTCTGCTTGAATGGCGTTGTTCCAAAAGTCATGGGCTTATTACCTTCGCAATGAACCATGCCGTAAATGAAGTGCAATCGATCAATCGCCAGGCGTGCGCGGCGACGAGCGAAACGCCCTCAGTTCCATAGCATCCTCAAAACGCTCAAGTCCCGCCGGTAACGATCCGACGGAGCGGCGGTACGGTTGGCCACTATCGCACACAAGCGATTTTGACGGCGATCAGAATTTGGTAGCGTCGGACCCGACAACCCGTTATGCAATCACAACGAGCCAGAACGGGCCTCGCCCAGGCGAGACTGCGCCCGCCGGTCGCCGCGAAGGCATGGGGCTTGCTGGCGTTGATCTGCTGGCTGGCGCCGCGCCCGGATGGCTGGGCGGTTCCGCCAACGAATGATCTCTGTTCGGGAGCGTTGGTGGTTCCGGCGGCCGGTCCGTTTCCTTACCTGGCACCGCCGGTTGACATCCTGGATGCCAGTGTGACTGACGATCCGCCGGCCGCCTCCTGCCAGCCCTTTGTGGGGCGCAGCGTCTGGTTCGTGTTCACTCCGTCGGCGACAACCAATTATACGATTTCTTCCTGCGCCGACGCCCCGACGGGAACGACGGTCCCGGACACGGTCATGGCCATTTACACCTCCGCCAGCGGGGGCTGCGGCGGGCCATTCACCGAACTTCCGAGTTCCGGATTCAGCGATGGGTGTGAGGACGATTCGTGCGGGCCCGGATTCAAGCAAGCGGCCATCACGACGCAGCTTTCTTCCGACACGAAATACTTCATTTTGGTTTGGCGTTATGAGGATACCACCACGCCGGATCCGATCGGCGGTGAGACGAGGGTCCAGCTCCGGATTTCCAAAGCGGCCCCGCCGCCGAATGACCGGGGTGAAGGGGCGCTGCCGGTCTTTCTGAACCTGCCGATGGTGGGCACGACCGTGCTGGCCAACAATGATTATCAACTGCCCGCGGGCGCGGATTGCTTCACCAACGGCCTGCGCCAAATCGCCTCGCTGGCCGCCGGGCGCGACGTGGTTTATTCCTTCACCGCTCCTGACACTGATAAATATTCGATCGAGGTTTTCAATTACAACAACATCGCGGCAAACGATTTGGTGCTGTATGTCGCCGCGTCCCTTCCCACCGGCCAGTCTGCGCCGCTAACGGTGACGGACTGCGTGGCAGCGGCGAATCGAAGCCCGGCCAGTTCGGCCGAGGAAATCGTTGGTTTGCCGCTGGCGGCCGGTCAGAGAGTTTTCATCTTTGTCGATGAAGACGCGCCCACGCCCCAGGGGAGCAGCTTTACCCTGGAGGTGTCAAAGTGCGTGCAGGAAACCGAACCGGACGATACTCCCGCCAGCGCCAGTCCGCTGGCTTGCGGCATCGAGGGTTCCATTTTCCCGGCGAACGACGCGGACTTTTTTTCCCTGGGGACTTTCCCGGCCGATTCCCGGGCTTTTGTGCTAGTGGACGGCAGCACCGCGAGCACCACCGATTTCATCTTGCGTGTGACCACTGCGACGGACACCTTGGAGCGGGACTACGGTGACAATGACGCGCCCTTTGGCGAGCTTTCGTCGAACGTCGCCGGCACGCCGCTGCCAGAGGCGCCGGCGTTTATTCGGGTTAACTACCTGGCCGGCGGCGTCAATGAACCCTACCGGGTCTTCGCCGCGGTCCAGCCGCCGCCGGCCTTGGCCACCCCGGAAACCGAGCCGAACGACACCGCGGATACGGCCAATTCCGCGGACAATAACTATTTCTATGGCTCCTTGCCCGGCCCTTCTCCTTCCACGGACGTGGACGTTTATCGCTTCGCGGCCGCAGCCGGTGACCTGATTTTTGTCAGCCTCGACGGGGACCCGCTCCGCGATAACACCCCGATCAACGCCAAATTGGATCTGCTCGATCAATTTGGCAACCTGCTGGTCTCCGTGGACGACGGCGCCTCGACTTCTTCGACCAACGTGACGCAGGGCGCGCTCTTTGCCGAAACGCCCTTTTCGCCCGCTGAAGCCCTGGTTTACCGCACGCCGGACGATGGAACTTTCTACGCGCGGGTGTCCATCAGTCCCAAAGCAACCGGCGCGGTTGGCGCCGGGGATTATCTGCTCTCCATCGCCATCAATTGTGTCATCGGCAGCAGCGGCTATAACAACCCGCCGGCGTTGACCAATCTCTCCGTCACTTCCCCCATCGCTGAAACCGGCAGCGTCTTGCTGACGGGCACGGCCATCGAGTACGATCTGGGCAACACCCTCGTCCTGGCAATCAATTGGGGCGACGGTACGTCTCTGCTCGCCACCAACCTGCCTTGGGGTGTGTCGAGGTTTAGCCTGGCGCACGAGTACCTTGAGGATGGCCCGCTTGGCACGCGGGACTACCCGATCAAGGTCACCGTCACGGACAATTTTGGCGCGAGCGCCTCGTCCGGCCTCACGGCCACGGTGACGAATGTCCCGCCTTCCGCGCCGACGCTGGCCTTGAGCGCCACCGAGATCAACGAGAACGATTCGGTGATGCTCACCGGATCGTTTACCGATCCCGGTTCGCAGGATACCCACGTGGTGACGATCGACTGGGGCGACGGCTCCGCCGCTACCACCAGCAGCCTGCCGACCGGCGTATTGCTTTTTGGCGCCAGTCACCGCTACGCCGATGACAACCCCTCGGGCACGCCTGCCGACAATTACAGCATCAGCGTCACGGTGATGGATGAAGCCGGCGGCGCCGCCGCTGCCACGACGAGCATTCAAGTGGACAACGTGCCGCCGCTCTTCAACAGCGTGGCGATGACCCCCTCGATTTTCGCGAATGGCACCGCGACGTTGACCGGGAGCTTTTTTGATCCCGGGACGCTGGACACCTTCACCCTGGCGGTGAACTGGGGCGACGGCACAGCGGTGCAGACGGCGAACCTCGCGGTCGGTTCGACCTCCTTTGAGCTTTCACACCAATACACGGTAGCCAACACCAACGCGTTGGTGACCCTCACACTGACTGATGACGACACCGGCGCGGCCACCACCAACGCGACCGTGCAGATCAAATCCGCGGTCGCGCCGGCGCGCTTCCAATCCATCAGCCGGCTCGACGGGGGCCAGATGGTTTTGTTCCTGCAAGGGACTCCCGGCGCAACTTATCGCATCGAGGCCTCTGAAGACTTGAAGTCCTGGAGCACCCTCGGTTCGGCGACCGCGGACGCCAATGGATTATTCCAGATCGAAGATCCCTCCGGGTCGTCGCGGCGGCAGTCGTTTTTCCGCGCGGTTTGGCCCTAACCGGGGGCCGTAAGGCGAGGCGGCAGGCCGGCGCCGGCGGCCCGCGAGGTTGCCCGCTTTGCCCTTTGCACTTTGAAGGAGCTTTGCCTATAACCGGCGCGTGTCTAATCCGTCCGAGGCCCCGATCAACGCCTGCACGCGCTACGGCGCGCTATTCGGGCATCCGGTCAAACATTCCGCCTCGCCGACCATGCAGAACGCGGGCATGGCCGCGCTGGGATTGAACTGGCGCTATCTGGCGTTTGCCGTGCCTCCGAATCAGTTGCGCGACGCCATCGCCGGGGCCAAGGCGATGAAGTTTATCGGTCTCAATCTGACCATACCCCACAAATTGCCCGCCCTGCCGATGATGGACGCCCTGGACGACTCGGCGAAAACCTGGGGGGCTGTGAATACCGTCCGCTTTGAGGCGCAAGACCCGGCCGGGAACTGGCGGCCGCTGGGTTACTTTGCCGAAACGGCGCCGGAGCCGATTCGGAGCCACGGCTTTAACACGGACGCGGAGGCCATCGCGCGGGCGCTCCGCGAGGATCTGGGCCAGGAACTGGCTGGCGCCAAGGTCCTGTTGCTGGGAGCGGGCGGGGCGGGGCGTGTCGCCGCGTTGAAACTCGCGGCGGAAAACGCGTCCGAGTTGTTCCTGGTCAATCGCACGGCCGGCAAAGCGGAAGCGCTGGCGGCCGAGGTCGCTGCGCGGTTCCCCGGCGTCAAGGCCCGCGCCGGTTATCCGAAAGGGAGCGTGGATTTGTTGATCAACGCCAGCTCGCTCGGTTTGCAGGCCGGGGACAAACTGCCGTTCGACCCGGCGGACTTTCGCCTGGACCGGACGCGCGCGGTTTACGACATGATTTATCGTCCCGCGCAAACGCCGTTGCTGGCGGCGGCCAAAGCCGCGGGCTGCGCCACGGCCAACGGCCTGGGGATGCTGCTCCGTCAGGGAGCCGCGTCGCTGGAACTGTGGAGCGGCCAGGCCGCGCCGATCAAAGAGATGCGGGCCGCGCTGGAAGCCAACGTTTATGGCCATTAACGCCGCCGCTCGCCCGTCCCAGGTCCTGGCCCGTCGCCGGCCGGCCTTGATTTATGTCGCGCGTCTTTGATCCCCAGGTTTGGGCGGCCGTCCCGTTTCATTTCTGGTCGCTGGCATTCTTCACTTTTGGGAGCATCGTGGGGAGTTTTTTAAACGTCTGCATTTACCGGATGCCCCGCGGACTGAGCCTGGTTACTCCCCGCTCGCATTGTCCGCATTGCCGCTACTCGATCCCGTGGCATCTTAACATTCCGCTCGTCACCTGGCTGTTGCTGCGCGGCCGGTGCGCGAACTGCGGCGCGCCGATCTCGATCCGCTATTTTGGGGTCGAACTGCTGAGCGCCGCGGCCTTCCTCGGCAGTTGGGTCGCCGTCGGGCGGGAGTCGGCGCCGCTGGCGTTGGTGTATTGTCTGTTGCTGGCCGGATTCATCGTCGCGACGTTCATCGATTTCGAGCACTTCATCATCCCCGATGAAATTACCCTCGGCGGCATCGTCCTGGGGTTTCTTTGTTCCCTCGCCGTGCCCGCGCTTCATGGCGCGCCCAACGCGGCCGAGTCCCTGAAGCAAAGTTTCTTCGGCATCGTGGCCGGCGGCGGCGTGATCTACGCGATCTTGCGGATCGGCAAGCTGGTGTTCGGCAAACAAAAGCTCGAACTGGCGGCGGACACGACGGTGGTTTTCACGGAGACCGCGCTCGTGCTGCCGGACAAGGAAGTGCCGTATGAAGACCTGTTTTATCGCGACTCGGATGTCATCACGCTGGAGGCGAAACAGGTGGAACTCATCGACCGGTGCTACCAAGGGGTGCGCGTCCAGTTGTCGGCCGGCAAGCTCGTGATCGGCGAGGAAGTGCTCGATCCGGAAACGGTGCCGCACATGGAGGTGGTGACCGACAAGATGGTCCTGCCACGCGAAGCGATGGGGCTGGGGGACGTGAAATTCATGGCGGCCATCGGGGCGTTCCTCGGTTGGAAGGCGGCCTTGTTTTCGTTGATGTTCAGTTCGATCATCGGCGCGAGCGTCGGCGTGGTTTTGATCGCGCTCAAAAAGCAGGCCTGGTCCAGCCGGCTGCCGTACGGCCCGTACATCGCTCTGGCGGCCACCTTCTGGATTTTCGGCGGACAACTCTTGGTCGCCTGGTGGGTGAGGTGGCTTACTGGCGCGTGGGTCCGGTGAAACTCGGGACATCCTCGGCAACGGCCGCAAGCGGGGCGGCGGCGAAACCAAACGGCTCGCGCCCGGACCGGGCCTACTCGCATTGCGCCTTGTGCCGCAAGGCGTGGTCCACCAGCACCAGCGCGGTCATCGCTTCGACCATTGGCACGGCGCGGGGCAGCACGCAAGGGTCGTGGCGGCCCCGGCCTTTGAGCGTCGTGTTTTTGAATTGGGTGTCCACCGTTTGCTGCTCGTGCATGACGGTCGCCACGGGCTTGAAAGCGACGCGAAAATAAATCGCCTCCCCGTTCGAGATGCCGCCCTGAATGCCGCCGGAACGATTCGTCAAGGTGCGGACCCGGCCGCCCTTCATGCGAAACGGATCGTTGTGCTGCGTGCCGGTCAGGAGGATGCCGCCGAATCCTGAGCCGATGTCGAAACCTTTCGACGCCGGCAGGCTCAACATCGCTTTGGCCAAATCCGCTTCGAGCCGGTCGAACACCGGTTCGCCCCAGCCCGCCGGCACGCCCCGCGCCACGCCTTCGACGATCCCGCCCACACTGTCGCCCGCCCGGCGGGTCTTCTCGATGAGCCGGATCATCTTCCCGGCGGCCGTGGCGTCCGGGCAACGGAGGAGGTTCGCTTCGATCTGGCTGGCCGTCACTTTTTCGGGATCGACGCCGGCCACCAGCCGCTGCACCTGCCGGACGTAAGCGAGGATTTCCACGCCGAATCGCTCGCGCAAAATTTTTTTCGCGATGGCGCCGGCGGCGACGCGGCCGATTGTTTCGCGGGCGCTGGTGCGGCCGCCCCCCTGCCAGTTGCGGATGCCGAACTTGGCCAGATAAGTGTAGTCGGCGTGGGAGGGGCGGAACTTCGTGGCCATCTCCGCGTACGCTTCGGGCCGCGCGTCCTCGTTTCTGACCCATAAACTGATCGGCGTCCCGAGCGTTTTGCCCTCGAACGTGCCGGAGAGGATTTGCACCTTGTCCGGTTCCTGGCGCGGTGTGACGAGTTTGGACTGGCCGGGCCGCCGCCGATCCAGGTCGGGTTGAATGTCGGCTTCAGTCAGCTCCAGCCGGGGCGGACACCCATCGATCACGACGCCCACCCCGCCGCCGTGCGACTCGCCCCAGGTAGTGATGCGAAAGAGGTGACCGAACGAATTCGCCATGCGGGGAGTATGTGGGAAAACCGGCCGCCGGTCAAACCCACTGGCCCGCAACGAACGCGGGCGGCGCCGGGGGAATCCAGTTTAATTGAGATGGCCCTCTTGTACAGACGACCGCCCTCACCCCGACGCTGCGCGCTGCCGCTGTCTGTCCCCGGCAGAGGGAGAATCGCTCGCCGCTGCGCGGCGGATGCAACGCGCCGGGTCGTGCGAGGGGCTCGGCCTTGAATCGCGGAGCGCACGGTGTGCCTGGGTCGTTGAGTTCATCGGCAGTTCGCAAGCGCATTGCTGTTTCGAGCGTTGTTCCCCCTCACCCCAGCCCTTGGGGAGAGGGAGAATCGCCCACCGCGTTTTCGCCAATCCAGAGCGCCTCGGCTCGTTGCAGCGCGGGATGCGGTGTTCCCTCTCCCTGCGGGCCAGGGTGAGGGGGAAGGAGACGCAGCCAACCAAAACGGCCGGACGAATTTTGCAGGCTCAGCTCGACCGGCTCCCCGACTTAGAGTTGACAATCACGTCGGGCGCAAAGCCGGTCGATGGTGGAAGCGCGAACGCTCGCAAGGGTCGCTAATTCCAGATTATCCTTGAGCGGGGACAAGAAATCGATTCCGCCTCGTAACCTCGGCCACGGCCTTCGGGCCGATTCCTGAATCCACCCTGCAAGTGGAGTTCGGCTCAAGGCGCCTTCACGGTCCGATAAAAGCGGTGATGGAACGTCGTGTTCTCGTCCAGATAATCGTACGATCCATTGACGATCGGTTGCGTAGTTAAGTCGCCCCAGCGGACCAGATCGGCGGAGGCTTGCAACGTGTAGTTGCATTGCTCCTTGCCGAAGACGCGGATGCGAAACGGGCCGCTCGGCTGGACGGCAGTGATATGCAGGCGCGACGGCACATCCGCCAGCGCGATATTGTTGCTTTTGCTGTACTCGTCCGTGCCTCCGTCCGGGTCAACCACGGCTTTAAGCAGTGCTTCACAGGGCGAAATGCCGGCCGGGACCATTGCGCTGACGCGGAAGTTCCACGGCTCTCCCGGACGAAGCGGCGGCTGGTCCAGCGTGGCCAGCAACAGCGGCGCGACGGCGGGCTGCACGAGGTAAATCGCGACCCGGTTGCTGCTGGCGGTGCCGTCACCCTGGTTCACAACCGTGCCCGCGACTCCGATCAAACTGCCTGGCGCGAGATTGCCGGCGACGACCTGGAATTGGGCGATGCCCCAATCGATATATTGGACGCCAAAGACTTTCCCGACCCAAATCTGGCGGTTTCCATTGCAACTCGGGGCGCTGCGCGCGTATTCCTGGGCGACCCAAATGGAAGTGTCGTCCTTGGGATCGACCGAGGCGCCGGCCGTGTCGCCCCAAAAGACGGGATTGAACGAGCCGGGGCCAATGACGTTCCCCATGTTGTCGCAGGCCGAAATGTCGGCTGGCGCCTCGCCCGCTTTCAGCAAGCGGCTGGGCCGGATGTCGGATTCCGCGGCATAGTAGGCGCTGATGCGAACTTCCGGGTAGATATTGGCGCCCGAGCGCGCATAGACCAGCGCCATATCCAGGTTCTTGTTCACCTCGACCGCGGACCAGGCGTAATAAACGTGCGCATTTGGCGGATCATCGATCGAACTGTTCATCCCGAACGTGCGGTTGACGAAGTTCGGATCACCGATAGTGGGCACATTGGGAAAGCCCAACACAAAGAGCCGGTTCAAGCGAACCGAACTGAGCATCTGGCCGTCGCCAAACCAGTCGGCCGCGTCATTGCTGACCAGGTGCAGAAAGCCCCCCCGATAGACCGCCTTGATCGGCCAGGTCCCGAGATTAGTCATCTTAACGAGCTTGGCGGAACCTTTTTGCGGGGCATCGACCGGCCCGTTCCAGGCGGTGGGCATCGTCAGCGCCACCCGGTCCATGGCTTGCGCGGGGGTGAGCGGATCGGTCAACGCCCAGACCACCAACTGATCGCTGCCGTTTCGGCTTACATAGTAGGCCCGCCCAGTCGCGCCGTGATGCACGACCGCTTGCATGACTCCGGAGAGCGGGCTGCCGTCCGGGTTGGTCAGGTCCCAAAACTGCCATCCGCTGATCGGGCCGGGCGCGCCGCTGGCCAGCACGTCGGCCGGGAAAAAGACCGCGTGCTCATAACCACCGCCGTTCAGGCGATTGACCCCGATGGTTTGATGAAAATCCAAAGGATCAATTCCGAGCACCGGATAATCGGCCGTGTCGCCCGCTTTATAGATCACGTCATTGGCCACGCCGAAATGCGCCACCGCATCCCACCAATAGAGATACCAGCCGGCGGTCGGATCCTCAGTTTTGGAAATGCCCACGGTAAAGACCGTTCGCGCCTTGGTTTTATCGGTCTGCCCGCCGCGGTTGCCGGTCGCGCCGACCCAAAATCGCTGCCGATAAGAGTCGTAAATGATCCGAATGTCGTTATAGGAGGTGATGGCGTTGACCGTGCCATCGTCCAGCCCGAGCGGCTTGTAGAAGGAACGCGCGCTTAACGTGGCCAATTGCGTTCCCGCCTTGTCGTAAAAGCCCATCCATGCCCGGCCACTGACGATCACGTGGGTGTGGCTCACTCCGATCTGCGCGTCGGAGGGAAACCCTCCACCGGGACCCAAGGCTATCCAACTGGTTGTGGCCGCGGGCGTCTGCGGCAGCGCGGGCGCCAAAGAGGCCAAGTCGCCAACCGAATTGGCCGGCGCATCGGCCTGAACTCCGGGACCGAGCGAGGCCCCGGCCAAATCCGGGTCGTGACCGCCAAACGGCACCGGCTCATCATTGCGAATCAGTTCCGCCAGCGCCGCCGCCGTTACGTCCACCCCTCCATAGGCCGGGTGGGTGTCGCCGCCGGAGCGCGAGGCCACTGTCACGCAGCGATTGGTGTCCCGCAGGACGCTCACCACCAACTCACAGCGGCTGACGTTGCCGCAGGCGTCCGCCGCCGAACAAATGACCGCCGTGGCGCCGAGAGGAAAGACGCTCCCGGAGGCCGGCACGCAGACGGGCATGACGTTGGGATCGCAATCGTCGGTGGCGGTGACGTTGAAAAAGACCCGCTCCCCGTTGCTGGCGCAAGTCAGCACCGTCAGGTTGGTCGGACAATGGATCGCGGGCGGAGTTGTGTCCCGCTTGACCGTGACGGTGAAACTGCAGTTCGCGGCATTCCCGCAGGCGTCCCGGGCCGAGCACCGGACCGTTGTGACCCCGATCGGAAAGAAACTTCCGTTGGTGTGCGTGCAGGTCGCCACTACGTTGGTGTCGCAGTCGTCGGTGGCCGTCGGCGGATCGAAGAACACCTGCACGGCGTTGGTGTCGCAGGTCCAGACCGTGATGTTGGTCGGGCAGGCAAGCCTGGGCGGGGTCGTGTCCCGGATCACGCGCACGGTGAAGCTGCAGGTGCCGAGGTTCGTGCAGTTGTCCCTCGCCGTGCAGGTCACCACCGTGTCCCCAATCGGAAACAACGAGCCGGGGCTGGGAACACAGTCCACGATCGGCTCGCGGACACAGTCATCGACTGCGCGTGGCGAGGGAAAGAACACCTGGACCGGATTAGTCGAACAGGTCCAGACCACGAACGGGTTGGTCGGACAACTCAGGAACACCGGCGGCGTCGTGTCGGACGTCAACGTCACCGTGAACGAGCGGCTGATGATGTTGTTGCTCGGCTGCCCATCATTGACCGTCACGGTGATTATCGCGCTCCCGTCGCCGTTGGCAGGTGTCAACGCCAGGCTGCCGGTGGTGAGCGGACTGACGTAGATCACCGTGGGATCGGGGACCAGGCCGGGATTGCTCGAGACGGCCGTCACCACGAGCGTCTGGATTTCATTCGTCGCCCCCGAAGTGATGCCGGTCAAGTTCACGGTTCGCGTGCCCACGCAGCCGCAGAACGACAAGTTGGCAATCGGGTCCAAGGTCGGCGGATCGTTTACCGGGATTACCGTCAGAATAAAACGAGTGGTCGCGGTGGCCCCAGCCGCGTCGTGCACCGTAATCCCGATGGTGGCTGTCCCGAACTGGTTCGCGGCCGGGCTCAGGGTCACCGTCCGATTGGAAGCAGTGCCGCCAAAAACGATGTTGGTCGGAGGAAGCAAAGTCGGATTGGATGAGGTCCCGGTGACCACCAGGTTCGTGGCGGGCGTTTCGGCATCGCCGACCGTGAACGGAATGGCTGGAGTCGGCGTGTCTTCGCTGGTCGTCTGGCTGGGGATGCTGGAAATGGTCGGCGGCTGGTTGGCCGCTTCCACGGCCAGCGACCCCGCCAGCAAAACAGATGCGGTCAGAAGAACAGTAATGGGCTTCATAGATTGGTTCGAGTTCGGTTGTGCTTACCCCGCTCTGCCAGAGGCGCCGCGAGAGCGCCGGCCAGCCGAGAGCGCGGCTTACCATTAATTGGGAGCCGAGATGCGTCGATCAGTAGCAGAAAGCCCATTCCGGCTCAAGCGATTTATCCGTGCCAGAGATTTATTTCGAGGGTGGCGGTTTCGAGGCTTATAGAGGCCTTATCCGATAACGACCAAAACGTGGGCAACCTCGCGGCCTGGGCCCTCAAGCGCGTCCACCATGCAGCCGCCGCCAAAGCCGGCCTGAAATGAATCCGCGCAGCCCTTTAGCCACGGATTAAACACGGAAGAGTCACGGCTCGGCAGGAGCCTCGCCCTACCGGCATGGCGAAGCTCCCGCAGAGCCCCATCTTCGCCCCCTTCCTTTTCCGAGTTCATTCCGTGTTCCATCCGTGGCCAAAATCCAATTTCTCACCGTGGGAAATCTGCTATCTCTCTGGACCAGAGCGAGTTTGGAAAATGCTCGTCTCGGTTTCGTGTGCCTGCCATCCTGCGGGCATGGGGAAAAAACGCGGCATCCTCGTCATCGTCTTATTCGTCGCTCTCCTGGGCGGCTTGGTTTGGTTGCTATCGCGCCCGACCGAACCGGCTTACCAAGGGAAACCACTAAGTGCTTGGTTGAACGAGTTTAATGGGGTGCCTGAGGACACCAGCCAGGCCGCGTATGTAGCCTTCCGTGGGCTGGGAACCAACGCCATCCCGGCGCTTCTGAAAACTCTCCAGTCAGGCGATCGTCCATTCCAAAAATTGATCTTAGAACTGAACCGCGTGCAATCCCTGGTCCATTTTCCAGTCAGGGATACGTGGCCTCAGAGCTTGGCGGCCTCCATCGCGCTTTACGCTATGGGCGCCAACGCGACGCCAGCTATCCCGGCCCTTACCAACCTGCTCTTTCACAGTAGCACCGTACTCCTCAGCGCGCTAAGCGCAGTACCCCTGGCAGGAATGGGCTCCGAGGGTCTCGCGCCCCTGATCGAGGCGCTCACGAATCAAAACGCATCAATCCGGGAGTCAGCCGCTACGGGCCTCAGCTATGAGCGATCGGACCTGAACATTGTCGTCCCCGCATTGATTGCCCGCCTGAGCGACAAAAACCGTTTGGTCCACCGGACAGCCGTGGAAGTACTTGGCCGATTGCACGCCGAGCCGGGGCTGGCTGTGCCGGCATTGATGAAAGATTTTCCCGGCAACGATCCCCTTCTGCGAGGCATGGTATTGGAGGCCCTGGGGCGATTTGAAACGAACGCCAGCGTGGCGGTTCCGATGCTTTTGGAGGCCTTATCCGATAACGACCAATACGTGAGCAACAAAGCGGCTTCGGCCCTCCAGCGCATCGGCTCCGCAGCCGCAGCGCAGGCCGGCGTAAAATGAATAGATGCAACCCTTTAGCCACGGATGAAACACGGATTACACACGAAAGGATCGGAATGGGGACTCGTGGAACTCGCCCCTCCGAATATAGACCGTCCGTAGGACCGTAGGACCGGCTGGGCGCATTGTAAATAGTTAGCTGAGACACATCCCTAACTCCTTCTCGCCCAGGGAGATATCAAATTTCTCACTGTGAGAAATTTGGCGGTCCGCCCGGCGCGCGGCGGAGTGAAAGACCAGCCGCAGCACGGCTGAACGGGACGAGGCGCGGAACCCCTCCGACGCGCTCCTGTCCGGGATGGCGCTGCGACTGGGGCTTCGGTGCCGGTCGCGGTTCGAGCGTCGGAAAGAGGCGGAGTTACCCGGGAGTCTGCGGGACGTGCGACGCCCCGTTGCGCGGCAATCATCCTTTCGCCGCCGCAGAACCCCCTAAAACCAAATTTCTCACGGTGAGATATTTTATAAGTGCTTTCACATAAGTATGTTACAGAAGCACTGAAGCCAAGTAGGTGGCTATCCTGGATCCGGTATTTTACTTCGTAACACTTGATTCACTTACACGAGAGATTCGACCAGCCCGTCACCTCTGCAAATTTTCAAGCGAGCGCGGCGTTGCTGGCCGCATGGCCGGCGCTGCGATTATTCCTGGGGAGCACTCAATCGGATCGACCAAAAAAGAGTCGAAACCACTTCGGCCAACACCAACGTAATTCTAACTCGTGAACGAACATCGTGTTGCGGCGGCTGGAGCGGACAGACTTTGCTCACGCTGCTACAGACCGCTTCAAAACTCCGCGTGGAAGCGGATGGCCCAGAGGTGCACGGGGCCGCGATCGGCGTTGTAAGCGGGATGATTGACGAATTGGTAGTCGGGCGTGATCGAAATTCCCTTCCAGACGTTCAGGAGATAATAGACCTCGATGATTTCTTCCGGCGCGTAGTTCAGTCTGCCGTCGCCGATGATGAAGCCATAGCCGCCGGCGGCGAGATAATCCTTGTGTTCTTTGGAGAGGCCATTGATGACGCCCGCGACGCCGAAAGTGTCGGCCGGACGGGACCAGGCCGCGCCTTTCAAACTCAAGCCGAGGGAAGCAGTTTGGTCGATTTCGGTGAAAGCCCAGGTTTCGTTCTGACCATCACTCCAGCCGAGCCGCGCGAACGCGCCCAGCTCCTTGGTCAACTCTTGCTCGACGTTCACGCCGAAGCCGTATTTATCCGAGTAGCGGCGCGATCGCGCGATGTCCAGGCCATAAGCTGGCGTGTCGAGCGTGGCGCGGTAACTGCCCATGTGGGCGCGGTTCCAGTAGCCGAGCAGACGCGCCACGCCGCGGCGCTCGCCGACCGAATAGCGCTGTTCCCATTCCAAAACGTGGCCGTGGGCGTGGCTGAAGTTATGGTCGAACTGCAAGCCGTTGGCCGTTTTTGGCTCGGCGAACAGTCCGTAGCGTAGCGCCCAGCGGGGTTCGATGAGTTCGAGGGCGCCGCCCCAGGTGTAACCGCGCGTGTCCGCCGGATAGTCCCAAGCGCCGTTCTCGAACAGGCCCCAGTTCATGAATTGGGTGCGCGCGTCATGGCTGTAGGCGTTGCCGTCGAAGATGTCGCCGACGCTGATTTTGCCCAGCGTAACGGTGAGGCGCGAGAGGTCGCGCGCGCCGGCGAGCTGGTTGGGGCCAGGTTCGACTTTTTCCGCTTCCCCGCCCAGGCCAACGGTTTGGCGGAGAAAAACACGCGCCATCGAGACGGTCGGCTCCGGCTTGCTGACGCGGGCGATATCGCCGTTGGGAAATCCAGCGATTCCGGTGACTCCGCCGACGCCCCGGCCGCCGGCGAGTTCGGGATTGACAAAAACTTCGCTGCCGGCCCAAAGGCGGGCGCCGAGGAAAAGCGTGGCCGTGTAGGAGGTGCGGATTGGCTCGCGAGGCGGCAAGCTGTTCGTGCCGGAGTAAGGCGAGGTGAATTCGTCATGGCCCTGGGAGATGGACGTCGCTTGGAAATGGAGGTTCCATTGTTCCCGCTCGGGCAGCAAACTCGATTCCTCAGCCTGGCTGGCGGAAGGACACCGGGCGGCGAGGGCGATGAGGATGATGGCTCTGAAACGATGGCTAGAAATCTGTTCACCGCAGAAAAAGCAAAATGGCGAGGCCCACGCCGATCCGGTACCAGCCGAAGGCGATGAAGGTGTGAGTTTGCACATAACGGATGAGCCATTTGACCGCCACGAAGGAAACGGCGGCGGCCACAATTGTTCCGAGCAAGACCAGGCCCCAGTTTTCCGGCACCAGGCCGGCGGCGGGATGGTGGAGCGCCTTAAAGATTTTCAACGCTCCGGCAGCCAGCATGGTGGGAATGCCAACCAGAAACGAGAACTCCGTGGCCGCCGGGCGGCTCAAGCCGAGCGTCAGCGCCAGCAGGATCGTCGCCCCGGAGCGCGAAGTGCCGGGGAAGATCGCCGCGAGCAATTGACCGGCGCCGACCGCGATCACGATCGTCCAAGTCACTGCGTCGCCCAGGGTTTTTCCGCGCAGCCAGCGTTCCACGAGCACGAAGAGCATGCCGCCGGCGAGCATGGCCCAGCCGATCGGCGCCGGATTATCTTCCAGTTTGAAGTGCCTTTTCTCGAGGATCAGTCCGCCGAAACCGGTCAGCGCGAAGGCCACGAAGATTTTCAGGAAGTAATCGCGCGTGGCCGGTTCGCGCCAGCGGAAAAGAAATTGGTGCAGGCGCCGCGGAAACAGCGGCAACACGGCCAGGACCGCGCCGCTTTGGATGACGATGTTGAACAGATCGGTTTGATGGGGAAGCCAGCGTTCGGCGATCAGCAGATGGCCGGTCGAGGAGATCGGCAGAAATTCGGTGATCCCTTCGATGATTCCCAGCAGCAGCGCGGCAATCCAGTCAGGCATCGGGCGTATAGACGGGAAAACGGGCCGGTTGGCAAGGAGCAAATGGGTAATCTGGCGCGGGTGGGGCGGATCAGCCTTTGGAAATCAACGGTCAAGGCAGCCACGGGACAACCCAGTGTTTCAACGGGCTGCTAAGCGCCCATCCCTTCTTCAAACGAACCCGCCGCAATCGGGAAGCAGAGGCGGTCGCGCACGTATTCCACCCCGTTCGCGCTGGTGGCGTCCAGTTCGCGGTACGCGCTCTCGGCCTCGACGATCAGCGGCGCGGTCTTCGTGCCCATCACCTGGCAATAACGCTGGGGGTAGCCAAGGTTGATCAGCAGTTCGACGTAGCGCGTCATGTTCAGGTCCCCGCTGGGGATATCGACGAACTGCATCGCGCGCTCCGGCCAGTTGGGGGCCATTTTGCGCAGCGGGATGCCCGGCCGGATGGCAAAGTTTTTGACGTGGCAGGCATACACGCGATCGCCCACTTTGCGGAACCGAGTCTCCCAATCTTCCCCCTCCCAGCAATGGGACGGATCGGCATTCACCGTGAGCGTCTTGTCACCGTCGCACACTTCCACCAGCCGGTTGAAATCATCGGCGCACATCGCCGCGGTGCCCGGATGGATCTCGTGGGCCAGATAAATCCCCAGCGACTTGGCCCGCTGGCGGAGCTTCGCCGTCTTTTTCCGAAAGCGATCCTCGCCTTCCTTGATCAAGTCGTAATCCGCGCCTTTCCAGAAGCCCCAGGGGTAACCGGTCGCCAGTTCCCAGCCGAACGCGACGCCCCAGAACATCGGCACGATCTTCACGCCCAGCTCGGCGCACCGATCGAGCAGCGCCAGCAGATATTCCTCCGCCCACTTTTCGATCTGTTCGGGAGACTTCTTCGCCACGTCGGCCGGAATGAACGGGCGGATCGACGGGCTGCCGGTCCAGGCGGTCGTATGCACCCAGAACGGGCAGTGCGCGGAAACGCCGTCCAATTCCAGTTTCGCCTTCTCGAAGGTCTGCTGGATTTCCTTGGCGGCTTTGAAACCGTTGCCGCCCTGGAGCATGTAGTTGGAGGGTTGCGCGCCGGCGGCGCCGGATTTTTTGGCGTAGGCGAGGAAATCCGCCAGGCTCTTGGCGCCGTGTTGCGCGCCTTCCACACTGGCGTGAAAGAGGGTTCGTGGCATAAGTTCTTGATCTTGTCGGGGGGAGCATTTACCGGGACCGCCAATGGAAATCAACCCCGAATTGCGCCTCACCCGATCGCTGGCGCTGTGGGCGGGCAGAATGGCCAACGTCGCGTCACGAACGACCAGATCAGGAAAAAGAGCACCCCGGCCGCGAGTGTCCCCAGACCGAACAGGATGATCTTCACGTCCGAGGTCGCGAAAATAAAAACCCAGCCCGCCAGCGCCACCAGGCTCGGCAACGGATAAAGCCAGATGCGATACGGCCGCTCGCCCGCCGGGGCGCGCCGGCGCAAGAGCGTCACCGCGAAGATCTGCCCGATGAATTGCACCAGAATCCGCGTCGTCATCAGGGCATCGATCACCATGCCGAGCGAAATGAAACTGCACAGGATCGAAATCCCACCGATCACCAGCAGCGAAACGTGCGGGAACTGCTTGCGCGGGTGCAGCCGCCCGAAGATTCTAAAGAAATAACCGTCTTGCGCCGCCGCATACGGGATGCGCGAGTAGCCCAGCAGCAGAGCGAAGACCGAGCCTACGGTCGTCCACAACACCATCGCCGTAAACAGCGTCGCGATCCTCGGGCCATAGACCTTCTCCATGAAGAGGGAAACCACGAAATCCGCCTTTTGATTCCCTTCCGCCGGCACGAACTCGCGCCACGGCACCACGCCGATGATCGACAAATTCATCGCCAGATAAATCAGCGCGACCCCCGCCACGCTGATGATGATCGACCGGGGAATGACCTTGCCGGGATTCTTTACCTCATCGCCGATGTAACAAATGTCGTAGTACCCGAGGTAGTCGTACATGCCGAAGCGGCAGGCAGCGCCCAAGCCAAAGAGAAATTTGCCGGAGAAATGAAAAGCTCCCGGCGGAAAATCAAACGCCAGCTTCCGATCGAAGTGCAACGCGCCGGTGACGATTACCGCCGCCGTGGTGAGCAGCGTTCCGATCCAGAGGCTCACGGCGATTTTGGCGATGGCATCGGTTTTTCGATACAAGAGCCAGATCGTGGCGAGGCCCATGCCGGTGGCGAGCAGGTTGCGCCCAAGCGTCGTCAAGTTCGGCAAAAAGTAGCCGCTGTATTGGATGAAACCGATGAGGCCCGAGGCGATTTCGAGCGGGCCGCTCAAAATGAATTGCCAGATGAACAAAAACGCCATCAACCGCCCAAAAGTTTCCCGCCCAAACGCTTCGCGCAGATAAAGATAGCTGCCGCCGGAGCCGGGCATGGCCGCGCCCAGTTCGCTCCAAACCATCCCGTCAGGGATGGCGATCAGCATCGCGATCAGCCAGCCAATCATCGCTTGCGGCCCGCCGAGCGCGGACATCAGCAGCGGGATGGTGATGAATGGGCCGATGCCGACCATGTTCGTCATGTTCAGGGCGGTGGCTTGCAGCAGGTTGAAGCGGCGCGCCAAGCGGAGGTGCGATGCAGTTGGCAAGCCGGGCGTCATGGTTCTGGGCTGGCGAAGAATGAGGTCAACGCCGCAGGCTTTGCAAGCGTAGCTGAAGTCTTGCCGAAGACCTCGAGCGCCCGCAACGCCTTCCTTCCGGGGGTCTCGAGCCTCCCGCGCTCAGCGGAGCCCTACGGCTTCCGGCGCGTTTCGATTTCGCTGATGGCCCACTGGGCGTGTTCGGCGATCAACGGTTCGACGTCGCTTCGAGCTGTTTCCAGGGCCGGCAAGGCGCGCGCGTCGCCGATATTGCCGAGCGCGACGCAGACGTTTCGCAGGAAGCCGCGCCGTTTGACGCGCAGCATCGGCGTTCCGGCGAATTGCCGCTTGAAACCCGCCTCGTCGAGGGCGAGCAGTTCCAGGAGGTCCGGTTGCGCTAGATCGGGTCGCTGGTGGGCTTTCATCATTTTCCCTTCCTGCGCGAAGCGGTTCCAGGGACAGACCGCGAGGCAGTCGTCACAACCGTAGATCCGATCACCGATGGCGCGCCGCAATTCCAGCGGAATCGCCCCTTTCAACTCGATCGTCAGATAAGAGATGCACCGGCGCGCATCGAGCTGGAACGGCGCGGGGATCGCCTGCGTCGGGCAGGCGCTCAGGCAGCGCATGCACGAGCCGCAACGATTCTTCTCCGGCGCGTCGGGTTCGACGGCCAGCGTGGTGATGATTTGCGCCAGAAAGACCCAGTTGCCGAGCTGGCGGCTGATTAGATTGGTGTGTTTGCCGATGAAACCGACACCGGCGCGTTGCGCCAGGTCCCGTTCCAGAAACGGCCCGGTATCGACATACCAAAGCGAACGGGTCCCTTCACCGCCCACCTGGTTGACAAAGTCGGCCAGGGTCTTTAACCGTTCACCCAGCACCGCGTGGTAATCGGCCGATCGGGCATAGCGGGCGATCACGCCGCGAAACGTTCCGGGTGGCGGGCTGGACGGCTGGGATTGAGTCAGTTCCGGGCCCGGCACTCGGGATTCGGAATCCGGCCCGCTCCCATAGCTGGCCGCGAGCGAGACGATGCTGCGCGCCTCGGACATCACCGCCCGGGGTTCTATTCGTTTCCCGAGCGAGCGGGCCAAGTAGGCCATCTCGCCATGCCATTGCGCCGCCAGCCACTTTTGAAATTGGTCCTTCGTGACCGGCGGCGCGGCGGTGGTGAAGCGGCAGACGTCGAAGTCCAGTTGGCGGGCGCGTTCCTGAATGGCTTGTTTCAATGGACGGTCGGGCGGAAGGCCAGACGAAACTCATAGAGCACGTGGTGACTGACCTCCTTGATGGAGCGCATTTCGGTGTTCACGAGCACGTCGGCCTGCTTGTAGAACGGTTCGCGCGCGGCCAGCACTCGGCGGATTTTTCCCAACGGGTCGGCCTCCTGCAGCAAGGGCCGGTGCGCCTGGCTGCGCACCCGCTCCCAAATGATTTCGGGCGAGGCCCAGAGGCAAATTACCAGCGCGTGCTCTTTTAAACTCGCCAGGTTCGCCGCGTTGGCGGCCAGGCCGCCGCCGGTCGCGATGACCGATTTTTCACTCCGACCCAACTCGGCGACCGCTTGCTGCTCGAGCTCCCGGAAGGCGCCCTCGCCCGCCTCGGCGAAGAGGACCGAGATCGTCTTGCCCGCGCGCGCTTCGATGAGTTCGTCCGTATCGACAAATTTAAAATTCAATCGCTGGGCGATCAGGCGTCCCACCGAAGTTTTGCCCGTGCCCATGAAGCCGATCAGCGCGAGGTTTTGGATCTGCCGATTTCCCGTCATACCTCAGCATAAGCTGTTCGGCGCCCGAAAGCACGCCGTTTCTTGGCGCAATTTCCCTTCAGCGGTCCCAGCGGCCGAAGCGCTTGACCCCTCCCGGCTCCGATTCTATGGTTGCCACGTGAAGTCAAAAATCGTCCAACTCGCGGGCACACCAGCCATTCCCGTGCCGCAACCGCTTCTGGATGCCTGCAACTTGACCAATGAAGTGGAAGTGGAGGCACAGGGTGGTTGTCTGATCATTCGAAATCCGATATCGCCGCGGGCAGGCTGGGAGGAGGCGTTTCGCAGGATGGCCGCGAGTGGCGACGACAAGCTGGAGCTCAACGATACCGCCGCCAACGACTGGGATGAGAAGGAGTGGGAGTGGTAGTTGAGCGGCTTGCGCCACCCATGCCATCTCTCGCCTTCCGAACTTGCCATCTGACATGAGGCAAAGTTGGGCGTGTGCGGTTGAATCGGCGCACGGCCGACCGGGCCATGGGAGACGAGTTTTTGCTGGCTGAACTTCGATTAGCCCTTAAATTGGCTCCGTGCGCAGAACCGTTGGAAGAAGCGGCCGGGACTGGCGAAAGCAATGGCGCGAGCAGTGCCGCCGACAGTTGGCCCGCAGTCTCAAAAGCCGCCTTCTTTTTGGCTTTGTTCGGACTTACAGGCCGGTGCTGGATGACGCGCCTTACCGGATCTTCGCGTCGATGGCGGACTACCGCGAATGGTGTGAGGAGAACCTACCGAAATTCCTGGGCTACTACCGCCTTGGCGGCGCCGCGCGCAAGCGTCCCCGATGAGGAGAACGCCGCGAACCGGGTTCACCCCACTCCAGGCACAACGGGTGAACAAAGCCTTTCGTGAAGCCGGCGTCGATTATCTGTTCATCGGCAAGAGCGGCGCGATTCTGCTAGGCTATCCCTCCACGACTCAGGACGTGGACCTGTTCGTTCCCAAGTCCGAGGCGAATGCAAAAAAAATCATCCGGGCACTGCGCCGGCTGGGCTTCACCATCAACCCGCAGCTCAAGCAGGCCATTCTGACCGGCAAGGATTTTGTGCAGATCAAAACTGGTCCCTTCGACGTGGACCTCATCCACGCGCCGGATGGGATTCCCAGCTACGCCGTGGCCAAGGCCCGGAGCATCCAGTATCAAGGATACCCGGTGGCTTCGTTGCAGGACATTATCGCCAGCAAGCGAGCGAGCAACCGGGCGAAGGACCTCCTCGATCTGCAACTGCTGGAAGATTTTCGCCGTGAGTATGCGAAGCAGCACGCGCCGCCTGTGGAAACGGCTGCGGAAAAAGCCGCGCGAAACCCGGCCATCACAAAGACCCGCTCGCGGAAATGAGTTTCGCCCTGGTGCACTTAAATCCGCCGGATGCCTTGGTTCAGAGCGCCGCCGCGATGGCATCGCCCATTTCGCGGGTGCCGACCTGACGGGTGTCCGCTTCGTTCGGGCTGAAGATGTCGGCGGTGCGAAAACCCGCGGCGATGGTCCGGGCCACGGCCGCCTCGATGGCGGCCGCGGCGGCTTCCAACCCGAAGCTGTAACGCAACATCAACGCGGCGGACAGAATTTGGGCGATGGGATTGGCCAGGTTCTTCCCGGCGATGTCGGGCGCAGTCCCGCCCGCCGGCTCGTAAAATCCGAACGTTCGTTCGCCGCTCGTCGCGCCCAGGCTCGCGCTGGGCAACAGGCCCAGCGACCCGGCCAGCGCGGCGGCTTCGTCGCTCAGGATATCGCCGAACATGTTTTCACAGAGCATCACGTCAAACTGGGCCGGCTTGAGAATGAGCTGCATCGCCGCGTTATCGACGAACAGGTGTTCGAGCGCCACGTCGGCATATTGTTTGCCCACCGCCGTTACGACCTCGCGCCAGAGCACGCCATTTTCAAGCACATTGGCCTTGTCGATGCTGGTGACCTTCTTGCGGCGCAGCCGCGCGGCGCCAAACGCCATGTGGGCGATCCGTTCGATCTCCGGCGTCGAATAGACCATCGTATCGATTGCCCGCTGGAACCGCCTGCCGTCGGAGTCCACTTCCTCGGTCTTCTTCGGCTGGCCGAAATAGAGGCCGCCGGTCAGCTCGCGCACGACCAGAATATCAATGCCGCCGCCCTGCCGCTCGGGCCGCAGGGGACATGCGCCCGCCAGTTCCCTGGGCAATTTCACCGGACGCAAATTGGCGAACAAGCCAAACTCCTTCCGCAAACGCAAGAGGGCGGCGCGCTCGGGCCGTTCCTCTTTGGGGATCGTCGGATCGCGCTCCGGCAATCCGACGGAGCCGAAGAGGATCGCGTCGGATTTTTTGCAGAGGGCCAGCGTGGCATCCGGCAGCGCCCGCCCGGCGGCGTCAATGCCGGCCCAGCCGACGGGCGCTTCGGTGAGGCGCAGGGCGATGGAAAACTTTTTTTCGATGACGCGCAAAACCTTGACCGCTTCGCGCATCACTTCCGGGCCGATGCCGTCGCCACTGAGAACCGCGATATTGCCACTTTTCATGGATGCCAGAATCGGCCGCCGGTTCGCGCCGGTAAAGGCTGCTCGCGGATCGCCCCGCGCAAAGGCTGGCTACTGCCGGAGCGGCTCTTTTTTGGCGATGATCGCCACGAAGTCGGTAAGGTCGAGCACCATGCTGCGAATGTCCTCCATCTGGATGTCTTCGTCCTTCATAAACACTCCGCTCATCCGCGCACCGGCCGAAACGCCGCTTCGCCGCGCTTCAAACGTGAAGAGCGACTTGTTGCCGTCGGTGATTTTGCCCTGGACGCGGAGCACGGGCTGGCCGCCGCCATACAAGCCGACGAAGTAACGCGCCGCGCCGCCGCCTTTGGTGAATTCGGTGATGGTGTTCTCCAGCTTGAGCGATTTCACGTCGGGCTTGAGGTCCGATTCGCGGGTCACCACGTTGTTGAAGATTTTCTTCGAGTTGATCTTGCGGGTCAGCTCGGCCACCAGGTTCTCCTTGGCGAGATCGTGGACTTTCACTTCCTCCGGATTTTCCTGATGGAATTTGGCCGTGGACAAAACCGGCGCAATATAAAGGGTGTCGTAGCCGTTGAAATCGAAGCCGTCGGCCAGCCAGCACTTCTCCAAGTGCCGATTTTTGTAATTCATGCCGCCGCCTTCGGCCGGCGAGGATGTGCCGATGTCCACCGTGCGACCGTCGGCCAGTTTGAATTTGCTGGAGGGCTGGGCGCCGGCGCTGGCGGAAGATTCGCCGCCCGTCGAGGCGCAACCGGCGAGGACGAGTGCCGCCGCCAGACTCGCGATGGTGACGGTGAGGCGCGACGAAAGGAGTCTTAGTTTCATAACGATTCTGTTTGCATGCATGGCGGTGAAGTTTTACTTGAGGTGCCTCCGATTGGCCAGTTCAAAAGAAGTGTTTCTCGTGCGGAAGAGAAGGCCACGCGGTTCAATCCTTCTCCGGAATTTTTTTCAGTTCGTCAGGGCTCCAACTGCCATCCTTGTCTTTGGTGGCTTCGCGGATTACTTTGACTTTTTCCGGACTCACTGGCCCGGCATTGTTGCCCCACGAGTGCCGGACAAAAGTCAACGCCGCGGCGATTTGGTCGTCGGTCAAAATGTTGAAGGGGGTCATGACATTGCCGCCGTACTGGTCCCCTTTGACTTCCAAAGGGCCTTGCAGCCCATTCAAAACGATTCGGATAATCCGATTGGGGCCTTCCGCCAAGACCCACTCCGATCCCGCGAGAGGAGGAACATTATTCCCTCGATTCCCCGTGCCGCTCGGCATGTGACAGGCTGCGCACACCAGGTCGAAAACCTTCCTGCCCTCCCTTTCCCTGGCTGCCACGGGGTCAATGGGATTCATCATCACCACTTGTTCATACGAACGGTACGGGTAATAAACCTTCGGGTTGAACTCACCGCTGTTTTGCAGCAAGTAAACGTCGCTCCAATAAAGCAACGTCACCAGCAACCCGATCAGCAGGACCGGCAACTCCGCGCTCCCGGCGGTCGGTTCGCTGTTCTCCGTGAATAACCCTATCGCGCCAGTGCTCATAGCGGCGGCCGCGATGTTTCCGGTCGGATGGCTGCGGCCGGAGTTCTCGCCGAATTGATCCTGTTTATCCTCGCTGCTCATTTCGGCGGCGGCGGCGAATTGGTCGTCGTGGCCGGCGCGTTTGTTGCGGTGGCGCCAGCCGCGTTGGTCCTGGTAACCGGCACTGGCGCTTCGAACAACGGAACGTCCGAATGCAGGCTCAACAGGTAGGCGGACAGCGCCTCGGCTTCGGGACGCGGCACGATTTCTTCGGCGCTAGACGCGTCGTTCAGCGCCAATGCATCAGGCGATCTCGCCTCGCCTCGTCTCAGTTTCCGCTTTTCAAAGAGAAACGGGTAAGGCGGCATCATCGAGCCGGGCGAAGTGGATTTCGGCTGGTAGAGATGGAGCAGGTGCCAGGTCGCGTTGGTCTGGCGTGCGCCGATGTTCGCCAGGTCGGGGCCGAGGCGCAGGCTGCCTAGCAGGACCGGCTGGTCGTAGAGATAATCCTGCGCGACAGTGCGGCGCTCTCCCCAGCCGCGCTCGAAATCCGAGCCGAGCCCCTTCGGGCGAACCTGCTGGCTGTGGCATTCCACGCAGCCGAGCGCGCGATAAACCTCCGCGCCTTGTCGGGCCTGCCCGGGCCGATTGGCCGGATAGAGCGCGTCAGTCGCCTCGAGTTTGACCGGATCCTGCCGGCCGATCTGCAATTGCGGCAGGAGCAGCAAGCCCCAAAAGGAACTGGCCAGCGTGGCAAAGATGCCCAGGCAAAGCAGCGCGCCGCTGTTCATGGCTGTCTTCCAGCCTCAAGCGCCTCGGCGCCGGTGAAAAAGCCGATGGCCGTCTGGCGGCACGGCTCGCCATAGACGCGCAACAGCAAAAACAGATTCCTGAGAAACAGCAATTGCGCGGCCAGGAACAGCAACAGCCCCAACGTGAACAGCCCGCCCCACGGGAGCGTCGCTCGCGTCAAGGCGATGAAGTCCGCGGTGGACTTGTTCAGCTTCGCCCCCTGCCACAATCCGGCGATGGTCAGCGCGATCACGATCACCGCAATGGCCACCGTGGAACAAGTGACATGCCAGCGCGCCAGTTTCTCGGATGGCCAGGCCACTTGCGTCAATCGCGGCACGATGTAATAGAAGCAGCCGAAAAACGTCAGCGCCAGGAAGCCAAGCAGCGCAAGGTAGTTCTGGGCGACGGTCACGTAACTGAAGTGCGTCACCTCACTGACTGCGCGCAGACCGGTGAAAATGCTCATCAACCCCCAGGCGAGGTAGCAAGTCGCGCCCAAACGCACCAGGCGCAGCGTCAAGTGCTCCTGGTTTTGCGCGCCGCCCGACTGCAACGTCAAAAGCCAGTTCATCCCCGCGCAAAGGATCGGGACGATCATCAACCCGTTGGCCGCCTGGCTGGCCGCGGGCAGCCAGGCGGGCAGCGGGCCGCCGCTCAACTGCGTGAGGCCGGTCCAGTTGGTGAAAAAAGCGAGCGTCCAAAACCCGAACGCCGCGAGCGGACGGCTGTGGAGCGGACGGTCGGTCAATTTCGGAATGAAATAGAAAATGGCGCCCAGCCCGATGGGCGCCAGCCAAAGCCCGAGCAAATTGTTGGTGAACCAGGCGTTGACCACCGCCTGCATCACCCCGCGCGCCGGACGGAACACCAGCAGATAGTTGGCGGCGGAGTAAATCCACGGGAACCAAAACAGCGCCGCCAGCAGATACCATTGCGAAACGTAAAGCGGGCGTTCGCGCCGCGCATGGAACGTGACGATGGCGCAGAGGCCGATCAGGGAGTAGGCGGCGAACAAAATCGGCGAAGCGTAACGCGGCATCTCCAGCCACTGAAAGCCGGTGCTGTCGCCGGCCAGGATTCCAAGAATTCCGGCGGCCACTCCGAGGTTCCAGAAAACGCCGGCGATGATCAGCGGCGCCTGGCAGCAAACGCCGACCCGGCCGAGCCGGCACAAGAGCCAGAGCGCCACGCCCAGGCCGGCCTGGGAAGCGAATCCGTAGAGGAGCGCGTTCATCGCCGCCGGATTGATCCGCCCGTAAGTCAGCCACGCCGAGCCGTTCAGGAAACCCGGTCCGTGCAGTTTGATGGAGGCGATGAGCGCAAGGATCGTTCCGAAGACCAGCCAGAGCACCGCGCTGACGAATAACAACAGCACCGGCCAGCGCAACGACGCGTCGATTTCAGCCACCGGAACGGGCCGTCCCGCGGGGGACGCCCCCGCTCCCGGCGCGACCGTTGGGGAAGAAGGCGCGCTCATGCCCGGTTACTCGAAGGGATTTGGTTTTTCCGGCGCTTTGGGCGGGGCCGCGTTGGCGATCTCGGCGCGGGCCATCAAGTTCGAGCGGGCCGCCGCAGGGTTTTGGTATTCCTGCAACGTCAATTCCATCCCGCGCGCGATTGGCAACCGAACGATCCCCTTGCCCGGGTCCAGCGACTCGTAGTTGTTGAGAATTTTCGCGTTCTCGGCCTGCAAGTCGGCCAGGATTTTGCGCCGTTCCTCCGCCCGGCCCTGCCCGAGCGGCGCGGGGCGGGTGTAACGGTTCATCACCCAGACCAGGCCCGCCACGATCAGGAAGGCGCCGAGGATGGCCACGGCATAGGCCGCGATCCCGGCCAGGGCCAATTGCCTTGACTCGCGATTCATGGCTCGCCTCCGCTGGATCGGGCCACCGGGCGGACGTATTGGTCCGGGGGCACATAAACCCCCAGCGCCTCGGCAATGCGCGGGTCCTTTTGCGGATAGGCCGGGTGGCCGTTAAGCGCCTTCAAAAAGACCTTGCTCAACACTCCGCCGATGAACGCCACGCAAGCCAGGTCGAGCCAATGCAAAACAAAATTGTCCGGGTGCAAAATCGGCATGATGTTGAAGGAAAGATCGCAGAAGTGCATCAGCCACGCCCACACACAAAGCGGCACCATCACCGGCAGGGCCAGTTTCACGTCAATGCGCAGCAGCGCGAGGAACGGCAGCGCGAAGTGGCCGAAGACGATCACCATGCCGATGTCCCACCAACTCCCCTTTTCCCGGATCACGTACCAAAAGGTTTCTTCCGGCATGTTGGCGTTCCAGATGATGAAGTACTGCGCGAAATGGATGTAGGCGTAGAAAACCGTGAAGGCCAGCAGCAGCGAACCGAGGAAGTAAAACTGCACCTGCTGCGCGACCTCCCGCAGCGGACCCTGCCGTTTCAAAAGCGCGGTGGCCAGATAGACCGTGGCCAGCGTCATCCAGACGCTGCCGGCAAAATAATAGACTCCATACATCGTGGAAAACCATTCGTGATACAAGGCCTTCACCCACATGATCGCCGCCAGTGACAGGGTGATCGCGAACGCAAAAATTCCCCAATAAGAATAGAGACGCATTTTGTAGCTGCACTCCGCCGAACCCGTTTCGTCCTGTTTGAGCGACCAATGGCGCAACCCCCGGGAGAGCAGCCACCACACCCCGAAACAAAACGCCGCCACCAGGTAAAACATCGGCAGGGTGAATAACGGCAACTTGGCGCGCAGCGCGTGGTCCGGATGCCCTGCCAAGGCGAGCTTCATCCACGGATACATCTTCGGCGCCAGCACGGCAATGGGCAGGAACAGAATTCCCATCACCGGCAGCAAACAAGCCAGATGTTCGCACAACCGCCGGATCGGCACCGACCACCCGGCATCGAACAGGTGATGCATCAGGACCAGGAACAACCCGCCCAAACAGAGGCTGAGGAATAACATGAACGCCAGCAGCCAGGAAAAAGCAAACTGCTGCCGCAAGGCCGGAATCGCCGCGCCGAGCAGCACGCCCAGTCCCCCGACGCCCATGAGCCAGTTTGGCAGCTTGCGCCACTTGGACAAATCCAAGGGCGCCGGATTCGCGGGGTCAACGTGCGCGCTCATAGCTTATTTCTTCAACGCTGCGCGCTCCGGCCCCGGCACGTCGTCCATGACGCCCAGCCAACTCCGTTGCAGCGCCCGGACGTAGGCGACCACGGCCCAGCGATCGTTGATCGACAGGTTGGCCCCGTAAGCGCCCATCAGACTCTTGCCGTAGGTGATGGTGTTGAAAAGCTCGCCGTCGGCCTGCTGGATGAGCTTTCGCTGTTTGCCGTCATGCAGGTCGGCGATGGTGGTCATGCCATATTTGGTGGTGACGCCCCGGCCATCGCCGGCGGCGCCGTGGCAGGGAGCGCAATTGATGTTGAACCGTTCCTGGCCGCGCGCCAGCAATTGCGCGGTGACTGGCACCGGAATCGTCGCCACGAAGTTCGTGGTGCCTGGAATCCGGCCGGTGTTCACCGGGCTGTCTTCGTACGGCGAGCCGCGCGCCACTGTGCCCGCCACCGGGAGTTGCGAACTCAAGCGATCTTTGAAAAAGGCGTTCACCGTTTGCGGACGCAACTTCGGCTGGCGGTCCATGTCCGGGAAAATCTCGATCGGCGGCCGGCGCGACCGCTCGCCGCGCTTGCCCGCAATCGCCACCACCATCACCGCGCTGAGCGCAAAGAGGAGCAGAACGTAGCGCATTATTCCTTGACCTCCTCAATCTGCCGGCTGCCCGCCGCGGCCAGGAGCCGGCGGGTTTCGGTTTCCGAATATTTCGGGTCGTCACATTCAATGACGATAAAAAACCGGTCGTGAGTCGCCAGGGCGAAGCGCTGGTGTTTGAGGAGCGGATGATGCAAGCGCGGCAGCCGATTCAAAAACAGCATCCCCAGCAGCGCCCCGAAGGAGCCGAGCAAAATGGTCAGCTCATACGAGGGCGGAAAAGCGTAAAAGGGGCTGAACATCGGCTTGCCCCCGACCGGAATCGCGTAGTCATAGGCGTTCATGTACCAGATCATTAACATCCCGCCGGTGTATCCGGTCACCCCGCCGATAAAGGAGAACCAGCCCACCATCGAGTTCTTCACCCCCATGGCCTTATCCATGCCGTGCACCGGAAACGGAGTAAAGACATCCCACCGTCGAAAGCCCGCGTCGCGGACCTTTTCCGCCGCGTGCAGGGTGGCCGCCGCGGTGTCAAATTCGGCGATCAATCCGTAAGTTCTCGGCGTCTCGGCCATCAGTGCTCTCCTCCGGCGCTCGCGCCGCCCAACGGATGATGCGGATCGGCCTGGGGCGTGACCCCTTTGACTTCGGCAATCGCGATCATGGGCAAGAAACGCATAAATAACAGGAAACAAGTGCAGAACAGACCAAACGTGCCGACATAGGTGAACACATCCACCCACGTCGGCCGAAAGTAAGCCCAATTCGCCGGAATGAAGTCCCGATAGAGCGAGCCGACCACGATGACGAAACGCTCGAACCACATCCCCACGTTCACCAGGATCGAAATCAGGAAGACCACCACCATGTTCGCGCGGACTTTTTTGAACCAGAACAGTTGCGGAATCAGCGCGTTGCAGAAAATCATCAGCCAGCCGCCGTACCAGTACGAACCGAACAGACGGCTGTAGAAGGCGAAACGCTCGTACGGATTGCCGCTATACCAGGCGATGAAATATTCCATCGCGTAGGCATAGGAAACGATCGACCCGGTCGCCAGCGTCACTTTGCACATCAAATCCACGTGCCGCAGGGTGATGATCTCTTGGAGCTTGCAAACCTTGCGCAGCGGAACGAGCAAGGTCAGCACCATGCCAAATCCGGAATAAATCGCGCCGGCCACGAAATAAGGCGGGAAAATCGTGGTGTGCCAGCCCGGCAATTGCGACACCGAGAAATCCAGCGACACGATGCTGTGCACCGACAACACCAGGGGGGTGGAAAGGCCGGCCAGAATCAAATAGGCCCGTTCGTAATTGCTCCAGTGGCGGTTGGAGCCCGTCCAGCCCAGCGCAAACAGACCGTAGAGGAACTGGCGAATTTTCGTCTTCGCCCGGTCGCGCATGACCGCCAGGTCGGGAATCAGTCCCACATACCAGAAGAGCACCGACACGGTGAAGTAGGTGGAAACCGCGAAGACGTCCCACATCAACGGCGAGCGAAACTGCGGCCAGATACTGTTGGCGTTGGGCAGCGGGAGCATCCACCAACCGAACCAGACGCGCCCGATGTGAATCACCGGAAAGGTCCCGGCGCACATGACGGCGAAAATGGTCATCGCCTCCGCGGCGCGATTGATGGAGGTGCGCCAGCGCTGGCGCAAGAGAAAGAGGATGGCGGAAATCAGCGTGCCGGCGTGGCCGATGCCGATCCACCAAACGAAGTTCACGATCGCCCAGCCCCACATCACCGGATGCCCCGGCCCCCAAATGCCGACGCCCGTCCCGATCAGATACCCAATCAGGCAGAAGAGCATTAGCATGGCCAGGAAACTGGGGACGAACGCGCACCACCACCAGGTGGGGGTCTTCCCTTCGACGATGCCGGCGATCGTGTCCGAAATCCAGCCCGGATTCCGTTGGTTTTGCACCAGCGGCTCGCGGGCCAGTTCCGGCGGCGGCGCATAGACTTTCAGAGAGACGGGCATCGTCGTTTCAGACATTATTTTGCTCCTTTGCCGGCGCCGGGCGCCGGATCGGGCTGCGCCTCGTGCCCGGCTTCCTGACTTTCAAATGGGTCGCCATTTTTCGCGGAATATTCCTTCGTGCTCTGCGGCATTTCCAGGGCGTCGGGCATGCCTGGATTGGGATTGCGCACGCGGGCCAGGTAGGTCGTCCGCGGTTTCGTCGCCAGAAAATTCAGCACTTTATAATTCCGGTCCTGGGCCTTGAGTTTGGAGACGCCGCTGTCCGGATCCGATACGTCGCCGAACACAATCGCCTCGGCCGGGCAAGCCTGCTGGCAGGCGGTTTTGGGGATCGTCCCCTCTTTCTCGGTCAAGCGAATGTCGCCGGAGTCGCGCGCTTTGACTTTTTTGGCGATCTTGGCTTGTTCCAGCCGTTGCACGCAGTAGGTGCACTTTTCCATGACCCCGCGCATGCGCACAGTCACGTCTGGGTTGCGGATCAACTTCATCAATTCCCATTCGTCCTCCGCCTTGGATCCCTTGTCCACGTCCTTCAGCCATTTGGTCAGCCCCCACTCGCCCTCCATGCGATTGAAGAGCGGGCTTTTGTAGAGCTGATCCAGCGGGCGCTTGTTGTAATCGAAGTAATTGAAGCGGCGAACCTTGTAGGGGCAGTTGTTGGAGCAGTAGCGCGTGCCGACGCAGCGGTTGTACACCATCACGTTCAACCCCTCCTCGTCGTGGACCGTCGCGTTGACCGGGCAAACGCTCTCGCAGGGCGCTTTCTCGCAGTGCTGGCAGAGCATCGGCTGGTTGACCACCTGCGGATCGGCCACCTCGCCCGCGTAGTAGCGGTCGATGCGAATCCAGTGCATCTCGCGGTTATTGCGGACCTGCTCCTTGCCAACAATCGGGATGTTGTTCTCGCTCTGGCAAGCCATCATGCACGCCGAACAACCCACGCACGCGTTCAAATCGATCGACATGCCCCATTGATGGATCGCCTTCTCCTTGAGCTGGTCGAACGGATTTGGATAAAGCGTGAACTGCTGATCCGGTGACATGGTGCCCGGCGGTGGTTCGAGTTCCATTCGACTCGCGAAATCCGGATGCTGGCGATACTGCTCCAGGTTCGCCTCGCGAATGATGGGGCGGCCCTCCATCGCCCAATGGTCCTGCGTGCAGGAAAGCAGTTGGGTTTCCCCAGTCGGGACGAGCTTGGCGCCCACCGCAAAATAAGGCGCGCTGGAGACGCGCAACGGGCCGGCATCGTATCCGGACTTGCGGCCAACGCGCCCGGTTTGTTTGCGGCCATAGCCCAGCGCCAACGCCAGTGTGTTCTCCGCTTGTCCCGGCTGAATCCACACCGGACCTTCGATCGCCCGCCCCGCCAGTTGGACTTTGACCCGCGGCACGGTGAGCCGGTTGTTTTCCCGGTTGCGCACGTCCAGCCCCAAGCTCTTCGCCGTTTGGACGCTCATTAGAATCACGTTCTCCCACGTCATCTTAGTGATGGGATCGGGCAACTCCTGCAGCCAGCCATTGTTGATATAACGACCGTCATCCACCCGGGAATCGCGATGAAACACGACTTCGAGATTGTCCGTGGTCGGCGCCGGCAGGGCGGCGGCGGCGGCGAGCACGGCAGCGGCGCGTTCGGGATTGAACTGCACCTCCACTGGGTTGGCCGCGCTGCCCGCCAGAAAGCCGTCGTGCAGGAATTTCTTCCACTTCTCTTCAAAGTCCCCCGCGCCCGCAATGGCCCGGAACGTTTCCCGAACGATTTCGTACGGTTTGGCCGCTTCCAAACCGCCGAGCCGGGCCAGAACTTCAAGCTCGGTCAATCCGCCAAACAGCGGCGCGATCAGCGGCTGGACTGGCACTAGAGTGCCATCGCTGGTGCGCGCGTCACCCCAGGATTCCAAATAATGAGCCAGCGGCAGATGCCAGTCGGACCGGGTGAAAGTTTCATCCTCGTAATAGCCAAGGCGAATCACCGTTTTGGCCTTCCGCTGCGTCTTCTCCCAATCGAAATCCGCCGGCGCGTTATAGACCGGATTGCCCCCGAGAATCACCAGCGTATCGACCTGGTTGGCGTCCAGCGCCTGCTTCAAATCCGAAAGGGTTGCCGGCGGCGGCGGCGCCTCGCGATACAAAATCGTCTTGCCGTTGTTGCCAAGCTCCGCGTTCAGCAGATGCGCGATCACGTGCACGGCCGGCGGCTGGCGATACCCGGCCAGCACGAGCGAAGCGCCTTTGTTCGCGAGCAAATCCTTCGCGCATCCAGCCACCCATTCCGGCTTGACGCCCGCCGGCAGCGGAAATTTTTGCGCGAACGACTTCAGGTCGCTGTTGCCGGGCGCGACCTGCGTGGCGACAGCCGCCGCGATTGACATCACCGCGCTGGTCGGCGCCCGCAGGCGATGATCGGCGTTGGCGCCCGTCAAGGTCATCAGCCCCTCCACCGCGTAGAGGCGGCTCATCGTGCCCGCAGGCTTGGCAAGCCGCCGGCCGCTGGCAAAACCGCGGATCAACCGGCAACTGTCCTCTTCGGTGCCCAGAAAGTCGCAATCGAGCGAAAGGATCACGCTCGCCGACTCGAGTTTGGCATACGGCCTGATGGGACGGCCTGCGATCGCGCTCGCCGCGGCGCGGGCGGCGGTCAAATCAACCGGTTCATAGACAAACCAGCGCGCCTTGGGCCATTTCTGGCTGAGGAGGGTTTGCAATCGCTCGCGCGAAGGCGAGCCGCTCTGCTCCATGAAAAAGCAAAGACCTTCGCCGGCGGTGGCGGCGAATTGCCTCGACACCGCCGCCAGAAAATCGAGCGCCGCCTCACTCGCCACGTCGTTGCCCCCTTTGGCGAAGCGCTGCGCGCGATCCGGATCGTAGAGGTCCAGCAGGGACGCTTGCGCGTGCGCGTCGGTGGCGCCGTTGCTATCCGGGTGTTCCGGGTTGCCCTCGATCTTGGTCGGACGCCCTTCGTGGGACTTGACCACCAGCGGGATTGCGCTGCCGCGCGCCGGCATGGCGGTGGCGTAAAATTGCGGCACGCCGTGCGCATAATTCTCCGGCATGCGGGCGAAGGGCAGGATCTTTTCCTCCGGGCGGCGGCAGCCCGTCAGCCCGAAACCGGCCAGGAGAAACGAGGCCGACATGATTTTGACGAAATGACGCCGCGACACCGGGTCGGTAAACTCGCTCGCCCCCGCGGGAAATTCCCGTTCCGCCCACTGGCGAAACGCCGGTGTGTCCGCCAATTGATCGAGACTGCGCCAGTATTTCAGGCCGCTTTCCGGTTCCGGACAAGGGGGCGGTATGGTTTTCATCGGTGACAGGCGGAGCAGCTTTGCAAGGATTGAACCTTCCAATGCTCGACGAATTCGTTGCCTTTGGCGCTCTGGCGGGCGGCAGCGACTTTGGGATCGTCGTCCCAGTTCCACCCCAGATCGGTGATTTTGTCGAGGGGGCGCAACTTCGCCGCCGGCTGCCGGTGGCAGTCCAGGCAGAAGGTCATGCTCAACGGCTTGGCATGATACACTTCCTCCATGGTATCGATCCGGTCGTGGCAATGCACGCAACTGACCCCCCGGTTGACGTGCACCGAGTGGTTGAAATAAACGTAGTCCGGCAGTTTATGAATCTGGACCCAGGCAATCGGCTTGCCCGTGGCGACGCTCTCGCGCACCAACGCCAGCCGCGAATCCTCTTTCAGCACCTGGTTGTGGCAATTGAAGCAGGTGGCACTGGCCGGCACGTTCGAATACCACGACTTCTCCACCGCGTTGTGACAATAGCGGCAATCCAAACCCAGTTGATTGACGTGCACCGAATGCGGGAACCCCACCGGTTGGATCGGCTGGTAACCCACCCGCGTGTATTTGGGCGAGAAATAATACCACATTCCCGCCGTGACTCCGCCGCCGCCCAGCAACAGAACCGTGATGACTATCAACGGGAGCCGGTTCGTCCACCTGGGGAAGATGTAAGGCATTTCAAAATCGTCGTCTGCTCCGCCGAATGACTCGTTTGGTTGACTTGCGCCCGTGCCGCCGCCGCCAGCCGGGCATTTTTGCGATTGGCCGCGCCGCGTCAATCGTTTTTTGCAACCTCGTTTCGATACATTAGTTTTTTACATCTGTATCGATCAGAGAATTAGAATATCTTTTTGACCGCAATTGACTCTTAACCTCGCTTCCCCGCTCTGACAAGAAAGATTGTGAAATTTTTCACGATTTCGGTCTCCTTAATGGCCCTCATAAGCCGGAATACTCAATGGAGCGACCTGCCAACGGCTTGGCGTCCGCCGGACGCGTTGACTGGCCAGGTTCGTCGCCAGCCGTGCTCACGGCGGATCAACCCAGCAGTGCTTCAATGACGTCTCCGTGCACGTCCGTCAGCCTGCGGTCGATGCCGTTGTGACGGAAGGTCAGCTTGGTGTGGTCGATGCCGAGTTGGTGCAGGATGGTCGCATGCACATCGTAGCCGTAGGTCGGGTGTTCCGCCGCCTTGTAAGACCATTGGTCGGTCGCGCCATAGCTCACGCCGCCTTTGATGCCACCGCCGGCGAGCCAGTTGGTGAAGCCAAACGGATTATGGTCACGGCCCTTGCCCCCCTGGCTGCACGGCATCCGGCCGAACTCCGTCGTCCACAACACTATCGTCTCTTCCAGCATCCCGCGCGCCTTCAGGTCTTTCACCAGCGCGGCAGCCGGTTTGTCCATGCTCGTTCCCATTTCGAGGTGGTCTCGCGCCAGGTCTTCGTGGCTGTCCCAATTGCGGCGGGGAAAGCCGTTGTCCGCCCCACTCCAGACCTGCACGAAACGGACGCCCCGTTCGAGCAGACGGCGGGCGATGAGGCAACGCGTGCCGAAATCCTCGGTGATCTTTTCATCGAGACCGTAGAGCTGCTTGGTGGCTGCAGATTCGCCAGACAGGTCCAGCGCTTCCGGCGCGCTGAGTTGGAGTCGCGCAGCCAGTTCAAAAGAGGCGATGCGGGCATCCAGCCGCGAATCCCCATCGCGCTGCGACGCGTGCCGGCGGTTGATCTGTTGCAGCAACGCCAGTCCTTCCTGCTGGCTTTCCTTGGTAATGAAACGGGCGTTTTCGGGCGGAAACAGATCGAAAATCGGATTCGGTCTGCCGATTCGTATCATCGTGCCCTGGTGCGCCGCCGGCAGAAAACCGGCACTCCAATTGGCCGGCCCGTTCGGGCCGAAGCCGCGCGGGTCCGGCAGCACGACGAAGGCCGGAAGGTTTTCATTGAGACTGCCCAGGCCATAGGCAATCCACGCGCCCATGTTGGGGAAGCCCGGCAGCACGAAACCGGTGTTCTGCAGGTAAGTGGCGGGGCCGTGGACGTTGGATTTGGACACCATCGAGTGGATGAACGCCAGGTCATCGACGCACGAACCGAGGTGCGGCACCAATTCGCTGATCCATTTGCCGCATTGGCCGCGCGGTTTCCATTCCCAAGGGCTTTTCATGCAATTCTCGGCCGAGCTTTGGAACAATTCCACCGGCCCGCCGGGATCGAATTTCGTGCCGTGTTGCCTGATCAGCTCCGGTTTGTAATCAAAGGTGTCGCACTGGCTGGCGGCGCCGGACATGAACAATTGCACGACGCGACGCGCCCGGGCGCGGTGGTGCAGCCCGCCGTTGAACTCGGGGCGCGGCCCCGGCGTCTCCGCCAGCAGCCCTTGCGCGCCGAGCAGTTGCGCGAGCGCGACGCCGCCCAGCCCGCCGCCGAAGCGCCAGAGAAATTCGCGGCGGTCAACCAGCCTCGCCTCGCGCCCATCGGGCCGGCGTCGCGAAGGCGGCAGAACTCGGAAGTGGCGGTTTGAGTTCATAGCGCTCAGTCGATGAACATAAATTCCGTGCTGTTGAAGATCAGGCGGCAAAAGTTGGCCAGGCCGTGACTCCGCGCGTAGGCCGCCAGGCTGCGCGTCTCCTCCTCCGTCGGCGCGCGTGACCAGGCCAGCTCACAAGCCGCCTGGACTTGCTTTTCCGCCTCCGGGCCGCTGGCGCTCAACCGCCCTGCAAAGTGCTCGCACTGACGCAACACGAACGGATTGTTCAGCGTCGCCAGCGCCTGCAACGCCGTGAGGGTGGTGTTGCGTTTGGGTGTAAGGAGCGACGGGTCCGCCGCGTCGAGGCAATCCAGGAAAGGATCGCTCACGCTCCGGATGATGTGGCGATAGACGCAACGACGATAACTGCCCGGATCGTCCACATCGTAGCGAGTGTAATCGTAGCCCGGCGAATGATCGTCCTTGAAGTAAAACTGCCGGACCGAAGGGCCGCCCATGGTCAGGTCGAGCTTGCCGCTGACGGCCAGCATCGTGTCACGGATCTCCTCGGCCTCAAGCCGCGTCCGGTTCATGCGCCACAGATAACGATTGTCGCCGTCGATTCTGGCGGACGCAGGATGATTCCGCGAAGACTGGCGATAGGTCGAACAGGTGAGCAAAAGCCGGTGAAGCTGTTTAATCGATTCGCCATTGTCGGCGAACCAACCGGCCAGCCAGTCGAGCAATTCGGGATGGCTCGGCAGCGATCCCATCTGCCCGAAATCGTTCGGCGAATCGACGATGCCGCGGCCGAAGTGGTATTGCCAGACGCGGTTCACGAGGGAACGGCGCGTCAAAGAATTTCGCCGATCGGTCAACCACTTCGCGAGCGCCGCGCGGCGCGCTCCTTCGTCATTGAGGTCGCGCAATTCAAACTTCGGGTCCGGCCCCGGCACAGCTTCAAGCCCCGCCGGCGTCATGAGCCGGCCGGGACGCTTCACGTCCCCGCGCAACAACAGATGCACCGGGCGCGGCTCGCCAGCCGGGACGAAACTGCCTTCAGGCGTGAAATTATGCGCCGCGGCATAAACCAAGCTGGGCGGCGGCAGCGCGGCGAGGCTTCGATTCACCTCCACCAGCCGCGCCGTTATCCGGTTGATTTCGGAACGGGTCGCGACGTCGATCAACCCCGCCACTTGCTGCTCCGGCTCCGGCCCTTGTCTTACCGGCTCGATCGGGCCGGTTCCAATTTCCCTCAAGCGGCGATCGAGTGAGTGGGCTTCTTCGTTGGAAAGTTTGGCGATGGCCGCGTCAATCTCTCTTTGGCGGGCTTCCAGTGACTCCTTTTCCCGGCTCAATTTGCGCCGGGTTTGGAACACCGCTTTGTCCGCGTCATACGGGCGGTTGGCGCGGTCCACGCCGGCGAAGACGGCTTGCAAGCTGTAATAATCCCTTTGCGTGATGGGATCGAACTTGTGGTCGTGGCAGCGCGCGCAATGGACCGTAAGGCTTTGGAAGGTGGACATCGTGGTCATCACCATGTCGTCGCGGTCATTGTAGCGGGCGATCAGGCCGTCGGTCTTGGTGATGGGCAACTCGACGTGGCCGACGAAATCCCACGGCCCGGCCGCCAGGAAGCCGGTGGCCACGACCCCGTCCGGTTCGTCGGGGTACAACACGTCGCCGGCCAGTTGTTCGGCGACAAACCGCGAGTAAGGCTTGTCCGAGTTGAAGGAACGGATGACGTAATCGCGGTACGGCCAGGAGTTGGGGCGGAGCTTGTCTTTGTCGTAACCGTGCGATTCACCATAGTGGACCACGTCGAGCCAGTGGCGTCCCCAGCGCTCGCCGTAGCGGGGTGAGGCGAGCAGGCGATCCACCAGCTCTTCGTAGGCGCGGGGGTTGGGGTCGGCCGCGAACCGACCGACTTCCTCCGGCGACGGCGGCAGCCCGGTCAGGTCGAAGCTGAGGCGGCGGATCAGGGTCCGCCGGTCGGCTTCGGGCGACGGCGCGAGTCCCTCCGCTTCCAGCTTTGCGAGCACGAACCGATCGACGGGATTGCGCGCCCAACTGGAGTTTTTCACGTTCGGTTGAGCCGGGCGCCGCGCTGGTTTGAAGGCCCAATGATCCGCCTTGTCTGCCGGCCTCTTCGCGCCTTGATCGCCAGACCCAGCCAGGAGTCCATTTCGCTCCAGCGTCACAGGATCGTCCTTGTCATCGCCTGGCGCGAAGTATTGCCGATTGACTCCATCCCGTGGGGCAGCCAGCAGGCCACAGGCAAATACGCACAAAGCCTGCACCGCTACGGTCTCGCGGAAGCGACATGTCCGGCGCAGTGTTGACGCGCGGTTCGGCATAAGGATCATCGGAGGCATGACGCCTGTGGGGCGGGCTTTGTCATGCTCGTATTCATTCATTTTCCCGCGAAATTGTCTGCAAGAATTTGTCCCGCAGCTCGTCGAGGCACAGCGATCGTCCCGCCCCTCGCACTCGGCAAATCCAGGTCTGCGGCCCACACCCTTCGGTCAGCCAAATGAGGCCTCGCCAGAACCAATTCAGGGCCGCAGCTGCCGCCAGGGCGGGCGGGTGGTTGCGGGCCGAGCGGCCATGGTGGAGTCCGACAACGTGATCGCAACGCGGCTGGTTACGCAGCTTGCTGGCGCGAAGTTGTTGCCGCCTGACCCGTCTGCACAGCGGCTCAGAACGGAGGGCATCGAGGCCGTAAACGACCCGGTTGGCTGATCAAGCCGCGAGGCTTCTCCACCCAAATGCTGGTTTTGCCATCGGTACCGGACTTTCCTAAAATGACCTTGACGCTCGGGCGAGCGCGTGATTCAAAGTGCGCCCAGCAGGCGCGAGTGGCATTCGGCACTTTGTCGGGCAGGTGGTTTGCCGCCGGGCGGCCAACGCACGACTCATGGTTTTCAACTCCCTGGCATTCTTGGTGTTCTTGGCGGTGGTGTTGGTGCTGTATTACCGGCTGGGTCACCGGGGCCAGAATTTGATGCTCGTAGGGGCCAGCTACTTCTTTTATGGGTGGTGGGATTACCGGTTTCTAGGTCTGCTGCTGTTCACGTCGCTCTTCGACTACGTGTGCGCTCTCAAGATCGAGGCACAGACCCACCTCCCGCGTCGGAAGATGTTTTTAGCTTTCAGCATCATGGTAAACATGGGGGTATTGGGAATTTTCAAGTATTTCAACTTTTTTGCCTCCAGTCTGCAAGCCGCCCTTGGGAGTTTGGGCCTGCATCCGAGTTTTCCCACCCTGCACGTGATTCTGCCGGTTGGGATATCGTTCTACACGTTCTTGTCGATGAGCTATACCATCGATGTGTATCGGGGCGAGTTGAAGGCGACGCGCAACCCGCTCGAGTTCATGCTTTATGTCGCTTTTTTTCCGCATTTGGTGGCGGGGCCGATCGTCCGCGCGTCTTATTTGCTTCCGCAGTGCCAGCGGCCGCGAGTGATCAAGCGGGCCGAGGTAGAAAACGGAATTTGGCTGATCTTGATGGGATACGTAAAAAAGGTGGTGATCGCCGACCGGCTCGCCCAAATTGTGGACTGGAGCTTTTCGAAGCCGCTGCCTCCTTTTGACAATGTGAACACCTGGATCGTCATTTACGCGTTCGCCTTCCAGATCTACGGTGATTTTGCCGGCTACTCCGACATCGCGCGCGGGGTGTCCAAGCTGATGGGCTTCGACTTAGTGGTCAATTTCCGGGCGCCTTACCTGGTATCCAGCCCGTCGTTGTTTTGGCGCCATTGGCACATCAGCCTTTCGACCTGGCTGCGGGATTACCTCTACGTTTCGATGGGCGGGAACCGTCAGGGACGTTGGCAAACGTATCGGAACCTGATGGTGACGATGTTGCTGGGAGGCCTGTGGCACGGAGCCGGGTTGGCGTATGTCTTGTGGGGTTTGTATCATGGGCTGCTCTTGGCGGCGCATCGCTGGTGGTCCGAATTCTGGCGCCAGCCGGCTCTCCCAACCGCCTCTGAAACCGCTGGCGGGCGGGGCAAGCTCAAGCGCATTGTTTTGGTGTTGGTATTCTTCCATATCACTTGCGTGGGCTGGCTTCTCTTCCGCGCGGGGGGCTTGCCCAAGGGCGTGAGCCAAGGGGCGGTGGTGAAGTCTTATCTTGAAGCTATGTTGAACTTCGGGGGGATGCATGGTTTGTCGGCGTTGATCCTGCCGGTGGGGCTGCTCGGAGGGATCAGCCTGTTTTTCCAGTTCAAGAACGAGCGGATGAATGAGTTTTCGATCTGGTCTGATTCCGCCAAAGGGGTTGCAGTCCTGGGCGCGCTGGCGACAATAACCGTATTGGGCGTGTTCGAAGGGGCGCAGTTCATTTACTTTCAGTTCTGAGTGATGAGACGGCGACTGAGGATCTTCCTGGTGGCCTGTCCCGTCGCAGCCTGGGGACTGTTGGGTCTCCTCGCAAAGCCGCTGGCGCGAGAAGGAGCGGCCCGGTTCGGCAGTCGGATTCTTCGACTTGGCGACGGCAAATTTACCAGTCCTGGAAAGTTCATCGAGCTGCGTCTGAGGGATTGCGCGGTGCTTCTGACGGCGGCCTGCCTCTTGCCATTGGCGCGCGCGGCGGCTACCTCGGCGTTCAGACGCAGACCGCCATCGCGCGCCCGATGGATTTCAGACGCGCTCAGCGGTTTCGTTTGCCTCAATGTGTTTGCCCTGATCGCCGCCCAAACGGTGCTGTTCTGGTGTCTTTTGTTCACCGGCAAGGGGCGAACGCACAATTACACGCAATTCCAGATTAAGCGAGGCTTGATGAAGGAGGTGCAAGCGCCACACCAGGCCGTTTTGCTCGGCTCCAGCCAGACCCGGGCCGAAATCGACGAACGGCTGCTCAACGACCGGTTGGGGCGAGAAGTATGGACCACGGAGTTACATTTCCCGGGGAACCACGCTTATGAGCTGATCTTGAATTTGGAGGCGCTTCCCGCGGTCCAAGTCGATTACATCATCTGTTACCTGAGCGAGGGTTATTTTTACTCCCACGCGGCGGAGAGCGATGGGCTGCTGTTTTTCTTTGGATTTCGGGATCTCGTCGAGTTTTATAAGTTGGGAGGGGGCCGCGTGAGGACTGGCCGATCCCTGGCGTACGCCCTGTTGGGAAACGCGCTTCCCTTGTTCCGGCTCCGCGACCCGTTGGCCGGCCGCATCCTCGGTTCCAGTATTCAGAGTTCGAAACAGGAGCAGTATGACCAATCTTTGAGCCCCAATCTGGCGCAACGAGCCCAGGCGATAGCCTCCGGTTACCAAGCCGGGCCCGAAAGCGATTTTCAAAAGAAGGCCTTTTCAGCTTTCGCCCGCCGATGCCGGGAGCAGCATTGCACCCTGGTCGCCTGCTGCGGCCAGTTCAATCCCCTTCTCGGGAGGGCGCTGGACCCCGCGCTGCGCGGCGACATGCTTGCCTTTCTCCGAAACCAAGCCGCCCATGATGCGAACATCGTTCTTTTGGACGAGTCTGATCTGCCCAAGCAAACGGAAGCCGATTACGACGATCTGACGCACGTAAACGAAGCGGCTCAGATTCGCTTCACCGAGTTTATTGCTGGGGTGATGGAAAAGCTCCTGCGGAAGGGTCAGGCGGGCCAATAGCCGTGGTTAGAGGCGATGGCCCGCCGCAGCCAGCGCGGTTTCGGACCGTTGCCGCTCTGCGCAATGAGTCGTCAAAGTGGGTTTGGCGCCAACGGCGGCGGCCAAGGAGTCCGGTCAGCCCCGATCCTGGCCAGTTGACTGCTTGCCAGTCTTGGGCGCCGGATCGCCGCCTTCAGCGCGTGGCCTTGCCTGCCACCAGCCTACCAGAGCCTTTTTGCCGCACGACGTGCCGCTCGATGATGGTGCGGCGCAATTTATTGCTTTTCTTTCTTTTGAACTGCGCCGCCGGCGTTGTCCTGTTCAACGACGCCCTCATAGGCCGCGCCCCGCTGGCCCAACTTACGCGCGCCATTCGCATTTTGGGCCGGGGAAAGATTGTGATAAACCAGGATCGGCTAGAGTCTGCTTTTCCAAATAGCAGTCGGCTTGTCCACTTCGAACACTAACCGCTGGTCTGGCGAACCACGGGTATAGATCGAGTAGCTGTGCGGTTTCTGGAAATAAAGCCCGTGCACCAGCCGCCGCAACCGGTGGTGGATTTTGAACACCGGCGTCAGTTTTTGCACGAGCCTCGGAGCGGATTTGGCCATTAGTCTGGATTCGCCGCGCCCGTTGGGTTTCAGGCTCATGTTGTCGCCCGTGTCGGTAAACGCCGACGTGAACCGCCGCAAGACCGCCATTCTCGCCTTCCGATGCAACGCTCGCAGCACCCAATCCACATCGCCGACGACACGCCACCTGCAATCGAAATAAAGATCGTGGTTCTGCAGGACGCTCCGGCGGAAAAACATCGCGGCGGTCAGCACCCCCAGCGAGCAGATTGTTGAATGATTGCGCAGCGGCAGCAGTACTTTGCGGTCGCAGACGTAGCCGCCTTGGGCATCAATGACGATCGTGTCGGCGAAGACAATCTCCACGCCCGGATTGGCATGGAAGAATTCCGCTACCGCTTGCAATGCGCCTGGCAAATATTGTTCGTCACAGTTCAGATAAGCGAGCCACTCGCCGCTCGATCGGCGCAAGCCGCGATTCACCGCGTCGTACATCCCGGCGTCCTTTTCTACGAACGCCCGCACCCGCTTGTCCTGCTGCAGCCAGTCCAGCGTCCCGTCATCCGAGACCGCATCCTGGACGATGTGTTCCACCTTGATTCCCTGCTGGTCCGCGACGGAAGCGATGCAGAGCTTGAGCCATTCGGACTGCCGAAAACTGGGAGTAATGATGGAAAAGCGCATCAGCCGGTTTTTGGCAGTTGTGGGCCGCCTGGTGGTTGGCACGTCGCCTTCGGCAAAACGAGGATGATCGCCCTTCTTTCCAACAATCGTTTTGCGATCGACCCGATGGCCTTCCGGTACACGGAGTGGAGGATAAGTCACGCGGTCGCTCCGTCAATGGGGAAACTTGGTTAGCTTCGTCTTTTTGCCTGACCACCACATAATCGTCCGCGCCGGCCGCCTGTCTCTGTTTGATGATTTGCCGGAAGGTGATCGAAGCGAAATTGACGGGGTATGCTCAGATCGAAATCTAGATTCCGACTTTGAAAATCGCATGAAACGCACGGTCAGATTTTGCGGCCACGGATGGAACACGGAATGAACACGGAACGGACAGGAGGCCGAAATTTGGGTGGCCCGATCTTCGGAACGGGGCGCTCGCGGTTGAGCGCGCGTCAAGCGTTGGGGACGGTATTTTGCTTGCCGCCGTCCTGAGCGCTGCGTAACTAAGCAGCGGGAAGCGGCGGCGGTTGGACCGCCGGCAAACGCGGTCGTGCCCGCGTGGCGGAATTGGCAGACGCGCTAGATTCAGGTTCTAGTGAGTAACATCGTACAGGTTCAAGTCCTGTCGCGGGCACCACTTTTTGCTAGGCGTGGGAAGTGCTCGGCCCGCGAGGAATCGCCATCGTGCACGCGTCCGTCGTGGGCGATGAAACCCTCATCGGCATGGGCGCGATCATCCTCGATGGCGCGGTCATCGGCCGGCAATGCCTGATCGGGGCCAAGGCGCTCGTCACCCAGCTCGCGGAGATCCCGGACGGTTCGCTGGTCCTGGGCGCGCCCGCCAAGGTCGCGCGACCATTGACCGCCGGGGAACGCGCCCAATTGAAAGCGTCCGCCGACCGTTATGCCCTCAACGCGGCCTACTGTCTGCGCCACAAAATCAATCTCGCCGCGCCCCTCGGAACTTCTTGAACCGCCGAAAGCTTCCTGCCTTCCGGCTTTCTCTGTCAGTAGCAACACCCTCGCCTGACGAAAGGCCATAGGAATTTCCGGCGCACGATGGAATCGCCCGTGCCGGTCGTCGAGTCGCCGACCGGAGGCGCTGGGCCGCAGCTCCTTAGGAGCGACCTATTTGTAGCGGACGCATCCCACCCAGCCCAAAGACCCGTCGGGGCGGCATCTTCAGCTTCGATGCCACTCCTACGGAGCTTTGATTTTTTGCCGCTCGCTAGCTATCAATATGCCGCCCCGAGGGCTGGGAAAGGCCACTTTCGCCATGAATTCAATGGCTGCAAAACAGGGGCCCGTGCTACGCCATAAACGGGTCACCCATTAGGCGCAAACGGGTCCAAACGGGTCAGTCCTGAGTATTGACACAAACCTAGTTCTTCAGATGGTAAAGTCGGTTCGCTACGTGGGTCCATGTCCCCATCTTTAAACCAACCGCGATCTATTGCAATGTCATGATCGGCTCCTGCTGCAACCGACGCGGGATGTTCACTTTCAGCCGATGCCCTTTTCGACGCCGTCGCAGCTCTTGTTCTTGCTGTACACGTAATTTCCGGGACACGTCGGACCCGATGACGGAACTACCATCTTGTGTCAATACTCAGGACTGACCCGTTTGTGGTTGCAGCTTCTCCACCTTTCGTCGATCACGTTGCGCTTGCTTTTTCCTCCACGTGGTTCGCCTCCTGCGCGGTCAGGGCCAGGAAGGTCTGCTCCAATGGGCCGGCCGCGCCGCTTTGCTGGCGGAGTTCCTCGCGCGTGCCGACGGCGATCAGCCGGCCTTGATGCATGATGCCGATCCGGTCGGCCATCTCCTCGGCCACGCTGAGTTGATGCGTCGAAACAAAAACCGTCATCCCGGCCCGGGAACGTTCCTTCAAGATGTCCTTCACCACGCGGGTATGATGCGGATCGAGGCCAACCATCGGTTCGTCGATCACGAACACTTCCGGATCGTGCAGCAGCGCCGAGACGATCGCGACGCGCTGGCGCGTGCCGTGCGAAAGCCCCTCGATCGTTTTGTTCATGTAGGAACCCAGGTTGAAGCGTTCGATCAGCGGGTCGCACGCCGATTGAATGCGCCCGTCGTCCATGCGAAAGAGTTGCCCGATGAAGCGGAAGAACTCCCACGGGGTGAGCTTGTCGTAGAGAAATGGAAAGTCCGGCACGTACGCCAGCCGGTGGCGGACTTCCAGCGGCTCGATTTGCACGTCAAAGCCGGCTACCAACGCCTTGCCGGAATTGGGTTTGATGAGACCGGTGAGGATCTTGATGGTGGTGGTCTTGCCGGCGGCGTTGGGCCCGAGCACCGCAAAGAATTCGCCCGATCGCACCGTCAGGCTCAGGTCGTTCACCGCGACCAGATCGCCGAATTTTTTTACGATGTGGACCAGTTCGATCATGGCCCTCCGGCAATGGCGTAGTCCGGCAAGAATCGCTTGGCCAAGCCTGCGCTGTTCCCCGGCCCCAGGGCTGCATCAAGCTCTCCATCCTCTCCCCGCGAGGAACGAGTGGGGAGAGGACCGAGGAGAGGGGAACCCAATAAAAACGCACCTCTTCTCCCCAGCCCTCTCCTCCATCCGATGGAGGAGAGGGAGAAATCCAGGAGCTTGATGCCGCCCTGCCCCGACCTCCCGCTTCGCTTCCGCCACAGCTTCGCAGCGGAGGTGAAACTGGAGAGGGCCATCGCGCCAGATTTCATCCGGGAACTTAGAGGCTGGTTAGCACGTCGTTGGTGAGCACGACGTCATCGGGCAGCTCCACGCGCAGAATCTCGCCTTCCAGGCTCACCAGGATCACCGCTTGGAAGCGGTCGAGCAGCCGCGCCTGAAGCCGGTAAACCCGCATCTGGGTGTGGCCGATTTCGAGCCAGTCATTGCTCGCTTCCCAGGCCAATCCCAGCGAGACCGCCGCCGGGGAGGACGGCAGCCCAAGACCCATCGTGGCCGCAATGCCGGGCAGCGAGGGATTGCCCAGTTCGGCCAGGACTTTTTGAGGATTTTGCAAGTCGGCGAACTTGATGGTGCGCTGCGTCCTGCCATCCCCTTCGTCAGCGATGAATTGCACCGTTTGTTCCGCCGCCAGGGAGTGGACCTCCCACAGGGCGGGACGGGCGCTCAACCGCAAGTTGAACGCTTGCCAGACCTGGTTGGTGCTCAGTTTGAGGTCGAAGGAGAAACGCAGGCGGGTCGAATCGGCCAACGCGACGTTGCCTTCAAAATCAATGGTGTAATTGGACAATGTTCTCACCATCCCCTCCGGCGGCGCTCCTTCGGCCAGCCGCCTGCCGGTGGCCAGGTCCTCGCCCACCGCGGGCATCCAGCGGCCCAAACCAATCTTGATCCCGTGATGACGGATTTCCAGCGTCGAATTGTCCGGCGCGGTCAGGACTTTCTGCCAGACGATCTCCGCCGGCACGGCGTTCCCCAGCTTGCTGCCGCCGCCGAATTCCGAAGTCACCAGCAGCACGTTCATCGTCACGAAAAACGCCGCCGTCAGCACCAAACAAAGTCGGGACCACATGGCCGCAATCAGGACGAGGGCAGGTTCACCGGCTGGCCCACCCGGAGCCGGCGCGGATCTACCGATGGGTTGGCCGCCAGCAAAGCGTCCAGTTTGATTTTGTATTGCCGGGCAACCGCGGCCAGGGTTTCGCCCGCTTTGATCGTGTGGGTCCGCAGCAGCGCCGCGCCGTTGGGCGGCGGCAACAAACGGTTCGCGACCGACGCCGCGCCGCCGTTCGTGTAGGAAAGATCATTGCGAAACGGCGGCGGGGTGACACGGGGCGCGGCTGGCCCGGACTGGTTTTGATTCATCACCGAACCGCCTGGCGCCGGCGGGCGTCCGGCGGATTGGGTCAGCCACGGGTCGAGCTGTTTGTGCAACAGCAGGTTTTCGTCCTTCAGCTTGTCCAGCTCCCGTTCCAGGAGTTGATAATCGGGGGCGAATGATTCCGCCTTCACCAATTCCCGTTTGCAGACCGCGATGCGCTCCTTCGCGTTGCCCGCCGGATAGGCGTTCGGACGCAAATCCATTGCCCGCTTGTAGTGATAGATCGCCGCGATGAAGTGGTCCTCCTCCTCGTCGTGTTGTTCGTAAAGGACGCCCAACTCAAAGTGCGCCAGGGCCGAATGCGGGTTCACTTCGAGCGCCTTTTCAAACGCATCAATCGCGCCCTTGTAATCCCGGGCCGTGGCCCGTTCGCGGCCGTGGATGAAATACGGGTTCTTCTGCTCATCGACTTGGCCTTCGACCGCGTCGAAACAGCCGCACAGTCCGCCGCCGACCAGCAGCAACGCCGCACCGCATAACAAGCGACCCAACATCGTGGACCAACCTAAACGAAGGGACCTCGCGGCGCAATGCTCGGTTGGCGCGCCGACCGGACGAGGACGCAGAACCAATGAATTAAGCGAGGCCGGGTCAGTGAGTCTTCCTCCTCTCCTCGCGAGGAACGAGCGGGGAGGGCCGGGGTGAGAGGGAAGGCCGTTTGCAACAGTCAGGGACTCCGCGCTTTGCTTGGCGTGGAGCTTTGTTTTCCTTCTCTCAGCCTAGTCGATTTCATCGGCAGTTCGTGTCCTCACGCCTTGCTTTCCGGTCGCGGGCCGGCAAATGGATTGGCCGATCGTCCCCTGGCGGCCGGGAGGCGAGGAAGCGATAACGGGCACACAATCAGGTAAACCCAGCCCAGGACCAGATGCACAACCGCAAGGATGAGCAGGTGGATCAGATCGAACGCGCCCAAGCCGTGCAATAGAATTCCCGCGGTCAGCAACAACGCCCCGGGCATCGCCGTCGCCGCCGCCAGCCGCCAACTGCCGGCCACGTTCAAATCCCGGTCATTGAAAAAGGCGATCAGGCGGACGATCCAACAAAAAACGCTGGCCCGCAAGCCCCAGCCCATCAGCAATCCCAGAACGACCACGACCGCCGTGATGCCAAGCAGGACCGGTTCCCAGGCCCCCCACCACGGCTCCAATTCCAGGCGATTGAATTCCACTCGCCAATCCCTTGGATAATCCACTACCGCGCACCCCAACAAAGAACAGACCCGCAAATACCGTTGGTGAAACTCAATGCGCAGGCCGCCGCTGGCGACCCAATCCGCCCGACCGTCGGCTGCCACGACGAAAGTCAAATTCCTTCCGCTGGCCAATGGTTCCCTCGAAGTTCGCGGCGAAGTCAATTCACCGTTGCGAATCGCCCCTTGTTCGGGCAGTTGGTGAATCGCTTCGCGCACCGTGGGGACCCAGGCGGTGGCCAGGCACCAGACAACGACTCCGGCCGCGAGCAAGGCGATCACCAATTCCACGAGCAACAGCCGGCCAAACGTCGCTTTGGAGAACGCCGCCACCCCGCGCGGTGTCAGCGGCTCCCAGGCAACCTTCCGCTGCCGCGCTTCGGCCTGGGCGCCTTCCGAGTCATCCACTCTGGAGGGGGCCTGCGCCATGAGACGGTCGAATTTCCAACGCCGATGGCGGCATTCCGAGCGGGCGCCGGGGCTGGCGCGGGTCCGCCGCGCACTCCGCGGCCTTCATCACTTGACCCCTGTTGGCGCCGAAGAGGAGGGCGGCGAGACTACCACCAGCGGCAGTGGATAACGCAGTTTCATCACGTCATCGACAAGCACCTCCACGAAATAAAGGCCAGCCGCCTGAAAGGTGATGTTCCCAAAAACCGTGACGTTGATCGCGTGTCCGGACGCGTCTGCCAGCCCGAACTTGACATCGTTCTTGGCGAGCACCGTGGATTGGTCGGGCGCGATCAGGCGCAGGCTCTGAGTGAACTCGCCCACGCCAGCCGTCCACCGATTGAAAAACAATAAGCGCGCGGCGGTGATGGGCACCTGCGGCACGCGGATTAAACTGACGACCCCGATCAAGATCAGGTTGCCGGTCACTTCCTGGCGCACGTCTTCGCAGAGCAATGAGCATTGCAGGTCGGGTAAAATTCGGGTTGGTTGCATAAAAAGCCCTGGCGGTCGCAGGACGGCTCAACGGGTTGACCCTTCCGCCGCGCGCACGGTGTTCCGCATCAGCAGCGCGATCGTCATCGGCCCGACCCCGCCGGGATTGGGCGTGATCTTTCCCGCAACGGGCTGGACGCGGACGAAATCCACGTCCCCGACCAACCGCGATCCGTCCTTGCTCGCGGGGTCCTGGATGCGATTGACCCCCACGTCGATCACGACGGCGCCGGGCTTGACCATCTCCGCTTTGACAAATTCCGGCGCGCCCATCGCGGCGATGAGGATGTCGGCGCGGCGGCAATGCGCCGCCAGGTCGCGCGTGCGCGAGTGGCAGATCGTGACCGTCGCGTTGGCGTGGCGGGCCTTTTGGCACAAGATTGCAGCCATCGGTTTGCCTACGATGTCCCCGCGCCCCAGGATCACGGTCTCCGCCCCCTCGATGTTGACCTGGCTGCGAATCAGAAGTTCGTGGATGCCTGCCGGCGTGCACGGGCGGAAGCCGCTGGGGTCGCCGAGCATCAATTTGCCCGCGTTAACCGGATGAAATCCATCGACATCCTTCTGCGGCAGCACCGTGGCATATATTCGCGCGGCGCGCAGGTGCGCGGGCAATGGCGCTTGCACCAGGATGCCATGGATGCGCGGGTCGCCGTTGAGTTTGCTGAGCACCGCCAGAAGCTCCGGCTCCGTTGTCGAATCGGGCAATACTTGAGTTTGGGAAAAAATTCCCAGCCGCGCCCCGATCCGTTCCTTGATCCCGACATAGACCTTCGACGCCGGGTCTTCTCCCACTCGCACGAAGGCCAGCCCGGGCTGGATCCCCCTCTTTTTCAACGCGCCGATGCGCTCGGCGGTTTCCACGTGAATTTCTTCCGCCAGCGCGCGCCCGTCGATGAGGTTGGGAAACGCCATTAAGGCACCGCCTGCAGCGACTCGACCTCGATCACGGGCGTATTCGGCCAGCGTTCATCGAGCAGTTCCTCGCCCGTCACGACGATGCGTTTGCCCAAAAAGTTCAGGATTACAATGTTCGTGTCGGCCGGGTGCAGGTAATCGATGGTCTTGCCGCTGCTCACATTGACCAGCGTAAATAAAGTCGGCGCCTGGATGCTCAGGCTGCGATAGACGATGCCTTCGCGTGTCACGACCCGCCGGACCAGGATTTCCTCCTGCGGCGGCGCGGGCGCCGGTGGCGGGATCGCGACCGGCTCGGGGCTTGCCGGCGGCGGTGGCACTGCCCGCGTGGGCGGCGCGATGGTCGGGGACGCCGGCGGTGGCGCATTGTCATTGGCCGCCACGACTGGCGTCGGACTGGCCACCGTGGTTTCGGTCAACGGCTTTGCCGGAGGGGTCGGTCGCGCCGCGGCCAGCGCCGCGGCGGGGGCCATCGCTTCGTGCGCGATCAGATGGGCGGCCACAAAAGCGGACGCTTCGGCCGGCGCCTCGATCTTCAGCCAATCGCCTTTGGTTTCGATTTCCTTGACGGCGGTGCCTTTCGTAACGGTGCCGAGGACGCTGTAATTCTCGCCCGGACCGCTGCGCAACTTCAACTTTTTCGGCACGACGGTTTTGCTGTTCGGATCGATGAACCCGGAATGGATCCAAACCGTCGCGGTGGCGGGCAACGCGATGCGCGCCCATTTGGCCGGCTCATCCGGTTTGGGTTTCTTGAGCGTCACCTCCTCGAGCACGTTCACGCGCTCGCCTCGCTTGAGTCGCACGACCACTTCGCTGTTGATCGCCGCCTGCCCGCGCGCGTTGACGTTTTCCTGCTTCACGACGGCGGGACCGGGCGACACGCCGGGTCCGGCGGCCTCGGCTGCTTTGTCGTGCTTGGCGCCCGCGGCGGATTTCTTGGCGTCAGCGGCGGGCTTTTTGGGAGCGCTGGCGGGCTTTTTCTTTTTCTCCGGCTTGGGCGCGGCGGGAACCTGGTCAGCGGGAATGACCGGCGGCGTGTTGGTCGCGGCCCCCGGCTGCTCATCGGCGAGAAGTTCGGCCGCAAAGAAGCCGGCCAGCGCTGTCACGGTCAAAACCATCCAAAGTTTCATTTTCATATATCGGGAAGTAGAGATTTAATCTCCGGTTCTGTCAACGCCCGCCATTTGCCGATCGGCAGCTCTCCCAGCCGGATCGGACCGATCTTGATCCGCTGCAGGCGGCTTACTCCCAGTCCCAGCGCGGCAAATAGCCGGCGAATTTCGCGGTGCTTGCCTTCGGCCAATTCCAACTCGACGACGCTTTGGGCATGGTTGGCGCGCAGCAGCCGGGCGCTTTGGGCTTTCAAATTCTCGCCGACATTATTCACGCCGGCAGTCAGCCGCTGCAGGACCGGCGGCGTCACCTTTCCCTCGACTGTGACCTCATAGGTCTTGCGCGCGCCGTAGCGTGGATGGGTCAGCCGAAGGGCAAACTGCCCATCATTCGTGAGGAAAATCAATCCTTCACTCTCCTGGTCCAATCGGCCCACCGAATAAAGATGCCGCCACTCCGGCGGCACAAGTTCGGCGATGAGGCGGCGCGCGTGAACATCCTGGCGCGTGCACACGTAGCCGCGCGGCTTGTTTAAGGCCACGTAAAGTTTGCGCCGGCCTTTGAGCGGCTGGCTGTCCACGGTGACGCTGACCTCCGCCGGCTGGACTTTTGTGCCGAGTCGCCGGATGATCTCGCCATTCACGGCGACTCGGCCGGCAAGAATAATTTGCTCGCAGGCCCGTCGCGAGGCCACCCCGGCTTCCGCCAGGAATTTTTGCAGGCGAACCGGCAACCCCGCGGAGTGTGGCTGCCGCCGCGAGCGGGCATGGGCTGGGTTTTTCATTGCGACGTCGGCCATCGGCGCTCCGATTACGTTTCCGGCTTGGTTTTGCGAAGGCCGGTGACGCGGTCGCCGGATTTCCATTGGCCGCGTTTCTTGAGGAGCTCCAGGCGCTCAAAGCGCTTGAGGACGTTGCGTTTGGCGCCGGTGGTGCTGGCCGCGCGCAAACTGCGATGCTGTGACATAGTTTTAATTCCGGTCGTATAATTTTTACCTACCCACCCGGTTCGGACGCCAGAGCGGGCGGGGCTTTTAGCACGGCCGGCCCGCGATTGCCAATCATTTCTTCAGTTTTGCCTCCGGGCGAGGCATTTGGGCGGATGGCGAGACTAAGCGCTTCCCGTTCGGCCGCCCTTATCAGGTTGGCCCTGAGTTTGCTCAGCTTTCCAGCAACGTGGTCCGCCTGCCTGCGCTCCGACGGCCACCGACAGCAGAATAAGCGGAAATAGTGAAAACGACATGGTTGGCTCATTAACGAACAACGAAGAAGCCCAGTTGATCCAGACGGTCGAGATGTTCGAGGTGATCACGCAATCTCAGCCGCAGGACTACCAATCCCTTGAAATCCTCAAGGAAGCCTACGTCAAACTCGGGCGCGACAAGGATGCCGTCAGCACCTCCAAACGCATCGCGCAAGCCTATGTCCTGATGGGGCAGCTTTCCTCCGCGATCTTGGAATACGAAGGGATTCTGCAACGCTTTCCCGACGACGCGGACGTGCTGGCTGCGCTCGGCGAAATCGAGAGCAAGGCCAACAGCCTCAATGCGCAACCGGCCGCCGCCGACATCCCGGTCGCCGAAGCGCCCAAAGCCGACGCCCACGCCGCCAAGTCCAAAACCTCCGGTCCGCGTTCGGTTCCCACCGAGATCGACGACGGCCGCCAGGCCATGCACAAGATTTTTGTCGAAGGCAAGGTCATCACCAACGCCCATTTTGAAGAATGTTGGATCAAGCCCGACTACACCGTGGTCCCCACCGCCCCGGTCGAACCGTTCATCCACCTTTTGGACCAGCGAAATTTCTCGCCGCTGGAAAAGTCGCTCAAGCTCATCTCCGACAAAAGCCGCATCGGCTACCTCCCGCTCGATAAATACGACGTGGACGTGGAATTGGCCCGCAGTTTCCCCGCCGAAGTCTGCCGCCGCTGGTGCGTCCTGCCGTTTGATCGTTTGAGCAAATCGGTGCTCGTCGCCAGCGCCAATCCGTTTAACCGCCAGGTGGTCGCCGAGGCCGAAGCTGTCACCAAACAACGCCTGCTCTGGTACCTCGCCCCTCCCCGCGACATCATGGCCCTGCTCGGCAAACTCTTCCGCCAATCCGCGCCCTGAACTATGCCGCCCGTAAAAACTTTTGGTGAACGCATCGCGGACGCCCTCGTCGAGGACGGGCTTCTATTCCGCACCCAGGTTGAGGAGTTGATGGAGCAACAGCGCAAGGAAGGCACCCGCCTGCTCAAGATCATCATCGACAAAGCCTACGTCACCGAACAAGACATGGCCGTGTCCATGGGTCGCGTGCTCAACACCCCGCCGATGAATCTGAGCCGCATGGGCATCGCCACCGAAGTCGCGGACCTCCTCCCTCGCGATATTTGCCTCAACCACAAAGTCGTCCCGGTTTCACGGCTGGAGAACAAGTTGTTCCTGGCGATGGCCGATCCCTTGAATGTGCTCGCCATCGATGACGTGCGGCGCATCACCAAGATGGAAGTCGCGCCGCTGATCGCGTCCGAAAAATCCATCATCGACAAGCTGCACCACCTCGACACCGGCAAGGCCGGCACGATGGAGGACATCATCCAGGACGCCGCCAAACAGGCCGAAGACGACGGGAGCGCCGACTCCCTGGAAACCGTCAAGGAAACCGTCGAGGAGGTCAACCTCGACAAATTGGCCCTTTCGGTCGAAGAAGGCCCTGTCATCAAACTGGCCAATCTGATCCTCATCCAGGCGATCAAGGAGCGCGCCAGTGACATCCATGTCGAGCCGTTCGAAAAAATGGTGCGCCTGCGCTACCGCGTCGATGGCGTGTTGATCGACAAAACGCCGCCGCCGAAGGGCCTGCAAGTCGCCCTCATCTCCCGCCTCAAGATCATGAGCTCGCTCGACATTGCCGAACGCCGCCTCCCGCAGGACGGCCGCATGCGGGTGAAAGTCGCCGGCCGGGATTTCGACTTGCGCGTTTCGTTCTTGCCCACCGTCCACGGCGAAAAATGCGTGCTCCGCGTCCTGGACAAATCCAACCTCGCCGCGTCCATGGAGAAGATTGGCATGGACGTCGATACCTTCCGCCGCTTCCGCGCGGCGATTGATGCGCCGCACGGCTTGATCCTCGTCACCGGGCCGACCGGTTCGGGCAAAACCACCACGCTTTACTCCGCCCTCAACGAACTGAACAACCCGGAATACAACATTGTCACCGTCGAAGACCCGGTGGAATTTCAAGTGCCCGGCATCAATCAGGTGCCCGTGAAGAAGGAAATCGGCCTTTCCTTTGGCAATGCCCTCCGCTCCATCCTGCGCCAGGATCCCGACATCATTATGATCGGCGAAATCCGCGACACGGAGACCGCCGAAATCGCCGTCGAAGCCGCCCTCACCGGCCACCAGGTGCTCAGCACGATGCATTGTAATGACGCCGCCGGCGCCATCGCCCGCATGGACGACATGGGTATCGCCCCCTTCCTCATCTCCTCCTCCGTCATCCTTTCCTGCGCGCAACGGCTCGTGCGCCGCATTTGTCCGGCCTGCAAGGAGCCGGTGACTTATCCGGCGACCATGTTCCGCGATCTCCACATCCCCCCGAATTTTTTCGAGAAGGAGAGTATTTTCCGCGGGCGCGGCTGCGATCGTTGCAATAACAGCGGCTATGCCGGACGCACCGCCATCCTCGAAGCCATGAGCGTCACCGATGAAATCCGCAAGGTGATCATTGCGCGCGGCAGCGCCATGGAGATTTCCAAAATCGCCGTCAATCAAGGCATGCGCACGCTGCGCGCCGCCGCCATGGATTAGAGCCTGTTTGGAAACTACGAGGGGCGCTGCGGCGAGGGATTTTGGCTGTGGCCAAGGCGGCTTTGGCCGCGCGCAGCGCCCGCAGCGGGCTGTAAGGAACGAGCCAACGCCGGCCACGGACAAAAGACCCGCCGCCCGGAGGGTTTTCGGGGAAAAGGCCGTCTGGCTTCCCCCTGCTCGCGAATGTTTTCGGAGTTGCTCCGTGGTGGCCGCGCGCAGCGCCTCCTTCGTCGCGCCTCGCCATCCGGCCTTTTCCCCGAAAACAGCGCCCCTCGTAGTTTCCAAACGGGTTCTAAATCAAACCGGTGGCACTCGCCCTCCCGTGGGTTGCCGTTTCACCAATTAGTTTAAAAGGGTGGGACTGACCCCTTTTCGTTCCCGACTCGATTTTTCAGGTTGACCGGCCGAAGTCGCCGCAATTCCTGGGGCGTGCGGCGGACTGGCGCCCGCAATACGCTAATCAAAGCCAGCCGGCGCGGTTCCGGGGTGTCAGGCGGTTGGCGGGGTTGTGCAATCCATCTGCCGCCTGAAGGCGGCGTTCCTGGCTCGCCGCCTTCAGGCGGCAGTCGCCGCGGGAGCCGCTGTGGCCGCAGTTCCGGGGGGCGGCGTGCAGGAAGGCAGAAGGAGGAAGGTAGAATGCAGAACCTCCCGATTGCGGATTGCAGATTGGTGAAGCGCAAACGTGCAGGCGGGTGCTGGGCGCGGCCAAAATCTCTCGCCGCATGACCCCACGGCGTTTTCAAGCAGGCGCCATGCCGCTCCTGACGGAGCTTTGACGAGGTTGGGTTCGCAACGCTACAAAGCTTTCGGCGCCACGGGGCTGCGGGCGGCTGGCCCATTGTAAAGAGTTAGCTGAGACGCAGTCGTAACTCGTTCTGGGCGAGGGAGTTAGCAAATTTCTCACTGTGAGAAATTTGACGGCCGGCGCGGTCCCCAAACGGACAGTGCCGGAGGTCCTACGGACGGTCACTTCGCGCCGCTGTCGGCGATGAGGCTGTGGCGGGTCGCCCACAGCCCCGCTCCGTTCGAAATCCGACGGCGAGAAGGCGGGCCCCGCCACGGGAGGAAGCTGCTGCGCGGGACGCACAGCAGGGCGACCGGGACGGTCGCGCTCCCCTTTTGCGCGGCTGGCGCCGGGCCGTGGAGGGCCCGGAGGCATTGTAAAGAGTTAGCTGAGACACAGTCATAACTCCTTCTGGGCGAAGGGGTTAGCAAATTTCTCACTGTGAGAAATTTGACGGGGGCGCGCAGAAAGGCAGAAGGCAGAAGGCGGAAGGAGGAACCCTCCAAATGCGGAATGCGGGAAGCGGATTGCGGATTGGGCGGAGGCGTGAGGCGGTTAACCGCTAATCTTCGCTAATCTTCGCTAATGGCCTCGGTCGCCGCGGTTCCTGGGGCGTGAGGCGGTCCGATTAGCGGTAATTAGCGGTAAAATGAGTCCCCATCGGTCGCCGCGGTTCCGGGGGGGGGAGGCGGGAAATGCAGAAGGCAGAAGGAAGAATGCAGAAACAGGACCATCTCGTATTCGCCGTGCTTCCCGGAGAGGGCGTCCGCGGTGGCGATGGGGTGATTGTAGGCCGGGTCCCCTGACCCGGCGTGCCGTTTGCCCCCCGACGCGGCCTCCTTTTTGTCCCCCGGCCGGCCGCCCGGTGAGGGCACCGGGCCTACATCGTCGCCGCCAATTCGCAACGCTACAAGGATTTCGCCCCGCTGGGGCTGCGCACGACCAGCCCATTGTAAAGAGTTAGCTGAGACACAGTCGTAACTCCTTCTGGGCGAGGGAGTTAGCAAATTTCTCACTGTGAGAAATTTGGTGCTGCGCACGGCCACCGGGGGGAATGCAGAAAGCAGAACTATTGAAATGCGGAGTGCGGAGTGCGGAATGCCGAAACTCATGAACTCGGAAAGGCCGATTCCTGATTTCTTGATTTCCTAATTGGCACGTTTGCTTCAGGGCGCGGAGGGCCAGCTCGATTGCGGATGGCAGAAAGTGACTGCCGCCTGAAGGCGGCGTTCCTGGATCGCCGCCTTCAGGCGGCAGCCGGTACAGCCGAAACTCACAAAGTCAGAACGGGGACTGGGGTCCCCGGAATTGCGGAAACGATGAATTGGGAATGCAGGAACTCAAAAACGGAGCTTTGAAGGAAGGAAACGAAGGGAAGCCGTCGGCGAGAGGCCGAGTATGTGTTTAGCGTGGTAGTAGGGACATCGCGCCGCGATGTCCCCGCCCGCGTCAGCGCGGGCGGAACAAACCACGCGGGGCGTGCGAACCACGCCCCACGTTGCGCCGCAACCTCGCGGCGCGGACGGCGCGGCGCGCCAACCCTACCTTCGCGCTAAACACATACGACGCCGACGGGTGCGATCGAGACGGGCGCGTTCCCCACAAATGATTGGGTGGCAACCGGTTACGAAAGTTCTTGACTCTCCCAAAGATTTATGGTATTTCATTTGCGGCAATGTCGAAACGATTGTTTCATCGCGGCGGGGCGCCGAAGGCGGTGGGGACGGGAAAGTCCCCGGAACCGCTGGAAGGTCCGCGCCAGGGCGTTCGGCCCGTCCGTGCCACCCTCGGCCGCACGCTGATTGATGGGGATTGCCCGCGCAACAGGCGAAGGGACGCGAACTGGACGAAGCGGGGAGGATATGGGGCTCGGCAGGAGCCTCGCCCTACCGGGAGGGCCGGAAGTTCCCGCCACGGCGCCAAGTGGCTGGGCCGGTGGCATTTGGGGGGCGATCCGGTGATCGGCGCGCGGAATTTTCGGCGCGATTTGGACAACCCTGGTCGTGGCCGCCGGGTGAGCTTTTCTCGACTGCTACAGCAGACTATCCGCCGCCTTGGGGCACTTCTGCCACTTCTGCCACTGGTGCCACGAATGACGTTTGTAACACTTGTTTCATTTGTTACGGCCGAAGTCCGGCGCCTATTTCATGCGATCGAAATTCTTTTTCAGGATCTCCCAGGGTTTCAGCCCTTTGAGTTTCTCCTGGGCGGCGGCGTTGATCTTCGCTTCGTTGGCGTTCTTGGTGGGCCGGTTCACGTTGTAGAAGACGCCGAAGTAGCCGGGGAATGGTTCGCCGGCGAGTTTGTAGGCCGCTTCCTCGCTGGTCACGTCGTGGTCGGGGGGAACCAGGTTGAAGGCGCCGCCTTTGCGCGGGTTCGAGGCGTCGAACGCTCCTTCGTAGAACTCCACGCATTCGCTCAGGCATTCAATCACGCTGAAGCCGTCGTGGTCCATCGCGGCTTCCATCATCTGGAGGACGTGGTTGGGGTTGGTGTGGGTGGTGCGCGCGACGAACGTGGCGCCGGCGCTGATGAGCTGTTTCATCGGATTGATCGGGTAGTCCACCGCGCCCCAGGTGTCGGTCTTGCTTTTGAACCCGATCGGCGAGGTGGGCGAGGTCTGTTTCTTGGTCAGGCCATAGACCCAATTGTCCATGATGACGTAGCTCATCTTGATGTTCTTGCGGGCGGTGTGCGTGAGATGATTGCCGCCGATGGAAAAGGCGTCGCCGTCGCCGCCGAAGACGAACACGTGCAGGTCGGGCCGGGAGAGGGAAATGCCGCTGGCAAACGGCAAGGCGCGTCCGTGAATGTAATGCGCGCCGTGGGCCTGGACAAAGTAGGGAAAGCGGCTGGAGCAGCCGATGCCGGCGATGGTGGTGATTTGCTCGTGGCGCAACTGGCGCTTCTCGATGAGCTTGAAGTAGAGCGCGAGGACGGAGAAGTCGCCGCAGCCGGGGCACCAGGTCGGGTGGTCGGCGGCCAGGTCCTTTTTGGTGAGCGGTTTGCGTTCGGGCGCGGCCGGCGGGAGGACGGCGGGAACGTCAGCGCCGCGACCGGGGATTTGGGAGATCGAGGAACTCATAAAATCAGTTCAGAGGCAAGCGTTGGGTCAGCGGGCTTACCGTTTGCGCAGGCCGGCGGAGACATCGACCTGGGCGCGGTCGAGGATTTCCCGAACTTTCCAGGTCAGGCCGTCGGTTTTGTTGATGCCGCGAATTTTCGGGTCGCAAAAGCGGGCGCGGAGCAGGCCGCCCAGTTGCCCGTAACCGTAGAGGCCTTCGTCGTTCATTTCGACGACGAAGACGTGGTTGAATCCGGCGAAAATGTTCTCCAGCCCCGGCGGGAGCGGATGAAGGTAGCGGATGTGAACGGACGAAACGCTGTCGCCCGCGGCCCGGGCGCGATCGACGGCTTCCTTGATCGGGCCTTGCGTCGAGCCCCAGCCGACCAGGAGCACATTGCCTTCCGGCGGGCCATAGACGGCGGGGACCGGCAGACTCGCGCCGAGGGTTTGCAGTTTTTTGCGGCGCTTGGCCACCATTTGCATGTGGAGCTTCGGCGAGCCGGTCGGGTGCCCGAGTTCGTCGTGTTCCAGCCCGGTGACGATCGGATATTTGCCGCTGAGAACGCGCGTGCCGGGAGCGACATGCGGGGTGATGCCAGTGGGGACATTCAAATCATACGGCTTATGGTCGGGCACCGGCGTGAGGTCGGGCGATATGTCCTGGCAGACCTTTTCCAGGTCGGGTTCGGGGAACGCCTCGATGCGCGTGGCGATCGCCTGGTCGCTCAAGATGATGACCGGCACGCTGTAGCGACGGGCGATGTTGACGGCTTCAATGGCGACGTAAAAGCAATCCTCGACGTTGACCGGCGCGAGCACCACGCGGGGCGAATCGCCGTGGCCGCCGAAGACGGCGATGTTGAGGTCGGATTGCTCGACGTTGGTGGGCATGCCGGTGGAAGGTCCGCCGCGCTGGATGTCGCAAATCACCAGCGGCATTTCCGCCATCACGCCCCAGCCGAGGGCTTCGGTCTTGAGCGAGATGCCGGGTCCGCTCGAACCGGTGACCGCGACGCCGCCGGCATAGCTGGCGCCCAGCGCCATCGAGATGGAAGCGATTTCGTCCTCGCATTGCACGAAAGTGCCGCCGTATTTGGGCAATTCGCGCCGCAGCAATTCCATGACATCCGACCACGGGGTGATCGGATAACCGGCGCCAAAACGGACACCCGCGGCAATGAGGCCGTACCCCAGCGCTTCGTTGCCGGTCATCACCACCTGGGGCGTCTCCCTTTTGCGGCTCTCCAGGAACTGAAACAATTCGATGACGTTGCCCAGCGAGTGGCTGTAGCCGGCGTGGAAGGCGGCGAGGGCGTTGTTCAACACGCTGGGGTCTTTGCCGGTGAAGCGTTCGGTGACGAGCTGCTCCAGTTTCGCCACGTTCAAATCGAACATCTTGGCCACCAGACCCAGCGCAAAAATGTTTTTGCCTTTGTCCTTCGCGGTGCCGCCGATGGCTTCGACGGTGAGTCCGGAGATCGGCACGCCGATGTGGCGATACTCCTTCTCCCATTCCGGTTTTGGCTCCACGTGGTCCGAGTCGTAGAGGACGATGCCGCCCTTTTTCAACGAGTCGATATGGTCTTCGTAGGAATGCTGATAGAAGCAGAGCAGCACGTCGGCTTCGTCGCCGGAACTAAGGACTTCGCCCGAACCGATGCGTACCTGATAGATCGACGGGCCGCCCGAGATGGTCGAAGGAATTGTCATGAAGGTCATGACTTCCTGCTCGCTCCGGCCCGCCAGACGGGCGAGGAAACCGCCGATGGCCTGGATGCCGTCCTGCGAATTGCCCGCGATGCGGATAACGGCTTCGGAGATTTTAGCGGTCTTTGGACTGCCTCCCGTCGGGAGGGCGGTTATTGTTGTTTCACTCATTAAAAACTCTCAATTAACTGTTCTGATCGAATCCAGCAAATCTCCGGCCACCGACGGGTGCAGCAGAATCTGCCGCAGTTCCAAAAGTCACCCTATCATCGCGCCGGGGGGTGTCAAATTTTAAACCCGTCGCGCATCTATTTGATGGCGAATGGGCTGCGAGAAATTCAAAAAGCTTTTCTTGTGCGCGGCAGGCGCAGTATTAGAAGCGGTCATCTCGATACAATAATCAAGGTTCCTTCTTTTGCGCCTCCGCCTGTTCCAAATAGTGCTCCAACCCGCGCGCCACGCCGTGGCCCCAAGGCTCCTGGCTGACGTAGCCGTTTTGGCGGCGGACCGTTTCCTTTACGGCCTGGACGGCGTTGTGCGGCGCGACGACGCAACGGGCGAAATCGCCGCTGAGCATCGGCAAATCGTTGAGGTGATCGCCCGCCGCGAAGATGTGTTCCCGGCCAATGCCAAGCTGACGGGCGATTTCGGCCAGGGCCGTCCCCTTGTTGTAAGCGGCGTGGCTGAAGCGGGCATAGACATCGTTGCGCACGAAAGCCAGTTCGGGCATCGCCCGCAAATAGTCCTCCAGAAAGGCCTGAATGGCGTCCGCGTCTTCATTGTTCGCGGCGACCAGGCAGAAGGGCGAATAATCATCCTGGTAGAGCGTGGCGGAGAAACGTTGAGTGATCCAATCGACCAGGCGGGGAATCTCCGGTTGAACCCGCGCAAAGAGGGCCTCATGCGCCCGGGTGCAATTCCGGTTCCAGGCCTCGCACCCGGAGTATTGCGAGCCTTGGTGAATATAAATCTCCCGTTCCACCACGATCAGGTAGTCCGGACGAATGCTCAGGCGGGCGCGCGCGATCCCTTCCATCACGCTGGATAGATCGCGTCCGGTATTAATCGCCCATTTGGCGCCCTGCCGCTGCAACCCCCCGATGAGTTCCTGCAAATCGCGGGGCACCGGTGGGTCTTCAAACTCCGCGTGCAGGGTGCCGTCGAAATCGGTCGAGATGAGTTGGATGGGCAGCGGCATGGCTCAGGGGCGCGACCTGGCGCGGTGGGGCTTCGACCCGGGACGTTGGACGTTAGCGGTAGGACTCATGTCTTGCGCGCGCACCACAATCGTGTCATACAAAAAATAGTCAAAAGCATTATGCCGGCGCCGCAAGAACGATACGACGACGCGATGTTCGAGTTCAGCACCGCCAATTACGATGCCGCCATCGCGAAGCTAGAGGCCTTGCTCGCCGAGGCGCCGGATTATTTCGACGCCCGGCTCTCCCTCGGCATGGCTTACTATCGGAAAGGCGATTACGCCGCCGCCATCGTCGAGGGCCACAAGGCCGAAAAACTGCGGCCCAACGAACAGCTCGTTCACACCAATCTCTCGCTGTTCTACATGAAAAGCGGCGACAAGAAAACCGCCGAACATCACGGCCTGCAAGCCCGCATTGCCTCGTGGAGGGGCAATCTGGCCCCGCCCGCCGCCGGGGCCGCGGGCGACCCGGAACTGCAAATGGGCCAGCCCAAGGCGCCGCCGCTGAAAGTGCCCGAAAAGTTCCCGGACATGCCCTGGAAGAAAAAGGGCGCCATTAAGGTGGATCCGCCTGCGTCCGCGCCCAATGCCGCGCCGCCCGACACGGACAAAAATCCATGAGCGAATTTGTTTCGGTCGCCGCCGCCGCCAGTTTCGCGCCGGGTCATGGGCGCACGGTGCGCGCGCAGGGGCGCGAGATCGCCGTTTACAACCTCGACGGCCAGTTCTACGCGCTGGACGATCAATGCCCGCACCGAGGCGGGCCCCTGGGCGCGGGCACCCTCGAGGAGGGCCGGGTGTTCTGTCCCCTCCACGGCTGGTCCTTCGATCTGAAGACCGGCGCGTGTCTGAATGCGCCTGAGCGCAGTGTGAAAACCCACCCGACCCGCGTGCGCGACGGGCAAGTGCAGATTTGCCTGGGCGAAGACAATTCGGGAGCCGGGCGGCAGGCGTCGGAATAGAGCGAAAGGCCGAAGGCCGAGTGCGGTGGGCAGCGCACGAGTCCACCGGTTAGACTATGAAACGCGCCGGGCGCATCGCACCCTTGAAAGCCGCCCCGCTTCGCAGCTGCGGAGCGGCGCGGGTGCTGGCGCACGGCCACCGGAGCGCGTCGCCTGCCGCCTCGGCAGGCAGGTTTCGGCGGGCCTCCCCGAACGGTTTCGGAGCTGCGGCTCGGCTTGAGTCAGTTAGGCAGAATTCGAGCGTATGAAAACATCGACACGGTTACTATTGGTCCGAATCACACGGCTGCTCATCGGCTGTGTGGCCATCGGCGGGTGCGGCTTCCAGCAGTCGAAGCAGGATGCCGAGAAGGTTCTCGCAAGACATTTCCAGGCCGTCGCCACCAATGGCTACGACTCGGCGATGGGGGATTATGGCGCACAGTTTTTCCAGAAGACCACCAAGGACGAGTGGAGCCAGACGCTGGCGAGGTTGAGCGGCAAGTTGGGCGCCTTTCAGGGTTATTCCGTGGGAGGCTGGCAGGTCTTCAAGAACGCCGGCACATTTGGCGCCGGCACGACTGTTTCGTTAAAGTGCCAGGTCACTTACGCCAAGTATCCGGCCACGGAGAGCTTCACACTCTTCAAGGGCACAAGTGATTCTGATTACAAGATTGTCGGACACTCCATCAATTCCGACGGATTATTGAAGGAGTGACCATGCCGCCGGAGATGGGGCCGCAGTCAACGCGGGATTGCGCTTTCCGTTCCGCTTCGCGGCCCACGGCTTTCGGCCCCGCGTGGCTGAGCTTGTTTCGTTAGGTGCCATTCTATCATGTCATCCAAGACCAACGTCGTGGTTGTGGTAGCGACTGTCGCAGCTTGCGCGGTTGTTGCATGGGGAGTGAGATGGTTTATCCGCGCTCGTTCGCAATCATCCTATGCGAGTTGCGTCACGCTCTTGAAGCAGATTGACGGTGCCGAGCAGACGTGGGCGCTTGAGCACAATAAGACCACCAACGATATTCCGACATGGGATGATCTCGTCGGTCCAGACCGTTACATGCGCGAGAGGCCCACATGTCCTCAAGGAGGCGCCTACACGCTTGCTCGTGTTGGCGATTATCCGCGATGCACCATTCCGATGCACAGTTTCTATTTCGGCATGGTGGCGGTCGTCGATGAGTCGGGTGCGCCAGTTCTGGGTGCGTATGTATCAGTCGAAGGTGTCACGGGGAAAGGTGAGCCGACATTTACCGACACGAACGGGCACGCCATGGTCACGCATTGGTCGGGCATCGTGGTAGATGATTGGTCCCACGGCACGAGCAGTATCACGGCATTCCTGGCTGGTTACGAAACGGGACGAGTCTCCTTGCCATGCGGTTGGCCAGTCGTTATTACGATGAAGAGAGAGCACAAATGACCATGACAACTAACAAATGCGCTCCAGCGAGCCGCCGCTATGCTTCGTCGCTCGGCGCGGATGCTGGCGCACGGCCACCGGAGCGCGTCGCCCGCCTACCGAAGCTGCGGCGCAGGCAGACGTCGGCGGGTGTCGCCCGAGAGCTTTTGGGGCCAAGGCTCGGCTTGGGTCCGGTAGGAGGCAAGCCACTTAAACGAAGGCGCTCAAATGACCAAGACGCATGAAAAGATGATTGTGACAGCGGCAGCCGCCGTCCTGGTAGTGCTGCACCAATGGGTCAGATTTGACACGATTGCACTGGGCTTGCTGTTCATCGCGGTCCTGCCGTGGCTCTCGTCGTTTCTGCAGAGCGCCGAATTGCCAGGAGGATGGAAGTTTCAGTTCGACCAGGTCCGGGAAGAGCAACAGAAACAGAAGGATGAAATCGAGCGGCTGAAGTTCCTCATCGAAGGATTTGTTTCTGAAGATGAATTGAAGCACCTCGAAAAACTCAACTCCAATGAACCATTCCGAGTAACCGTTGACGGCACCACCAAGTATTTTGAAAGCGAGTTGCGGCGTTTGCGTTCGCTCGGCCTGGTGGCGAATCCCCCCGGAAAGGGAATTCGATCACTGTTGGTCAACGACGGACAAGCGAGAGAGGTGAAGGAGCATTTTTACATTACGGACAAGGGCAGGGAGTACTTGAGGTTGCGCAATGCCGCTGAAGCACACTAGCCAGATCGGTCGGGCGAACTGCCGGTGCGCATTTCCGCTCAACGTCGGGCGGTGATTCGGACGCACCTGTCGGGCGCTACCTTACCTGTCGGCGGCTGTCGCTGACCTTTTTCATTAGGCATCATGCGCGCAGCATTCCTTTACAAGACAGTGCTCATCACTTTGGCAGCCGTGGCCGTTGCTTATTACGCCATCGCCACGTTAGACGTGAGTGGCATCTACTCGAAGAGTTGGACAGACGCAGACCTCATCCGACATCGTTGCCCGATTCGGCTGGTTCAGCCAGAGTGGGTGAGCAGTCAGCCGGACACGCTTATGAATTGGGTGATCGCAGAGATGAGAACGAAAACGGGTCAGTCCTGAGTATTGACACAAACTTAGTTCTTCGAATGGTAAAGGCGGTTCGCTACGTGGGTCCATGTCCCCATCTTTAACCGATCCGCGATCCATTGCAATGTCATGGTCGTCTCCTGCCGCAACCGACGCGCGATCTTCACTTTTGTCCGATGCCCTTTTCGATGTCTTCGCAGCTCGTCCTCCTGCCATCCCAGGCGCTGCATTTCCGCCGCCACAATCCGTTGCGCCTTCGCTTCCGCTGCTTCCCGAAGTTCTTCCCCATAATGCGAGGTTCCGGCCGACTCTGCCATCTGCGCCAGCAACTCCTTGCGAAAGGCCTCCGCCCCCAAACACCAGCCTCGCCGCACTCCTTTCCATTGCTCCGGCTGAGCTTCCCCGCGCCGCAACTCCGTCCGCCGCTCAAATTCCTTGCGCCCGGCCGCACTGTCTTTTGGAATTCCCATCTCCCCCAGCAATCGCTCCACTCGCAGCCATCCTGCGCGTTGGCCAGGTCGCTTGAGATACTCCCCATAACTGCTCCACCGAAAGGCTCGCAGCTTCTGGTCCTGGCGCAACTGCTTCGCCCGCACCGGATTCAAATGCACGTAATCGCAGACCGTTCGCAAATATCCATTGCCGCTCCCATCCACTATCAACGCCTTGTAACGTCCGCCGAACAAATGGCCGGACAATTGGTGTTTGCGGTTGAAGCGCCCGGTGTAGGTGCCCAACAGCCATTTCATCCCGGCCACCAAATTGGCCTTGGGCGTTTCCATCACCAGATGAAAATGGTTCAACATCAAACACCAGGCGTGCACCTGCCAATCGGTCTTCCCGCACGCTTGCCCCAGCGTTTCCAGAAACAGCAGCCGATCTCCGTCGTCACGGAAAATCGGCTCTCGGCGATCCCCGCGGTTCATCACGTGATAAATCGCCCCCGCATACTCGATCCGTAATTTCCGGGCCACGTCGGGCACGATAGCGGAACTGCCATTTTGTGTCAATACTCAGGACTGACCCGTTTGCGTGGACGTCGAATCTTGGCTGCGGACGAGGTGGGAAATGAGTTTGGGCGCCCAGTCTATTTCGCGGTTGAATTCGTTTTTGCCATCAAGCCAGCCTGGATGATCTCGACGAGCTGACTCACGGGGATGCGACACGGGCCGAGGGTCGGATCCACGAAAGCAACCGCGTTTGGCTCTGGCGTGACGAATGGCGCGCGCAGTTCCGAGCCGTCCGTGGTCCGCACGGTGAAGGCGGCGGTCGCCGGCGATGGATCCGCGAGCACCAGGGCAATAACCTGGTCGCCCAGTTTGAAGCTGCGATGGCCAAAGAGCACCGAACTCATTTCCAACCGGTCCTTTTCCAGCGAGGCAAACTCCCCCTCAAAAAAATCGCCGCTGGCCAGCAGCACGCCCCGCCGGCCAGGGGTCAGCTCCTGCTCGAATTTTCGTGACCGGGGACTAAAAAGAACCCGCGCCACCTTAACCGCGGAAATCACCCGCGCCCGGCCCAGATTGGACAGGGTCAGCGAAGAACGGTCGAAGGAAATGATGCTTCCCGCCAGCAGGGTCCCGCCCTTGAGCAGGACTTGCGGGACAAACGATTCGTTGGTATGCGCGCCGGTTTCCAGGCTTTCGTCGGTGACGAGCACATTGGCAAAAGTGGCCTCCTTCAACTCATTGGTTTTGCCGCCGACGACGAACAGCCCGGCATAAACCTCTCTTGGCCAATTATCCGGGCTGCCGGAGATATGTTCCCAACTCATTCCGTCGTCCCAGGACCGGTAGGCGTTGACCCATTTGTCTCTCCGCACCAGGCGCAGCCACATCGGCAGGCGCATCTCGTCACGGTTCTGCCAGTCACCTTCCCGGTTCACAAGTTTTCGATGCTCCGGCTCGCGGCGGCTCCGAAACATCAGCCCTGCGCCGGCGCCGGTCGCGGCCGCCATGACAAACTCCGAATTAGCGGTGAGTTCCTTGCGCAACATGATGCCCGCGATCCAGGCGTCGAATTTCGGCACCTGCGCGAGGATCTGGCCGTTGCCTTTAAAGGGCCGATAGACGAAGTGCAATTCATCCGGTTTCTCGGACCAAATCCTCGTGCCCGAGGCGTTCACCGTGAACGTCTCATCGCGAAAGACAGCCCGGCCAGGCACGCCCACCGGGCCGATATCCACGTTCTTCCACGGCTCGGGCAAGGTGGTAATGCGAATGGAGTCGATTGGGTTCGTCGGTGTCCCGGGCAAATTGAACCGCGCCGAAGCCAGATTGGTCATGGCCACCTTGACCACCGTGCCGGCGGCGTTCGACAGAACGATGCCCTCCACCGGGTCAAGCCGCAGCTCGCCGTCATAAAATATTCCATCCCGCGTCCGCACCGAACCCGGCGCCGACTGCAGCCTCGCCGCCCACGGCAGAAGCGCCAGCCCAGCGGCCACTGAGAGCCCGAGAAAGAGACGCAGGTTGATCCCTACGCGCATGAGAGAGGTTAGCCTGAGCGGCAACTCGTTCCAAAGTTTTCTTCTCCTTTCCACCTCGTTCAGACTCGACGGAAGTGGGCTTTTTGCACGCGGGTCGAGCGGAGGACTCGCCGCGTATTCTGTCCAGCCAAAGGCCCGCGAGCCGGCGGGATTCATCTTGGCCGGCAGCTTTTCAACAATGCTTCGGCGTGTTTGCGCGCCGCGTCGCTTTGGCCGCCGAGCATGCGCGCCAGTTCGGTGACGCGCTCCTTCTGTTCGAGCCGGCTGATTTCTGAGATCGTGCGGCCGGCCTTGACCTGCTTGGTCACGACGTAATGGGCGCTGGCCTGCGCGGCTACGGGCGCAAGGTGCGTGACGCAGAGCACCTGCCGCTGCTCCCCGATCTGCCGCATTTTTTCACCGACGGCGCTGGCGGTTTCACCGCCGACGTTCGCATCCACCTCATCGAAGACCAGGACGGGAATTTCATCCTCCGCGGCCAACACCGTTTTGAGCGCCAGCATCACCCGGGCGATTTCACCGGAGGAAGCGATGGCACGCAGCGGCCGGGCGGGTTCGCCCAGATTGGGAGCGAACTGAAATTCAATTGTGTCCAGCCCGGAGGCCGGCGGGGGGCCGGCGGCAAAGCCGCGCATTTCGGTTTCGATGGCCACCTCAAAATGGCTCTGGCGGAAACCGAGCGCGCTGAGCTGTTTCTCGATCGCCTTGTTTAGCGGGGGGATAAGCTTGCGGCGACGAGCGGATAGCTCCTGCCCGCGGCGCTGGATTTCGGCGTCGATTTTTTGGACCTCCGCGTTGAGGCGGCTAAGTTCGGCCTCCCCCTGTTCGAGACTTTGCAATTTGCGCCTGGCTTCCTCGCCGAAGGCAATGACCTCCCCGATTGTCGAGCCATATTTCCGCTTCAATGACTGAATGAAATTGAGCCGTTCTTCCAGTTCGGCAAGCCGCGCGGGGTCAACGTCGAGCCGCTCCGCGTAACGGGACAGTTCGCTCTGGAGGTCGCGCAACGCGCTGACAGCCTGCGCGTGCGCGGCCACTTGGACCGCCGCGCCCGGATCCAGGCGCTGGAGTTCCTGCAGCGTCCGCCCGAGCGTCCCGGCCTGCGCGAGCAACGATTGATCGTCCTCGCCCAGGACCTGCCGCGCCGTCTGCGCCAGGGCGAGCAGCTTGGCGGCGTTGCGGGCGCGTTGATAATCCTGGTCGAGACGCGCCTCTTCGTTCGGATGAAGACCGCTGGCGGTGATTTCATGGACTTGAAAGCGGAGCAAGTCGAGCTGTTGCGCGCAGGTTTTTTCGTCCACGACCAGCGCCGCTTTTTCCGCTTCGAGGGCCGCGCGGCGGCGGACGAGATCAGCGAAGGCCGCGCGAGCCGGGTGCAAGTTGCCAAACGCGTCGAGGATGGCGAGTTGTTTGGCCGGGTGCAGAAGCGACTGGTGATCGTGCGGGCCGTGGATATCGACGAGCCACTCGCCGATGAGGGCCAGTTGATGCAAGGTCGCCGGCGAGCCGTTGATGAATTGCCGGTTGGCGCCGCCGCTGGCGAAGGCGCGCTTGAGAACGAGCTGGTTTTCCGCGCACGGATCCAGGCCGTTGTCGCGGAGAAAAGCTTCCAGCGGCGCTTTCAACTTCGCGACGTCGAATATCGCTTCCACGGAACAACTCTCGCTGCCGCTGCGGATCGATGTCCGGTCGGCGCGTTCCCCCAGCACCAAGTTCAGCGCGCCGATGAGGATCGATTTGCCCGCGCCGGTTTCGCCGGTGACGACGTTCAGCCCGGGCTGAAGTTCGAGGGTGAGGTCGGCCACCAAGGCCAGGTTCTTGACGCGCAGCGTGGTCAGCATGACAGAAATTGTTCGCGCCGAATTTGGCGTTTGTGGTATGGTTCGGCAAAAGAAATTTTGCCGATGATGGTTGCACCGAACGCAGGAACGAATACCGAGACGGCCAAAGAAGTCCGCGCGACCAGGTTTCCAGCCCGCTTCATCACCAGGCGCACGGTTGGAATGGGAATTGGACCATGACCCGGGCATCGAGGTATTGGGCGGTCTGGCGGCGCTAGCTCCCCCCGGGCGCAGCCATGTCCTTCGCGTTCACTTGCCTGGGGTCCGGGACTTCTCAAGGCGTGCCGATCATCGGGCAAGAATATCCGCCAGCGTTTCTTGCGAATCCGAAGAACCATCGCACCCGGCCGTCCATCTATGTCGCCACCGAGCAAGCCAAACTGGTGGTGGACACGACGCCGGAGTTCCGCGTGCAGATGCTCCGCGAAAAGATTTGCTGGCTGGACGCCGTTCTCTTCACTCATTCCCACGCGGACCACATCATGGGGCTGGACGATTGCCGGCGCTTTTGTGACTTGCGCGGCGGCAAGGCGCTGCCGATCTACGCGAACGAGGAGACGATGCGGGACCTCAAACGCGTTTTTGCTTATGCGTTTCACGACGGCCCGCGGCCCCGCGGCTACTTCATTCCCGAACCGCACTTGATCGATGGGCCGTTCACCCTCGGGGATTTGGAAATCGTTCCTTTGTCCCTGCCCCACGGACGGGCCATGACCAACGGTTATCTCTTCAGCCAGTCCGGTAAACGCAGGCTGGCCTATTTGAGCGATTGCCAGGAGGTGCCGGCGAGCGTCGTGGACCAGGTGCGGGGCGTGGCTGTGGCCGTTCTGGATGCCTTGCGCCGGGAGCGCCACCCGACCCACATGTGCCTGGATGAAGCCCTGACGGCGGCGCGACGCATTGGCGCGGAACGGACTTATCTGACCCATCTCACGCACGATTATGATCACGACGCCGCACAAGAAGAATTGCCAGCGGGGGTGGAACTCGCGTATGACGGGCTGCATGTCGGGCTTGCTTAAAAAAGACCTGGCCAACTCTATGACGCAAAACTCTTTCAGCCGCTTGAAATGCCAGGCCCTCTGCCTTGGCTGGTTTGCGGCCGTGTCGCTCGCCTCGCTGCCGGCGGCGGACTCGGGCAGCTCGGTGATAGTCATCTACAATTCCCGCGTGCCAGAGTCCAAGGCGGTGGCTGAGTATTACGCCCAGAAGCGCGGGGTCCCGGCCGGCCAGGTGCTGGGTCTGGACCTGCCCGCCACCGAGGCGATGACGCGTTCCGAGTACCTGGAGCAACTGCAAAAGCCGCTGCTGAAGGACCTCGAGGCGAAGAAGTTGTTCGTCTTCGCTCCCGCGCCCAATCCCGGCGGTGAACCGCTGCGCAAGGTCATCGGCGCCCGCGTTCGCTACGCGGCGCTGTGCTACGGGGTGCCGACGAAAATCCTGCGCGACACAAACTTAGTGGAGGCCGGCGGGGAGAAGTTGCCTCCCGAATTGCGTCGCAACGAAGCCGCGGTGGATAGCCAACTGGCTTGTTTGCCGCTGACCGATCAAAAGCTGTTGTGGGCCGGCCCCTTGGTAAATCCCTTTTACGGGGCGACCAACGCGAGTCTATTGCACCCCACCAATGGTATCTTGCTGGTGACGCGCCTGGACGGTCCTTCGGCGACGATTGCCAAGGCCCTGGTGGACAAGGCCCTTCAGGCGGAAACCAACGGCCTGTGGGGCCGGGCCTATTTTGACGCGCGCGGGATGACGAACGGGGAGTACAAAGTCGGCGATGACATGATCCGCAGTACCGCGGTGGCCAGCACCAACCACGGCTTCGAGACGGTGGTGGACAATGCGCCCGCGACGTTCGCGCCCGGTTTCCCAATGAGCCAGATCGCCTTCTACGCCGGCTGGTACGACGGAACGGTGTCCGGTCCCTTCACCCGTCCCAAGGTGGAATTCATGCCCGGGGCCTTTGCCTACCATTTGCATTCCTACAGCGCCTCCACGTTGCGAACCCCCGACCAGTTCTGGGTCGGTCCCCTGTTGCAAAAGGGCGCCACCGCCACGATGGGTTGTGTGGACGAGCCCTACCTGAGTTTCACACCGGACATGCTGGTCTTTTTTCTGCGGTTCGTTTCACTGGGTTTCAGTTATGGCGAGGCGGCCTACGCGGCGCAAAATTGTCTCTCCTGGCAAACGACCGTGGTGGGCGATCCGCTCTATCGGCCTTGCGCCAAGCCGCCCGACCTGCTGCATCGCGAGCTGGAGCAGCGCCAGGATCCATTGGCGGCGTGGTCCTACGTGCGCGTGGTCAACCAGGCGGTGGCCAGCGGCGCCCCGTTGGACGAAGCCATTGGTTACGTGCAGCAATTGCCCTTGACGAAAAGGAGCGCCGTGCTGACGGAAAAAATGGGCGACCTTTATCTAGCCAAGAAACAGGTTTCGGACGCCATGGACACCTACGACCAAGTGCTGAAATTGGACCCGACCCCGCAGCAAAAGATCAGAGTCATGCTTGGGTTGGGACAACGCCGCACCTATTACGGGCCGGATCGGGCCGCTTTCGACATCTACGATCGATTTGTGAAAGAATTTCCTGATTATCCGGATCTGCTGGCGATCTACCAAAAGCTCCTGCCCCTGGCGAAAAAATTGGACCAGCAAGAAGTGGTGGAGCGCTGCGAACAGGAAATCAAGCGCCTGAATCCGGCGCCCGCGCAAAAGCCTTGAGTAGCCGGGACGGCCGCCCCGGCGGGCGTTCGCGACCGGGACGCCAGCGGCCAGCCACGCACCGCTTCAACTCTTTGCGACACTGGGCGGCGCTCCGGTGGGGAGAGTCACCGTGAAGGTCGCGCCGGCGCCGCGCCGGCTCTCGATCACCAGGTGGCCGCCGTGCAAATCCACTAGTTTCTTTACGATCGCCAGGCCCAGCCCCGTCCCCTGCTGCGCGCGGGTTTGGCGGTCAAATTGCGAGTAGGCGCCGATGCGGGCCACCTGGGCGGCATCCATGCCATCCCCCTGATCCCAGACCGACAGAATGAATCGCGGGCCGCTGGTGGAACTTCGCGCGTGCACCGGCGTGCCGGGCCGGGAGAACTGGAAGGCATTTTCCAACAATTCATCCACCAGACGGCCAAACAGCTCGGGGGACATCGCCACGGCGGCGAAGGCCAACTCCAAATTCAAGTCCGCCAATCGGTTCGATCGGCCGGCGAGCTTGCGCGCCCGCGCTTCAATCAGTTCCCGGGTGTTGGCCATCGCTTTCTGGCGCAGGCCCGCCACGCCTTGCGGGTCGGTCGCCAGCACTTCGAGTTGCGCGTAGAGCAGAAAATTTTCGATTGTGTGGTGCAGTCGCTGGGCGGATTCCAGGATGTTTCGGCCGAGCTCGGCGATCTCAGCCGGCGGAATGGCCCCGGCCTGAATCGTCAGCAGGTCGGCGCAGGCGAAAATCCCATTGAGCGGCGTAACCATTTCGTGCGGCAAGGCCAGCGTGATGTTGGAACGCAGTTCCGCCAGCTTTTTCTCCGCATCTTGCTGGAGAGTTTGTCGCTTTTGCAGCCGGGCGTTCACGGTCGAGAACAATTCCGGCGCGGTGAACGGCTTGTGCAGGTAGTCATCGGCGCCCAGGTTCATGCCCTGGCGCCGCCCGGCGTCGTTCGGGTCGCCCGTCATCAGGATCAGCGGAATGGTGGCGGTGGCCGGCTCTTTGCGCAAATGGTCGAGCGTGCAGTAGCCGTCCATGTCGCGCATCCGCACATCGCAAATGATCAAATCGGGCAGTTCCCGGCGCGCGACCTCCAGCCCCGTCTGCCCGCCCTCGGCCTGGAGGGCGCTAAACCCATGCCGTTCCAAGGCGATCATGGTCGCCCCGCGAAATACTTCATCATCATCAATGACCAGGATCTTCTGCATGGGCGCTCGGACTGGGGTTGGCTGGCCCCTCCAAAACTGCGGCGATGGTGGTGAGGAGTTTTTCCGGAGTGAAGGGTTTCGCGAGAAACGTCACGTGCCGGAACTGCTGGGCCACCGCTTCATTTTCCTGCAAGCCGCTGGTCGTGATGATTCGAACGCCGGGAGCGATGCTCTGCAGCGCGCGGATCGTCGCGGGACCGTCCAGAAACGGCATCATGAAGTCGGTCAGGACGATATCAATTTCGTGCTGGTGTTGCGCGAAGAGCGCGAGGGCCTCGGTGCCGTCGCTGGCGCTGAAAACCTGGTACCCGTATTTTATCAGGATCGCCCGGGTGATTTCCTGCACCGCCTGTTCATCATCCACGAGCAGGACCCGCTCGCCGTGGCCCAACGGCGGTTCCGCCGGCGGTTCCACCGGGCGGGGGTTATCAGCGGCCGCGGCGGCCGGCAAATAGACCTTGAAGCGGGTTCCCTTGCCCACCTCGCTGTAGGTGTGGATGAATCCCAGATGGCCCTTGACGATGCCGAGGACGGTGGAAAGACCCAAACCGGTGCCCTCCTCCAGGCCTTTGGTGCTGAAGAAGGGATCGAAAATCTTGTCGAGAATCTCGGGGGGAATGCCGGTGCCGGTGTCGCCGACCGTCACCACCACATAAGGACCGGGCCGGCCTTCCCGGTGGGTGCTGGCGTAGTCCTCGCCGAGGAGGAGGTTTTCCACCTCCAGCCGCAAGCGGCCGCCCCGGGGCATCGCGTCGCGCGCGTTGACGCAGAGGTTCATCAGCACTTGATGAATTTGGGTGCTGTCGGCCTCGATCGGCCACGGCTCCTTGCAGGAACAGGTCTGGACCTGAATCGTCTTGGGAAACGTTTCCCGGGCGATCCGGGCGACCTCGTTGGCCAACTCCTTGAGGTTGACCGGCCCGCGCAAACCTTCCTGGCCGCGGGTAAAGGAGAGAATTTGTTTGACCATCTCGGCCCCGCGTTGCGCGCTAAAGCGCAGGGTGTCGAGTAACTTCGCATTCGGGCCGTCGGTGATCACCTCTTGGAGCAGGTTCACCGACATGAGCATTGGCGCGAGGATGTTGTTCAAGTCGTGCGCGATCCCGCTGGCGAGCGACCCGATGCTTTCCAGCCGCTGGGCGCGAAGAAACTGGGCTTGAAGCTTCTTCCGCTCGGTGACATCGGTGCCGATGAGGAGCATGGATTTGGGTTCCCCTTTGCCGTCGCGCACAAGCGTCCAACGGTTCTGGACGATGATTTCCTTGCCGGCCTTGGTCACCTGCCGCGCTTCTCCGGTCCAGTCCGGTTTCCCCAGCACGCGGAGCGCCTCCTCGAGTTCCGAACTGCCCGCCTTGAAGAGCAATTCCAGGGCGTTGCGGCCAACGGCTTCCGCGGCGGTCCAGCCATAGAGCCGTTCGGCGCCGTGGTTCCAATAGGAAATCCGGTGCTCCAGGTCGCAGGCGGCAATGGCATCCTGCGCCTGATCGAGCAACGCGGCCTGTTCGCGGATCCGTTCCTCGGCCTGCTTGCGTTGCGTGACTTCGATATGCATCACCACCGCGCCATCCCGGCGGTTTTCATGAAGTGGCGTCGCCATCAACTGGAACCAGCGCTTCTCCGCGGGCGAGTCGCAAGGATATTCGAGGGTGAACTCTTTGAGCTCGCCCGCCAGCACCTGGCGGATGCCTTGGGCGGCGGCGCGGGCTTCCACACTCCCGTCGCGGGCGGCGCGGTCCGTGGTTTCCAGATAATTGCTCCCGAGGCCGGCGCCGGCGTCCGGCAGGCCGTTGGCTGCGGCGAAGCGCCGCCACGCTTCGTTGACGGCAAGGACTTTTCCGCCCGGATCGATCAACGCGACGTGAGCGGGCAAGGCGTTAAAAATGGCCGCTTGAAATTCCGCCGCCTGGCGCTGGGCCGTTTCGCTGCGCAACAAAACCTCCTGGACCTGCATCAGCAGGAACGCCGTCGAGGCCGGATCAATCGCCGCGTTCACGTGCCGGTCGAACCGGGTGTGCAGCTCCGCCTCCGCCGCTGCCAAGGTATGGCCCAGATCGATCGGTTCTTCGGTTGCGGGAAGGACGTTGCCGGTAGAGGTGCTTGCCATGGATTGGCCGGGCCAGTGCCCGCGGCCCGGGTTAACCGGAAAATTCAGGATGGCGACGGCTCGGTCGCCTCATTCACGGGGTTGAGCACGTGGAGGACCTTTTCGAATTCGGTGGACTTGTCGAAGAAAAAATCCGCCCCCAATTGCAGGCATTTTTGACGATATTGTTCATGGGCGAAGTTTGTGAGCATGATCACCAACGGGGCCGGACGCTCCTTCTTGACCATTTCCAACACGTGGATGCCGCTGCCGCCAGGCATCGAGATGTCCAGCAACATCACGTCGGGCTTGAGCCGGCGCGTGGCGCTGATCGCCTCGAAGGCGATCTCCGCCTGGCCGACGATTTCCACCGAGGGCAAATCGGACAGCAGCGTGGCGAGCCGTTCCCGGACGACGGGCGAATCGTCCACGATGAAGACTTTCTTCCGCAGATTGCGTTTCATGCAGACAGCCTACGACACGGGCCCGGAAACGGGTATCGGCTCGCGTCTGATTCTTTTGTCAGAAGTCGCGTTTCGGGCCAGTCGGGCTTTGTCCTACAGTCCGGCGCAAGCGCGTGCGGCGATCGCCGCCCGCGCGACCCGGGTTGGTGGGTTCGGACCTTTCGGCCGGCGGATTCGAAAGGTCGAGGCGGCAACCTGCGCCCTTTACCGGGCATCCGCCCAGTACCGCTCATTCACGTCGGGGAAGAGGTTGTCCCGCGCCTCAATTTGGGCGAGCCAGGCTCCGTCCACCTTTTTCTCGGTGAGCTGTTTGTGCAAGGCCAGGAAACGGAGCAAGTGGTCCTTCACCCGTCGGCGGGCGTAATCAGGGCTGGTGCCGGTGCGCAAGATGAACGGCCAATCGCTGGATTGAGCGAGCAACAATTCGCGCGCGGCTTGTTTGAGCGCGCGGCGGGTGAGGCCGGTGGCGTTGGGGAAACGGCGCGCCAGTTCCGTCATCCGTTGCTGGGCGATGTCCAGGTGCGGATAGATCCACTCGTTGGTTTCGTTGAGCCAGACTTTCCAATAGCCTTCCTCGCCCCAGCTCGAAGCCGCCGGCGTGGCGACCTGGTGCGTCGGGTGGGCGCGCAAATAATCCCACGGCGTCGTCAGCCGGATGGCCTGCTGGTCGAAAATCGTTTTGCGGACAAAGTAGTCCAGGAATTCCGGCCCCTCGTACCACCAGTGGCCGAACAACTCGGCGTCGTAGGGCGAAAGCAAATGGGGTGGACGATCCAGGATGCCGGCGAGGTGAGCCATCTGCCGCGCGCGAGCCTCGAGGAAATGGCCGGCGTGTTCCGCCGCGGCCCGCAGCCCGGCCGGCCGGTCGTAAATCCTTTTTTCCCCTTCGCGGCCGGTAATCGCGTGATATTTGAGGCCGGTAAAGCTCCGCGCGCCGGCCACGGGCAGGTACGGTTTTACGTAGTCGTAGTCGAGGTCGAACCCGATGTCGCGGTAAAAATCGCGGTAGCGCGGGTCGCCCGGATACCCTTCCTGTTTGCTCCAGACCTGCCGCGCCGAATCGAGATCCCGGCCGAACGCCGCCAGGCCGTTCTTGGTGAAGAGGGGCGCGAACACCCCGTAGCGCGGCCGCGGGTTCGCGTGCAGAATCCCGTGGGTATCGATGATGAACCACCGAATGCCGGCCTCCTGCAAGCATGTCTCCACCCCTTCGGTGTAGGCGCACTCCGGCAGCCAGATGCCGGTCGGATCGCACCCGAAACAACTCCGGTAATGATCGCGCGCCACGAGGATCTGCGCGCGGATCGAGGGCGGATGGTTGGCCAGCAGCGGCAGCAGGGCGTGGGTGGCGGCGCTGGTGATGATTTCGAGCCGGCCGTGCTCCTGGAACTTGCGGAAGGCGCCGACCACGTTGCGGCCATAAGCAAAATAGGTTTGCCGCAGCGAGTGAAAGCGTTGGTGGTACATCAGCGCGAGCGGCTGATATTCGTGGTCCCAGTGCGTGCGGTGAATTTCTTTTTCCGCCAACTCCAGCAGGGCCTCGAGGTGCCGCACGTAACGGTCTTGCAACAGCGGGTCAAGCAGCATCGCGCAGAGGGTGGGGGTGAGCGTCAGGGTCAACCGTGTGTCCATGCCGTCGCGCAGCCAGCCATCCATGATCTGAATGAGCGGCAGATAAGTTTCGGTGAGGGCTTCGAAGAGCCAGTTTTCTTCGAGAAAATGCTCGTGCTCCGGGTGCCGAACGAACGGCAGATGCGCGTGGAGGACGAGCGAGAGATAGCCTTGCATGGCGAGTTACGCGACCGCGCAGCCAAGCGCCTGTCGCTGATCGTGATTGGCCTTGATCGGGTCGGTCAGCCCATCGCGCCGCCGATCAAACTTCGGCTGCATCAGGCGAAGTCCAGGGCCGGCGGCGGGGCAAATGGATGGCCCCTGGGCTTCAATCAAGCCACGTGCTTTACCAGTGGCGGGTTGAGCTTCGGGTCTTGGGGATGCGCGCCAACCTCGCCCCGATACTCCGTGCTGCGGCTAAATTTCAGCCCGGCGCCGCGGCTGTCGGTGCCGTCGGCCGAAGTAGCGACGGCCGGCAGATTATAATTCCCGTCGGGCAATGCGAAGCGGTAGCTGAAAGTGCCGTCGGGCCGCAGTCGGATCGCCCGCCCGCCGATGGTCACTTCCGCGTCCGGTTCGGTCGCGCCGTAAATGATAAGCTCGGCATTGACGTTGAACCAAAAACCCTTCCGACGTTCCATCCCTCCCAGCGGACTGGAGAAACTGGAGACGGCGCCGCTCCAGGAGCCTGGGATGGAGAATTGCGCCGCGCCCAGGGAGGAAATCTCTTGCGCGAGTTGCCGGCGGATCAGTTCAGTGATCTCGAGCGAACCCATCCAAACGCGGCGGACGGCGTCCATGGTGATGACTTTCGCCAAGGCGCGTTCCTGAGCCGCCGTCCACCGCCCGGCGGAAATCGACTGGATGTCCGGCAAGCCCTTGACTCCCGAGGCGCGCAATTGCGACATCGCTTCCAACAGCGAGATATTCCCGCTCATGCTGCTTTTTACCAGTTGGAGGATCTGCTGGAAGTGGAGGTCGGCTGGCAACGTCTCGAACCAGACCGAGAGGTCTTCCGCCATGCTGTCCGGCGGCGTCAGCGTGGCGCCCGATGTGGAGATGGTTGTCCATCTGCCGGCGGCCCCATAATAGCCCAGCTCCGCGAGATATTTGGCGCCGCTCTGGCTGACATTGACAAACCAGTTGCGCGACTCCGGGTGCACGTGCGTTTCGCTGGCCGGCTGGCCGGCAATCGCGTCCCTGTAAACGCGCAGCACCAGATGCTTATCGCTGGATCGCCCGTTGTAGGTCTTGAGCTGCTCGCGGGTCAGGTCCCAGGCCGCATAGAGCCAGTGCGGATCGCGGGCGGCAAGTAGCAGCCGTTGCGTCCCGTACGCCTCGGGCAACTCGGCCGGCTCGGCTGTTTCCGGCGGGGCCGGCCGTGTGGGCCCCAACGCATAACGCTGGCCGGGACCGCTGGCCGGCGGCGCGGTCGGCGCGTCGCCTTCCAGCAGGATCGGAGGGATTCTCAATGCCGGTTTGGTCGGAGCGGCCGGCTGCCGCTTGGCGGCGGCAGGCTGGCCCCCGTTCTTCGAGGTTCGTTTTGGTTTTTCAGGTTTCATAAGGCGCGTAGCGACGGAATTCTTTCAGCCAAGCACTAAATCGGTAAAAGGCTACTTGGAAGCGAAGCGCACGCGCAATGGCAAAATGGCGGCCCCGCGCACCCCGCGCCGCAGGGCCGGACTTGATTTCCGGCCGTTCGCAAACTTCGCTTGCCAAAGGCCGGGCTCCCGGTGTTTACTCCCGCCCAGCAAGTTCTTTCGAACCATGAGCTCGCCAACACAGGACCGACGGCCACCGCCCAGGCGAAAGAGGAAGCCGCTTATTTACATCGTCGATGACGAAAGCCTGCTGCTGGACCTGGCCGAAGTTTCGTTGCAGACCGGGAGTTATCAAATAAGAAAATTCCAGGATCCCGAGGCAGCGCTGGCCGGCTTTTTGGCGGCAAAAACCAAGCCGGACCTCCTCATAACCGACTACGCAATGGGGAAAATGAACGGACTCGAACTGCTCGAACGGTGCAAACGGGCGCACCCCGAACTCCGGACCGTGTTGGTAAGCGGCACGGCGGGAGTGGAAATCGTCCTGGGCGCGCCGCTCAAGATCGATCGGTTTCTGGGCAAGCCCTACCAACCGGACGGCCTGCGGGATTTGGTGAAGGCAGTTTTGGAGCAGTAATCCGGCCGGCCACACCAGGGAAACGGGACCGCCGCTCCCGGCGATAACCTCGAATTGATTGTTGAGCCGCAACCCTTCATTGCCTCCGGTCTGACGCCCTGCACGACCCATCTCGGCGCCCTATCAATGCCATTGCGTGGAAGAAAACTTGGCCTCCTGCTCTCGACTGGCCCAGACCAGCCGAACTTTCGCCGCGCCTTGCGCCTGGCCGAGGTCGCGTTGCAGGCAGGTTCTGCGGTGTACCTTTACTGCATCGACGAGGCGGTCACTGGTCTCGCGGACCCGCAACTGCAATCGCTCAAACCGCGCGGCCTGATTCTTTACGCGTGTGCGTACGCGGCCCGGCGGCGGAACCTCCCGCTCAACGACCTCGCCACGTTTGCCGGCTTGAGTGTCGTGAGCGACTTGATGGCCGGCACGGACCGATTTCTCAGCTTCAATTGAGCCCGACTCGCCAACGAAAGCGGGGCCAATGATGAACCCCAGCGTTTTGTTGATCATCACCGGGGATCCGCGCTCCAGTCACCGGCCCGCCGAAGCCATCCGGATCGCCGCCGGCGTGGGGGCGTGGAAAAAGGCGCGGCTCACCCTTTATCTGAGCGGCGACGCGGCGTGCCTGTTGGGCGACGACACCGACGAATTCGTGGATGAGGACAATTATCAGCGCTACCTCCCGATGATCGCGGAGTCCGGCCACCCGATTTATGTCCCGCACGGCGCGCCGGTGCCGGCTCGACCGCTCGTCGGAGCCTTGCGCTATGAGGAGCTGTCGGACCACCAATTCGCCGAGCTGGCGGCCAACAGCACCTATGTAATGCGTTTCTAATCCATGCGGCGATTGCTACACATTCTCACCAGCGAAAACGAAACGTGCGCACGGGAGACTATAGACTGGCAAGGCGCCCAGCCGGATTGCGCGGTCCAAGTCGTGGATTTGAGAAAACCCGAACCCGATTACCAGGCGCTCCTCGAAGCAATATTCGCCGCCGATTCGGTCGCGGTCTGGTGATCGAGCCGTCCCGGCTTGGCGTCCGCCCCGGTGACCGGCGGCCCGCGGAAACTCCAAGCCCCCTTTGGCTTCCGCGCGGCACGCGCTTAACGCCGGACTCAGCGCGAGCAACGCCGCGAAAATTTCATTTGGCCACAGATCATTTTGGTGGTTCTTTGGCCTGTCGTGATACTCAGCAGGACTGCTGAGAAACGATTGCAAAGTTTGATGCCATGTCCGCGCACCTTGTCGAGTCCGATCAGACCGCCGCCGCGGCGCCCGCGCTCGCGCGCACCGAGCTGCGGCTCGCCGGCCTGACGTGCGGCAACTGCGTCCGGCGCGTCACCGAAGCCATCCAAAGCGTGCCCGGAGTTAGCCGCGCCGCGGTGACCCTTGAGAGCGGGCGCGCCTCCGTCCACTGGGCTGCTCATGCGCCAGCGAATGTGGCCGCGGTGTTGCAAGCGGTCAAAGGGGCGGGCTACGCAGCCCAGGTGTTGGAGAACGCGGCGTCCACTGACCTCGATCACGGCGGAGGGTGGCACACCAATCTCTGGATCGGAGTTGTCGGCGCGGTGTCGCTGCTGTTGGGGGATTGGGTCTTCGGCCTGGGGAGTGAACCGTGGTTTCGTTGGGCTTCGTTCGGGCTGGCGGCCATTGTGCAAAGCGTCGCCGGGGCGCGGTTCTATGCCGGGGCGTGGGCTCAACTGAAGGTTGGCAGCTCCAACATGGACACCCTCGTCGCCCTCGGCTCAACGACTGCGTTTGCTTACAGCGCCTGGGCGCTCTTCGCGGCCAAGCCGGGCCATTTGTATTTCATGGACGCGGCGGCGATCATCGCGCTCATCAGCGTCGGTCACTGGCTGGAGGCGCGTGTGAGCGCGCGCGCTTCGGGCGCGCTCAAAACGTTGCTGCACCTGGCGCCGGCCCTGGCGCGGCGCCGCAACGCCGATGGCGCTGAAATTGAACTGGCCGTGGGGCAACTCCAGTTGCAAGACACAGTAGTGTTGAGACCGGGTGACTGCATTCCCACCGACGGCGAAGTTTTGGAAGGTGAATCGGTCGTGGATGAGTCGATGTTGACCGGGGAATCGGCCCCGGTGGAGAAATCCGCCAAATCGAAGCTCTACGCCGGCACTGTGAACTTGGACGGCCGCCTCCTCATGCAGGTCACCGCCATCGGCGAGGCCACCGCGCTGGCGCACGTCATCGCCGCGGTGGAACGGGCGCAAAGCAGCCGGGCGAACATCCAGCGGCTGGGCGACCGCGTCAGCAATGTGTTCGTGCCGGTCGTGGTGCTGCTGGCGATCGCGACCGCTTTATGGTGGGGACTGATGCCGGAAACGGCGCTTCGCGTCACCCATTGGCTGGCGGCCTATTTGTGGCCGGTGCATCCGCCCGACACACCCCTGGCGGCGGCGATCCTCGGCGCGGCCGCGGTGTTAATTATCGCTTGTCCCTGCGCGATGGGTTTGGCCACGCCGGCCGCCATCATGGCCGGCTCCAACGCGGCCGCGGCGCGGGGAATCTTGATCCGCGACGCCATCGCGTTGGAAAAAGCCGGCCGAATCAGTTCGGTGCTCTTCGACAAAACCGGCACCTTGACCGTGGGCAAGCCGGAAGTCGTGAAGTTTGCCAGCGTACACGATGGGGTGGCCGAGGCTTCACCGGCCAATGGTTTGCCAGCCGACGCGCGCCCTTCGGGAAGCACGTTGCCCGTCCCACTTATCCTGGCCGCCGCGCTGGCGCGTCCTTCAAGCCATCCATTGAGCCAGGCCGTGGCCAAACTGTCCGCCGAAGAGTTTGATCTCACCGCTTGGAAAGAAGTGCGTGGCGCCGGCGTCGAAGCGAAGTGGCGCAAGGAGGAAGGAAACCCCTTCGTCCGACTCGGTTCGTTAAAGTGGCTGGGGGAAGTGGACGTGGATTTGTCGCCCGGCCGGGACTTCGTCGCCGCGTGGTCGGCGCCCGGGGCCACGATTCTCGGCCTCGCGCAGGACCGGTCGCTGCTCGGCCTGTTCGCCTTGCAAGACGCGCTGAAGCCCGGGGCGAGGACGGTGGTAGAGCGGCTCAATCTCCAGGGAATGAAAACCTTCCTGGTCACCGGCGACAACCGCCTCACCGCCGTGAGCATTGCCGGCCAGGCCGGGATTCCGGCCGCGAACGTGTTCGCCGAAGTGCGGCCGGAGCAAAAGGCGGAGTTCGTTCAACAACTCCAGCGGCAGGGAGAACGAGTCGCTTTCGTTGGCGATGGCATCAACGACGCGCCAGCCTTGGAACAAGCCGACTTGGGCATCGCGGTCGGCCGCGCCAGCGACATCGCGCGCGAGGCGGCGGACATCCTGCTGTTGCGATCGGACATCGAAGCGGTCCCGGAGAGTTTGGGACTGGCGCGGGCCACGTTGCGCGCCATCAAACAGAATCTTTTCTGGGCGTTTTTTTACAATGCGGCGGGAATTCCGCTGGCCGCCCTGGGCTTCCTAAGCCCGGTGCTCTGCGCGGCGGCCATGGGACTTTCGGATTTGATCGTCTTGGGCAATGCCCTGCGGTTGCGGGGATGGAAGCTGCGCGACTGAACTGCTGAAAGTTGCGCGGCGTAGGGAGGTTCGCGCGCGGGACCATGAAACTAGCGAGGCGCAGCCTCAGACCGTCTGTGACGATCGAACCATAGGATGGATTGATTGAGAATTGGGGGCTATGAATTTGACTCAACCAATACATAACCCTATTGAGAATTGAGGATTGAGGATTGGTCATTGGTTATTGAGCGCGGGGTGGGCAGGCGCCGCTTGGGCTTAGCCTTTGCCGTGGAAACCGATTTTCCCAGGATCCGACACAGTTGGTCGCACTCATCCACCAGAGCCTCGATGCGTCGGGCGGACAGCAATTGGGCGAGAATGATGAACCTCAGCCACCCTCGAGTCTCGACCAACTCCTTCAACGCAACATTGGTTTTATGGGCGAAGTCAGCGCGACTTTCCCCCACGCGCGCCTCGTCGTAATTGGGCGGAGCAGCTGTTCCACTGCGCACCAGTTGGCCGGACACGTGCCGTCCCAAGCGCGTCTCGGGAAGGGCGTCCACGACCTTGCCAATTCGCGCGGCGAAGCACCAGAGCCGGTCCGAAAGTTCATCCGGCGTCATGCGGGCCATTCTTCATTAACCAATGACCATTTTTCAATACTCAATCTTCAATTTAGCTAAAACGACAGAGGGCTCCCTTCATTGTGCAGCCGCAGCGAAACTTGACATCTTTACAATATCTTTTGAGATTCAAGGACTCTAGTGCGGCCAGCGCTAGCTCCAGCTTGCAGCCGGCGGCCGCGGCTACTGAGTTTCAGGCGCGGAAGACCGGGCGGCAGGCGGGGAATCGCCTTGCCATCGACGCGGCGTATTGGTCGGGGACATCAGCCCGGGCCGGCGCTGGCGCTGCTTGAGCAGTTCGTCGAATAGCTTTCGCTGTTCGGGCGTGAGCACTTCGCGAATTTCATCGCGCGTCTTGCGAAATTCCCCGCGCAATTCCGGCTCGAGCAATTCCCAAAACACCTTCGTCCGTTCCTGGCTTTCCCGCATGATCGTGTCGAGCTGCTCGTTCTGCTCCGCCGTCAGGGACAAAAGACGGGAGAGCCGGCGCAGCATTTGGATCCGTCCGAACTCCGGGGAGGGCACCGGCTCCGGTTTGCTGGTCTGTTTCACCAGCAAACCGCCGGTGAAAACACCGGCGCTGAAGATGACCACGGTCGCCAGGATGACCTTCCAGGTGCTCACCAGTTGTTGTCCACCTCATCGGCCGACGCCAGGAGCGTGTGCTCTAAATCCTGGGAGAGATTGGCGCCAGAGCGATGGCGGTCGAAACCCGAGAAGGACCAGACGCTGAGCAGAACCGTGACCGCCACGCAGGCCGCCGCGCCGCGCCAAAGCGCCGCGCCCCACTGCGATCGCGCGTCCTCGACCCGGCGGGCCGCCAGCCGCGCGAGGATGCGCTTCTCAAAGGCGTAAGGCACCCGGTCGCTCGGCGGGTTTGCCCGAGCGGCGGCGAACAGTTTCTTCTGGAGTTTGTCGAGGTTCATCACACCGATATTGGGTCAGACGCCGGGCGCCGCCCGGTGGTTACCAGTACTTGTCGCGCGCCAGCTTTTGAAGACATTTTCGCATTTCGGCCCGGGCGCGAAAAGCACGAACTTTCACCAAGGTCACCGACCAGCCGGTAAGTTCGGCGATTTCCTTGACGGAGCGTCCCTCGATCTCCTGCAGCGTGATCACCAGCCGGGCGGGCGCCGAAAGCTGGGCCAGGATGCGTTCGACCAGTTGCCTGGCCGCCGTGGCATTCTCGTCGGACCGGTCCGGATCGGCCACGAAATGGTCGAGCCAATCGCTTTCCGGCTCGCTCAGTTCGGAAAAGGACAGCTCGCGGTTGCGCTGATGGGCGCGGAGGAAATCGAAGCAGGTCCGCACCGCCAGCCGCATCAGCCAGTGTTCGAAGGGCGCCTCGCCCCTGAAGCTGCCCAACTTTTGGAACGCTTTGGCCCAAACTTCCTGGACGATGTCCTCGACCTCGCTTTCGCGCCGGGCGTGGCGGCGGGCGGTGGCGAAGAGGCGCGGGGAATACTTGGCGATCAACGGCTCGAAACTCGCGGGGTCTCCCTTGAGCACCGCGGCGATCAGCTCCGCATCCGTGGGTTGCATCCCGCGCAGTATGGCCCTTTCGATTCAGGACAAAAAGGGGAAAGCCACCACGCGCACGCGGTGGCTTTCCCTGCCAACCCGGTCTAAATTAGGCTGACCGCCTGCGTCCTGACGCGCGGGCAGGCGCCTTACTTGCCCCCGTCAGATTTGGCGGGCTGGTCGCCGGGCGTGACGGCGGGCGGGAGGCGGCGCGTGGCGCCGCTGGGGCCGCCGCCTTGGTCAAATCGTTTCGAGACTTCCTCCAGCCGTCCCAGGCGTTTTTCTTCCTGCGGAGTTAGCGTGCCATCGGCTTTCTTTTTGCGCAGTTCGCCGAGCTGCTTGTCCATCCGTTCGCGTATTTCCTTGCGCTTGGCTTCGCGCTCCTGGGGCGTGAGGGCCTGCCGAGCGGCGACGCGCTTCTCGCGCGCTTCCTTGATCTTCGCCGCGCGTTCCTCGGGGGAAAGCTTTTGCAATTCCTCGCGACGCTGCTCGCGGAATTCCTTGATTTTGGCGGCGCGCTCCTCGGGCGTCAGGTTCTTCAACTTTTCGCGCAGCTCTGGCCGATCCGGGGCTTTGGCGGGCGGCGCCTCGTCGGCTGCCTTTAAAGCCAGGCGACTCCCGGACGCCAGCAAAAGGGCGACCGCGCAGGGCATCATTCTCATTTTTTGCATAATCGATTTTCTTTCGTTTCAAGGCGGTCGGCTCGAGGCTCGCCGCGCATGGGTACAGACGCCGGCTCGCAGGCCCTGGTTACAAGCCCAATCGGCGGAGGGTTATCTCAGGCCGCGGCCTTACCCGTAGCCTCCCTTTAGACCGGCCGATCAAACCTACGGCCGGCTGATTCCGAGCAGTTGCTCGAATTCCCGGGAAAAATTATCCATCCGTGCGCGGATTTTCGGGGGTTGTTCGAGCAGCGTGGTTGACATGCGCGGAACCAGGTCGGGATTCAACTTGATCAGTTCCGCCGCGGCGACGACCAGCGCCAAATCGCCATTGATGTCATGCCGCAGGGTGGCGAGCTTCTTATTCAACTCCGCCAACTGTTGGACGCTCAGAGTCACCGGCGCGGTCGGCAATGCCATGAGCAGACGATGCGGCCGGCATTCCCGGAAAGCAAGCCGGTTAAAGTTGCTCGAACGTTCGGAACGTTTTTGGCGGCCCTTTTTGCGGGTTGACACCCTCCCCACCGAAAATTACTCTGCTCGATCAGGCTTGAGAAACACGCCGGCGAAGGCCGGCCTGTTGGCTCTAAAGTCCCCGAGAGGAAGTGAATTGATCTGACCGAAATCAAGCTAAAAAAAGGCGAATCCGTTGATAAGGCGCTGCGGCGATTGAAGAAGAAAATCGACCGCGAGGGCACGCTCAAAGAAGTGCGCAATCACCGGCATTTTGAGAAGCCGAGCGAGCGCAAGCGCCGCAAGATGAAAGCCGCCCGCTTCTCCGCCATGTTGAGCGCGCGGTACGCCGACCTATAATAGGTTTTGTGTTCCCGGGGCCGGGCGTGGCTAAAAGTATGGCCGCGCCCGGCCTTCGTGCCGGGGTGAGGGAGTGAACGCCGTGCGGGGCGGCTCACGGCTGCTCCGCCCCTTTACTTCATCATTTCGCTGCGGCAACGTGCCCGTATGTATTCGCTCTCCACCTGCTGGAACTCGCACCGGCACACGGATGGCCGCGCCATGCTGCGCGAAATCCGGGAGCTGGGTTTCGACTGCGCCGAATTGAGTCACGGCATCCGCATCAGCCTGCTGCCGGGGATCCTCGACGCGGTGGATGCGGGCGAAATCAGAATCTCCAGCCTGCACAATTTCTGTCCGCTGCCGATGGGCGTGGACCATCCGGCGCCCAACCTGTTCCAATTCACGGCCGACAACCCGCGCGAGCGTGAAAATGCCTTTAAACACACGCTCAAAACCATCGAAACGGCGGTCCGCGTGAAAGCGCCGCTCATCGTGTTGCACCTGGGCAGCATCGAGATGAAGGACTATACCGGGAAGCTGCTTGGCTTGGTGGGCGAAGGAAAAAGAGAAACGCCGAAGTACGAAAAGCTTTGCGAGGAGTTAGTGTTCCGGCGGGAGGAAAAAAAAGAGCGCGCCCTGCAGCGCGCCTACGAGGTTCTGCAGCGCTTGGTAAAAGAGGCGGAGTCGCGCGGCATCAAGCTGGGCATTGAAAACCGCGAGGCGCTGGAAGAAATCCCCTTGGAAAGCGATTACCCGTTTTTCTTCAAAGAGTTCGCCTCGCCTTCGGTGGTTTACTGGCATGACACCGGCCACGCGCAGATCAAAGAAAACCTCGGGTTTATCCACCACGCGATGCACCTGGAGTCGCTCCGCGACCGGCTCCACGGATTCCACATTCACGATGTGCAATTCCCCGGACGCGACCATCGCGCGCCGGGCACCGGCATGATCGATTTTGCCGCGCTGGCGCGCCTGGTGAAGCCGCGACACCTGAAGGTTTTCGAATTCAGCCCGTCTCTCTCCCCGGAGGAGGCCAAACAGGGAGTGGCGCACCTTAAGGCGTTGTGGGGCCACGAGTGAGCCTGGGGAGGAAAATATGGCAGACGGGCTGGCGGGCGGGGGTTTGCCTGGTGTTGTTGGGGTGGCTTTTCAACAACATTTTTCTGAATGAGGGCAAGGCGGCCGCGCAAAAACAACACTTGTCCTGGGAACGCCTCACCCGCTGGGAGCAGTGGCAGAGCGGCTGGAAAGAAGGCCCGGCCGAACTCTGGCACAACCTCGCGGAAGTCGATGCCGGCGCTTTCGGCCTCTCGGTCCTGCTGATGGGATCGACGCTGCTGATCGGCGTCGCCCGCTGGCGCATGGTGTTGCGCGTTCAGGGCCTCGGGCTGCCTTGGGGCCGGGCCCTGGAGATTTCGTTGGTGGCGCATTTTTTCAATTCGTTTCTGCTCGGCGCCACCGGCGGCGACTTGATGAAGGCGTATTACGCCGCGCGCGAGACGCATCACAAGAAGACCGAGGCGGTGATCACCGTCCTGGTGGATCGACTGATCGGCTTGTGGGCGATGCTGCTCTTTGCCGCGCTGATGATGGTCCCGAACCGGCCGGTTCTTTTTGCGCACGACCGGCTGCGTTCGCTGGCGGCGTTGATCCTGGTGATGCTCGCGCTCTGCAGCGGCGTGGCCCTGACGGCGTTTTGGGGCGGCGTTTCCCGCGGCTGGGCCGGGGCCCGGCGGTGGCTGCGCCGGTTGCCCCGGGGTGACTGGCTGGAGCGCTCGCTGGAGTCCTGCCGGCAGTTCGGCAAGGCAAGCTTTTTTGTCAGCCGCACGGCCGGCGTGTCGATGCTGCTCAACGCGGCCTGCGTTTTGCAGGTATGGGTGCTGAGCCGAGGCATGAACCTGAATATTTCCCCAGTGGCCCTGGCGGTCATTGTGCCGATGATCATTTGCATTTCCGCGCTGCCGATCACGCCCAGCGGGCTGGGGGTCCGCGAAAATCTCTTCGTCTTCACGCTCACCGACCCAACGATCCACCTGCCCGCGACCTCCGCGCTTTCGCTCTCACTGCTGGCCTATGCCGGCAGCCTGATTTGGAGCCTGGTCGGCGGGATGGTTTACCTGACGTTGAAGGAACGGCATCACCTGACGGAGGAGGAGTTGCTGGCGAAGACGGAGGGCTAAATGCCTTCGCCGAGGGTCGGCTGGCCGAGGTTGAGCGAGAGGATCTCGGGCTCGAGCGGTTCGTTTTCGCCGCGCAGGATCCGGTAGCTGCGGATCAGCAGGGAGACTTCCTGGCCTTGCTGCAAGCCGAGCTGGGCGTATTCCTCCTTGGTCATGCGCGCGCGGAGCGTCAGCCCGGAGGGCAATTCCAGTTCCAGGCGCAGCATCACGCCGAGGAAAAACGTGTGCCGGATCACCGCCCGGCACCGGTATTGCGCCGGGTCCGCCACGATCTGCACGGCGAAGGGCCGGAAGCCGATCCGCATCTTTTGGCCGTTGGCGCGGTCGGCCGCCGGGAATTCCAGTTCGCCGGCCCGGCCGACGCCATCGCGCACCTCCAGCTCCAGGACGTTCATGACGCCAACAAAACGGGCGACGAATTCGTTGGCGGGGTCCTCGTACACCTCGCGCGGCGTGCCGAACTGCTCCAGGTTGCCGCGGGAAAAAATGACAATGCGGTTGGAAACTTCCATGGCCTCCTCCTGATCGTGGGTCACGAAGATGGTGGTCACGTTGAGGTCGGTGTGCAAACGCACGAGCCACTCGCGGAGGTCCTGGCGGACTTTGGCATCGACGGCGCCGAACGGCTCATCCAACAACAGCACGCTGGGTTTGGCCGCGAGCGCCCGCGCGATGGCCACGCGCTGGCGCTGGCCGCCGGAGAGCTGGTGGGGAAAGCGGTTCTGCAATCCCTCCAGGCTGAGGAGATGCAGCAATTCTTCGACGCGGCTTTTGATCTCGGCGCGCGGCCGCTTTTTGATCTTCAACCCGAAGGCGATGTTCTTGAAGACGGTCATGTTCTTGAACAGGCCATAATTCTGGAAGACAAACCCGATGTTGCGCTTTTGCACCGGGATGTCGTTCATGCGCTGGCTGCGGATGAAAATGTCGCCTTGGGTTGGCACCTCGAGTCCGGCGATCAGCCGCAGCACGGTCGTCTTGCCGCCGCCGCTGGGGCCGAGCAGCGCGACCAATTCGCCTTCCTTTACGGAGAAGCTCACGTCGTTCACCGCCACGACCTCGCCGAATATTTTGCTGACGTTTTTGATCTCGATGCTCATGCGGTTGGCCGGGCGAGTTCCATCTCAAACTTCGAAGTCCGCGGCCGGGGTTTCCGATCGCACCGGGCGGACGGCCGGGGCAAGTTGCGCCTTCTCGTAATCCCGCCGGGTCTTCCATTCGAGCACCGATTTGGCCAGCAGCGTCAGCAGCGCCAGCAGCGCCAGCAGGCTGGCCACGGTGAAGGCAGCGGTGCTGTTGTACTCCTGGTAGAGCTTCTCCACGCGCAAGGGCATGGTGTCGGTCTGACCGCTGATGTGGCCGGAGACGACGGAGACGGCGCCGAACTCACCCATGGCGCGGGCGTTGCAGAGGATCACGCCGTAGAGCAGGCCCCATTTGACCGAGGGGAGCGTCACGTGCCAGAACGTTTTCCAGCCGCTCGCCCCGAGGGTGAGGGCCGCTTCCTCTTGCTCGGTGCCGGTGGCTTGCATCACCGGAATCAATTCGCGCGCGACAAACGGGAAGGTGATGAAGACCGTGGCCAGCACGATGCCGGGCACGGCGAAAATGATCTTGAGGTCGTGCTCGTCCAGCCACCGGCCGAAGAAACCTTGCCGGCCGAACAGCACCACAAAAATCAAGCCGGCCACGACCGGTGAAATGGAGAACGGCAGGTCGATGAGGGTGACCAGCAGCGATTTGCCGCGGAAGCGGAACTTCGCGATGCTCCAGGCGGCGGCCAGGCCGAAGGTGAGGTTGAGTGGCACGCTGATGGCGGCGACGGTGAGGGTGAGCTTGACGGCGGCGAGCGTGTCGGGATCGCTTAAAGCATTGGCGCAGGCCGACCAGCCTTTGCCCAGCGCCTGGGCAAACACGTTGATGAGCGGCACGAGCAGGAAGACGAGGGCGAAAAGCTGCCCCACGCCGATGAGCAGCCATTGGAAGGGCTTGGGTTCCTCGGTGCCGCGCTGCGACTTGGCGTGCGTTTCGCGAAAACCAGGTTTGACGTACCCGGCCATGTCAGCTCTCGAAATGGCTCGCCCAGCGTTCGAGCAGGTTGATGGTGATCAGCAGCACGAAGGAGATGACGAGCAGCACCGCCGCGAGGGTCATGGCCCCGGCGTAATCGTATTCCTCCAGCCGAATGACGACGAGCAACGGCGCGATTTCCGATTCGTAGGGCTTGTTGCCGGCGATGAAAATGACCGAACCGTACTCGCCGATCGCGCGGGCGAAGGCCAGGGCGAACCCGGTAATAATCGTCGGCAGCAGGGTCGGCGCGATGATGCTCCGAAAGGTGCGAAACCGGCCCGCGCCCAGCGTGGCGGCGACTTCCTCGACTTCGCGTTCCATGTGTTCGAGCACCGGCTGCAGCGTGCGCACGACGAACGGCAGCCCTACGAAAGTGAGCGCGATCACGACGCCCAGGGGCGTGAAGGCGCCGTGGAAGCCGAGTGGCACCAGAAAGGTTCCGAACCAGCCGTTCGCCGCGAAGAGATTCGAAAGCGTCAGGCCCGCCACGGCCGTCGGCAGCGCGAACGGAAAATCGACGAGCGCATCGACAAAGCGGCGCATGGGAAATTGATAACGCACCAGCACCCAGGCCAGGATCGTGCCGAAGCAAGCGTTGAGGCACGCGGCGATGAACGAGGCGCCGAAGGTGAGCCGGTAGGCGGCGAGCGCGCGGTCGTTCGTGGCCAGCCGCCAGAAGTCGTGCCACGACATCTCGAAGACGCGCAAGAAAAGCCCGGCGATGGGAATAAGGACGATCGCGCTCAGGTAAAAGAGCGAGTAACCCATCGTCAGGCCGAAGCCCGGCAGCACGTTGAATTTCTTTACGGCCATGAACGGGGAGATGGAAACAGAACCGGGTCCGTTGGAGTAGCAAAAAAGCAGCGACCGCGGCCCGGCGGGTGTGATTGTAAGTCGGTGCGAAGCTGCCGGCTAAAGCCAGCGTTCCGGCCGCAATGGAACGCTGGCTTTAGCCGGCAGCCTCGCTCTGCGCACCCACATTTAATCACACCACGGCCCAGCGAGGGCCGCCATCGCCGCGGCGTTTCCGGCCGCGCGCCGTCAGATGTTTTGCGCCACCGCCTGGAGGTAGCGGTATTCGACAAGGGTGGTCGATATAAGGAGGTCAGCGGTTGGATTGATAAATCTGGTCGAACACCCCGCCGTCGGCGAAGTGGATTTTGTGGGTCTTCTGCCAGTCGCCGATGATCTCGGCGAGGGTGAACAGCTCCAGTTTGGGGAAGCGGTCGGCGTATTTTTTCGCGATGGCTTCGGAGCGCGGACGGTAATAATGCCGGGCGACGATTTCCTGGCCTTCGTCGCTGTAGAGATGTTCCAAGTAGGCCTTGGCGATTGCTTCGGTACCGTGTTTTTTGGCCACTTTGTCCACCACGCTCACCGCCGGCTCGGTGAGAATGCTCGTGGGTGGCGCCACAATGTCGAACTTGTCTTTGCCCAGTTCATTGCCGGCCAGCAGGATTTCATTTTCCCAATTGATCAAGACGTCGCCGATGCCGCGCTCGATGAAGGTGGTGGTGGCGCCGCGCGCCCCGGAGTCGAGTACGGGGACGTTCTGGTAGAGGCGGCGGATGAAATCCTTGCACCGGGCTTCGTCGCCGCCGGTATGACGCCAGGCGAACCCCCAGGCGGCCAGATAATTCCAGCGCGCGCTGCCGGAGGTCTTGGGATTCGCGGTGATGACGGAGACGCCCGGTTTGACGAGGTCGTCCCAGTCTTTGATCCCTTTGGGGTTGCCCTTGCGCACCAGGAAAATGATGGTGGATGTGTAAGGGGAGCTGTTGTTGGACAGGCGCGTCTGCCAGTCTTTCGGGAGCAGCTGCGCCTTTTCCGCAATGGCGTCGATGTCGTAGGCCATCGCCAGTGTGACGACATCCGCGTCGAGTCCGTTGATGACGTTGCGGGCCTGTTTGCCAGAGCCGCTGTTGGATTGTCTAATGGTGAGCTTGTCGCCGGTCTTGCCTTCCCAATACTTGGCAAAAGCGGCGTTGAAATCCTGATAAAGCTCGCGGGTCGGGTCGTAGGACGCGTTCAAGAGAGTGAGGTCCTTGGCGGCGCCGCTGAAAAAAGCGAGGCTCACAATCACGAGCGCGATAAGCATGGTTTTCATCCGGGAAAGATTTTAAGAGCGTTTTGTTTCCACCACCATCAAAACGCGAGTTGCACGCGGGTGAACAGCACATTTTCCGGCTGACGAGACACATTTCCGGGAGCGGTGGCGCTCGCCGCCCCGGCGCCCGCGAACGTGGTGCGGGAAAAGCTCGCGGACACCCGAACGTTCCGGTTCAAGTACCAGTTCAGACCGGCCGACCAGGCAGTCGCCTTGGTGGCCGAAGTGGCCGGATTGGCAAAGTTCGGGAACGCCTTATCGTCGATGTCGAGCGAGCCGTACCGCCCGACCAACTGCCAGGCGCCCCAGCCGCCGGTGGAAGGGTCGAAGGGGTGGAACGGCGTAACGCCCGTGTAGGAAGCGTCTTCGCCGGTCAACACCCAGGACCCGGTGATTTGCCAGGCCTTGTGCTCAAGGTTTTGAGTCGTGAGCGGCGCGACCACCGTGCGGCTGACCCGCTGGTTGGAGAGGACATATTCGCCCAGCAAACCAAGCGGTCCCCAGTAATAATAAGCCTGCGGGGCCAGGCGCCAATGTCTGCCATTGGCGACAACGACCGGACTGGTTCCGAGCACCGCCGCCGGATTGTAGGCAAAGAACTGTTGCTGGCCGTCGGTGACGTAGCCCGGCAACGTCCCCCCGGTGGTCGAAGGCAAGGCCGCGGCCGTATGCTCGTTTCCATAGCTGCCGCCCACGCCCAACCCCAGGCCCTGGAGCGGCCGGATTCCCGAAGTTTTCCACGGTTGCAGGAAAAGCCGCCCGGCGAATTCCTTGTCATCCTCGAAATCGAGGTTGGTCGTGTTGCGAAAATCGCCCACCCCGTTAAAGATGCCGGCCGCGTAGCTAAGCCCTCCACTAAAAACTTCGCCGTGCAGTTGCGCGCCAACGTCACGGTTGGGCACGAGCGACGTGGCCAGACCGCGCTCGTTAAAGGTCAAATCGCGATCGGCTTGCAATTGCTCGAGGCCAACCGGCGTCTTGAACTTCCCGATGCGCAACTGCCATTCCGGCCGATTGCGGTAGTTCAAATATGCATCGAAGATTTGGACCGAGCTGCCGGCAAAATCCGGCACGAAAAGGAAGTCGAAGTCACGATAGACCGTTCCTTCAAGACTCGGCCGGGCGCGGCGGAGGAGCAACCCGTCGTTTCCGACAATCCCGTGGTCGTTGAAAAAGGTGCGGCTGTCGGTCTGAAGGACGCCCCGAAGCTTGTGCTGTCGGCGGTGTCGTCAGCGCGGACTTGTTGGCCGGCGCCATAAGCGGAGAGGACCGCGGCGGTGACTATCCAATGTTTGAGTTGCATGGCTCGTTTTTGGTGTGGGTTAGCAGCCCGTTCAGAAAGTAGCAGCCGGCGTGAGGAGGCTCTCATATCGCTTCTGTTTCCGAGGAAATTTGAGCCTCGTTACCTCGGCTGCTACGGGAAGTGTCGTTTTCCAACGGGCTGTTAGGCTTCCGAACGTTCGGTTAGCTTGTTTGGTGTGCATTGTCTGCGGCACTTTCATCTGCGGAAAGCCGTTGAAACGGCTGGCGAGCGAGCACGTCGCCCAACCCCAAGCTAAAGCAGGGGGTTAATGTGAAGGGGCCGGGCAGCGCACAAAAACTGCGATGCGCCCTGAGAGCGTGTCTTAAAAATGTCGGCGGACGCCGCGTGAGGGCACGCGGCCTACGGGAAATGGCCAAGATCCTGAAGCCCTGTAGGCCCGGTCCCCTGACCGGGCGATATTCAAAACCCGCGCTCAGGCTCGGTTCGGCGGCGCTTGCGGGTTTTTCGGGGCAGCATTCCTCCGTGTGCTTGCTGCGGACGAGGACGTCCGCGCTCCGGACCGCGGGCGTCCGCGCCCGCAGCCTTTTCGTGTTCGGTCGTGCGGCTTCGGTCAATAGTGCGGCATTCATCGTCAACGGGTGCTATTATCGACATAATCTACATTAAGTCAATAGAGATTTGTATAATTATTTTTATACCCATTTTTATTGGATAATATTGGATGTTTTTGAGCTTCATAACAATATCTTGACTGTCTGGCTGTACATTCTAGACTCCTCGCGTGAAACTCTCATTGCGGGGTGAATATGCCTTGCGGGCCTTGGTGGTGCTTGGACTCAACTACGGCAGCGGCGTCGTACGCATCCAAACCATCGCGAACCATCAGAACGTTCCGAAGCGGTTCCTCGAACAGATCCTCAACGACCTCAAAGCGGCCGGCATGGTGGCCAGCAAGCGGGGAGTTGCCGGCGGCTACAAATTAAGCCGTCCCCCCGAGCAGATCGCGCTGGCCGCGGTAATCCGGCACCTGGAAGGCGCGCTGGCGCCGGTGGGTTGCGTGAGCGAACGCTTTTATGAGCGTTGCTCCTGTCCGGACGAAGCCAAGTGCGGCATCCGCAGCGTGATGAAGGAGGTGCGTGACGCCATTGTGAAGATTCTGGAGCGCGTCACCGTGGCCGAACTCTGCCGGCGCGTCCGCGATCTTCAAGGCGAACAAGCCAATCCGCTCGACTACATCATTTAGAGCGTGTTTTAAGAATCGCCCGGTCGGGGGACCGGGCCTACAATGGGGCCAGAATCGCCGTGTTTTCTGTAGGCCGCGTGCCCTCACGCGGCGCTTTCGTGGATTTTTAAAAGAGGCTCCTAGTCTGCTGACGGCCAGGGACGTAAGGCAGGCTTCCAGCCTGCCGGTTCATCGGCCATGCGTCGGCACACTTGTCGTTTGGAAGGCAGTGTGGTACTGTCGGGGGATGAGCACACTTGCCGAAATCGAAGCTGCCGCCGACGCCCTGACGCCCGAGCAGAAGCAGGAGCGGTTGCTGTTCCTGGCGGCGCGCCTTCGGGCGCAAGGGGCCAAACCGGCCGAACCACGCAAGTTCTCCCGCGAACAAATGGCGAGTTGGATCGCGAGAGATGAAGCGGATATGCAGCGGTTCAATGAGGCCAAGTGAGGCTATTTCTGGACGCAAGTGTCCTGCTTGCCGCTAGCGGCTCGGCTGCCGGCGCCTCGCGCGAAATACCGGGAAATTGATCCAACGATGAACCGAACGATGCGAAAAAAATCTCTCAACCTCACGGCGGTCATTTATCCCGACACGCACAGCGATTGGCTGGTGGCGCACAATCCCGAAACGGGCACAACGACCCAGGGCAAGACGTTCGAGGAGGCCCTGGCCAATCTCAAGGAAGCCACGGAGCTGTATCTTTCCGAATTTCCTCTCCGCCCCAAGGGCAGGCCGATCATGACGACGTTCGAGGCGCCGCCGGTCCAGGGCTAAGCTCCCGGACGTTTCCGGCCCGGAGGCACGGCGCGCCTTGCAGCGGCTCGGCTTCGTCTTTAAGCGGCAGCGCGGCAGCCATGTGATCTTGCGGCGCGGGAATCGCGGTTGCGTGGTTCCGATGCACCGGGAAATCAGCCGCGGCACGCTCCGAGGCGTTTTGGAGCAAGCCGGCGTGAGCGTGGAGGAATTTCTGGAGGCGCTGTGAAAAGGCGGATTGCTCCACGCTTCGCTTAATTGCAGATTTCAGATTTCTGATTTCAGATTGCGGAGCCTCAACCGCCATCACCCCGGCGCTGCGCGCTGCCGCTGTCTCCCGCAGGAGAGGGGGAAGTGAGGGACCTCCCGCTGGCTTGCCCTTTGGGATCGGCCGGCTTAATCTGCTCCGGTGCCTGACTGGATTACTTGTCCGGCAGTGGAGCGGGAGCTGGACGAGCTGGTGTATGCGCTCTACGGCCTGACGCCGGAGGAGATCAAGATCGTGGAAGGGACCGCGAAATGAAAACGCCCAAGGACTGTTTTCACCGTGCCGTGCGGCTCACCGACGAGCGCCTGACGCACATTCTGGAGCATCCCGAAATGAAAGAAATGGGAGCGGAGATTGAGCGGGTGTTGGCTCAGCCGCTACTGGTGCGCCGTTCGCGCTCGGATGAGGCGGTGCGGCTGTTTTACGAGTTTTACGCGCAGACAATTGTGGGTGGCAAGTGGCTGTGGGTTGTGGTTAAGTACGCGGTGAACGATGCGTTTGTGGTCACGGCTTACCTGGCTGACAAACCCAAAGCCGGAGAAGATTTATGGCCGATAAAATAAAAGTCTGGTTCGATGCGGAGGCGGATTTTCTTGAAGTCCGTTTCTCCGACGCCGCCGGTTACGAAAAGGAAACCAAACACGATGCCGTGATGCAACGTGTGGACAAGGACGGCCAAGTGATCGGTTTCAGCATTCTCGGTGTGAGCCGCTTCAAAAAGGGCAAGCCACTGGAGGCCGATCTTGCGCCGGCTTGAGTTACCCGTTGCGGAATGCGGAGTGCGGAACCCCCCGATTGCGGATTGCAAATTGCGGATTGCGGATTGTGGAAGCCGCAGTTCCAGGCGGCGTGGGGCGGATCGTTTGACAGGATTAACAGGATGAACAGGAAAGCCGCAGGCGCCGCGAGTGCGGGAAAGTGATACGATTGGGGCTTGTGGGACAAATATTGGACGGATCGTGGCTCGTAACTTATTGTGTATCAGTAAGTTAAGTGACATATGGCCGTTGGCAGCGCTAAGGAGATTTTACGGTCGTAACACTTGCATCACTTCCTCCTCCGCGAAGGCTCAGGAGGCTGCCTTCAAGAAAGTTGATCCGTTTGTGGGACTTCTATTTCCAGTGGGGATGCTCTGGCAGGCAGGCATCGAATTGCTTCACCAGTTGGGCTTCGTAGTCGCCCGCGTAAGCGCCGCCGAAGAAGCGGTCCAGGGCTTCGTTGAAAAGGCGCGACCACGATTGTTCTTCGCTGCCGGGGTTGATGGGGTAGAAGAGCGCGCTGTTTTTCCGGGCGGCCTGGTAGTCGCCCGGAGCGTCGCCGATCATCAGGATTTTGTTGGCGGCGTATTTTCCGGCGGCGGCGGACTTGAGGTGCTCGGCCTTGGTGCCCATTTCCTGGCCGGCGATCATTTTCACGCAGCGGTCGAGCCGGTGCTCCGCCCACTCGCGCTTGAGGGCCTCCGCGGGAGTTTGAGAAATGCAGATCGCATCGGCCTGCTGGTTGATCCGTTCGAGGCATTCGCGCACGAGCGGAAACGGGGGCACGCCCTGGACGATGTCTTCGATGGCGGCGTTGACGGCGTCGGACCAGCGTTTGACTTGTTCCAGGCCGCGGTTGCCATGCTCGACTTCCGCGGCGAGCGTGGCGTTGCCGAGCTTGGTCTCGCGGCCAATCCATGCTTCGAGGGCGCGAGTTTCGGCGACCGGGACTCTGCGGGCGACGACCTGTGGGTGTTGGCGCAGCAAGTTGAGGGCGCGGACGAGGGCGGGGAAGCGGTTCGCGCCGCGGGTCTTGGAGTAGAGGTTCACAAACTCCCAGACCTCGCGCGCGTACTTGCTGGCGGCCTGGAGGCGGAAATGTTTGATAAACATCGGCGCGAAACACTCCTTATGTTTGATCTCCATGCTGTCGAAGATGCAGCCGTCGGAATCGATGCCGATGAAGAACTCTTTGGACGGTTTGAAGTCGCGCAACACTTGTGCCGGATCGCTCATAGCATTCAGGCAAAAAAGTAGGCGGCCAATTCGACCGCGAGTCAAACCCGATTTGCTCAGAGCGTGTTTTAAAAATGTCGGCGGACGCCGCGTGAGGGCACGCGGCCTACGGGCAATGGCCTAAATCCCGAAGCCCTGTAGGCCCGGTCCCCTGACCGGGCGATTTGTAAACCACGCTCTTAGGCGTTGTAAGTCGAACTGGAGACCTTGCCGCCGTGGCCGGTCCAATTGGTGTGGAAGAATTGGCCGCGCGGCTGGTCGATGCGCTCGTAGGTGTGGGCGCCGAAGTAATCGCGCTGGGCCTGGAGCAGATTGGCGGGCAATCGGTTGCTGCGATAGGCGTCGTAGAAGCTCAAGGCGGTGCTGAAGGCCGGCACGGCGAGGCCTTTCCTGGCGGCGGTGGCCACCGCGTTGCGCCAGCCGCGCTGGCAGCGTTTGATCTCGCGCTTGAAATAGCTGTCGAGCATCAAATTGGTCAGCTTGCGGTTCTTGTCGAAGGCCTCTTTGATCTTGCCCAGGAAGCGGCTGCGAATGATGCAGCCGCCCCGCCACATCAAAGCGATCCCGCCGTAATTGAGGTTCCATTGGTATTCCTTGGCCGCGGCGCGCATGAGCATATAGCCTTGCGTGTAGGAAACGATCTTCGAGGCGTACAGCGCCTGACGAATCGCTTCGATAAACTTGGCGCGGTCGCCGGAGATCTTGGGGCGCGGGCCTTTCAACTTTTTCGCGGCGGCGACCCGTTCGTCCTTCAAGGCGGAGACGTTGCGCGCATAGACCGCTTCGGCCATGAGGGTGATGGGGACGCCCAATTCCTGCGAGTTGATGACGGTCCATTTGCCGGTGCCTTTTTGTCCCGCGGCATCGAGGATTTTGTCCAGGAGGGGTTGACCGTCGGTGTCTTTGAAGGCGAGAATGTCGCGGGTGATCTCGATGAGGAAACTGTCCAGGTCGCCTTGGTTCCACTCGGCGAGGACGTCGTGCATTTCCTGGGCGGACATGCCGAGGCCCTCTTTCATTAAGTGGTAAGCTTCGCAGATGAGCTGCATATCGCCGTATTCGATGCCGTTATGGACCATCTTGACGTAATGGCCGGCGCCTTGTTCCCCGACCCAATCGCAGCACGGGACGCCGCCATCGACTTTGGCGGCGATGCTCTGGAAAATGTCCTTCACGCGCGGCCAGGCCGCGGGCGAACCGCCGGGCATGATGCTCGGGCCATGGCGCGCGCCTTCTTCACCGCCGGAGACGCCCGTGCCGACGTAGAGCAGACCCTTGCTTTCGACGAGTTTCTGGCGGCGGTTGGTATCTTCGAAAAGCGAGTTGCCGCCGTCGATGATGATGTCGCCGGGTTCCAGGCGCGGCAGCAGTTGTTGAATAAAATCGTCCACCGCCTGGCCCGCCTTGACGAGCATCATGACCCGGCGCGGTTTCTTGAGTTGTTGGACCATTTCTTCGACGGAATGGGCGCCGAGCACTTTGGTGCCGTGGGCTTCTTTGGCCAGAAATTCGTCCACCTTGGAGGTGGTGCGGTTGTAAGCCACCACGACGAAGCCGTGGTCGTTCATGTTCAGAATCAGATTCTGGCCCATGACCGCCAGGCCGATCAAGGCGATGTCCGCGTTAGGTTCCATTGCTTCACTTTCTCAAAGATTGCGCTCTCACGATACAAAAGCCGGCGGCACGCGCCAGAAAATTTTTCCCGCGTGCGCCGGCGAACCGCGGGTCGGTGCGGGCCGCTCGCGTTCTGCTTCCCCCTGCCAGGCCGCTCAACTCAACCCAGCTTCAGTCGCGGGTCCGTTTGGAGCTTGGCATCGAGATTGGTCCATCCGCCTTCGTTCATCTGCTGAAAGGCGTGCAAGTAAAGGGCCACCATCTCGCGCGGATGCCTGGCCAGCAAGCCTTCGATCGCGGATTGCAAGGCGGCGTCGTCCACTGATGGCGGCACGTCCTGGAGCACGCCCTTCTCATGGGGGATGTTCAACGCGTCCAGGAAATCGGTGAGCAAGGCCGTCTGCTGCTTGACCAGCCAGTTGCGGATGAGCGAGTCGCCCGCCAGTGCCAATGGCGGGCGGCCCAGCGCGGTGATCAGCCCGGCGTGCCGCTCGCCGCGCGGCTGCCGTTCCAGGAAGACCGGCCGCAGTTTGCGCGACTGGGCCACCGCCTCGAGCGTTGCCCGGTAGAGCGGCTTGTCATTGGCAAAAGTGAACTCCAGGATTTCGCTGGCCAGTCCCGGGGACAGAGCGCCAAACAGTCGGTGCGCAACCATAAAAACTCAATCGCAAGTCGCCCGCCTTGGGGTGCGCGCCAGCGGGCCATTTGCCGGGTTGAACATCATCACGAGCTTGGAGGTTGGCTCATTTCGATTGCGGCAACCAGTGTTTAGTCTAGCGATCCTGGTGGACGCGTTTGGTCAAGGTCGCCTTCGCGCGGTCGGTCAAGGCGCGGCGGCCGGCCCCGTGGTCGTGAGGGTGATTCGTTGTTTTTCCACGAATGAAGTGATGGCGTCTTGTTCCAAAATCAACGTCTTCCCTGGTTCCAATGCCAGCACGGCAATGCCCGCCGCTGCCGCGGTCTCCAGCGTTTTCAGCCCGATGCAGGGAATGTCAAACCGCAGGTCGTGTTTTTCCTTCGCGACCTTCACCGCCACGGCGGCGCCGGACGGACCGGCCAGCTCGCCGCCGCGCGCCAGGCATTGGTCGGTCCCTTCAAATCCTTCCACGGCGAGCACCGTGCCGTTCTTGACGACGACGGTCTGCCCGATCTCCAGGCGCGAAACTTCCTTTGCGATCCGGAACCCGAACGCGACATCGGCTCGCTGTTCGGCGGAGAGTGCGGGACCGAGGTGAAGGCCGGGCGGGGCCATGAGCGGCTCCAACCAGGGCGTGGCCGGAATGAGTTCCACCCCGTCGCGCTTCAATTCAGCGGCAATCGCGCCGAAGAGGGTGTGGGCGTTTTTTTCTCGCAGCTTGAACAGCAGGCTCACGGCGCGCAGGTCGGGGCGAACCTCAAACAGGTTCTTGGGCGCAATCTGGCCGGCCATGACGCACTGGGCGGCGCCGTTGTCGGTGAACGCGGCAATCATCCGGGAAAGTTGGCCGACCTTGATCCAGACGATCTTATCCACCAGGCCCGCCAGTTCGGGATGGGTTTCGTTTTCGAAAGCGACGGCGACGAGCCGTTTGACTCCCAAGGCGCGGGCCTGCCGAGCCAACAACAGTGGCAAAGAGCCGCTGCCGGCGATGATTCCCAACGTATCCTGGGCTTGACTCATCCGGGCGTTCCTTTCTCAACGGCACCAAACCGGCTGGTTGCCGTGGCAACCAATCCCGTAAACCGCCGCGGACGATTCGCGTTCGGGGCAGTTTGGGCTCGGCGCGCAGCGAGCATTTCTTTGGCCGATCACCGGCCAAGTGAAGAACAATCGCCCCGGGTTGTAAACTGGATAGGTTGTCGCGGCCCATTTTTCGGAACGAAGCCGGGCGGACGAATCCCGCCGCCGTCTCCGGGCACAGAACCTGCTTTTGGCTCCACGCCACTGATTCATCCGGGAGCGTGGCCGCCCATGCGCAACCCTCAGGAAATCCGAGGTTAAGAGCCGCCATTCCAATCCGATATTAACAGGGATGGGAATTGAACACGCACAAGCCGCGCCCCGTGTTGCAGGCTGGGCCGGCAAACCAGCCGAGGATGGGGATAGGAAGCCATTGCCGGCGTTCCAGCCGGTGGTGGCGCTTTGCGCGTTGGTTCTCGCCATTACGGTCGGAGTGGGTATCTGGATTTATCTGCAAGGCGCCAAGGCGCTGCGAGCCCAGGCCCAGGCGCAGGGGATGAGAATCTTTGTGGAAGGGACCCAGGCCTCGAAGGCAAGCCCGAACGCCCCGGAACGGTCCCCCCAATCCGTCCCGGCGGCCAACCTCGACGAATCGGTTCAGACGCTGCTCAAGCAAGCCGAGGACTGGGTGCGGCAAATAACGGCGGCGACGGCGGCAGGGGCCGCTGGGCTGACGTTGGTGGTGGTGGTGGGAGTGAGCTGGTGGCGGCGAAGATGGCTAAACCGGCTGGCCGGCCGCGAACAAGAATGGGCCAGGCAAAAGGAGCAACTGGCGCTGTTAACCGCAGAGCGCCACAGGGTCGAATCGGAGTTGCGCACGATCCGGCTGCAAATCGACAAGCGCGTGGAGGAACGCACCGCCAAGTTGTCCCAGACTTACGCCCAGCTCGAGGCCGAACTCAACGAACGGAAGCAGACGGAAAAGGCGCTGGCCCACCAGGCCCAGGAGTTGGGCCGCTCGAAGGACGTGCTGGAAATGCACGTGCAGGCGCGGACCCTTGAATTGCAAAAGTTGCAACGCCGCTACGAACACATTTTGAATTCCGCCGGTGAAGGCATTTACGGCCTGGATCTGCTGGGCAAAACCACGTTCGTCAACCCGGCGGCGGCCAAGATCACCGGCTGGAAAGTCGAGGAACTCGTCGGCAAACTGGAGCAGGAAATCTTTCACCACACCCCCGCCGCGGCCCCCGGCAGCGACGCCCAGGCGCGCGGGCCGAATGGCGAGCATCTGTCCGACAAGATTTTCTTCCGCAAGGACGGCACCACGTTTGTCGCCGAATATGTCCGCACGCCAATCCTGGAAAAAGAGAAGCCGGTCGGCGCGGTGGTGATCTTCAAGGACATCACCGAGCGCAAACGGACCGAAGAGACGCTGGCGCGGAAGGCCGCCGAGCTGGCCCGATCCAACTCCGAACTGGAACAATTCGCCTACGTGGCCTCGCACGACTTGCAGGAGCCGCTGCGCAAAATCCAGGCCTTCGGCGACCGCCTGAAAGCCAAGGTGGATGGCTCCCAGTTGCAGGATGGCCACGATTACCTGGAGCGCATGCAGAGCGCGGCGGCCCGGATGCAACGGCTCATCAACGACCTGCTCAGCTTTTCGCGCGTCATCAGCGCGACCCAGCCGTTCGTGCCGGTGAACCTCGGGGCCGTTACCAAAGAAGTGCTCACCGACCTGGAGGTGCGCATCGAGCAGACCAAAGCCAAAGTGGAAATCGGCGAGTTGCCGACGATCGAGGCGGATCCGATGCAGATGCGGCAGTTGGTGCAAAACCTCATCGGCAACGGCCTCAAATTCCAGGCGCCCAATTCGCAGCCCGTGGTCAAAGTTCACGCCAAAATCGTGACCAAGCCCTTTGCCGGCGGCGAATCCTCGCCCGACGACAAAGTGTGCGAGCTGACCATCCAGGACAACGGCATCGGTTTCGACGAAAAATATCTCGACAAAATTTTTGCGATGTTCCAGCGGCTCCACGGCCGCACTGAGTACGAAGGCACCGGCGTGGGCCTGGCCATTTGTCGGCGCATCACCGACCGTCACGGCGGCTCGATCAAGGCCAAGAGCAAGCCCGGCGAAGGCGCCACCTTCATCATCACCTTGCCGGTCCGCCAGACCAAGGCTGCGAAAGCGCCATGAGCAGCCTGTTCAAACCGGTGGTGATCTTGATGGCGGATGATGATGCCGATGACCGCCTGCTGGCCAAGGACGCGCTGGCCGAATGCCGCATCTCCGGCGAGTTGCAGTTTGTCGAGAACGGAGAGGAACTTCTGGATTACCTGCTGCGGCGGGGCAGCTATGCCCAACAGCCCGGCTTGCCGCGTCCGGGCCTGATCCTCCTGGACTTGAACATGCCCAAGAAAGACGGACGCGAAGCGCTTCGCGAAATCAAGGCCCACCCCGATCTGCGCAAGATTCCCGTGGTCGTGCTGACGACTTCCAACACCGACACGGACATCTCGCAAATCTACGATTTGGGGGCCAACTCTTTCATCTCCAAGCCGGTCACCTTCGACTCCCTCGTCAACGTCATGAAGGTTTTGGGCAATTACTGGTGCGAGGTGGTCGAACTGCCGGCTAAACCGTAGTGCAGGCCGCCCACAAAACCGAAGTCCTGAAAGTCCTCCTGGTCGAGGACGACGAGGAGGACTACATCCTCACCCGCACTTTGTTCGCCGAGATCAAGGGCCAGCGCTTTCAACTGGTTTGGGTGAAGTCATACCAGGCGGGTCTGGAGGAGATGATCCGCAATCAGCAAGACGTCTGCCTGGTTGACTACCGCCTCGGCGCGCAGAATGGCATCGACCTGCTGCGCGAAGCCCTGCGGCAAGGCTGCCAGTCACCCATCATCCTGCTCACTGGGCAGGGCGAGCACGAGATCGATCTGGAGGCGATGAAAGCCGGCGCGGCGGATTACCTGGTCAAAGTGCGCTTGGACGCCGGTTTGTTGGAACGCTCCATCCGCTACGCCGTGGAGCGCAAGCGCGGGGCGGGCCTGGCGGTGGCGGAGCAGGCGCGCCTGGCGGCGTTCGGCGCGGATGTCGGCCTGGCTTTGACGCGCCGCGATTCGCTGGAAACGATCCTGCAACGCTGCGCCTCGGCGATGGTCAGTTATTTGGGCGCCTCGCTCGCCCGCCTTTGGGTTTTTGATCCCGAAGAAAATGCCTTGAAACTCCAAGCCAGCGCCGGCCCGGCCAAGGAAATCGAAGGGGCGCCCAAGACGCCCAAAGTCCGCCTTGATCTGGAGGTGATCGGCGAGGGCAACCCGGTCTTGATCAACCCGGTGATCGGCGACCAGCGCGTGCTGGATCAGGAGTGGGCGCGGCGCGAAGGCATTATCTCCTTTGCCGCCTGTCCGTTGGTGCTGGAGGAGCGGCTGGTGGGCTTAATGGCGCTGTTTGCGCGGAATTCGCTGTCGAAGTCAATCCTCCAGGAAATGGCCTCGGTCGCCAACGGCATCGCCTTGTGCATCGACCGCAAACGCTCGGCGGAAGCGCTGGGCGCCAGCGAATTCAAATACCAGTCGGTCGTGGAAAACATCAAGGAAGTGATCTTTCAAGTCAACGAAGCCGGGCGCTGGACCTTCCTCAATCCGGCCTGGACGGAGATCACCGGCTTCAAGGTCAAGGACACGCTGGGTACGCCTTTCGCCGACTACGTTCACCCCGACGATCGCGAACGCAATGCGGAGTTGTTCCGGCAGCTCATCGAACACAAGAAAAGCAGCTGCCGGGACGAAACCCGCTACCTCGCCGCCGATGGCACGTTCCGCTGGGTGGAGGTGTACGCCCAGCCTACCTTCGATCCGAACGTGATCGGGACCTCAGGCACGATTCGCGACATCACCGAACGGAAGCGCGCCGAAGCGGAAATCCAGAAGCTGGCGGCCTTCGTCCGGCTCAATCCGGATCCGGTGATGGAATTGGCGGCCGACGGCACGCTCACTTACCTGAACCCGGCCGCGCGGGAAATGGGCCGTTCGCTCGGCCTGGACGATCCCGAGGCGATTCTCCCCAAGGAGGCGGCGGCGGTGGCCCGCGAATGCCTGCGGCTGGGCCACAGCAAGCTGCGCCAGGAAATTTCGATGAACGGCCGCACGCTCTCCTGGTCTTTCTTCCCGATCATCGCCAGCCAGGTCGTCCACTGCTACGGCAGTGACATGACCGACCGGATGAATCTGGAAGCCCAGCTTCGCCATGCGCAAAAGCTCGAGTCGGTCGGACAACTCGCCGCCGGGGTCGCGCACGATTTCAACAATATCCTGACCATCATCCAGGGCCATACCGATCGGTTGCTCGCCCAGGGAGACAGTCACCACGATATCACCGAGCCGCTCAAACAGGTGTCGGCCGCCGCCCGGCGCGCCTCCAGCCTGACTCGCCAATTGCTGATGTTCAGTCGCAAGCAGGTGATGCAGGCCCGGGTGCTCGACTTGAATTTGGTCTTGAGCAACCTGGCCAAAATGCTGCACCGCCTCCTCGGCGAGGATATCGCCCTGGAGTTCAAGTATGCCCCCGGCCTCCCGCTGATCGCGGCGGATACCGGCATGTTGGAGCAGGTCATCGTGAACCTGGCGGTCAACGCGCGCGATGCCATGCCCAAAGGCGGCCAATTGCTGATTACCACCTCGGCGGTCGCCATCGACCTGGCTTATGTCCAGCAACACCCCGAAGCGCACGCCGGCCAGTGCGTCTCCCTCAGCGTCACCGACACCGGCTGCGGCATGGACCGGCCCACGCTGGCCCGAATTTTCGAGCCGTTTTTTACCACCAAGGAAGTCGGCAAAGGCACCGGTCTGGGGCTGGCCACCGTGTACGGGATTGTCAAGCAACACCAAGGCTGGGTCGAAGTCAGCAGCGAGGTCGGCCTCGGCACCACCTTTCGGATTTTCATCCCGGGCACCTCCGAGCCGGCCGAGACCGTGGTGGAGAAATCGTCGGCGCCCAAGAACATTCGCGGCGGGCGCGAAACGATCTTGCTGGTGGAAGACGAACCAGTCTTGCGCGAGTTGGCGCGCATCATCTTGCAGGACTACGAGTATCAGGTGCTCGAAGCGGCCTCCGGGGTGGAAGCCCTCAAAGTCTGGGAGGCGCACGACGGGCGGATTGACCTGCTGCTCACCGACATGGTCATGCCGGAGGGAATCACCGGTTGCGAACTGGCCCAACAATTGCGCGCTCGCAAACCGGGATTGAAGGTCATCTACACCAGCGGCTACAGCCCCGAGGTGATGGGGCGCGATGGCGGACCGCACAACACGACTTTCCTCCAGAAACCTTACCCGCCGCCGCAGCTGGCGCAAACCGTGCGCGAGTGTTTGGATTTTTGAAGCCGGCCAGTTCCGCCCCCGGCCGCGCCCTTTTCTTCGCCCGGCAAATTCCCCAACGGCGCAAACTCACGCCCTCGCTCAGCGCCGCAGCCGCAGCAGCAAATCCTTGCTCTCAACCGTATCGCCGATCTGGACCGGAATTTCACCGACCACGCCGTCGTTCGACGCGTAAATCGTCGTCTGCATCTTCATCGCCTCCATGGTGAGCAGTTTGTCGCCTTTGGCCACTTTCGCGCCCACCCCCACCGCCAGCGACGTGATGATGCCAGGAATGGGTGCGCCGACCTGCCCGGGATCGGCCAGATCGGCCTTGGGGCGGGCCTTGGCTTTGGCATGAATGGACTTGTCGAGCACCGCGGCCTCGCGCCCCTGGCCGTTGAGCTCGAAGGTCACGATGCGAAAACCGTCCTTGTCCGGCGCGCCAACGTTGATCAGCTTGATGAACAATGTCTTGCCTTCCTCGATGCTCACCGAGATCTCCTCGCCCGGCTTAAGCCCGTAAAAGAAAGCCGGCGTGGGCAATACCGAGGCATCGGCGCCATCGCGCGAAAACCGGGCGAACTCGGCGAAGACCTCGGGATACATCAAGTGGCTGAACAGATCGTCGTCACTGATCTCCCGTTTGAGTTTGGCGGCCAGATCGTCCCCCGTTCTTTCGAAATTCAACCGCGGCATCCCCGCGCCGGGCCGGCCCCGCCGCGGCCTGGTCTTGCCCAGCACGACCCGTTGCAACCGCCGCGGCCAGCCGCCGAGCGGCTGGCCCAGGCCGCCGCTGAGCATCTCGATCACCGATTGGGGAAAGGGGGTTGAACCCGGGGCCAGGTTCAACACGTCGGCCGGCTTGATGCCGCGGGTGACTAGAAACATCGTCATGTCGCCGACCACCTTGCTGCTCGGAGTCACCTTCACGATGTCGCCAAAGAGCTGGTTGACTTCGGCGTAGCAACGGGCGATCTCCGGCCAGCGCTGCCCCAGACCCATCGCCACGGCCTGTTCCTGGAGGTTGGTGTACTGGCCGCCGGGCATTTCGTGTTCGTACACCGCGGCGCTGCCGCTGGCGGGCGCGGTGTCGAACGGCTTGTAAAACGCCCGCACCTGCTCCCAGTAATCGGCGAACTCGTTGAGCGCCCGCAGGTCCAGGCCGCTGTCGCGCGGGGTGTGTTGCAGGGCCGCCACGATCGAATTCAAATTGGGCTGGCTGGTGGACCCGGACATCGACGCGATGGCTAGATCGACGACGTTCACGCCGGCGTCCGCGGCCTCCAGGACGGACCCGGCGTTGATCCCGCTGGTGTCGTGGGTGTGGAAATGGATCGGCAGGCCGATCTCGCTCTTCAGCGCCTTGACCAGCGCGTAGGCCGCGTACGGCCGGCACAAGCCCGCCATGTCCTTGATCGCGAGGAAGTGCGCCCCCATTTTTTCCAGTTCCTTGGCCAGCTTCACGTAGTACTTTAGTGAATATTTCGCGCGCCGCGGATCGAGGATGTCGCCCGTGTAACAGATGGCGGCTTCGCAGAGCGCATGCGTCGCCCGCACCGCTTCCATGGCCACCTTCAGATTCGGCGTGTAATTGAGCGAGTCGAAGATGCGGAACAGGTCAATGCCCTCCTCGGTGGCGTGCCGGACAAAACCGGCGACCACGTTATCGGGATAATTGGAGTAACCGACGGCGTTGGCGCCGCGGAAGAGCATTTGAAAACAGATGTTGGGAATTTTCTCCCGCAATTGGCGCAGCCGCCGCCACGGGTCCTCGCGCAGGAAACGCATGGCGGTGTCGAAGGTGGCGCCGCCCCACATTTCCAGGCTGAACAATTGCGGCGTGCGGCGGGCCACCGCGTCCGCGATCGCCAGCATGTCGTAAGTGCGCACCCGGGTGGCGAGCAGCGATTGCGGCGCGTCGCGGAACGTCGTGTCGGTGATGAGCAGCCGTTTTTGTTTGAGCGTCCATTCGGCGAATTTCGCCGGGCCAAGCTTCAGCAGCAACTGCCGTGTGCCGGCCGGCGGCGCCTCCTGGTGATCGAACTCCGGCACGATGGCCGGCGGCAGCGGCGCTTTGAGCTGGTGACCTTTGGCGACGGGGTTGCCATTGACAATCACGTCGCCCAGGAAGGTGAGCAGCTTGGTGGCCCGGTCGCGGCGCGGCTTGAAGCGCATCAATTCCGGCGTCGTGTCGATGAGGGTGGTCGTGGCCTGGCCGGACCGGAACCTCGGGTTCTGGATGACGTTCTCCAGGAACGGGATGTTGGTCTTGACGCCGCGAATGCGAAATTCGCTCAGCGCCCGGTCCATCCGTTGCAACGCGATGGGAAAGGTCCGCCCGAAGGCGGTGACCTTCACCAGCAACGAATCGTAAAACGGCGTGATCACGCTCCCCGCGTCCCCCATGCCGCCATCCAGGCGGATGCCCAGGCCGGCGGCGGAACGATAGGTAAGAATTTTTCCGTAATCCGGGGTGAATTTATTCTCCGGATCCTCGGTCGTGATGCGGCATTGGACGGCATAACCGGCGCGCGAGACTTTGTCCTGCGGCGGCAGGTCCAATTCCGACCCGAAGAGCGAGCAGCCTTGCGCGACCAGGATCTGCGAACGGACCAGGTCAACGTTGGTAATCACTTCGGTAACGGTGTGTTCGACCTGGATGCGGGGATTCATCTCGATGAAGAACCAGGCGTTGCGGTCCAGGTCGTAAAGAAATTCGACCGTGCCGGCGTTGTCGTAGCGGACTTCGCGCGCCATGCGCACGGCGGCGGCGCACAAATCCCGGCGCACCTGGTCGTCCAAGCCCACGCTGGGGGCGATTTCCACCACCTTTTGGTGCCGGCGTTGAACGGAACAGTCGCGTTCGTGCAAGTGCAATACCTGGCCGTGCCGATCGCCGAGGACCTGCACCTCGATATGCTTGGCCCGCGGAATGTATTGTTCCAGAAACACCGCGGGGTTGCCGAACGCCCGGGCCGCTTCCTCGCGCGCCTCGTCCAGAAGATGATTCAACTCGGAAGCCTTGTGGGCCAGGCGCAATCCGCGCCCGCCGCCGCCAAACGCCGCTTTGATGAGCAGCGGAAAGCCGATCTCCTGCGCGATCTTCAACGCTTGCGCGCGTTCTTCAACTGGCTCCTCGGTGCCGGGCAGCGTGGGGATGTTCACTTTCCGGGCCAGCGCGCGCGCCGCCACTTTGTCACCCATCAATTCGATCAACTCCGGCCGGGGTCCGACGAACGTAATTCCGGCCGCCTGCACGGCGCGCGCGAACTCGGCATTCTCCGCGAGAAAACCGTAACCCGGATGGATCAAATCGACCCCTTTCTCCTGGGCAAGGGTAACGATCCCTTCGATGTCGAGATAGGCGCCCACCGGGCCTTTGCCTTCGCCCACCGGATAGGCTTCGTCGGCCTTAAAGCGGTGCACGGACAACCGATCTTCCTGCGCGTAAATGCCGACCGTGCGCAAGCCCAGTTCGGTCGCCGCGCGAAAGACGCGGATGGCGATCTCGCTGCGATTGGCCACCAGCAGCTTCTTGAAAACGCGGGGCGGCGCGGCCGGCGGCGTTTGGCCGGCCTTCGGCTTCAAATCCGACCGGCGTCGGGATGAACTCATAGTCCGCGTGGTTATAGTGAGGTGATTGTCTGAACGCAAAGGAATGCGGAGGTCCTCACCAACAAACCAGGGCTGCATCAAGCTCTCCATCCTCTCCCCGCGAGGAACGAGTGGGGAGAGGACCGAGGAGAGGGGAAACCAATAAAAACGCACCTCCTCTCCCCAGCCCTCTCCTCCATCCGATGGAGCAGAGGGAGAAATCGAGGAGCTTGATGCAGCCCGGCCAATAAACGGGTCGGCGCTCAACGAGCGCCGCGACAGCCCGCTTTTTCAGTGGGCTGCCAAGGGCCGAAGCGTCGGAGATCAAGATCGGCGCCGCGACAAATTTTTTCCCAATTAAGCGAACATAGGCGAACATAAGCGAACATAAGCGAACATTGTTCGGTTCACTTCCCGTTTTTAGGTGGTCCGTTTCCATCCTCTTGGTTTTTTCCCCTGCGGGGACCAAAAAGGACGGCCTGCACCCGCACCATTTTTCTTTTTCATCCAGACTCTGATCCGCCCCGACGGCCTCCAGATCAGCCTTTAATTTGGGCAATTCGTCCCAGGCCGCGGCGGTCTCCTCAAAATTATGGTCATACTTTTTTTCAATCACGCCGCAACTTTAACTCGGCACCGGCCGGGGGGAAATGGACAGAAATAGCGTGCTATTTGATTCCTAGGAATAAAATAGCGCGTTATTTCGTGCCTACAAGGGAGTCCGCAGGATAGGCGACAAAGGCAGGGGAGGAGGCGGCGCTTCGTCCTCTCCCTCTCCCCGCGAGGAACGAGCGGGGAGGGTTGGGGAGAGGGGAAAGCCAATAAAAACGCGACTCCTCTCCCCGGCCCTCTCCTCCTCCTCCGTCGGAAGAGAGGGAGAAGAGCGCGGTCGATTACCCTAATTCAATGCCAGTGCTCCCTGACCCCCGCTCCGCAGGGAGAGGGAAATCGCCTCGCAGTGTAGGCCATCTTGCGATCTCATCAGTCCTTGCTGCGTCCGCCTTTGGTCGGCCACCCAACGGACGCTCGGGTTTGGGCAGGAAAGGAATAATTCAGTCCCCGGATGCGGCGCGCGCGAATTGGCAGTGGCGCGGCGCTCGCCGTCCGAGTAGAGTCGATTCGGTGTCGCTGCGGTCGCGGACGCGCGGCTGAAAATTGCGCGCCGTGTCCGCGCGCGAGCGGCCAATTGACATTCTAACGAAACAGAAAAGACTATGACAACAATCGCCCAATACCTCGGCGATAAAGCCGAATCCCTGCTTAATTTCAAAAGCCCCAAAATATCAAAGGAACATCTGCATTTGCCCGGACCGGACGTCGTTGACCGTCTTTTTGCCGGGTCCGACCGCAATAACCGCGTGCTGGGCAACCTCCAGCGCATCGTCAAACAGGGCCGGCTCGGCGGCACGGGCTATCTCTCCATCCTGCCGGTCGATCAAGGGATCGAACATTCCGGCGGCGCCAGTTTCGCCAAAAATCCGGCCTACTTCGACGCGGAGAACATCGTGCGGCTGGCCATCGAAGGCGGCTGCAACGCCGTCGCTTCCACCTTCGGCGTGCTGGGCGCCGTCGCCCGCAAATACGCGCACAAGATTCCATTTCTGGTGAAGATCAACCACAACGAACTGCTCACCTACCCCAATAAATTCGATCAAATCACGTTCGGAACGGTGAAGCAGGCGGCGGACATGGGCGCGGCGGCGGTCGGCGCGACCATTTATTTTGGTTCCGACCAAAGCACGCGGCAGATTGTCGAGATCAGCCAGGCCTTCGCCCTCGCGCACGAAATCGGCCTGGCGACGGTCCTCTGGTGTTACCTGCGCAACAACGCCTTCAAGCAGGACAAGGACTACCACCTCTCCGCCGACCTGACCGGCCAGGCCAATCATCTGGGGGTGACCATCCAGGCCGACATCATCAAGCAGAAACTCCCGGAGAACAACGGCGGCTTCAAAGCATTGAACACCGGCGGCTCAAGCTACGGCAAATACGACGAACGCATCTATACCGAATTGACCTCCGACCACCCGATCGACCTCTGCCGCTACCAGGTGGCCAATTGTTACATGGGCCGCGCCGGACTGATCAACAGCGGCGGCGAATCCAAAGGAGCGGCCGACCTGCAAAATGCCGTCATCACCGCCGTCATCAACAAACGCGCCGGCGGCATGGGGCTAATTTCCGGCCGCAAGGCGTTCCAGCGTCCGATGAAGGAAGGCATCGGGTTGCTCAACGCGATTCAGGATGTCTATCTGAGCCAGGAAATCACCGTGGCGTGAGTCGCGGACTACTGGATGATCGGGAGCTGGAGAAGCCGAAACTCAAAAACCTCGAAAGCCTGATTAGGAACTCAGGAAACCAGCCCGGGGTGGACCGTGGATTACGCGGGTAAGTCACATACCCTCTTGCTGTCCGGGCCAAGTTTTGCCATGCTGTCCGCGTGCCGGATGTTCCCTTGGCAGCGGGTCCGGAAAATGGGAAGCACGGGCGACCCGCCGACCGGAAGATCGATGCCGGCGCTCCGTAGGAGCGGCCTATTTGTAGCCGACGGATCCCACCCAGCCACAAGCCCCATCGGGGCGGCATCTTCGGCTTCGACGCCGCTCCTACGGAGCTTTGATGTCCTGCCACCCACTATCTATAAATATGCCGCCCCGACGGGGCTGGGAACGGCGCGCCTCGCCTTAAATTCAATGGCTGCAGGCCAGAGGCCTGTGCCACCCAAAAACGAATTTCCCGCCACGCTCTAACAGCGTGTTTGGAAAGACCGCCAAAGCGCCGCGTGAGGGCACGCGGCCTACAGGAAATGGCCAAAATCACGAACCCCTGTAGGCCCGGTCCCCTGACCGGGCGGCTTTCCAAACAGGCTCTAAGGCCATTTGGCCATTTCTTCGCGGAGGCAGATACCTTGCTGACTTAGCCTTGCGGAAAACGAGGAAGTAGGAGTGGTTCTTCCGGGCGTGGACCTGCCGGAGAATGCGGCTGACGCCGGGCTTGTTCCTGCGCACAACCACAAACAGGTCCTCCACCACGAAGCCCATCTGGCCCAGTTCGTTGATGATCTCCACATGAGTGAGCCGCTGCTGATTCGCGCAGACTTCATCCTGGCATTTCACAATGTAAATGCCCTCCGGCTTCAGGACGCGGTAGGCGTCGCGTGCCCCTTTGAAGTAAAGGTCGAGCACGGCTTCGTGATATTTCTTGGAGCTGTTTTCGATTCCGTTGTTGGAGTAGTACGCCTCGAAATTCTGGTGGTTCTGATGGGCCGTGCCGCCGGGGGTGTGCATGTAAGGAGGGTCGAAGACCACGCAATCAATCGTCGTGTTTCCGTAAAGCAGCTTGCCGCAATCCACGCCGGTTCTGAGGTCAGTTGCCCGCAACTCGTAGGCGCCTTCCGGCACCTGCTTCCAGAACACGCCTTTGCCGTAAGTGACATCCGCGACCAGGCTCCCCACTGGCACGTAGAGCTTGAGGATGTGCGGAAACACCGCGTCGTTGGTGTCCTGACACGCGGAAAAAATCAACTCGTTGGTCGAGATGCCGCGGGCCACGCGGCCGGTTTTTTTGGGCTTAACGGGGCCGGTTGGCGCGCTCATTGGTGCTCCTCCGCTTCCTGGAAGTTGTGCGGTTGTTCGCTTCGCCGCCGACCCTCTGCTCCAATGTTTTAAGGATCCAATGGTGGAGGGTGAGGCCTTCTTCGATGGCCGCAATTCTGATTCGCTTGTGCAAATCCTCTGTCAATTCGATTGGAAACGTCTTGCTCATGCTCATCTCACGTTCTTTTTAAAGGGTGAGCGAGATTACGAGACATAGTCAAGTTAGAAAACGCAGTTCGCCAACTCGGCTGGTTCCGGCGAGCTACGCCTCGGCGTGGACTCAGGAAAGTCAGAGGGACGCGAGCCGTCGGCTCCCAGCGCGAACCTTCCGAGCCAGTCACAAGCGCGCTGGCAAACTGCTCAGGTTTCACCGGCAGATCGGCTGACTGGTGAAGAAGCGAGGGCCGCGCATCCGATGTGGGGCAGAAAACGGGTTCGCTTGATTTGCCCGGAGGCTCTGCTTTAATTTTGTCATGTCCAAAGCCAAAGGCATCACGCTGCACCCGATGAAGTTTGAAGATGCTGTGCGCCGGATGCTCAAGACGAGGCCCGTACCCAGTTCTAAAAACTCAAAGCTCCCTCGTGCGTCGGTCAACCGAGCACCGCTAAAGAAGAAACTGAGCTGATTGTCGCTCGCCAGAACGAGGCAATCTCTACACACCACACCAACAATAAGTGTCACGGGCTTCTTCGGTTTTCGTTTTGGAAAGCGTGGCCCGGTACATCAAGCCGACCCGGACCGGCTTCCGCTTAAATCATTCTGGCGCAATCACATAAAAACCACTTGGGTTTGTCAACGATATAATCCCGCGCGACCTTGTCACCAGTACTGGTGACTGGCGGGGGTGACCCGTTCGAGTATGCTGATGACATGTTGACGGTGCAAAATTGCAGTATCCGGTCATTTGTGTGTGGCTGGAATGGCGTGTGTCTGCGGCGCCGCATCGGTTGACCGTTGGCCGTAGCGAGCGCAGCTACGACGGCAGGGTGTAAGCGCTTTGTTCTCATGTGGAAGGCCGGGCGAAAGTCCGGCCTTTTTTTTATCGACTGGGTGAACGCGCCCGTCTCCTCTCCAATCCTCCACCACCGAAGCGGGCGCAGCTTCTCGCCGTCATTGGACCGCATCCCCTCGCCCAACCGCCGGTAGCGCGCTCCACAGCCAATCCTCGCCGAGCTTGGACTGGAATGCTTGCGCCAGACCGAGCCAATCGAGTTTAATGCGGGGAATCTATGAACGCTCTTCGTTTGCGAACGCTTCTCGCTCTCTTGTGCCTCGGCGCGCTTTCTTGCTTTGAACCATCAACCGGCCTCGCCGCCGAGCGCGCCACGGCGACGGATCCAGCGGCGGCCGAGCGGAAGCTTCTTTATGTCGCCACGCCCGGCATTCGCGATTACCTGGAGTATGGCGGCCATGGCATCGTGGTGTTTGACATCGACCACGCACATCGGTTTGTGAAGCGGATCGCATTGGCCGGCCTGGACGAGCAGGGCCAGCCGCTCAACGTCAAAGGCATCTGTGCGAACGCCGCGACGAAGAAAGTCTTCGTCAGCACCACCAAGACCCTCACTTGCCTCGATCTGGTGACCGACCACATCCTCTGGGAAAAACCTTACGAGGGCGGGTGCGATCGCATGTCCATCTTGCCGGACGGACGCGCGATCTACGTGCCGTCGCTCGAAGGGGCGCACTGGTACGTCGTCGAGGCGGCCACGGGCGATGTAATCAAGAAAATCACGCCCAACTCCGGCGCCCATAACACGATTTGCGGCCTCGACGGCGCGCACGCCTATCTGGCCGGGCTGAAATCGCCCGTGCTCACGGTGATCGACAGCCGAGACTACGCGGTGAGCAAAACGGTGGGACCATTCAGCGCGCCCATCCGCCCGTTCACCGTCAACGGCTCGCAAACGCTCTGCTTCGTCAACGTGAACGACTTGCTCGGATTCGAAGTCGGCGATTTGAACACCGGCAAAATGATTCATCGCGTCGAAGTGGAAGGTTTCCTAAAGGGAGCGGCGAAGCGGCACGGCTGCCCCAGCCACGGCATCGGCCTGACGCCCGACGAGAAGGAACTGTGGTTGACCGACGCGGCCAACCGGCGGTTGCACATCTTTGACGCGACGGCGATGCCGCCCAAACAAATCGCCAGCCTGGAACTGCGTGATGAGCCGGGCTGGATCACGTTCAGCATCGACGGCCGCTATGCCTACCCGTCCACCGGCGAGGTGATCGAGACCGCCACGCGAAGGATCGTCACCAGCTTGAAGGACGAGCACGGCCAGGCGGTGCAGAGCGAGAAGCTGCTCGAGATCGATTTCGTGGGTGACAAACCCAGCCGCACGGGAGATCAGTTTGGACTGGGCCGCGTGCGCGCCTCGCGCCCAGTGAAGGGCCTCGAGCCGCCCACCTCGAAGTAAGGCATCCGGCCGGGGGAGCGCGTCTGGCACAGGGCGCCGGAGCTTGAGACGATGCCAATATGGCATCGCGCAGATTTGATTTCGTTCATCGTCGCCATCTGACTCCACGAGAACGCCAGCGTTTGCGGGCACGCTATCACTGAAGTCAGTTAAGCCAAAGAGAGGTTGCCCAACGCTATGGCATCGGTTTTTCCACGTTGGTACTAGTGGCAAGTACAGTGATTCGGTTGGCTGTGGGCGCGAAATGGCAAGGTGTTGGGACGGGTCGAATTACCTGGAACCCAGCGCTGACGCCACCGCTTCTTTAATCTTTGGACCGCGAATGTTGCGAGCCATAATTTTGCCGTCAGGACCGATCAGGAAGATTGAGGGGATTCCAATGACGCCATAATCTCTTGTCACGGTGTCGTTCGACACCTCGCCTCGGAATGCCTGCGTCCAGCGAATGTCTTCTGCCGCGACGAATCGCTTGACCCCTTCGCGATCCGAATCGAGGCTCAGGCTGATCATCACCAAGCGATCATCCGTGCCAAAAGCATCGTGGACATTCTTAAGGTTCCGCATTTCCCCGACGCACGGACCGCACCAAGTGGCCCAGAAATCCAGCAGCACAAACTTGCCGCGAAAGTCAGAAAGCTTGAGCGGCTGGCCACCAAGAGTTTTGACACTGAACTCAGGAGCAATATCACCAGCTTTCAGGTTTATAGCGGTTAAGAGGGTCACTTTGCCGAGGTCAACCGGCGCATCATCGGCATTCGAGCCGGCCGCAGGAACCATGACCGACACGTGGTCCAACACAGCGACTCTGTTCCCATTTTGCTCGACGTAGCCGTTCACATTGTACTTCGCGGGGGCGACCATTTCCGCGAGGAACGAACCATCCGATTGGAATTCGAAGCGGCCTTCTTTTCGTTCCGCTGCTGGCGGGAAGAGGTGGCGACCCGCATCCGACTTGTACCAATCCTGCCACCATTTCGTCCGCTTCCCAGGAAGGTCAAATCCCTCGGGCAGTGTCGGCATTACAACTCTGGGCCAGCCCACCGGACTGAGCCATCCGGAACAAGACCTGAGGTCAACCTCGCTGGCCGGTCCCGTGCCAAGTTCCAAGCTGCCAATGACGGTCCGTCCCTGAGTCACAATCTCCAACCGTTTCGTTTCTCCTGGTTTCACTTCCATCAACTCAAGATGGAACCATGACTTCGGATGCTGGTGCATTTCATGAAGGCTGATTCCGACAGGCGGGACATGCTCGAATACAAACCGCCCGTGCGAATCCGTTCTGACTTCGTCGTCCATTCCGAGCCGGTCTCGCGTTTCGAAATCCGGGCCGATGCATCTCCAATCGAAGTAGAGCCTAAGCGGTTGATTGGCCACCGGACGATTCCGGTTCGTTCTTGCACCTTCGATGCGTCCCCATGGCTGCACGAGCATCGTTGAATTGCTGGTAAGGTCGCGGCTCTGCGACAAGCTGAAGCCTTTGTCGTTCGCGATCACGAAGCAGATATTCTCCTCCCTTAATGCAATAGTGAACCGGCCGGCAGCATCGGTTTGTAATCGCTCATTACCGCCTTCGATGGTCGTTCCTTTCAGAAGAGCGTTTGTGGATGGGCCGATGCAGACGACCGTCACATGGGGCAGCGGTTTACCATCAGCGGCTTCGACTTGGATTGTGAAGACGCGCGCCTTCCCTGGTTTCGTAGCGGACCCGGTCGTTCCTTCGTTGGCTGTGGCCCGGGCGGACCCGTCAAGGATCAAAGCGAAAAACGACACCAGAGCGGCAGTCACATTCGAAGCAACCATCCTGTCTGATTGAGCAATCATAAACCGAAATTCGGCCTCAGGCCAAATTTCATGTCAGTTATGACAGAACAAGGCCGCTGACGTCACGGAGAAAGCGTTTCAATTCTCGCAACTGCACTTTTTCACGCCATGTGCGAGCTCAGACGGATTGGAAATAAGCGCCGCTGGCTGCCAGGAAGAAAGGACAATTCCGGGTCCGGTTCGCCTCGACTGGTTAGTTCAATTCCGACCGCGCGAATTTCCCCGCGGATTTGATTTCGCCCTGCTCGAGCAAAAACTTTCGGCGTTTCGTCAGGTGGTCGCGCAGGGACTGAAGATTGCGCTGGAATCGTTGCGAGGCTTTATCCGGATCTTCCTTAATTGCCACGGCGTGGAGCCGGACTTCCTCTTTGAGGCGTTCCCCCATCTGATCGATGATTGGGAAGAAGATTTCTTCCGTATAGACGTTTTCCAGGAGTTCCTTCGTCCGGGCCAAGAACTGCTTGCGAAACTGCGGATTGGCGAGCAACGGCTTGGAAAAGTATCCGCCGGGCCGCCACCATTCAGTTTTGCCGCCAAATCCGCGCGGGGGAGGCCGGTCTTTGGGCCAGCCCGGCGGCGCGTCGCCTTCCATGCCGAAGCTCAGCGGCATATCGTAAAAGACTTCATTCTTCGGCATGTTATCGTAGAAGCCCCAGGTCTTGTCCTGGTCCCAGGGGTACATTTCCCACTTCCCGCCGCCGATCTCGTGATAGGCGTAGTAATTGTTAAAGAACCCGTCCCAGTGGGAGAGGCAGGTGTTCACGGCGAAGTAATTGATGACCTGCTCGACGTTGAAATTCTTTTTGATGACCGCCCATTGTTCGTCGCCTTTGCTCCGATCCAGTGAATCGACGAGCGCCAGCAAGTCGTCATGGCCGGCGCGGGTGTTGGTTTTCTTTTCATGCTGGCCGACGACGCCTTGTCCGAACCATTGGCATTTATACAAGTTCCCGTCCCCCGTGAGGTGGATGCGATGGAGAAAGGCGCGGTTGGGCTGCTCGATTAGCAGGTGATATCCGAGCAGTTGCCCGTCGATCCAGAGGCGGACAAAATCGTGGATCTCCGCGGCGTTGCCGGCGCGCTGATACACTTCGTAGGCGAGCGGTTCGGCCAGGACAAAGCGGTCGTTGGTTTCGTAAATGAGATTGATCGTGGTCATGCCGTTGAGCGGATGGTCCTTGTGGAAATGGACTTTGTATCCGGCGCTCCGCTCCGTGACGTTCAGGAAATCGAACAGCTCCGCTTCCCCCGTTTGCGCATCCACATAGACAAATGCCGACTGCCCGCGTGGCGGCAGCGGCGGTCTGGGGGCGCCCTTGCCCGGCATGAAGGAACTGTTTTCCTGGCGCCAGCGCGAGAGGGCTTGTTCCTGGTCTGGCGCCAGCAACGGCTTCAGCTGCTTGGCCATGTCGGCGTTCAATCTCTCGACTTTCGCCTGCAAGTCCTCCCAATCGCCTTTCCCTTGCATCACCGCCTTGGCCGCCTCGACCAGTTCGCCACGCTCGCGCAGCGCCGCTTGATAAATCGGTTTGAGCTGGTTAAATTGGGTTTCGGTGAAATCCGGCCGCAGGGCGAGCTTGAAGTAAGCCCCTTCCAAATTGATAAAGCGCTTGAGCACCCGCTCCGGTCCCCACTGCATTTGCGGGCCGTTGCCGGCGGACAGTTGGGGTTGGAGCCAATTGGCAAACGTTTTGTTCTGGTCGCCGGTGAGGAGGGGCTGGAGCGCGTCTTTCAGTCCGCTCAGAAAGGACTTCGCCAGCGCGGGAAATTCCTTCATCTGCGGCTTGAGATCGGGCGTTGCCAGGGCCTTTTCGATGAGTTTGTCGCGCTCCGAAAATTTGGCCTCGAAAATGGGGCGCAGTTTGATCAACTCGTTGAATCCAAGTGGCTGGCCGATGCACAACTCAAACCAGGCCGAGGGCAGATCGAGCCCCGATTCCAAGGTCATCCTGGCCATGAAACGGATTTCGCCGGCGGACCCGCCGCGCTCGGAATTTTTCCGGCGCTGTTCCGCCAGCTTGAACTCCTCTTCACCGACGTTGAGGATGAGTCCCCACGGTATCTTCCCCGGTTCGAATTTGGGATGGACGAAGCAGGAAAAGGCCGGGCGGAGTTCATGTTCGCCAGGCTGAAACCTTTGGGAACCCTTGCGGTTCACCGCTTGCACGCGAAACCGGATGAGCGAGTCCTCCTTTTGTCCAGGAATGGTTGCCGAATAACGGTGCTTTGAAACTTTGGTCATCGCCACCGCGGTTTCCTCCTTTTCAAATCCTCGCCCGGCAACGCGATAGCGCAAGTTGACTTCACGCAGGCCGTCCGCGTCGCGAACCTCCGCCTCCACCGTCACCGGCTGATCCGGCGCCGGATTCGTGGGACTGAATTTAACGTTCGAGATGAGGGGCGGCAGATCGGCCGAAAAGTTGGCATTCTGTTTGCCCGGTGTGCCGGCGGGCTTGGACCCGTCCAACGAGAGCGGGGACGACGCCCAGTTGGCCGCGAGGTCGCTGGCGGCGGCCGGACTGATTCGCTCCAGCGACGAAGAATAGCCGTCCGGCGCCACCGGCCAGGGTGAGCGGCTCTTGTACTTCACGCGATCGACGGTTTCTCCACTGGCGTTGACCAGTTCGATCCGTTCGCCGCTGTTGCTCAGCGGTTGGTCGAAATTACCCTGGGCCGCGAAACCGTAAAACTCTTTGAAGCGGTCCAGGTTTCGGCATACCACGAGATAACCGCCCGCTTCGATCTTCGTGCCCGGCGGGAACTGGTATTGAATCCCTTTGATGAATCGCCAGCCAGTGAGATCGACCGGCCGATCACCCGGATTATGCAGTTCGACGTACTCCAAATCATCAATATCATCCGGCGCGTGATAAAAGATTTCGTTGATCACCACGCCGCCGTTTGCTGAAAACACGATGGCCGCCAACGCCAGCAGGACTGCTTTGCTTCTCAAGATCATCGTCTGCACCCAGGTTGAAGATTTTTCGACAAACGCGCGCCAGGCGAAAATCGAGAAGTTCCCGGCCCGCGCCTATGTCGATTATCGGGCGCCAGAGTAGAGCCAGGCGCGCGCCGATGTCGATATCAACTCGCCCGTCCGGCCCAGGTTCAATTTTCCTTGGGACAACGAGATTTCCCCGCTTACACTGCCGGGCATGGGCATGAACGAGCATTCCAGGATCTACGTCGCCGGTCACCGCGGCCTGGTTGGCAGCGCCATCTGGAGGGAACTGCAGCGGCAAGGCTTCAAGAATTTGATTGGCCGGACGCGCCAGGAGGTGGACTTGCTGGACGCGGCGGCGGTAACAAAATTTTACGCGGCGGCGCGGCCGGAATTCGTGTTTGTGGCCGCGGCCAAAGTGGGCGGCATTCTGGCGAACGACCAGGAACCCGCCGCGTTCTTATTCGAGAATCTGCAGCTCCAGAACCATCTCCTGCACGGCGCCTATCAGGCGGGAGTGAAAAAGCTGCTCTTTCTAGGCAGCTCGTGCATTTATCCCAAGCTCGCGCCCCAGCCGCTGAAGGAGGAATACCTGCTCTCCGGCCCGTTGGAGCCAACCAACCAATGGTACGCGGTCGCCAAGATCGCCGGCCTCAAACTCTGCCAGGCCTTCCGGCGGCAGTACGGCTGCGATTTTATCAGCGCGATGCCGACGAACCTGTACGGGCCGAATGACAATTACGATTTGCAGACCTCGCACGTGCTCCCCGCCCTCATCCGGAAATTCCACGAAGGCAAAGCCAAGTCGGCCCCGCGGGTTGTGGGCTGGGGTTCGGGCGCCCCGCGGCGCGAATTTCTCCACACCGACGACCTGGCGCGGGCCTGCCTTTTCCTCATGGAGAATTACAGCGAGGAGCAATTCATCAACGTCGGTTACGGCAGCGATGTGACGATCAAAGAGCTGGCTGAAACCGTCCGGCGGATCGTTGGGTACAAAGGCGAAATCGCCTGGGACACCAGCAAGCCCGACGGCACGCCGCGCAAGCTGCTGGACAGTTCGCGCCTCCTGGCGCTGGGCTGGCGGCCGCAAGTCGATCTGGAAACGGGCATCCGGCGGGCCTGCGAAGACTTCCTGCAAGCGGAACGGGCCGCCGGCCGCTGATCGAAGCAGCAGCCACGCCTGTCGCCGTTCCCTTTCCTCCGCGTCTGACCGGCACAGCTCGACTTAACCGGTGACACGGATCTTGCCGGTCTGATGGTCTTTCAGCCGCTGCACGTCGGCATCGACCATCAGCTTGACCAGGTCCACGAACCGTGTTTTCGGTTCCCAGCCCAATTTCTTTTTCGCCTTTGAATAATCGCCGATGAGCAAATCGACCTCGGTGGGGCGATAATAATTTGGATCGATCTCCACGTACTTGCGCCAGTCCAGGCCGGCGTGCGCAAAAGCGGCTTCGAGGAACTCCCGCACGCTGTGCGTCTCGTTGGTCGCGATCACGTAGTCGTCCGGCTGATCCTGTTGGAGCATGAGCCACATGGCTTCGACGTACTCCTGGGCATAGCCCCAATCCCGTTTGGCGTCGAGGTTGCCGAGGTAAAGTTTCTGCTGCAAACCGGCCAGGATGTGGGCCACCGCGCGGGTGATCTTGCGGGTGACAAACGTCTCGCCGCGCCGCGGAGATTCGTGGTTGAACAGAATTCCGTTGCTGGCGTGCAGACCGTAGGACTCCCGATAGTTCACGGTGATCCAATGCGCGTACACCTTGGCGCAACCGTAAGGGCTGCGCGGATAGAACGGCGTCGTCTCCCGCTGCGGCACCTCGTGGACCTTGCCAAACATCTCGCTGGATGAGGCCTGGTAAAAGCGGGGCTTGATGCCGGTTTCGCGGATGGCTTCGAGCAAACGCACCACGCCAGTGGCCGTGATGTCGGTGGTGTATTCGGGGCTGTCGAAGCTCACCCGCACGTGGCTCTGCGCGGCCAGATTGTAAATTTCGTCTGGCGCGATTTTGTCAATCAGGCGCGCCATCGCGCTCGCGTCGCTCAGATCGCCGTAGTGCAACTTCAACGCGGTCTTATTCAAGTGCGGGTCCGAGTAAATGTGATCGAGCCGGCCCGTGTTAAAAGTGCTGGCGCGGCGGATGATGCCATGCACTTCGCAGCCCTTGGACAACAACAGTTCCGCCAGGTACGAGCCATCCTGCCCGGTGATCCCCGTTATGAGTGCTCTTTTCGCCATGCGTCGGCCCACCAGCCTCTTGGAGTTGGCAGAGCAAGGCAAGTCAAACTCAAGGCGCCGATCAAAAGCCTTCGGCCTTTCCTTCAACGCGGGGATCGTGCGCGCCGAAAAAGAGTTTTGCTTGCGCGTCGAAGCCGATGGCTTGGGCCGCGCCGAGCGAATCCACGGGCGCAAGTTTATGTCCGCGCATTTCCAGTTCGCGCAATACCTGCTGGCCGGACCGTTTTTCGATCTTCAGTTCGTCGGGCTTCCATTGGTGGTGGAACCGTGGCTGGGCGAGCGCGGCGTCCACCGGCATGCCGAAGTCGATGACATTGATGATCGCCAGCAGCGTCTGGCTGATAATGGTCGGGCCACCGGCCGCCCCCACGGAAAGGATCGGCCGGCCCTCCTTCAGCACGATCGTCGGACTCATGCTCGAGAGCGGGCGTTTGCCCGGAGCGACGGCGTTGGCTTCCGCGCCAACCAGCCCGAAGGCGTTCGCCACGCCGGGTTGAATCGAGAAGTCGTCCATCTGGTTGTTCAACACGACGCCGGTGCCGGGCACGACGATTTTCGAGCCGAACGACGTGTTGATGGTGGCCGTGCAGGCCACCCAGTTGCCTTCGGCGTCGGCCGTCGCGAAGTGCGTCGTATGCTGGCCGAAGACGTTTTCGGACGCGTCTTCCGGAGTGCCGTGCTGGGCCACCGGCGTAGTCCGGCCGAGCTGGATGCGCTTCGCCAGTTGCGCCGCATACTCCTTGGACACCAGCCCGCGCGGAACCGGCGCGATGTCAGGATCGCCCAGCCAGTAAGCGCGGTCGGCGAAGGCCAGCTTCATCGCCTCGGCCGCCAGATGGATGAACTCAGTGGAGCCAGGTCCCATCGATTTCAGATCAAAGGCTTCGAGAAGGTTGAGAATCTGGGCTACGTGAACGCCACCGGAACTGGGCGGCGGAAAGCCGACAATCTCGTACCCACGATAAGTTGTCCGCACCGGCTCGCGTAGCTTGATCTGATACTTCTTGAAGTCATCGGCCGTGAGGAGTCCGCCGTGCGCTTTCATCCAGGCTTCCGTCGTTTGCGCGAATGGACCCTCGTAAAACCAGCCGATCCCCCGCGCTGCGATCGACCGGTAGGTGTTGGCCAAGTCCGGCTGTTTTAGAATTTCACCGGCCCGGTACGGTGATCCATCCGGGTGCAGAAAAATCGCCCGGGCGCCTTCGAACTCTCGCAACTCATTGGCGGTGGCCGCCAGACTCCGCGCAAAAGACCGGTCCAGGGGAAAGCCGTTTTCCGCGGTGCGCGCGGCCAAAAGCAGGTGCTCCTTGAGCGAAAGCTTCCCGCAGCACCGCAATGCGTAGTCGTAAGCGGCCAATGCGCCTGGCACTCCCGCGGCCAGAGCGCCCGACTGGCTGAGCCGGGTGTCCGCTTTGCCTCCGCGCAGAAACTTATCGCGCGTGGCGGCCGCGGGCGCGGTTTCCCGCCCGTCGATGGCGATGACGGAACCGTCCGCTTTCCGCAACAGCATGAAACAGCCGCCACCGATGCCGGAATTGTGGCCATCGACCACGCCGAGCATCAGCGCCGCCACCACCGCCGCGTCAACGGCGTTGCCCCCTCGCCTCAGGGCGGCGATGCCCGCCTCGGTCGCGAGCGGGTGCACGGTCGCCACCATGCCATGCCGGTCCGTGGCCGCGGCGGCGAAGGAGGTTGCGCCTCGTAGAAAACAGACGAGCGCCACGAGCAGCGCCCGGCAGACGAGCGCGGATGCGCGAGGCATGCGAAAGAACCGCCGTGAGGTCATGGAACCGAGGTTAGCCGAAGGCCAGCCAGGTTGCGAAGCGATTAAAATTGGAAAGAGCGGCCGAGCTGGCTCTGGTTTGACACCTCGCCCATTTTGTTGTGTCATGCTGGCCAGGCTGATTGAGCTAAACTATGTCTATGAACCGTTTAAAGCACTTTCGACTTCCCTCCCTCTCCGCCGCCAGCTTCTTGTTTCTCGCTTTGCCAGGCAGTTACCTGCTGCTGCCGGAACCGACCGCCCGCGGCGCTGATGAATCTGCGAGCGCCGCGATCTGGGAGCGCTTTGAGAAAACCCTCCAAAGCGCCAGCTCCTACGCCAACCCGGTCCAGGAAGCCAGTTTGACGGCGGTTTTTACCTCGCCATCGGGGTCGAGCTTCAAGGTGTACGGATTCTGGGATGGCGGGCGGACTTGGCGCATCCGCTTTGCTCCGGGTGAGGAAGGCAAATGGACCTACAAAACCACCTGCTCGGACGCGAAGAACCGCGGCCTGCACAATCAATCCGGCGCATTTCTCTGCACTTCCGGCCGCGCCAAAACGCGCCGCCTCGGCAAAACGCGCTTCACCCAGCATGGTCCGGTGCGCGTTTCGCCGGACAATCGGTACCTCGTGCACGCGGACGAAACCCCGTTCTTCTATCTGGCCGACACCGCCTGGAACGGCGCGTTGCTGTCCACCCCCGGTGAATGGGACCAATACACGCGGGAGCGCGCCCGGCAGAAGTTCACGGCCGCGCAGTTCGTCGCCACGCAGTTTCGCGCGGCACCCGATGGCGATATCAAGAAGCAACTCGCTTACACAGGTACCAACCCCATCGTGATAAACCCGGCTTTTTTTCAACGGCTCGACGAGAAGGTCGATACCCTGAACAAGGCCGGATTACTGGCGGCGCCGGTGATGCTCTGGGCGATCAATGGCGGGGCGAACCCAAAGATCAACCCGGGCGTTTCGCTGTCGGACGACCAGGCCGTCCTGCTGGCGCGTTACATGGTCGGACGGTGGGGCGCCAATAATGTCTTGTGGATTCTCGCCGGCGACGGGGATTATCGCGGCGACAAGAGCGCCCGCTGGAAAAAAATTGGCCGCGCGGTGTTCGGGGACATCGCGCACGCCCCCGTCACGATGCATCCGGGCGGCATGCATTGGGTCTGGGAGGAGTTCAAAGAGGAACCGTGGCTCGATCTCCTCGGCTATCAAAGCGGCCATGGGGACGATGACAACACGTTGCGCTGGCTGACCGAAGGCCCGCCCACGCAGGACTGGATGCGCCTGCCGCACCGGCCTTTGATCAACCTCGAACCGCCGTATGAAAATCATCTGGCCTACCAATCCAAGAAGCCGATTACGCCCGAAATGGTGCGCCGGGCGATTTATTGGTCGTTGCTCAATACGCCGACGGCCGGGGTCGCCTACGGCGGCCACGGCGTTTGGGGCTGGGATGACGGCCAGCATGCGCCGACCGACCATCCATCGACCGGCACACCCCTCCCCTGGCAGAAGGCGCTGACGATGCCGGCGGCGGAACAGATGGCGCATCTGGCGGACTTTTTTGGCTCGATCGAATGGTGGCGGCTGCGCCCGACCCCCGCCTTTGTTACCACGCAGCCCGGCAAGGAAAAGCCCGCGCAATTCATCGCCGCCGCCCGCACGGATCAGAAGGACCTGATGGTCGTATATGTGCCGGAGGATCGCACCGTGGAAATCAAGCTCGACGCTTTGCCTCCCGCTCCAAGCATCACCTGGATCAGCCCGCGCACCGGTGAGAAGAGTCCCGCCGTCGCAGTCGTCACCTCCACGACCTGCCAGTTCCCCACACCCGCGGAAGGTGATTGGCTGCTGCTGATGAAAACGCAGACCGAATCCGACAAAGCGCCGGCGACCGAACCCGAAAAGCAAACGGACAAGGCAAAGTAACGCCGGCTCTGCCGTTGGGAGCGGCCGGCGGCGAGGCTCTCCCCCCTTTGAGCGAGGGGAGAGAGGTTTCGAACCGCACTTCGATTTCTACGCTTCCTTCAAGGATTGGGTCCAATCGGAAACGCGTTCGGCAGATTGGTCGCGAACATGAACGCCGCGTCGTCACAGCGCGGATGCCCGAAGCCGCCGGCGCTAACTGGATGGCCGTTGGCGTCCTGCGCGATGTCGTAAATGATGTTGTCATCGTGCGTGGGACTGACCCCGGCAGGAACGCTGTCGAAGTTGAGGGCGTGCCGGATTTTCCAGGCGATAATGTGGTCGGTGCAGGAGGTGTCGCCGCTCACGCCGAGGGCGCCGACG
>WNGK01000007.1_pt1 | contig 167124 bp, 151 predicted proteins | sample 5400601 | NCBI WGS metagenome assembly WNGK01 (sample SAMN13153376, study PRJNA577476) | soil metagenome | isolation source: 60 cm soil or saprolite under Garry oak tree replicate 1 | place: USA:California | collected 2016-06-15 | reverse complement strand
CTTCAGGAGTTTGTGAGAGAGAGTGGGCTTCTACGCCGAGTGGCGCCGCGCATGGCTGCTGCGGAAGCGCTCATGCCCGACATCGGAATGGAGAGCGGCCTCGCACGGGATAGCCACTATCGAGCGGAGGGCAGGAGACAAGGCACCGTCGCGTTCTTCAGTGGCTGCGTCATGAATTCGATGCTTGGTTCGATCAACCGATCATCGGTCCGGCTTCTGACGGCGGCGGGCTACGACGTTGTTGTCCCCGGCAACCAGATCTGCTGTGGTGCTCTGGCCAATCATGCAGGCCTGAGAACCACGGCAAAACAGATGGCCCGCTCCAACATTGCGGCATTTCCAATCGAGCAACTTGACGCCATCATTATTAATGCTTCCGGCTGCGGCGCGATGCTCAAGGAATACCCGCTCTTGATCGATGGCGCTGAGGCGTTTTCGTCCAAGGTGAAGGACATTGCGGAGTTTTTGGTTTCAACTCGAATTTTCGAGCGTCTAAAAACCCCGATGGAACGGCGTGTCGGATATGATGATCCGTGCCACCTCGTTCATGGGCAAGGGATCCGAACAGAGCCTCGAACGCTATTAAAGGCAATTCCGGGAATCCAGTTTGTCGAAATCGAGGGCGCAGATCAATGTTGCGGCAGTGCGGGAATTTACAACATTACCCAGAATGAGCTGTCGATGGAGATCCTGGACCGAAAGATGGAAAAAATCCAAAAAGCGCATATAGATGTATTGGCGACCGGAAATCCGGGATGCATGTTTCAGTTCAGGTACGGCGCTCAGAAATTTGGGATGCATCTTGAAGTCGTACACCCGGTTGAGTTGCTGGCACACAGCCTTGGCGCCGAACGGACCAAAGGAGTGATTTGATGAATGCAACAAAAACAGTCGTTCTCATGGTCGGATTGACCGTTTTGCTTGTCTTCGTAGGCGGAGCATTCGGTGGCCGGCAGGGCATGATAATGGCGTTCATGTTCGCTATGGTCATGAACATGTTCAGTTACTGGTTTAGCGACAAGATCGTCCTGCGCATGTATGGCGCGAAGGAAGTGTCGGAAGCTGAAGCCCCAGTGCTGTACAGCGTGACGCGAGACCTGGCGATGAAAATGAATATGCCGATGCCGAAGGTGTACATCATTCCGTCGGATGCTCCGAACGCTTTCGCCACAGGCCGGAACCCGAATCACGCGGCCGTTGCCGCCACGGAGGGCATTCTGCGCCTCCTCACGAGAGAAGAATTGGCGGGTGTGATGGCTCACGAAATGGGTCACGTGCGCAATCGCGACATCCTGATTGGAACCATTGCGGCAACAATCGCCGGCGCGATCAGTATGCTCGCGCACATGGCCCAGTGGGCGATGATCTTCGGAGGCGGCAGGCGTGATGATGACGAAGGTGCGGGCGGCATGATCGGAGGAATCGCGATGATCATCCTTGCTCCGATTGCCGCAGCGCTGATTCAGATGGCCATTTCGCGTTCACGCGAGTATGAGGCCGATGCCACAGGGGCGCGAATCTGCGGGAATCCTCTATCGCTGGCCAGCGCCCTGCGGAAGCTCCAGGCAAGCTCGCAACGCGTAACTCTGGACGCCAATCCGGCTACAGCTCACATGTTCATCGTCAACCCCCTCCGCGGCGGCGGACTGATGAACCTCTTCAGCACGCATCCTCCAATGGAGGAGAGAATCGCGCGGCTGGAGAGCATGGTGTACGGGCAGCCATTGCGGTAATCTTAAAGGTTATTGATGATTTGACAGTTAATAAATCGAGTTCTCGCCTTCCGGCCTGGTCTTCCATCTCCGATGAATCCAGAGCCACTGATCCGGATACTTCCTCACATAACCCTCCAGAATATGATTGAATATCTGCGTGTTTGCGAGGACGTCACGGGCAAGGTCACCCGTATTAAGTAATTCCACCGGCGGATCGAATCGCAACCGATGTTTTCCCTGGCTTTCTTCCCAAATCAAAAATCCGGGCAGCACGGCTGCTCCGGTGCGCAGGGCAAAGGTGGCGATAGCGGTGGTGGTTGCGGCGGGAATGCCGAAGAAGTCTACGAAAATGCCTTCGTCTCGCGTCGTGTTTTGATCGAACAAGATTCCGACAGCTTCATTTTGGCGGAGCGCTTTGAGAATGTCGCGGGCGGCGCTTCGCCTCTGAATCGGTCGATTGCCACCCATGGTGCGGTAATGGGAAATCAGATCATCGACTCTCGAATTATCGATCGCGCGGACGATGAATTTCAGCGGATAACCGTAGATGGAATGCGCAAAGGAGCTTAGCTCCCAGGCTCCAAAATGGGCCGTCATAAAAATAATTCCACGGCCGCGGCGTAAGCCTTCCAGATAATGCTCGAGGCCGTCATGAAACACGTATTGCGAAATGTTGCCTTTGCTTAGCTCGGGAAAATGGCTGAACTCGACCAGAAGGCGTCCAAGATTTTGAAAACATCCGCGCAGAATTCGCCGGCGTTCCTTATCTGAGAGGCTTGGCATGGCCATTCGAAGATTCTGAATCCCTGCCCGGCGCTGGCGGCGGGCCAGGTGAAATCCAAGCCAGGCCAGCATTCTGGAGGCGCGGTGGGCCATGGGTCGTGGCATAAGCCCGAAGGTTTGGAGGAGCAGGCGAGCCAGCGTGTACTCGATGATTTCTTTAAAGCTCCCGTGCATCCGTGATATTTTCACATACTTTTAAAAGGCATGAGACCCGCACTACGTCGGTACTCCGACCACATCATCGTCGTCATTCTGGCCCTGATGTGTTACGTCCTTTTCTTTTACCGGCTCGGTGATATTGGTTTGATTGGACCGGACGAGCCGCGATACGCTGCGATCGCGCGCGAAATGTTGATGAGCGGCGATTACATTACGCCTCGTCTCTACGGTACGCCGTGGTTTGAGAAACCGCCTTTGATGTATTGGCTCGCTTGCGCCGGCTACAAGCTTTTCGGCATCAATGAAGCAGGCGCCCGATTTCCCTCCGCGCTGGGCGCGACGATCTGCGTCTTTTTCGTTTATTGGTGTGGGCGAAAACTTCGGGATGCCTCCATCGGGTTTTTAGCGGGAGTGATTCTCGCAACCTCGATCGGGTTTTTTGCCTTCGCCCGCGCAGCCTCCATGGATATGCTGCTCTCGGCGTGCCTCACCATGGCTTTGGTGTTCTTTTTGTTCGGGCACAATGATCCGGCTCCGCGGCGCTTCTGGTTCTATGCCTTTTATGCCGCACTCGGATTGGGAGTGCTTGCCAAAGGTCCGGTAGCGCTGCTCTTGCCGGCGCTCTCGCTGGGAGGATTTCTTTTGCTGCGCAGGAAATGGGACGATTGGCGCACGTGGCATCCATGGGAGTTGTGGATTACGGCGGCTGTCGCAGCCCCATGGTTCCTGCTTTGCACGATCGCCAACGGACGCGACTTCATTGGCGTTTTTTTCATTAACCAGAACATCGAGCGTTTTACAACCACCATTCATGGGCATGGAAGGCCGTTCTACTTTTTCGTTCCCGTTCTATTGCTGTTGACGCTTCCGTGGACGTTTCTTCTCATTCCCGCGTTACGCGGTGGCTTTACGAAAAACGAACATCTCCTCGCGTGGTGGGCTATCGTGCCTTTCGTCTTTTTTTCGCTTTCGCAATCCAAACTGCCGGGCTACATCCTGCCGATGGCGCCGCCGATTGCATTGCTTCTTGCCAAAGAGCTCCTGCAGCCGGTCTCCCGGGCTTACAAAGTTGCGGTGTTCATTGAAGCGGGGACGATGGTTTTTATCGGCGTTGCGTTTGGATTTTATGGGAACACGTTGAACATGGATCCTCACGTGAGTGGAACACTCATCGCGACGATCACTTTTTTGATGGCGGGCATTTTATCGGTGATGGCACTGTGGCTCAGGCCCATGTTTCTGGCGTTTTTCAATACCGCTGCAATCCTGGGAATTGTGATCACTGCAACCACCATGGTCTTTCCCAGGTTCGATCTCACCGACACAATGCGGCCCTGGAAACCCGCGCTGGCTGAATTCGTCTCCGACCATCAAACCGTTCTGATGTACAAACCTCCTCGATGGGCCGAATATGGCTTGCAATATTACCGGTTCAACCGTGTTCGTGCGGTCTTTTCTCCCGAGGACCTGATCCACGCAACGGCAGGCGAACAGCGGGTCCTGTGTATCGCGGAAGACAAGACTCTGGAAGAATTGACCCACCTCGCAAATCTCGACTTGAAGGTAGTGCACACGATCGGCAATCAAACGGCCTTCTGGGCGTGGCAGACGAAGTAGGGGATCAGGGGTCAGTGGGGACAGACTCCGATTTCCGGCCGGAGATCGGAGTCTGTCCCCACTGACCCCTGACCCCCTGCTTTCGCCGCGGCGCACGGCAACAAGACGAAGAAGATCGCGCCGCCTGCGGGATCATCTTCGACCCAAATGGTTCCATGGTGGGCCTCCACGACGGCGCGGGAGATCGCCAGGCCAAGTCCGAGACTTTCGCCAGGGCTCTTCTTGCCCTGCTTCATCTGATGGAAGGTGTGGAATATTTTCTCTTTATGGGCATCATCAATGCCCGGACCGGAATCGGAAACGCCGATCAGAGCGAAGCCTTGTGCGGAATCGGATGAAGCCAGCCTTGTGCGCGCGGGCTGGGGGATGCGGGGAAGCTGGTTCACGGATCTGACGTGAACGCCGATGAAGCCGTCCTTGCTGGAGAATCGCAGCGCGTTTTCCAAAAGGTTCGTGAACAGTTGGACCATTCGATTTCGATCGCACTCGACCATCAGCGGTTCGCGCTGGATGTCGGTGAGTAGCTTTAGCGACTTCTCTTGCACCTGGTTGCCGATTTCAATCACTACCTTGTGCATCAAGTCGGCAATGTCGGCTATCCGCATCTCATATTCAACGATGCCGGCTTCAAGCCGCGTGAGATCGAGCAAGTTACTGATCATCTGGGCCAGGCGCTTGCCGCTTTGCAGATTCAATTCAAGCAGCCGCCGCTGCTTTTCGGTGAGCGGGCCTGGAATTCGTTCCAACATCAAGTGTGATGTCTCCTGCATCGAAGCGAGGGGCGCTTTGAGTTCGTGTGAGACGTGCGAAATGAAGTCTTTCTTCATCTGATCGACTTCGACGATCCGAGTAGCCAATCGGCGATTCGCCTGACGGAGGCGGAGAACTCGAAAAGCAAGATACGAGACGCCGACCCCCATTATTACCGACACGTATTTCAGGGCCGGCGACTGCTTCACGATTACTCCTCGATCTTGTACGCCTTGAGCTTATTGCGGATCGTTTTCACATCCAGGCCGAGCTGGCGCGCGGCTTCCGCCTTATTCTGGCCCGTTTTCTCGAGTGTCTTCAGTATCAGCTCGCGTTCAGCTTCGGCGGCCGTAATGCCCAGGGGCAAAACGATCTTTGTAGAAGACTCGGCGCTGGGATTCCGCAGGTAGGGTGGCATGTGGAAAGTCTCAATCCATTCACCGCGAGCAAGAATGAGAGCCCGCTCCATGACGTTTCGAAATTCGCGGACGTTGCCACGCCATGAGTAGGTCATTAGCATTTCGAGCGCGTCGTCGCGGAGTGCCCCGACGTTCGTGTTGTGTTTCTTGTTGAACTCGCCAATGAAATGCTGCGCCAGCAGCGGAATATCGTCCTTGCGGTCCCGAAGCGGGGGCAGATGAACCGTGAACACGGTCAGACGGTAGTAGAGGTCTTCGCGAAGCCTGCCTTCCCGAATGGCATTGTTTGTCTCCTGGTTGGTCGCCGCAATCACACGCACATTGAATTCGAATTCCTGTTTCCCGCCGAGTCTGCGGACTTTCCCGTCTTCCAGGACTCGCAGCAATTTCGGCTGTAGTGCAAGGGGCATTTCCCCGATCTCGTCGAGGAAAAGCGTTCCGCCATCGGCTAACTCGAAGCATCCTGGACGGACGCCGATGGCGCCTGTGAAAGCGCCTTTTTCGTGACCAAACACTTCGCTTTCGATAAGGCTTTCCGGGATCGCAGAGGAGTTCACTGCAATGAAAGGCCCGCTGGCCCGGGAGCTGAGCTGATGGATGGTGCGCGCTGCGAGTTCTTTTCCGGTCCCGCTCTCTCCAGTGATTATGGCCGAGGCGTCGCTGGAGCTGAGGCTCTGGATCAGATCGTAGACTTCGCGCATGGGCTTGCTGGTGCCGACAAATTCGCCGAATCCGGACCCGCGTTCGAGTTGCGAGGTGAGCTTTCGCGACGTCTGGCGCATTTCGATATCGGATTCAGCGGACTTAAGGATGGCGCGCAGCTTCGGATAATCCATCGGTTTCGTGATGAAATCCTGAGCGCCTTGCTTCATGGACTCGACGGCCAGATCGATGCTCGCATGTGCTGTAACGAGAATCACGGGCCGGTTCGGGTTGCCGGCTTTCAGGCATCGCAAAAGATCCAGACCGGAGAGCTGAGGCATGACGACATCTGAAATCACAATCTCCGGGTCATAGGACTCTACGAGATCCTTCGCTTCAGAACCATTGGCGGCGAGCCGGACATCGTAGCCCCATTCCTGCAAGATCATCTCGAGTACTTCTCGGATCGCTGGCTCATCATCAACGATCAGAACCTTCGTCTTGAGTTCGTCCGGTGTTTCCTTCGGATTTGCCGAATCTGTCTTTGAAATGTCTGTATTCACGATGGAAATTATATGGGAAAAATTCCCGTTAACGAAGGACGGCTTCAGAAATGCCAGCAGTCATTCAAACGGGCCGGTTGACTCCATTTACTACAGAAATCAGTTATTTACAATCAAAACTCCACAGTGCCCCCCGCCATTGCCGCATGTAAAGAAGGAAAATTGACTTTGGGACTCCGTTGAGGAGCGGCCACGGCGCCGCTCAACTCCATTGCGCCGGCAGCAGGATGGTTGTGGTCCGGAACCGCGCGGATAGCATGGAAATTATTCCCGAAAGTGGCCCGATCCGTAACCAGCTACAGGTCTTACTTCGACACTAAGAAACAGCTACAGTGTGGATTCGGGATAGCTTGCAAGATGGCATGGCCCGTGCACCAGCATGGGTCTACATTTTCATGAAATCGATTGCATTCTTGTCTTTTCCGATCTCCCAGTCCCGGCAATCGCATCGAAAGTGTCAATGAAGAGATCCGGAAGCTGAGCGGTTCGCGCAGCTTACGAAACGATTCGATGGATTTTCAGCGAATCAAACGGTCTCGAAAATCGTGCCAGGCGTTCCATGAGGAGAAATGATCAATGAAAAGACTTTTGTGCATCGTATTCACTATCACCTTCGCTTTTGTCTTCAGCAGCTGCGCCAAAGATTCCGCTGATGATGCAACGGCGACCACGCTCCAGCCTGAAAAGGCACCTCCCGCCGAAGCCAGGAAGGCGAGTGCGCCCAAGATGGCTTCTTCCGCTTCGGCTCCGGCCAAAGCTCCCAGGGCGAGTATTCCGACAACGATTAAAGTTCCTGAGGGCACAGAACTGAGTGTTCTGTTGATCGATTCGATCAGCACCAAGAAGAACAAGGCCGGCGATCAATTCTTGGCCAGCCTCGCGGAGCCAATCGCTGTGGATGGCCGGACAGTTGTGGATCGGGGTACGAAGGTTCAGGGGCGTGTTGTCGATGCCGAGGGTTCAGGTCGCGTGAAGGGCAGGGCGAACATCCACCTGGTCTTGACGAGCATCCTGGATGGGGCGAAGACGTATCCGATAGTAACGAAACCGTTCGTTGCCGAAGCCGAGTCGACCAAGGGGCGCGATGCCGGCATTATTGGAGGCGTCGCGGGCGTCGGCGCCGCAATCGGCGCGATCGCCGGCGGCAAGAGCGGCGCGGTAAAGGGTGCGGTGATCGGTGGTGCTGCCGGTACCGGTACAGTACTCGCTACCAAAGGCAAGGAAGTGGAATTCGACTCGGAAACGAAGCTGAAATTCACGCTGGAGAAGGGCACAGAACTCCCCAGGATCACCGGCCGGATTTCGTAGAAACCTAGAAACCAGAGCCGAACTCCGGTCCCTGAAGTCCAGCGCCATCGATAGTGACCTACGCATAAAGAACGCGGGCTAAAGCCCGCGACTACACAAGGACCAAACGTGGGTACCACATGTAGTCGCGGGCTTTAGCCCGCGTTCAACAGGCAAATAGACAGCGAATTATTCCTCCGTCCCGAAATTCAAGCTGACCCACGACCCACTTATGGGGATCATCGCTTGCTGAAATAGAAGATCAATCCGCCTGTCGCTTCTCCGTGATGTATAGCTCCGGTGGCGGGAAAAACTGTGGCATTCGGGTCGCTCGACTGCCGGGCCAATCCAAAAGACGGATTGCGGGATACAAATCCACGGGCATCCATCCGAAAACCGATCCAGCTACTCAAGCGCGTCTTGAAACCGAGACCGTAATTCAGGGCAAGTTCTGTAGCCGTATCCAAATCCTGCGCGTTACCCCTCAGCGGATCACTGACGACGGCTTGCGAATGCGAGGTCGGACGAAAAATCGACGCCCCAAGGCCAACCGTCAGGAATGGGCGGATGCGTTGGGTCTCTTGTTCCTGTAAATAATAAAGTGTGTTCACCGCAACGTTGTGAACTTGAATGTCGAGCTTGAGCGGGTTTGAGGGCGTGCGTTGCAGCACGAATTGTGCGCGGTTGGGCTCATAGCTGTAGAGGAACTCTTCGCCCCAATGGCCACGCGTATAGGCGTTGAACCGCAACCCCGCCCGCAGACCCGTGTCCAAGCGGAATCGTCCGGGTATCGGAGTGGGGGATTGCGGGAACCCTATTTCATATAAGTTCTTCGTGTAAGCGCTAACCCCGCCAAACAGATTTAATTCCCCGCTTTCCTTTATCTGGGCGAATACACCATTCGAAAGGGTCAACAGTGCAGCAACGATCAGTGTCAAACGCATGAGCCATCCGGTCATAGGACCTCGCTTGAAAAGGGTTTAGTGCAACCCTATTTCAAGGTAGGGACAGAACTGGACCAAGCGAAAAGTATTTAAAGTTTTTCCAGAGCAGCGCGGTAGTCTTCTTCGGTATTGACATTTCGGAATATCGAAATATCAAACCCCGCATGGCTTAGCTCCGGTTCACGAATAAGTTCCGGGCCGCAGCCTTCGACAAACGCCTGAACGCTCAGTTCGGCGGCGAGCACGCGCCGCTCAAGTTCAGCAATGAGCCTCCGCCGAAGGCCCAAGCATAGCGGAAAATGAGATTCAATCTTGCAAGCGACAAGAAGTTGTTCTGAATTTTCGATTCGGAACCGGAGATATTGCAGGAACTCCTTCGTCAAAAGAGGTAGGTCGACCGCAACCACCAGATTGGTTTCGGTTTGGCTGACTTGGAGAGCGGTGAGGATGCCGGCCAGCGGGCCGCGGCCGGGGAACAGGTCAGGCAATGGATGGCGGCCGATCACCTGGACCTTGCTGGTGACGGATGACAGCAGCTCCACCATGTACTCCAGCAAGGTTCCAGCGCGCCATTCCAGCAGGGCCTTGTCGCGGCCCATACGGGTGCCGCTGCCTCCGGCGAGGATGAATCCATTGACGGCACTCATGACAGTGGGTCTCGCGTTGACATAAACTCCGCCAGTCCTTTAAGATGAGTTGTCGATTTTTCTAATTGATAGCATTGTATTTAGGAAGGCGCTGATCGGGTCAATCATGAAAACAAACATCCTTCGAATTTTAAGCCTCATCACGATCGCGAGCTTCACGATCATTCCTTCCTTAACCGCTCAAGATACCAAGATTATGCCCGTCGACGAAGTGCGGCAGGGGATGAAAGGTTTTGGTAAGACAGTTTTTCAAGGGACGACAATCGAGCGGTTCGATGTTGAGGTTTTGGGCGTGCTGAAGAACTTCGCCCCAAAGCAGGACATGATCCTGGTCCGCTTGTCGGGTGGACCGCTCGAGCGCACCGGTGTCATCGCCGGAATGAGCGGAAGTCCGGTCTTCATAGACGGCAAGTTGCTCGGCGCCGTTGCTTTTGCTTTTCCATTTGCTAAAGAACCTATCGCGGGTGTCCAGCCGATACAACAAATGCTGGACATCTTGGATCAGAAGCCGGGGAACACGCCGAAAGTGGCCCAGGCTTCTTCTGGAATTCTCCCCGCCGAATCTCCGACAGCTTTCGTCTTTGGTCAACTCCAGAAGCTTGCCGAAGGGGTGCCGATTCAGCAATTGCTGCTGCCTCAGTCGCTGTTAAGCGCCGGTCCTTTTCAGTCCGGCACGGGAACCCCTTCGTTGATGCGCATCCAAACGCCCCTATTGGTTTCGGGGACTTCAGCGGCCGCGCTGCAACAGTTCGCACCATTCTTTAGCGCGTTTGGTTTCACGCCGGTGCAGGCCGGCGGTGGCGGCGGCGCCGCGAATCTGGCGCCTGGGTCTGGAAGCAAGTTGGAGCCGGGATCTTCAGTCAATGTCGAATTGATTCGAGGCGACATCAGTTGGAGCGCCAACGGCACCGTCACTTATGTGGACGGAAATAGAGTTTATGCGTTCGGCCACCCGAACCTCACCGCGGGTCCAACAGATGTGCCCATGTCGGCTGGATATGTGATATCGCTGCTGCCCAATGTTCAAAACTCTTTCAAGCTGGCGGTGCCTCTCGACGTCGTCGGAGCTTTTCAACAGGATCGCTCGACGGGCATTGCCGGCACTCTGGGCGCGACATCGAAGATGATTCCGGTCAGCGTGACGCTCACCACCAGCATGAACACCGTCAACAAGTACAACTTTGAGCTGGCAGCGGATCGTTTCCTGACCCCGCCCCTGATGAACTTTGTCGTGTTTAATGCAATAACCGCAAGCGAGCGCGCTTTGGGTGAAATGACTCTGTCGATATCCGGCAAGATCCACCTGAAAAACAACGAGCCGGTCAATATCGGCAATGTTTTTTCGAGCGATATGAACGGACCCGTGATGGCCTCGATCGCCGCGGTCAGCCCGCTCCAATACCTGTTGGCGTCTGGTTATGACGGTATGGTTGTGGAGAAGGTGGATCTTGAAATCACTTCGATAGACCGGAAAACTAATGCACAGCTCGAACGAATTGCCGTCGACAAAACCGAAGTGCGTCCGGGTGAGACGATCAACCTGACTTCGTATTTGCGTGGTACCGATGGAGCCACGGTGACGGAGCGTCACCCGGTGCAGATTCCTGCAGGTTTGCCGGCAGGTTTGATCCAGTTGGTGGTTGGTGATGGAACGACAGTAACTGGTTCTGAACTGCGCCGCGGTCCGTCCAGTGTGCCTACGGATCTGAAGCAGGTTATCCATGAATTGAATAAGCTCCGCAAAAATGACCGGCTCTACATTAAGATTCTAAGTTTTGAGCCTGGTGCGGTGATTGGCGGTCAGGAGATGCCTTCGCTACCCCCATCGATGGCTGCCCTGATCAATACCGACAGATCTTCCAGCCGGAGCGTCTCCGGCACCGCGAATTCCACCGTTCGTGAATACGAACTCCCTCAATCGAAATTCGTGATCCAGGGGCAGAGATCTTTGAGCCTCACGGTGAAACCGTGACGCGTGGGGAGCAGGCCGCGAATTACGCCAATGACGCGAATGGACGCAGTCGAAATTTTTGGATACGTCCGTTCGCGGCATTGGTGTAATTCGCGGCCAAAATCCGCATTTCTGAGACTAATCGATGAAAAAAACTTTTTGGTTCTTTGCGCTCATGTTCGCTATTCCTCTGTTCGCCGTAACGCCGCAATTTTGGGAAACTCGCAAGTACGATGATTTTCAGAAAGGCAAGTTGACCAATCTTTCGCTTACGAGCGACGACGAGCTCGCACTGGCGCCGCGATTCGACACGGTTTTCAACACGGAGCAGACGCTGATCTGGTCTGCAGTGGCGGATTCAAAAGGAAATGTTTACCTCGGCACCGGCCACGACGGAAAAATTTTTAAGGTGGATCCCTCCGGCAAGGGCATCCAAATCGCGGATCTGGCGGAACTCGACGTTCTCGCTTTGGCTGTCGATAGCAAAGATGTCCTCTATGCAGGCACGTCGCCCGACGGGAAGGTTTATCGCATCGAGCCAGGTGGAAGGCTGGGGGTGTTCTACGATCCCGGCGTCAAATACATCTGGTCCCTGATTTTCGATAAGCAGGGGCGCTTGCTGGTGGGCACTGGCGATAGAGGTGTCATCTACCGCGTGACTCCGGATGGCAAGGGTGAATCGTTTTACGATACCGATGAGACGCATATTATGTCGATGGCCCTCGACAAAGATGGCAATCTCATTGCTGGCGGAGATCCGAAGGGGTACGTCTACCGCATTTCACCCGAGGGAAAGGCATTCGTCCTGTACGACTCCGGAATGCGCGAAGTACATTCGGTGGCTGTTGGACCCAATGGGACGATCTATGCTTCCGTTATCAGTGGTGAGCCCTCGCCGGCGCCGGTTCCGGCGCCTGCTCCTTCGTCACCCGACCGGCCATCGGGCGCTCAGCCGTCCGTCAGTGTGACTCTCGGCTCCACTTCGGCCGCCACGGCGCAGGACATTCAAGTGATCGAGCCGCTCGAACAGGTTTCCCCGGACACACCGCGGGCGCAGACTCGGCGCAGCGACGGCAATGCTCAGAGTGTGGTGCTCGAGATTCTTCCCGACGGCATTGTGAACACATTGTGGCGTTCACGGGAGGAGACGGTTTTTGCGGTCTTGCCGCATGCTGGGAAGGTCCTGTTTTCCACCGGCGCAAAGGGCCGTATCTATACGATGGACGGCGCCCGAAGCGCAACCTTGCTGCTCGAATCCACAGAGGAACAAACGACGCGCCTGGTCGAAGTGGGCGATCGTGTTTATGCGGCATCAGCGAATGTCGGTAAACTCTTCAGCATCGGCGACGCGTTGGCGAGATCCGGAACATACGAGTCCAACGTAAAAGATACAGATGCTATTTCCTCCTGGGGCAAGCTCTTGTGGAAGGCTGAGAACCAGGATTTGATTCAGATTTCAACCCGCACCGGCAATACCAGCGCTCCGGATAAAACTTGGTCCGAATGGGCGTTCGTAGACGGCAGTGGCACGACGACCAGTCCGAAAGCGCGGTTCATTCAGTGGAAGGCGGTTTTGAGAGCCGACGGCTCAAAATCTCCAAGATTGGCTTCAGTAAAGGTCCCGTATCTGCAACAGAATTTCCGGCCTGAAGTTACGAATGTGGACGTTCTGCCTTCTGGCGTTGCTCTCCAGAAGGTCGCGGTCACGACCGGGAACACCGTCAACCCGAACGATCCTGCGACCGTTCGCGCAAATGCCCGCGCGGGACAGTCGGCGCTTCCCCGCATTCCGCCTCGGCGAGTGCCTCAGAGGGGGGCCCAGTCGTTTCAGTGGACTGCCACCGATAAGAACCAGGATACTCTCACCTATGATCTGTCTTACCGCGGTGAGAATGAGCGGACGTGGAAGATTCTGAAAAAAGATTTGGAGGACAATTTTTATACCATCAACTCCGACACGCTGCCGGATGGAATCTATAGTGTTCGCGTGGTCGCCAGCGACGAGCCGTCCAATCCTGCCGACCTGGCGCTGAAAGGGGACATGGAGAGCCGGCCGTTTTTTATCGACAATACCCCGCCGGTGGTTACTTTGAAGCTGGAGAATATTGAAAAGGGGCGCGTTCGCGTTGCTATCGATGCCGTTGACCAAACGTCTACATTGAATCAGGCGGAGGTCGCGATCGATACGGGCGATTGGCGGCCGGTTTTCCCCAAAGACGGAATCATCGACTCCAAGTCGGAATCCTTTAGTTACCTGTCCGGCGAGCTGGCAAGCGGTGAGCACGTGATTGCGTTTCGAATTTATGACCAGAACGATAATGCGGGAATGGGAAAGCTGGTGGTAAGAATTCCGTGAAGGAAGGCGCGGCTCGACGCCGCGACTACATTCTCAGGTGCTGCGGCATCCATGTAGTCGCGGGCTAAGCCCCGCGTTAAGAAAACAGTCATGAGTAAAACTTTTTGTTCGATTTTGTCACTGCTCCTTTTGGCGGCGCCGCTGAGTGCCCAGTCGGCACGGGGCGCACAGCCTGCACCGGACGAATCGGAGCGGCCGCGAATTGACGTTGACTTGTATTCCGTCGATGTGACGCTCGTGCCCGAGGAACATCGACTGGTCGGCAAAGCCGATATTCAGTTCAAGCAACTCGATCGCAAGAATTTTGCGACCTTCGATCTCGACAGGCGGCTGCGCGTCTCCAGCGTGACGATCAGCGGCGCCGACACGCGGTTCCGGCAATATGATCTCGATTCGACAGTCGAAGTCGACTTGAGCGGGCAGCAGTTCAACGGCAATCCTGTCGTGCACATTGAATACGCCGGGATACTCAATCCGGAAGAGGATCGGCATGACCCCGTACTTGCGAGGGTTTCCGAAGAGAGCGCGTTTCTCCTTTATGAAGGCAGGTGGTTTCCGACCAATGGTCTACATAAGGACAAGGCCGACATGCGTCTGAAAGTCACTGTGCCTCCGGGCTGGAGTCTTGTAACCGATCTGCCCAAGGTTGCGGATGGTTTTGCCAGCCCTCAGCCGTCGTATTGGGGAATGGTTGCTGCAGGAAACTACACTCCAACAGATGTGAAGACAGAGAAATCCGAAATCTCAATCCACACCCTCAAAGCGGCCGCCGATACGGTGCAACCGATGGCCGAAACCGTGGGAAAGGTTTTGGACTACTACACGGAAACGTTTGGTCCGCCGCCAGTCCCAACGCTGCGCATCATCGAGGTCCAGGGTGCGAATTGGACATCACAATGGTCCGTGGGAACGCTTTTGTTGCCCTCCTCCCAATTCCGCAAAGACTTCGACCTGTCCGCACTCGCAACCACCATCGCTCACCAGTGGTTCCCTTTGAAAATCGCTGTCAAGGATCCAACCGCCGACGCCTGGCTGTCCGAGGGCATGGCCGTCTTCGCCAGCCTGCTCTATTTTGAGAAAACGCTCTCTCCTGCGGAAGCGCAGGAGCATATCGACAAAGCACTCGTTAAAGCTCTTGCGTACGAAGGGAAAACCCCAGTCCGCCAGGCCGGCGGCATGGAGAAGGACTCGCCGGAATATCGTTCGCTGGTCCAGTACAAAGGGGCCTTCGTGTTGCGCATGCTGCGCTGGGTTATCGGGGATGACAACTTTCAGAAGCTCATGAGCCGGTATCTGGAGCAGTTCCAAAACACGCCCGCTTCGACGGAAGCTTTCGAAAAATTGGCGAACGAAGTAGCCGGTGGCGATTTGAACTACTTCTTTGATCAGTGGCTGAATTCCACGGGAGTGCCGGAGTTCAAACAATCGTACACGGTATTTCGCACCAAGGGCGGATACAAGATCATGGGTCAGATCAAACAGGATCTTGATCTTTTCAAGATGCCTGTGGAGCTTCAAATTCAGACGGATGGCGAGCCGGAATACGCGCGTGTGGTCGTATCCGGTGAATCCAGCGATTTCGATGTCGTGACCGAGCGGAAGCCGAAACTCGTCAGGATCGATCCGCGGGAGAAGCTGCTTCGGATGTCGAATGACATTCGGGTGAACGTCCTGGTCAACCGCGGTGAAGAGTTTGTTAACGACGCAAAGTACAACGATGCGATCGATGAATATCAGAAAGCGATCGACATCGATGGCCACAATTCGCTCGCGCTGTTCCGCATGGGCGAGGCGTTGTTCGAACTCGGCAATCTTCAGGCGGCGGCCAATGAGTTCCGCGAATCATTGAATGGGGATCTCAAGCCCAAGTGGGTGGAAGTCTGGGCCTACATGAATCTCGGCAAGATCTACGATATTCGTGGCCAGCGCGAACGGGCCGTCACCGAGTACCAAAAGGCCGCCAACACCGGCGACGATTCATACGGCGCTCAAGCCGAAGCGCAGAAGTACCTCAGCGAGCCATTCCGAAGATCGGGCAAAACGACGATAGGGTAAGAAGCTGAGACCCTCACCCGGCCCTTCGGGCCACCCTCTCCCAAAGGGAGAGGGATGATCCGCCGGACTATCCCTCTCCCCCTGGGAGAGGGTGCCGCGAAGCGGCGGGTGAGGGTCTCGTTTACTCATCCAACTGGTAATTCGGCGCTTCTTTTGTAATGAGTACATCGTGCACGTGACTTTCGCGCAGCGAGGCTTCAGTAATCTTCACGAAGCGGGTCTTGGTCTGGAGTTCCTGAATTGTGCTGGCGCCGCAGTAACCCATACCCGCTCTTAATCCACCGACAAGTTGGGCGACCATCGAGCCGATTGGTCCTTTGTACGGAACGCGGCCCTCAATGCCTTCGGGGACCAACTTGCCTGGCGATTCTTGATCCTGGCCATAACGATCGCGGCTACCGGACTGCATGGCGCCCAGCGAACCCATTCCTCGATACGACTTGAACGTACGGCCCTGATACAAGATCGTCTCGCCAGGGCTTTCGTCGGTACCGGCGAAAAGCGAGCCGATCATCACCGTTTGCGCTCCGGCGGCAAGAGCCTTCGTCATATCACCGGAGAACTTGATACCACCATCCGCAATCAAAGGAACCTTTGCCTCCTGCGTGGCACGCGCGCACGCGAGGATTGCCGTAATTTGGGGCATTCCGACGCCGCTGACGACGCGTGTCGTGCAGATGGAACCCGGCCCCATGCCCACCTTGATCGCATCCACCCCCGCCGCAACCAGGTCCCGGGCGGCTTCTTCGGTGGCGATGTTGCCCGCAACAACATCCATGTCCGAAAATCGCCGCTTCGCTTCCTTCACGGCTTCGAGTACGCGGGTGGAGTGTCCGTGCGCGGTATCGATGACGATCAAATCGACTTTGGCGCGCACGAGCTCGGACATACGCTCCAGGTAGTCCCCTGTCGCGCCGATGGCCGCGCCAACGCGCAACCGGCCGTGCGCGTCCTTGGACGAAAGCGGGTATTTGATCTTCTTGGTGATGTCCTTCACCGTGATCAGACCTTTCAGGTTCTGATCTTTATCGACGACGAGGAGTTTTTCGATCCGGTGCTTGTGCAGCAAGCGCTGTGCTTCCTCTAGCGTTGTGCCGACAGGAACCGTGACGAGGTTCTCTTTTGTCATGACCTCGCGAATCGGCAGATGGAACCGCGTTTCGAACCGGAGGTCGCGATTCGTCAGGATCCCCACCAGCCGGCCATTTTCCGTAATCGGCACCCCCGAGATTTTGTAGTGCGCCATCAGCTTGACGGCGTCTTCGATCTTGTCGCTCGGAGACATTGTGATCGGATCTACAATCATCCCGCTTTCGGACCGTTTCACCTTGTCCACTTCAGCAACCTGCTTGTCGATCGGCATATTCCGGTGCACGATGCCGATTCCTCCATGCTGGGCAAGAGCAATCGCCAGGCGCGATTCCGTCACCGTGTCCATGGCGGAGCTGACGATCGGTATGTTCAGTTCAATTTTGTTTGTCAGTTTGGTATTGGTGCGAACTTCGGTGGGTAGGACGTCCGATTTGACAGGCACGATCAGGACGTCGTCAAACGTATAGGCGTCGCCTGAAATTTTCTTTTCAGTCAAACAGTCACCCCATGACACTTCTTAAATTTCTTTCCGCTGCCGCAGGGGCAGGGATCGTTTCTCCCGACCTTGGGAGAGTCGCGTTTGACCTGGCGTGCTGCTCCGTCGCCGCCATTCTGGTTGGACATTACGAATTCCTGCTTGCGCCGGCGCCGTTCGACCTGCTCGGCCTGCTTTTTTTCTTCAACGGGTTGGAGGAGGAAAAGGAAACGGAGCGTGTCTTCTTCAATCCGGCCCATGAGGTCTTCGAACAATTCGTAAGATTCCTTCTTGTATTCGACCAACGGGTCGCGCTGTCCGTAACCGCGCAGTCCGATGCCTTCCTTGAGGTGGTCCATTGCCAGAAGATGATCCTTCCACTGCGAGTCCACAATCTGAAGCATGAGCATACGTTCGTGGTATCGCATTGGTGCGGAGCCGATGATGGCTTCCTTCTGGTTGTATTTCTCGTGTGCCTTCGCGATCAGCGCATCTTCCAGATCCTTGGATCCGAGTTGGCCGGGATTGATACCTTCCGTTCGATAGTCGAAACCGAACTGGCGCAGGACGGCGGTCGCCAGACCCTCAAGATCCCATTCGTCCGGATGCGTGTCCTTGCCTGCAAATTGCGAAACGAAACCACTCATGATGTCGTCAGCGATTCCCATCAGGTATTCCTTCTGGTCTTCGCCTTCGAGCAGCTGCTTGCGGAGCCCGTAGACGGCTTCACGCTGCTTGTTCATGACGTCGTCATATTCCAGGACGTGTTTCCGGTAGGAGAAGTTCTGGCCTTCAACCCGCTTCTGCGCGTTCTCGATCTGTTTAGAGACAAAGCGCGACTCGATCGGTACACCTTCTTCCATTCCAAGCCGCTGCATTATTCCCGAAATGCGGTCCGCGGCAAAAATGCGCATCAGATCGTCTTCGAGCGATACGTAAAAGCGGGATGATCCCGGGTCGCCCTGGCGTCCCGATCGTCCGCGAAGCTGGTTATCGATGCGCCGCGCCTCATGACGTTCTGTGCCGATGATATGAAGCCCGCCAACCTGAACGACCTCTTCGTGCTCTAAATCGATCCCCGGTTTTACCTGCGCGCGGGCTTCATTCCATTGCTCAGGCGTCGCCGTCGCCGGATCGATATCCTTCTTTCGCATCACATCGCGCGCCATGAATTCCGCGTTACCGCCCAGAAGAATGTCCGTACCGCGTCCGGCCATGTTCGTGGCAATGGTAACGGCGGCTTTGCGTCCGGCTTGCGCCACGATCTCCGCCTCCTTCTCGTGATACTTCGCGTTCAATACGACATGTTTCACGCCCGCGCGCTTCAGCATCGAGCTGAGTTTCTCCGAGCGATCGATGGAGATCGTGCCGACCAGCACCGGCTGACCCTTTTCGTTGCACTGCTTAATTTCCTTGACGACCGCGTCGAATTTTTCCCGTTCGGTTCGGTAGATCATGTCGGAATTCTCAATTCGGCGCAGCGTTTGGTTGGTTGGGATGACAGCGACGTCCAGCCTGTAGATTTTCTGGAATTCCTCGGCTTCCGTTTCCGCAGTGCCGGTCATCCCGGCCAGCTTCTTGTACATCCGGAAGTAGTTCTGAAAGGTGATCGTAGCGAGGGTCTGGTTTTCCTGTTGGATGCGAAGACCTTCTTTGGCCTCGACCGCCTGATGCAAACCGTCGCTCCAGCGGCGTCCGGGCATCAGTCGTCCAGTGAACTCGTCAACGATAAGAACCTCGCCTTCCTTCACCACGTATTCAACATCGCGTTTGAAGAGCGTGTGTGCCTTCAACGCCTGATTGATGTGGTGGAGGATTTCCATATTGGCAGGATCGTACAGGTTCTCAACACCAAGCAGGCTCTCCGAACGTGCGACGCCTTCCTCGGTCAACGTAACCGTGCGGTGCTTTTCATCGACCTGGTAATCGATGTCGCGCCGCAGCTTCGGAACGATCTTGTCGATTCGATAGTATTTATCGGTGGATTCTTCACTTGGTCCCGAAATGATGAGAGGTGTTCTGGCTTCATCGATAAGGATCGAGTCCACTTCGTCAACGATCGCGTAATGGTGCTCGCGTTGGACGCAGTGAGCCAGATCGAACTTCATGTTGTCCCGCAGGTAATCGAAGCCGAATTCGTTGTTCGTGCCGTAAGTGATGTTGGAGCCGTAGGATTCGCGCCGCTGCTGGTCATCCAGACCGTGATGAACGACGCCCACACTCAAGCCGAGAAACTTGTAAAGCCGGCCCATCCGAGTGCGTTCAGATATGCCGGAAGCGTGGCAACGAGCGTTTTCCCCTCACCGGTTTTCATTTCCGAGATCCGCCCCTGATGCAGGACGTATCCGCCGATGAGCTGCACGTCGAAGTGCCGCATGTTGAGGATACGCTTACCCGCCTCGCGGACGACCGCGAAGCCTTCAGGCAGGATCTCCTCCAGCGGCTCGCCGTTTTCGAGGCGCTGCCGGAATTCCGCTGTTTTAGTCTGGAGTTGTTCGTCGCTGAGACTGGAAATCCGAGGTTCTAGAGCGTTGACCTGTTCAACAACGGGCTGGATTTTCTTAATTTCTCGATCATTCTTCGACCCTACGATCCGCCTAACAATCGTATCGAGCATAGACGAGTTTAACATGATTTCGGATTGCGGATTTCGGATTGCGGATTTGAGCGCCATGCGATTTAAGCTGGTCCCAAATCCGAAATCCGCAATCCGAAATTGCGGTTAGCCTCTCGGCAGATACGTCCTCGGGTTGACCGGCCGGTCGTTCATCCGGACTTCATAATGGAGGTGCGGCGCGGTGCTTCTGCCCGATGTGCCGACAAATCCGATCATGTCATTTCTGCGGATCGTCTGTCCGACCTGGACATTGAAGCGGGAAAGATGGCCATAACGAGTCGTCAGGCCGTTCCCGTGATCCAGAATGATCAGGTTTCCATAGGCGGACTTTCGCTGCGCATAGATGACGATCCCGTCTGCCGGAGCGTGCACAAGGCTTCCGTAGAGAGCGGCAATGTCGAGGCCAAAATGCATTTCGGAGTCGCCGTTGAAAGGATCGAGCCGGTTTCCATAATGACTCGTGATCATACCCCGTACCGGCCAGATGGTTGGCGTAAAGCGCAGAATCGACGCTCGCCGCACGGCGACCTGCTCCAGCAGTTTCAACTGGCTCTCCAATTCGGTGGTGCGACCCTTCAGGAACTCGACATCCAGGTTGGGATCCGAACTACGGATCAGGTCTGACGTCCGATAATCCACAGTTGAACCGCCCACTGCCGCCACACTGAGCTTTGGGAGCCGTTGCTTATTCCAGCTATCGCTTTCGATGAGGTTCGTCAGCTTTTCGGAAAGCGTCTGAAGCGCTGTAAGTTTGGTGCCCAGCTTGACTGTGGAAACTTCGAGATTCCTCTTTTGAACTTTGAGGTCGATGTTCTCAGCTTGCAGCTTGTTGTAGTCTGCCACCTTGAAAGCCATCTTTGCGTAGCTGAAGCCCAGACCAACGATTACAAAAAATGAAATAATGCCTATGACGACCAGAAGATGCAAGACCAGACCGGGCAACCGAAGCTTATGAAGGCGCGCACTAGCCTCGGGAAGAATAATAAAGGTATAAAAGCTCTTGGCCATTCGTTTGCTCCTTGATTGAGTTTCCGAGAGGGCCAAAGTCCCTTGTTAATCTTGCTTCTTATTTGTTTGAGGTGAAAGGACTTATTGGCGAAAAACGACTGAACTAAAGGACGAATCGTAACAAACGGCCATCGGAATGGTCAAGCAGAAATTAAGAATTTTTTCATAATTTTACACGACTGGAAAACAGCTGTATGGCCTGGGTCCTGCCTGCGCTTGCTCTTCTGACCTTCATATTGTCGTGGGCTGGTGCATTCCCCCCCGGAGTGGTTGAAACCTGGTATGCCCGCGGCATGTTTCCCAAAATATCCGGCCTCGCCGGCGGGTTCGCCGATGCGGTTTCCTTCGCTTGGTTGGATGCCGGCATTTTCCTTGGATTAGCTCTGTTGGTTTACCTTGCCCGCAGGCGGCGAGTCCGTCTCGCAGCAAGCATTGCTGCGGGTTTGTATCTCATCTTCTTCTGGTCGTGGGGGCTGAACTACCACCGTCAACCGCTCGATTCGAAGCTGCCTTTCGATGGAGCACGTGCCCGGCCGGACCGTGTGGAGCAATTCGCCGAGCGAGCTGCAGGTCAGATCAACCGGCTTTATGCCGAGAAACAACGGCAAGGTTATGACGAGCAAAAGGTCCAAAAAGAAGCGGTACGGCGGGTCAGCCGGGTCGTGGCGGTAATCGATGGTTCCGAATGGAGAGCGTCCAGCCTGGTCAAGAATTCATGGCTTGTCAATCCCTGGTTTCATGCCGCCGGAGTGGACGGCCTGTTCAACCCTTTCGCTCACGAGCCTATCGTTAGCAATACCCTGCTCGACGTCGAACGGCCATTTGTGATTGCGCACGAGTTGGCGCATGTCCGCGGCTATCCCGCCGAAGGCGATGCAAACCTGATTGCCTTCTTCGCCACCGTGCTGTCCAACGACCCCGTCCTTCAATATAGCGGCTGGTTGAATCTTTGGCTCTACGTTCGATCGCCTGAACTGGACACGCTCCTTCAACCCGGCCCCCGCGGGGATCTCCAACGGGTCTTCGATCGTATTCGCGGCGAACGGGTTCGATGGATCGGTAATTTTCAAACCGCCATCCTCGACTGGTATCTCAAAGCCAACAGCGTTCCGGAAGGTGTTCGCAGCTATTCGCAGGTTGTGCTTCTTGCGGCGGGCACTGAACCGTTCTGGGACCGGTTCCGCTGAGGAGAACGCGGGCTAAAAGCCCGCGCTTTTTTGAAATATTTGTACACGGTGCGGTGGTTTCTATAACATATCCCCCCTCGATGCAGCCAAGATTGATCGCCATAAGCGGACCTTTAAAAGGGATGACCGTCCTCCTTGCCGACGAGGAACTGCTGATCGGCCGGGAACCTTCGAACAACATAATGATCAATGATCCTCTCGTCTCACGGCGTCACTGTTCGATTGGTAACTGCGAAGGGCTGGTTCGAATCACGGATCTGGAGAGCCTGAATGGTACTTTCGTCAACGATGTGCCGACGCGAGAAAAAACGCTGGAGCACGGAGATCGTATCAAGGTTGGGTCGTCTCACTTTGTCTTTCTGGTCCAAGAAGATGAAACGTCGAGGACTGTTCTATTCGCCGACAGTACCGAAGAGCATTTCATCACGGCGGTCACGGTGAAACTCGAACAAGACGAGTCTGTTTTTTTGCAGCCAGACAAGATCGCGGAGACGATGCCGCCAGGCGGGCGAATGGCGCGCGATCTGGCCGCCCTGCTTAGAATCAGCACGGCCATTAGCGGGATTCGGAATCCTGAGGATCTGGAAGCGCGGGTTCTCGAGATGATTTTCGAAGTCATGCCGGTCGAGCGTGGCGCGATTCTTCTGGTGGGCCACGATCCCGCGGATTTCATTGCCGGAACTTATCGGGAGAGGGACTCGGATCTCGGCGAGCCGTTCCGGATCAGCCGGACCATTGCACGCCAGGTACTGCGAGAGGGTGTCGCGGTAATGGGGAACGATGTTCTTGCCGATCAGGCTTTTGCCGCCACGGAGAGTGTGGTCGCTTCCCACATCCGTTCGGTGCTGTGCGTTCCGTTGATGGTTTTTCAGAGCAAGCTGGGCGTGATCTATGCAGATACCACACATGCGGGTGCGCATTTTGACGAACATCATTTGCATCTGCTGACGGCCATTGCCTCAATCGCCGCGGTCGCATTGGAGCATGCACGGTACGTGGAATGGCTCGAAGGCGAAAACCAGCGTCTTCAGGAAGAGATCAATATCGAACACGATATGGTTGGCGAAAGTCCGCGCATGCGGGAAGTATTTCAGTTCATTCGAAAGGTCGCTCCCACGGATTCGACCGTGCTGATCCGTGGTGAAAGCGGTACGGGCAAGGAACTGGTGGCGCGGGCGATTCATCGCAACAGCCGCCGCGACAACCGGCCGTTCGTGGCGATCAATTGTGCTGCGCTGACGGAATCGCTGTTGGAAAGCGAGCTCTTCGGACACGAAAAAGGCGCATTTACGGGTGCGGTGGCTCAGAAGAAGGGAAAAATCGAAATTGCGGATGGAGGGACCGTCTTTCTCGATGAGATCGGCGAGATGGTGCCGTCGGTGCAAGCCAAACTGCTGCGCGTTCTTCAAGAGCGGGAAATCGAGCGTGTCGGAGGAATCCGTCCGATCAAAGTGGATATCCGGCTCATTGCCGCCACAAATCGGAACCTCGAAGAAGCCCTGAAAGCCGGCACCGTCAGGCACGACCTCTATTACCGTCTGGACGTCGTCTCCGTCACGATGCCGCCGCTTCGCGAGCGCCGCGAAGACATCCCGCTGCTGGCAACTTATTTTGTCCAGAAATACAGCCGGCAAAGCAGCCGTCCGGTTGCGGGAATCTCACCCGAAGCTCACGCCCTTCTCAAGCATTACGACTGGCCAGGCAACGTGCGCGAGCTTGAAAATGCCCTGGAACGCGCCGTCGTTCTGGGCTCTTCCGAGCACCTTCGCCCTGAAGATTTGCCCGAAGCTCTTGTTGAAAGAACCGAGCCTTCACACGCCGGTATGTTGCGTTACCACGACGTCGTGAACCGTGTGAAACGGGAGTTGATCATTAAAGCCGTCGAGCAAGCCGGCGGAAATTTCACCGAAGCCGCCAAACTTCTGGATTTGCACCCCAACTATCTCCACCGCCTGATCCGGAATATGGATTTGCGGCGCCAGTTGAGGAAATAGCGGGAGATCCTGACACCTTCACGCGGCCCTCACCACAACCGGCGTTCCACATATCCAAACAGCACGCCCGTTCCATCTCGCAGTGAGCGGCCGTAAACGAGATTGAACGAATGTGTGGGAGTTTCGAAACGCAGGCCCGCGCCGGTATCCAGCCAGAGCTTGCCCTGTTGAAAGATGCGATTGCGATCGAAGGTCTTGGCGCCATCGAAGAACACTTCCCACTTCACGGTCAAGAACGGAATGTTAAACGTGTTGAAGAACGGCAAAGTCGCCAGGCGCCGGTTGACATCAAAATTGAGGAGCACGAAGTCGGTACCCATTGGACCACGGCCGTAGCGTCCATGCTCCGCAGCGGCATGGCCGCGCAGTGGATTACGAGGATTCGAATCGAGGCCCAGAACAAAATAGTCTTCGACCGGCAAACCGCCGCGTGAAGTCCCCCCCTTTAGCGTCCAGTCGAAATACGTGCGCGAGTCTTTCGCTAGCATGAAGCGGTTATTGAGCTCCGCAACACCGCCGCTGAAGTTAGTGTCCCCGAGGATGGAACGGCGCGCAGCGAAACCTTCGAAGCGAAGACGATTCTGGTATCGGCCATCGGCAAGGCGCAGGTTTATATCGGCCGTGAATTTTGCGGTATTTCGGCTGTCCGTGAACAACTCCGGCAAGTCTCCCGACGCCGCCCGATTCCGATACTCCAATCCGGCGCCGATCTCCACACGATAATGGGGAATATGCTTCAGGTACAGGCGCATGCTGTTCGCCTTGTAATTGAAGCGGGCTCGATCCCGCGCCTGAGGCCGAATATTCGGCGAGAGATCCCATCGCTCCGACCGCCATGTGTTTCCCAGTTCCAGATGCAGCAGCCCGGGCAGCGGAATCGGTATCTTGAGCCGGCCTTCTGCCCGGCGTCGATCCGTATCCCATCGAAAATTTCCGTTGAAGGTGATGCCGCTGTTTCCGATGTTCCACAGATTCAAATAGGACGTCGCGACGGGCAGGCCTTTGAAGAGATCGAATGCGAGGCCGCTCAGCGTGTTCGTCTTGGTTGTGGTGCGGATAATGGCATTGTAGTGGTCCGGTACCCCGATCGGCTCAATCTCGAGGCCCACGTTTGTGAAGTTGCCCGTTTCAAAGAGGCGCGATTCCGTGGTTTTCCACTCGTCGTAATGCAGAACCCCGATTGGATGAAACGCGACGGCCTCGCGCACGACCCAGGATCCAAACGTCAGGTAGTAGTTGTGGAGAATGTCATCGACGATCGGCCGGCCACTTTTATTCCAGGCGCGGAGCGCCGACTGCACTTCACCTTCAGACATATCGATCGTGGCAAGCAAATCCGATGCTTCGCTGTTGCCCGGATCCACCAGCAGGGCACGGCGCAACTCCGACCTGGCAGATTCCACATCATTGTTTTCAATAAACAGGTTGGCCAGTTCGTAATGAAAACGTGGATTGTCCGGAAATCGCCGGCTGCCTTCAGTGAATGCATCTTCGGCCTTCGGATACTCCTTCATATTTCTGTATGCGATTCCCAGATATAGATAGGTGTCGGCGGTAGGCCGCTCGGCGAGCGCCGCCGACAGGATATTGACGGCGCGCACATTCTCGCCCCGCTCGATGGCCTGGCGGGCTTCTTCCACCTGAGCAAAACCGGAATTCGCGGCAAGGAAAAGGACCAGTACAGCCGAAATAGCGTTCGTGCGCATCTGATTCGTTGGATTATAATTTCACGCACTATGAAAAACCTCGGATGTTTTCTCGGGCTCGCGTTCATTCTGGCGGCCGTACCGGCCCAGGCCAGTGATCTCACGATTTTTGGTGGATTTCAGCATCAGGGAGAATTGACGCTGGATACCGGCACTCGAAACCTTTTGGGCCGTGCTGTCACGCAAACTTTCGATCCGAAAAACTTCGGGGTTTTCGGCGTCCGATTCAGTCATGGCAAGGTTATCGGCGGCGAACACACCATTGCCTACGCTCCCAACTTTATCGATAGCCAGGCGAAGGCCATCATCTACAACAGCAATCTCATGGTTCAGGCTCTGCTGCCAAAGGTCCATCCATATGGCACGGTAGGTCTCGGCACTGTATTCACATACGGCACTGGACCCGCCGATTTCGGTGGCAAATTTGCCGTCAACTATGGCGGAGGTTTAAAGATTTTTCCGGCCGGGCCTGTTGGGGGCCGCATCGACATTCGTGGTTATACCATTCCCAAGATCCAGGATCAGACGTTGAATGTCCTCGAGGTGAGCGTCGGTGTGGTCTTCTCCTTCTAAACCGAACGGTTCCACTTACGTTGGTCTCTTCCTGACCACCCTGTCACTTCTGCAACTCGAATTGTTTCTGACGCGGATCTTCAGCGTCACCATGTGGTATCACTTTGCTTTCATGGCGATCTCGCTCGCCATGCTTGGTCTTGCGGCCGGTGCCGTTCTCGTTGAGGTGATGGAGAAGCGCGATCCACATTCAACTCTAGCCAAGACCGGTCTCATGTTTGCGCTGAGCAGCGCCGTCTGTTTTGCCGCACAGTTATACATCCCGGCGGATCCGGAGACGGAAATTTGGTGGACTGCCCTTGCTTTCGCCATCATTGCCGTCCCGTTTGTATTTGCCGGGATCGTCGTGTGCGTTGCACTGACCCGATTTCCGGCCCACACCGGTTCGCTATACGCGGCAGATCTGGCCGGCTCGGCAGCAGGTTGTGTGCTGACGATACCGATCCTCAATCATATCCACGCTCCCACGGCAGTCATATTGAACGCCGCCATTGCGGCGGTCGCAGCCGCGGCATTTGCGGTGTGGGTTAAAGGCCGGATTCGTTGGGTTGCGGCCGCCTCCTGCGCCGCTCTTGTTGTTATTGCTGTCGTCAACCAATCCGCGAAATTCATCGAGATCCAGTGGGTTAAAGGCGGCAGGAATCGAGGTGGCGGCGTTTACGAAAAATGGAATGCGCTCTCGCGGATCTATGTGGGAGACAACGGGGGCATTCCGTTCGGGTGGGGCATGAGCCCGGCATATCGGCCGAAGCAAAAGCTCGAGCAACTTTACCTCAATATCGATTCAGGCGCGGCCACGGTCATCACGAAGTTTGATGGGAAACTCGATTCTCTCGAGCACCTCAAGTATGACGTCACGGCTCTGGCGCATTACTTGAGGCGCCAGGATTCGGTGCTGGTCATCGGTGTGGGCGGCGGCAGGGACATTCTCACCTCACTGGTTTTCGGGCAGAAGCGAGTGGTGGGTGTCGAGATCAATCCCGACATCCTCAATGTCCTGACCGATCGCTTTGCCGAATATTCGGGAAACTTGCAAAAGATTCCGGGCGTCACGCTTGTTCACGACGACGCGCGCAGCTACATCGCCCGGTCCACTGAAAAATTCGGAATCATCCAGGCCTCGCTCATCGATACTTGGGCCGCGACGTCCGCGGGCGCTTACGTGCTTACGGAAAACGGCCTGTACACGAAAGAGGCCTGGATCACCTTTCTCAATCACCTGACGCCGGACGGGATTCTGACGATGTCGCGATGGTATTACGAGGCGCAGCCTGCGGAAACACTGCGGCTGGCAGCGCTGGCGGCATCATCGCTCATGGAAATGGGTGTAGAAGATCCGCGGCAGCATATGATGATTGTGCGGAAGCAGGACAGCTCTGAAATCGGGCAATTCAGCGTTGCCACGATACTGGTTTCCAAACGCCCGTTCACAGACGCGGAGGTTGACCGGATTATGCAGGTCTCGAAAGAGATGGAATTCTTGCCGGTCTTAACGCCTCGATTCACTGAGCAGCCCGACTTCGAACGAGTGGCCTCCCGCAGTAAATATAGGGAATTGATCCGGAGTTATCCCCTAAACATCGATGCTCCAACGGATGACAATCCGTTTTTCTTTCACATGCTCCGGGCAGGCGACCTGTTGAAAGCTTCGACGTATCAAGGAATGAACGAACTCAATCTAAAGGCCGTGAAGGTTTTGGGGACTTCTCTCGGGATCGTCCTCGGCTTGAGCGGCATTGCTATCGTTACGCCATTGGCGCTGCGGAAGCGAGTCCGCCAGGCACGCTCTGCGCGGCTCATGATCTATTTCGCTGCGATTGGTCTGGCTTTCATGATGGTGGAAATCGGTCAACTCGAGCGGCTGATCGTCTTCCTCGGTCATCCCATTTATGGATTGACCGTTGTGCTGTTCGTTCTGCTGGTCGCGTCCAGTTTGGGCAGTTTTTATTCTCATCGGATGGGCCAGTGGATCTGGCTGCTGCCGTTTTTTCTGGCCGCGTTTATTATGGTTAGTCCGGCTGTGACCTATCGGCTTATGGCCGCTTCTACGCCCGTGCGCATCGTCATCTCGGCGCTGCTCCTGTTTCCATCCGGATTTTTTATGGGAATGGCTTTCCCCCTGGGTATCCAGCAAGCCAGATATGCCGATGGCGGCGCACCAACCGCCTGGTATTGGGGAATCAACGGCGCGTTTTCTGTAATCTCGTCAGTGCTTGCCCTGGTCGTCGCGGTTTTCTGGGGCGTTACCATGACGCTTTGGGTGGGCTTGACTGCGTATGTTGTGGCGCTTGTGGCGTTGTCGCTGAAGCGCAGTCGACCGCTGAACGTTTGATCGAGTAACTACGGCGATGCATTTGCTGAAGCGAAACGTATTCCCCGCCTTTTCAAGGAAGGGAATACTTCTCCTCGTACCACTGCTTGTCGCGCTGCTGACGCTTTCCGCTGTTTCGGTCGACCGCCTCAAAAGCCACGTCACCTGGCTGACCGATCCCGCGCGTGAAGGCCGGCATTCGGGGAGTCCGGGCGCGGCCGCTGCTGCCGAATACATCGCCGGTAAATTCAAAGAAATCGGCTTTGATGTCCAGTTGCAGGAGTTCGGAGGAAATCGCCGAAACGTTGTGGCCAAAGCGGGGAATGCTGAAAGATACATTCTCATTGGCGCACACTATGATGGGCAGGGCCCCGGAATGCCATCCGCCAGCGATAATGCTGCGGGCGTTGCTGTGATGCTGGAGGTTTCGCGCGAGCTGAGATCCAAAGAACTCCCAGTCTCTCTCGTCGCCGTCGGTTTTGACGACGAGGAACAGGGCCTCAACGGATCCCGATATTATTCCGACCATCCGCCCTATCCGCTCGACAAAGCCCAAGCCGCGATCATCTTCGACACGATGGGACGAACGTTCATGGACCTTCCAGGCTGGACGATGTTCGTTCTGGGTACGGAATACTCGAATGAGCTTGCTGGAGTCATTCAGAAAAGGTCTCGTCCCGAGATGCTGGTTGTGGGTACCGATTTGATCGGCCCTCGCAGCGATTTTGCCGCGTTCGGATTGAAGCACGTACCGTACTTGTTTTTCACCCATGCGACACACAAGGACTATCACGGTCCTGGCGATACGGCGGACCGGGTCAACTATTCCCGGCTGGCGCAGGATGCCGGCCTGATCGCCCAGATCACCGACGACATTGCCCGGCTCCGAACCACACCGGCGTACCGGTCCCAGCCCGTCTATCCTTCTGGTGAAGCGAACGCCTTAACCCGTGAACTGGACCTTGTTCAGAAGGAACGAAGAGATCTGCCTGCTGGCTACCGCCTGATTTTTGAAGATTTCAAGTCCCGGCTTCAAACCGACGATTCGCGCGAACCTCTGCGTATCGCGACAAGCGCCCTGCTTGCTCTCGCCACGCCGCGGTTCTCTCCATTCATGCTGAGCTTCATTCTCGGCCCGTACTATGAGCGCGACGACAAACGCGAAATCGCCACGGCAATTTACGAAGAGGCGCTGAAGTGGACGCCTCAAGGTTCAGAACACCGGGAACTCGAAGAGAAGATCCGGTCACTTCGTTCTACTGAAAAGTGAAGTTCACCGTTACCGTCGTGACGACCTCCACGGGTTCGCCGTTTAACAAAGTGGGCCTGTATCTCCACTGACGAACCGCATCAAACGCTGCCTGGATAAGAAGAGGGTGGCCGTTGATGACTCGTAAACTCTCGATGGTCCCTTCCTTGCTTATCAACGCTTCCAAGAACACGACGCCCTGAACCCGCGCTTGTCTGGCAAGTGGTGGGTAGACAGGGAGCACCTGATGAATGAGATTCGCCTGCTGAACTCCCACACTTATGCGAATCGGCTCTATTTTTTCCCGCGGAGATACAGGAGGTGGCGGCGGCGGAGGTAGTGGCGGCGCTTCAACTTCAGCCTGGCGGCTGATGAGATCGCGAAGAATGGAGCGGGCGCCATTCCCTGCGGTGGGCAGCGGCAGACTTACAGATGGAGCTACGGGTTCTTCGACAACGTGCGCAATTTCCGATGGAATCGACGGCGGAGCAATGACATCGTTGGGATCAATCTCGATTTGAGTTCGAACTCGCGGTGTGACCGCTGTGACCTCAATGATCTGAGGTGGCTCTGGTTTCGGCGCCCACAGTGACATATCGACTACAGGTATTGTTATCGCCTGGGTTTGGACCAGAGGTATAAGCGCAAGGACAACCACGATTACGATGTGGATAATCACGGAAACGAACACCGTGACTGGCTTCCGGGTTCTCCTTCGGCCTTGTGATTCGAAAAGCGAATCTTCAAGCATGTTTTGTCTCCTTTAGGGATGCCTGCGCAGGCACAGTTTCGCTCCTCGAGGAGATGCAAACGTGCTCAGTTCGAAATTATAGACACCGGTACATGCATGGTTGTTCCCTGTTCCCGGAAGCCGCTATCCTGCGAACCGATAGCCGTGACCGTGGACGGTCACAATGAATTGTGGTGCTTTGGGATCGTCTTCGATCTTTTGCCGCAGCCAGGCGATATGAACGTCCACGGTTCGAGTCAGAGGGATCTCCTTATAACCCCACACTTCCTGCAACAACTCATCCCGAGAAAGCACTATGCCTTTGCGTTCGATCAAATAGCGCAATAAACGGCACTCACGCTCACCAAGTACCGTGGTCTCTCCGTTCTTGCTGAGGCGTGATTTCAGGAAATCCACGTGGATTTGGCCGAAATCGTAGACCTCAAGCTGCGGCCGCGCGCTGACAGAAGCACGGCGTAATAGGGCTTCGATGCGGGCTTGAAGCTCAGGTACCTCGAAAGGTTTGGTCAGGTAATCGTCGGCGCCGGATTTGAATCCCTGCACTTTGTTGTTGAGCTCGCTACGAGCCGTCAGCATGAGTATAGGAGTGTTGATCCCATTCTTACGAAGATGGCGGCAGACATCGAACCCACTGCGCGATGGGAGCATCACATCCAGGACGATGATGTCGAAGAACTGCGTCGTGGCCAGTTCCTGCGCCTCCAAGCCGTCGCCCGAACTGTCGACGGCGTAGCCCTCGCTCATGAGGAAATCTGTGAGTGTGCGGCGTAGATTGGACTCGTCTTCGACGAGTAAAACGCGGCGTTGAATCATTCTGACGCCGGTATGTGGAGCGTGAACCAGGCACCCTCCTTACCGGATTGGCCCGAAGGGGTGAACGTCACACTTCCGCCCTGAGATTGCATCATGCGCTGCACCAGATGAAGCCCTAACCCGTTGCCGGGAACGTTCGAGCCAATGCGAGCACCACGATAAAATGGTTCGAATAAATGCTTCTGATCGACGCCATCGATTCCGGGCCCGTGGTCGGAGATACTAAGCTGAACTTCCCGGGCGCCGGCATCTTTCTTGGCAAAGATTTCGATATGCGCCTCATCGCCACGCCGGCCGTATTTGAAGGCATTGCTGAGCAGGTTCTGGACACATTGTGTCAGCGCAGCGGCATCCGCTTTCACTGGCGGCAGATCCGGGTCGATTTGCATGGTGAGCTGGTGTTTTTCCATGTCTATGGCCGACGAAACGTTTTGGACGGCCTTATCGATGATTTCGTTCACATCGACCTGGGCAACGGCGTACTTTTTCCGGCCCGACTGAGTTTCGGAATAGAGGAGGACCTGATCCACCATATCCGAGAGCCGTCGCGCCTCATCTTCAACCATCGTGGCATATTGCTCCACGCCCTCCTTGTCGCGGACGATACCACGGCGCAGATTGTGCGCCGCAGAGCGAATCACAGCCAGGGGCGTCCGCAACTCGTGGGACACGCCGGCCGCGAATTCCATCTGAAGCCGCCCGAGGGTTCGGGCACGCTGGCTGGAAATGACGACCGTGACCAGGCCCGCTCCGAGTACGAGCAGTATTCCAAAGCTGATGGCCATGTTTCGCTGGCGTACCTGCTCCACCGCCCTTTCGAGAGATCCCAGCCGATGCTTGACCAGAAGAACCCAGCGCTGGCCGAGCACATTGTTCTGCGGAAATCCAAATCCACCCGGCCGCGGACCGGGGCCGCGTCCCCGCCCACGTCCGCGGTCTTCGGGAGGTCCTCCGGAAATATTGATCGATACATCGGGTGTGGCGACGTCTTCGGCGGTCCATGCGCCTTCGGAGGAATAAAGAACCTGGGGGGGATCACCGGTCACCAGAGCGACACGATAGGCGTTCTCGTCGTGCGCCGAAAAATGTCGTTCGACCAGGGCAGGCATCATTTCTTTCAAAACAACTTCCCGCTCTAATTCAACGAGCGTCCAGCCTTCAACCGGCAGAGAAACGGGCGGCCCGGGTCGGGGCGCCGCAAAAACGTCGGGGAGAGGACCGAACCGTCGAGGCCGTATTGGTATGCCGAACGGCCGGTCCAGACGCAAAATGGGGCTTATGATCGTGAGCATTCCTTTCATCGAAGGGAAATTCGGCGCACCCGGCCGCAGGCGGTCCCTGAGATTTTTCAACTCGTCGGGGACCGGAACGGGCTGCATTTCACTCGACTGGAGGTCAACCTTGTATAACTCCGGTGATTTGTCCGGATAGGTTCGTAGCAGGTGGAAGCCTTTCACGAGACGCGGATAAGGCGCCGTTTCCGCCCACTCTTGATAACGATCGATGACACGTGAACCGTCGTGTGGGAAACCTTCTCGCAGTTGAAACGCGTTGGATAGGCGTCCCAGATCACGCGTGAACTCGTCTGCCAACTGCCCGGATGCGACGCGAAGGCTGCTCTCCAGGCGCTGACGCTCGGCTGCACTAACCTCGCCGATCCAGCGGTACTGTAGAACTGCAAAGACGGGGAGAAGTATGAGGAGAAAACCAACTAGAACTGCGCTGGATTTGGAACGGAACATCATGGGCCTACCGATCGAATTATAGTCGCGGCTGCGGCGGCCCATCTTGTAAAAACTTGTTAATAGCCGCGAATTACGCCAATGAGGGAATTTTGGGGACAGACTCCAATTTCTGCAACCCAAGAAATTGGAGTCTGTCCCCAAAAATCCATTCGCGTCATTGGCGTAATTCGCGGCTGGATTGTTCGGAGACCGAACTCACTTCGCCTTGGAGATCTCGTCGTAAAATGCGTCGAGGCGCTGGTCGTTGATGACGCCGGTCATCTGCCAGGTGCCGAGATCGGCCGTCTGGGATTGAATCTGCGCCCGGATCTGGTCCTTAGGCGTGCCTTTCTTTGCCAATTCGATGGCTTTTTTGCCAATAGCGTCGATCTTCTTCTGGAACGCCACGACATCGGCCTTCGTTAGTGGATCATTACCGTGGCCCGGAATCGCCGTATCGAAATCCAGTTTTAGAACTTGTGTGAGTACCTTTGACCATTCGAGAAGGCTCCCACCCATTGGATAATCGGCATTCGGCTGGGCGGCTACGAACTCATCGCCCAGCGAGACCACCTTTACATCAGGGAAGTACACGACAGTGTCGCCGCCCGTGTGCGCCCGGCCGAAATGGTAGGCCTCCGCCCTGGCGTTCCCCAGCTTGATTTGCTTGTTTTTGGTGTAGGTGACGTTCGGAGGTGCAGGTTTCCCCGCTGCCGAAGTGTAGCCTTTTCCGTCAGCCCCGCCGGTTTCCAAATTCCTTTTCAGACCATCGTTCGTAATGACCTGGGTTCCGGCCTGGACAAACTTCCCAATGTTGCCCGCATGATCCTGATGAACGTGAGTGACGAAGACGTACTTGATCGGTTGATTGGTGACGGTTTTGATCTGTCCCATGAGTTCGTTGTAAAACTGGTCGCCCAGATTCTTGGTATCGACCAGAATCACTCCCTGATCCGTGACGCGGACCGTTGAATTCCCGCCGCCATTGGTGACCATGTAGAGGCCCGGCTTGACCATCTTGATCGCCATCGGGGCTTGTTGAGGCGCGCCTCCCCGCTGGGCTCCACCTCGTGCGTCGCCGCCGCGTTGAGCGCCGCCTTCACGTTGACCGCCTCCACCACGCTGGGCGCCGCCATCACGCTGGCCACCGCCGCGCCGCTGGCCCGGCTCGCCCTGCGGCGCCTGCGCCTGGAGAACGATAGTGGAAGCGATGATAAACACCGCCACAAAAACCCATGACTAGTAGTCTTTTCATTGTCCCTCCTATTAGAATGGCCGGCAGATTCTAGCACCGAACGGTTCTGAAGGACCATCCGGTTACTCTCCGATTATCTTGATCAACACTCTCTTCTTCCTTCGACCATCAAATTCGCCGTAAAAGATCTGTTCCCACGGTCCGAAATCAAGCTTCCCATTCGTGATCGCTACGACGACTTCGCGTCCCATGACTTGACGCTTGATATGCGCGTCGGCATTGTCTTCGCCCGTGTCGTTGTGGCGATACTGGTTGACCGGCGCGTGCGGCGCCAGCCGCTCGAGGAAATCATCGTAATCCTTCAACAGCCCAGGTTCGTCATCATTGATATATACGCTGGCGCTGATGTGCATCGGATTCACCAGGCATAGGCCTTCCTTCACGCCGCTCTTTTTTACAGCGGCCTCGACCTGTTGCGTGATGTTGATGTACGCGCGCCTGGCCTTGGTTTCGAAGGTCAGTTCTTCGCGGTAAGACTTCATATGCTCTGCGTCATGCCTTGCAACTGGCGGCTCGTCAAACAAATCCGTGAAATACGCGGCTCCAAAAACCCCTAAGGCGGGAATATCGCGAAACATTTATTCGAATTGAAAACGTAGGACTCGATGAAGGTTGTCCAGGACGGTTTTCGCTTCAATTCGGCCATTGCTCCCGCCAGGCAGAACCAGTTCAGCATTTCCTGTTGTCCGGAGGCCTCGACGCTGGCCAGCGACGTATCGCGCCATCGCGAATACTCTCCGGATTGGAGCGCGGCGTAAAGCGCTCGATCGCTCTCAATATCGGGATACATACGCCATGCTTTGTCATGCAGAAATGCGTGAGACCAACTGGAGGATGCGATCAAGGCGACGCGATAAGGGCTGTATTTCAAAACCCGAGCGGTGGCTGCGCCCAAATCAAAGCATCGCCCTGGCGAAGGGGACGGTGGATCGAGTTTCTCCGGGTCGGGCGTATCACCGAACTTTGACGCGCCGCCGCGGAACGCGATGACCCGGCGCCCATAGCAGTTGATGGAAAAGCAGACGACCGCGTGATTCCAGCCACGCCGATGGTAGTCGAGATACGCAACGGAATTCAGGAACGCATGTCCGATGCCCTGAAGGTGCAGCGGGCGGTAGGCATAGCACACATCGAAGCCTTCCGTGATCAAACCCGATGCCAGGAATTTCGCACCGTCTTTGTGGCCGCGAATGTTGCTCACATGATCTTCCTTTTCCGCCCATATGTTTGCGCCGCCCGGCATACCGGGAGCCTTCAAGCGCCATGGCTGAGCTTCGATTCTTTCGTATGCAAGAATGCAAAACGGCGGAATGATGTCCTCGGTGAAATTTTCGTATTGATCATCGCCCCAGATCAAAACAAAGTCGGGCCGGAATTCATCAATGACGGATCGGATCGTGTCCAAACCGCTGACCAGAACCTGGCGATGCTCGGCGGCCGCCGCTTTTCCCTGGTCCGTTCCCCATTCCCGCTGCATCAGGGGTGGCCAGTTCGCAGGATCCTTCACTTCGGCGGAAATGGCTGGATCGCGGAGCGTGCCACGCAAAATGCCGGACATATTCTCATCGCGTCCCGCCAGCGGCGGATAGTGAGTCATGCCCAAACCTAAAATCTCTCCCATGTTTACTCCTGAAGGTGCATCATACACGGACATGCCGAAACAAAAACAACACCCAAAGAAACCAAAGCCACCGAAGGCCAGCCGCCCGCACATGCCAGGATATGGGATCAGCGGCGCCAAGGGTGGCGATGGCTTGTTGCGGTGGAGCTGGGCGGTGGATCGGCTGTCGAATACACAAAACTATTTTTTATCGACCGTGCGAATCGACGGCCGCCCGCACGTGATGCCCATCTGGGGCGTTTGGGTTGGCGGCGGTTTGTACTTCAGCACCGGCAAAAGCTCGGTCAAGGCTCGCAACCTGGCGAAGAATGCGAGTTGTGTTCTGTGTGCAGGCGGCGCCGACGAGGCGGTGATCTTGGAAGGCACAGTCGAGAAAGTGACCAGCGCGACCATCTCGAAAAAATTCGGCGCCGCCTATATTGCCAAATACAACTTTGACGTTAGCACGATGAACGAACCCGTATACGTGATCCATCCCCGAGTTGTTTTCGGCCAGATCGAGAAGACGTTTACGAAAACCGCAACCCGGTGGACGTTTTGAAAAGTAAACGCGCGCTAGATGGCGCTATGTCATCCAGAGAAGATCTCGAACGGCTTTTTAACTTGTCGTTGGACATGCTTTGCATTGCCGGTTTCGACGGCTACTTCAAACGGCTGAATCCCGCATGGGAAAAGACGCTGGGGTTCACCATCGAAGAATTGATGGCAAGGCCGTACCTTGAGTTTGTCCATCCTGACGATCATGAGGCCACTATCGCTGCGGCCGCCAAGGCCGAAAGCGGCGCGCAAGTGATCCTGTTTCGGAACCGTTTTCGGACGCGGGATCGCGCCTACCGGTGGTTGTCATGGAACGCGGTGCCGTTCCCCGCGGAGCAACTGATCTACGCCGTGGGAAGGGACGTGACAGACTTCAAGCGATCCGAGGACCGCCTTACTGCAGCCTACGCGGTGAGCCGCGTTGTTGCCACCTCCGCGAGCCTCGACGAAGCCGCGCCGGCAATACTGGAAGACGTGTGCAAGAGTCTCAAGTGGGAAATGGGCGCGATCTGGAGCGTCGATCGGGAAGCGGGCATCATCCAATGCGTCCGCCTCTGGCATGCGCCCCACCTGGATCTGGCGGAGTTCGCCGAAATGACTCGCCGGAGCCGGTTCCAGCGAGACACCGGTTTGCCGGGCCGGGTCTGGTCGACGAACCACTCCTACTGGATTCCGGATGTGGTTCAGGATTCGAACTTTCCCCGAGGGGCTGTCGCGTCAAAACTAGGTTTGCACAGCGCGTTTGGTTTCCCGATCCGCAGCGCTGACGAGGTCATCGGAGTCATCGAGTTTTTCAGCCGGGAGATCCGAAAGCCGGACCAGGACATCCTTGAACTGTTCGACGCGATCGGCAGCCAGATCGGACAATTCATCGAACGCCGGCGGGCAGAACAGAAACTGCAGCAGTACGCCAGGGAGCTGGAGGTGGCACGTCGCCAGGCGGAAGAGGCCACCAGGGCGAAGAGCGATTTTCTCGCCAATATGAGCCACGAGATCCGCACGCCGATGAACGCGATCATTGGGATGACGGAATTGGCACTCGATTCCAGGCTCACGCGCGAACAGCGCACTTACCTCATGACCGTCAAGCATTCCGCGGATTCCTTGATGAATCTACTCAACGACATCCTCGACTTTTCCAAGATCGAAGCCCGCAAGCTCAAGGTGGAACACATTGAGTTCAACCTCCGCGATACCCTCGATGAAGCCATCAAACTGCTTGCTGTGCGGGCGAATCAAAAAGGATTGGAACTCGCCTGCCATGTGGCTTCCCGTACGCCGGAACGGCTTGTTGGAGATCCGACACGCTTACGGCAGATCATCGTCAACCTGGTAGGGAATGCGATCAAATTCACCAGTCGTGGGGAGGTCGTCCTCCACGCAGAAGCCGAATCGCAAACCAACGGAGCAGCGGTTTTGCGATTTGCAATTTCCGACACAGGTATTGGCATTCCTCAAGAGAAGCTAGACGTCATCTTCGAAGCGTTTTCGCAGGCCGACAGCTCGACGACTCGCCGTTACGGCGGCACCGGTCTTGGCCTGGCGATTTCTTCGGAGCTGGCGCGGCTGATGGGCGGGCATCTTTGGGTGGAAAGCAGCACTGGTCAAGGCAGCACGTTCAGCTTCACTGCGTCATTTGAACTCGCGTCCGCGAAGAAGATGGGCGCCGACCTTTCGGCCTTACGTGGTCTGACGGTGCTGGCAGTGGACGACAACGCCAGCAACAGGCAAATCCTTTCCGAGATGCTCCGTGCCTGGCGGATGAAGCCTTTGGTCGCAGAGAATGGTCCGTCCGCCCTCGATGCACTGAGCCGTGCGGCGGCAGCCGGGCGGCCGTTTTCGCTGGCGATCCTCGACGCGAACATGCCCGACATGGATGGTTTCGCCGTTGCATCACGCATCAAACGAAACCGCAGCTTCTCGAAAACAAAAATCATCATGCTCACTTCCGCAACGCGCCGTTCTGACGCCGAGCGATGCCGGAAACTTCGTGTCGGCGCCTACCTCAGCAAGCCGGTGAAGCAGTCCGAATTGTTGGACACGGTCGTCAACCTGTTCGCTCGCTCTACACGAGATCGCCGTTCGGATACCGCTGCTGACGCGGCTGCCCCCAAGCGGCCCGGCCGGCGCGGCAGCCGATCGAAGCGGTTGACCATTCTTGTGGCGGAGGACAATGCGGTCAACCAGGAGTTCATGAATCTCCTTCTGAAGGGCCGTGGTTACCGGGTCCGGCTTGTGGATAACGGCAAGCAAGCGCTGGATGCTCTGGAAAAGTATCACTTCGACGCTGTCTTGATGGATATCCAGATGCCCATCATGAGCGGCTTGGAAGCCACTACAGCCATTCGCGACCGCGAGCGAGCTTCCGGCCGCCACACTCCCATCATTGCTACGACTGCGCATGCCATGGCCTCGGACAGGGAAGAAGCCTTGCGCGCGGGCATGGATGCCTATCTGTCCAAACCAATCCGGGCCGTCGAACTCTACGACGCTATTGAGCAGCTTGCCGGAACCGGGTCTCCACGCATGAAGCTTGACGAGAAGGGCCTAATCGCGGGTTTGGGAGGCGACCGGAAGCTGCTTCGCGCGATGATTCAAATTTTTATCAAAGATTGCCCACGCATGGCCGGCGAAATCGGCAGCGCCATCCGCTCCCGCAACAGCGATTTGCTGCGGAGCGCCGCGCATGCCCTCAAGGGCGCCGCCGGAAACTTTGGTCCTAACGGCGCATTCGACGCCGCGCGAGAATTGGAAATGATCAGCAGAGAGGGCCGTCTGGACCAGGCCGCCCCGGCCTTCGAGAAGTTGAAGAAGGAACTGTCAGTGCTCAGGCAGAATCTCACCGAACTCGCAAAATGAATCTGCAAAGAGCCGCGGATTGCGCGGACAACGCGGATTGAATCCGTGTCATCCGCGCAATCTGCGGCTCGATTCCCCTTTACCTACTGGACTGTGAAGCCAATCGCAGCCGCCGAGGCGGACTGTGAACCATAGGTCGCCTGTGCCGTCACTTGATAGAGTCCCTTTGGCCCCTTCGGGTTCACCTTGTAATTCCAGGTGGCTTTCCCATTGGTGCCCGTAGTCAGCGTCTTAATGACCGTGCTGCTGCCTGTGCGAGTCAAAGTAAATGTGACGGATGCGCCCGAAGCGGCAGCGGCGCCCTGAAGAACAGCTGCAGTGATCGGTACTGTCGAATTAGTTAGGTATGTGGGGCTCGGCACCGAGAGGGTCGCCGTGAACGCCGGCAGCGGCGGCATCACCGTCACGTTGGCGTATCCGGTACCGGTGTTACCGGAGCTCTGCGCCGAACTATCGACGGCGTACATCCCCGCAGCTATACCCGTAGGGACGGATTTCGTCAGGGTCGTCGACGTGGATGATGATGGTGATATCGTCTGAAGACTCTGCGAAAAAACGCTCGGCCATGCACTGGGCTGCGAGGAACTCAGGTTAAAGTCCCGTGGCGAACATCCCAGGGAATCGTTGTTGGTCACGGTGACGGTGTAATTGACGCTGCTGCCTGCGTACACGCTGGGATTGGGCGGCGAAAGCGTGACGGTGGGGTTCGCCGGCACACAGGGTATGGGGCCGTAGGTGACGTCGACGTTAAGCGTGGATAGTGTTGCTCCAGTAACATCGATCCTGAGATTCGTGTAATTATCGGTCCACGACTTGGTCGCCGCGAGATCCGGGTCGGTCCAGGACGAAGTTTCGGGTGTCAAGTCGAGAAGATGCGTGTGAATTCCCGTCGTCGAGTCCTGGTAATGGATAGTGGCCCCGGAAAAAATCTGCGAACCGAGAGTGCTGTCGTAGTTTCCAACCGGCTGCCGAAACTCGAGCCAGACCCAGTCGCTGCCGCCTGTCCCGCGCTGAATTTTCAGAGCCTGAAGCGTGCCGGCGCCCATCTCAAATGGCTGTACCGAAAACGATCCGTTACTCGTAACCGTCCGGATGGTTCCTCCCTCGGTCATCCAATTGAGCATCTTCTTGTGTGGAGCCGGATAGTGGCCGAGGTTCCACGATCCCATGGTGGAAAAGACATCGCCGTACTCGCTCAATGTTCCTGCCGTTCCCGGAGCGCCGAGCGCTTCGGCGCCGAAGTCGCGCGAACTGCTGTGATGCAGGCCCAGATTATGACCGAGTTCGTGGGTGGCGAGCTTCACGCCATAGTCAGAGAGGGTAGAACTGGGGGTAAAGTAATCGGAAAGCATCCACGCCGTCGAACCCGTGATAGTGCCGTCGGCGGAGCTGATTGTGCCGCAGCCGACCTCAGCAAGGCCCGCCCAACCGCAACTGCTGCTCGGAAAGATGATCGCAAGCCGGCTGTATTGCGTGAAGTTGACTTCCGGGTCGGCCGCCTTTATCGCCGCGGTCTTCATTGCCGAGTATTGGTCGCAGGTATAAACGGCGTCGAGCGTGTACCAGCCGAAAACACCTCCGCTGGCTGAAGTCACCCCGTACGAAGCTTCCCGCCAATACTCACTGACCGACCGTCCGGCTGATCCAAAGAAGATGTTATATACACTAGCCGGATCGATCGTTGGCGCCGGCGTACCTGGAAAAGTCACGAGAAGAACAACGGTCTTCTGATCGCCGATCGTATTGCAACCCCCTGCGGCAGCGACGCTCTGAATGTTTGCGTCTGCTGCGGCGATGTGTGTGTCAACCCGGATGCCGCTCACTCGCAAGATATCCCTGCACTTCATTCCGGCCGGTTCTCTTTGCGCAAAGTAGACCTCGTAGCTTTCACTGCCAACGGTCAATCGGCGGAGGTCACGATAATTGATTAGATCTGGCTTCATAGCAACGACCCAGTTCAGTTGGCCTTCCCATGTTCCGACGGATTCCAACTGCGAGGCCGATTCGGGGAATGCCCCGGCCAGATTCGCAAGCAAGTCTTGCGAGAATGCCAAAGCCAGCGCGTTAGCTGGGTCGGTTTCAATCATGTTCCCGAGAATCCCGACGCGTTGCTGAATTATGGTCGCGGCCTGGCTACGCAGCGCGCTGGCGTCGCCGGCCGGTGAAGAAAGGAGGCGGCCGTACACCGTTAGCAGTTGATTATTGAGACTTCGGAGGCGCGACGTCGATGCGTCGTTCTGTGCCGTGAGATTGGGCACCACCGAGACGAAAATGGCAATCGTAATGAAGATTCGAAAAGAGATCCGGAAGCTGTCCTTGCACCATGCCTTCATTGGCATTTCCTCCTTGAGTGTTACGGTCGGTCGTTAGTGCCCTGAGTGTAGAGCACCTATGACCAATCAGTTAATCGAACGGAAGTGATGGCCTCTTACCCATTGGTGCCTGTGAAAATGGTTGCAATCAGTGCACTATGAAGATTTCGGATTGCGGATTTCGGATTGCGGATTTCGGATTTAGGGGACCATGGTTGTGCGACGGTGTTTCCGAAATCCGCAATCCGAAATCCGCAATCCGAAATTACGTTGCGACATGGCTATAGCTCTCCCTTCGAGAACATTCCGTAGTCGTACGCCGACTTGCGGCTGGCCGCCGGTTTCACGTCCATACGTTGCAGGTCAGCGGTGACAACGACACGGGCGCCTGGATAGCCGACCAAATCCCAGCCGATGAAGTTCGCGTTGCCGCCGTAAAACGGATCGGAGAACGTGCCCTGGATCGTGTGTGTGCGGACGAGATTGAAGAACTGCTCTGAATTACCGGTGAAGCCCGTGGCGCGGTTCTGTTGCACGTCCGTCAGAACGGCATCCTGATCCATGGGTGAGAGCTTTGCGAATGGTACTCGTTTGGAGGATTGCGCGTAGGCGTTCAAAGCGGCCAGACCCGAAGTGTAGGCAGGACGCTCTGACTTCAGCGCACCCGACAGAGCCCGATCGATGTAGCGGTCGGCGCGCGCCTCGAGCGCACCAGGACCGTTCTCGTCGGCGGGAATGAGTCGCGCAACAATTGCCCTCAACGTCTCCGCTTCGGGTGGCGTGAGCGAGACAAAGGCCTCGCCCGCGGCTGTCTGGGCCCGCGTGCGGGTACGAAGCAACACCGGAGGGAAGGCCGCCATTCCAACCATCACTCCCAGCCGCTTCAGCAAATCACGGCGTGAGAAACCAGGCTGGGGTGGCTCGGAAATTTTGTTCACTTTGAATTCATCTGCCATGTGTCCCCTCCTTGTGATTGTGCAATTGGGCACAGAACGCGGGCTTCAGCCTGCGTTCTGGGCTATCGTCTTCCAGCTTTTGACCAGATGCTCGGCGGTGCGCCACGCGAGCGCCTGGACGGTCAGGGTTGGGTTGCGTGCCCCGCTGGTGCCCATGACGGAAGCGCCAAGGATGCCGAGGTTGTGTACCTCGTGAGAGAAACCCCACCGGTCGACAACATTCGTTTCGGGATTGTCGCCCATGCGCGTCCCACCATAGGCGTGCGTGGAAACCGTCATGTCGCCGATGTCCCCTTTCTGAATGTCGATCGCATCGGCCGCTCTGTACCATTCCTCCATTTTGCTCTGCATAAAGGCCGCCAGCTTTCTTTCGTTATCCTTGTACTCTGCCGTGATTCGAATAACGGGAAAACCCAGACGATCTTTTATCGTTGGGTCCAGGTCGAGATAGTTGTCTTCGTAAGGCAACGTCGTCTTCTGGATGTATGCGGTGTTCTGGCGGTCGGCATTTTCCTTGATGAACGCTTTCCACGCGGAGCCCCACTCTGGCGCCCTGCCCCATGTACTCATGCTGGCGGCGGCAATCGGCCGTCTCTCGTGGTACACCCACAGATTTCCGCCGCCGATGAAGTCGAGCTTGGAGTGATCGAAGTTGTCGTCGGCCCAATTGTCCACAGCAACACCCTGAGAGGGCGTGCCATACCAGGTATTGATGTTGAAAGGGAAGAGCGCTGTCAACCGAGCGGTCTGATTGTGGCTGAAGTAGTGTTTGCCAACCTGGCCGTGATTATTCGAAAGCCCGTTAGGATATGTGGGCGACTTCGAGAGCAGGAGCGTTCTAACGTTCTCATACGTATACGTCGCAAGAAGGACGACGTCTACCGGCTGGTAGTACTCCTGGCCATCCTTAAGGTAGTTGACGCCGCTTGCGCGGCCGTTCTTGTCGACAGCGATCGTTGTGACGCGGGCTTCGGTGATGACCTTGAAGCGTCCCGTGGCCTGGGCTTTGGGAATTGTGGATACTGCGGTCGAGCTCTTCGACCGGACATGGCATCCACCTCCGGCGCAGTAGCCGTGGTACACACAGGCCGGCCGGCCCTGATAGGACTGGCTCGTGACTGCCGCTGGTCCGGGGAAGGGATGCCAACCCAGCGTTCGGGCAGCCGCCGACATTTTTTCCGTGAACCCGGTGCTTCGAAGCGGAGGCATCGGATAGTCCCGCCCGCGCGGGCCCTCGAAGATATTGCCGCGCTGGTCCATCGTGCCCTTGATATTTCCGGCCTTGCCCGAGATGCCGATTTCACGCTCCACCCTGTCGTAGTACGGTTCAAGCTCGTCATAACCGAACGGCCAATCTTCCAAGGTCGAACCACTTGGGATGCGTGAAGCGCCATAACGCCGGGTCGTCTCGCTGACGACTTTGAAGTCCCACGGGTTGAGCCGCCAGCTTTGTCCCCAGTAGTGGATGGACGTGCCGCCCACGCCGTTCATCATGGGATGATCGGTTAGCCGCGGAGTGTTCGGCGATGAGGCATTCGGCCGGTGAGTCGGGATTTCGTCATTGACCTTTTGCAGTTTGGCAGGCCAACCGCGGATGTATCGCAGCTCGTCCGGCGCCATGTCGCGTGGGTTGACCCAGCCTCCGGCCTCGAGCGCAATCACGTCGAAGCCTGCCTGCGCGAGTGGCAGAGCGGCTACACCACCGGCAGCGCCAGCACCGACAATAACGACGTTCGTCTTTTTAAGCGTAGTTGCCATGATGTGGAAGCAAAATAGCAAGAATTCGGCGACAGGTCACTAAATTCGGCTGGTTTGTTTCGGTTGGTAACACTCGTACCGATGAGGTCCCTGCCGGACATCCCCGTTCATCCCGGGGCAGCCAGCATTGCCTTCCAGGAGTCCGGTTGCGGCGAGTTGTGCCGTCGCTAGTGGATGGTGACCGCGGACTTATTTGACTGAACCAAAGAATCATACGTATAATTAAAACGAACGTATGACTGATAATCGTGCAATGACAACAAAAGATCGAATTCTTGATGCTGCGGAGCGTTCATTCGCAAACCACGGATTTGAAGGGGCAAGCATCCGCGCAATTGTCATGGACGCAGGAGTCAACCTCGCGTCAATTCATTATCACTTTCGTTCCAAAGAAGCGCTGCTCGAAGCGGTGCTCACGCGCCGGATTTCCATCGTCAACGATGAACGAATGCGAAGACTCCGCGCATCCGAAGCGGCGGCAGCACCTCATCCGCCTTCCGTCGAGGAGATTCTTCGAGCATTCATCGTTCCAACCGTCGAGTTCGCCCAGCGGGACAAATCTGGAGCAACCTTTGTTCAGCTAATGAGCCGCATGTTCACCGAGCCGAGATTTTCGCTGACGGATTTTCTGGGCAGGAAGTTCGGTGACACCATTGGGCATTTCAGTGCCGCACTGGTGCGCGCATTGCCGCGCTTGCCACGCGACATCGTGCTTTGGCGTGCGTTCTTCACCATTGGCGCCATGCATCACTTACTCTGCTCGCCCGGAAAGATCGATCTCCTTGCGAAAGGACTTCGGCGCTCCACGCCCATCGGCGAAATGACGCAATATCTGATCGAATACTCGGCTGCCGGAATGTGCGCCGCAAATACCGCGACTGACATCGAAGTAAAGACACACAAGACTGATCATTCGAGGAGACATAAATGACGGAACAAGCATCTACGCCAGCGGTGACTTCCGCTCCCAGGTCTCGTGGAAGGCTGTTGCGGTTTGTTCTCGCGGCAGTGGTCATCGCGTCGGGAATTGTGGTCTGGCGTCTTGTCTTGGCCACGCCTGGGATTCCTGACAGCCGCGTCGCTTTGAGCGGCCGAATCGAGGGCGACGACTCTGCCGTCGCATCGAAAACAAGCGGTCGAATTGCGGAGATTCGCTTCCGTGAGGGCGACAGCGTCAAAGCCGGAGATACGATGGCCCTTCTTGACGACCAACAGGTGCGCGCTCGCGAGGAGCAGGCTCGTGCCGCGCTTGCCGTGAGTGAGGCTCGGGAGCGCGCGGCACGGAGCCAGCGTGCGACGCTTCAGGAGCAATTGCTGCAGAACCAGTTGCAAACGGGACAATCCAGGACGGACGCTGAGGGTCGAGTGCGCCAGGCGGAAGCGGAATTGGCCAGCTCGGAAGCGGAACTGGCCCAACAAGAAGCGTCGCTCAAACTCGCACTATTCGATAGGGACGCCTACACGCGCCTCGCCGAAACCGGCGCCGCTTCCGAACGCCAAGGCAAGCACGCCACCGCGACGGCCGAGCAACAAACCGCGGTCGTCGCCGCAGCAAAACGCCGCGTCGAGGCAGTGCAAGGAGCACTGATCACGGCTCGCGCCAACCTCGAAACTCCCAATATTCGTGTGGCGCAGGAGGCCGTCGTGCAAAGGCAGATTGCGCAACAGGAATCCGAAATCGCCGCCGCTGCGGCGAGCGCCGACCAGGCTCGCTTCATGCTCAAGGAGGCTCAGGCCAACCGCCAGGATCTGATCATCACCGCGCCGTTCGATGGCACAGTGATAACACGCTCCGCGGAACCCGGCGAAGTCGTCACTGCCGGAACGGCGATCGTCACGCTACTCGACTTGAGCAAAGTGTATCTGCGGGGCTTCGTGCCAGAGGGACAAATCGGGAGAGTCAGAGTTGGGCAACCTGCGCGCGTCTTTCTGGACTCGAAGCCGGAGCAGGCAATAGAAGCGTTCGTCTCGCGGGCCGATCCCGAGGCGAGCTTCACGCCCGAGAATACTTATTTCCGGGATGACCGCGTCAAGCAAGTCTTCGGCGTCAAGCTGCAGCTCAAAGGCGCCATCGGGCTCGCGAAACCAGGCATGTCTGCCGATGGAGAAATCCTCGTGCAGGGCGATCAATGGCCGCAGCAGCGGAGAATCCAATGATGACGACCGCTTCCGACACGGAACCGTCCAGCCGCATGGAAACACCCGGCATCGAAAATGCGATTCGGGTCGCGGGCCTCAAGAAGGATTACGGCCCGGTGCACGCTGTTCGCGGCATCGATCTCGCAATTGCTGCCGGTGAAATCTTTGGCCTCATTGGCCCAGACGGAGCAGGCAAGACATCCGTCTTTCAAATTCTCGGCGGCGTGATGCGAGCGACCTCGGGTGAAGCCGTCATGCTGGGCCGTTCAGCGCGCGAGGCGCGTTCCTATGTGGGTTATCTCACACAGGTGTTCAGTCTCTATCACGACCTTAGTGTCGCCGAGAATCTGCGTTACATGGGCGAACTGCGGCGCTTGTCTCGCGAAGAAATCGAACGGCGCGGGCGGCGTTATCTGGAAATGTTCGGCATGGATCGGTTCATGAATCGCCCGGCGGGAAGACTAAGCGGGGGTATGAAACAAAAGCTCTCGCTTGCATGTGCTCTAATCATCGAACCGAAGATCCTGCTGCTAGATGAGCCGACCACCGGGGTCGATCCGGTGTCGCGCCGCGAATTCTGGGACGCACTGGCCGACCTCTCCAGTCAGGGAATCACGATCGTCGTCGCGACGCCTTATCTCGACGAAGCCGAGCGCTGCACTCGCGTCGCGCTGATGCACGAAGGCCAGATTCATCAAACCGGCACACCACGCGAACTGCGTCAGAGTCTTGGTCTGCAGCGCCTGGTGATGCGGGCAACGGACCTCAGCCGCGCTGAAGACCTGTTGCATCGAACCGCAGGTATAAATGACGCGCAACGTTTCGGGGACCGCCTCGATGTCATGGTGGAGGATGCGGACGTTGGAGAGAGACTCACGCGCGAGACACTGAACAAGGGGAGTATCCAGGTTCAAGAGATCAGCGTCGCATCGCCAACACTGGAAAACGCTTTTGTGGCGCTGTTGCGCCAGGGCAAGAATGACATCCAGGCGGCGCCCTTTCCCGTGCGCCGGAAGTTTCAAGATCGCCAGTCGAATGCAATTGCCATCGGCGCGCGCAATCTCAGCAAGCGCTTTGGCGACTTTGAGGCGGTGAAAAATGTAAGTCTCGAAGTCCGCTATGGCGAGATTTACGGTCTCCTTGGCGCGAACGGCGCCGGAAAAACGACGACCATCAAAATGCTCTGTGGCTTGATCGAGTCCAGCAGTGGGGAAGCGCAGCTCGCCGGCGAAACGGGTTCGCTGCGCTCCGGCTCCGTGCGGCAACGAGTCGGATACATGTCGCAAAAATTCTCCTTATACGACGATCTGACGATCGACGAGAATCTGGATTTCTTCGCCGGAGTTTACGAAGTGCCGTTAACGGAGCGCGCCGAGAAGAAGAAGTGGGTGCTCTCATTCTCAGGACTGCAAGGGCGCGGCAATCTGATGACCGGCAGCTTGCCCGGTGGTTGGAAGCAGCGGGTCGCGTTCGGCGCGGCGGTCATGCACGAGCCCAGCGTTCTCTTTCTCGATGAACCAACTTCAGGCGTCGATCCGCTGGCGCGCCGCGCGTTCTGGAAAATGATTAATGGCTTCGCCGATCGCGGCATGGCCATTCTCGTAACAACGCACTACCTTGAAGAGGCGGAGCAGTGCAATCGCCTCGGCTTATTGGTTGCTGGTGAATTGGTGGCCCATGGCACACCGTCCAGCCTGAAGGCGGCGCAAAAAGGACACCTCCTGGAGTTCATCACAGATAAGCCTCAGCGTGCGAATAACCTTCTTAAGAGCGAGATGGACCGCTGGCGCGTTTCTCTGTTCGGAGATCGGTTGCATGTGATCGTTGACCAAGACTCACAGTCGGGCATCAGATACGTCACAGATAGGTTAGCCGCCGAAGGCATCAGCGTCACAAGGGCTCGCGAAGAGCCCTACTCCCTGGAGGATGTGTTCATCGCAGTTGTCGAACAGATGCGCAAGGAAGGCAAATCCTCAGAGGAATAGAAGGTTCCGATAGATTTATGAAACGCGTTCTGGCGCAAGTAAGGAAAGAACTCACTCAGTTGTCACGAGACAGGCTGACTTTGGCTCTGGCGCTGGTTTTGCCCGTTGCGCTTTTGCTGCTTCTGAGCAAGGCAACCTCGCTCTCCGTGAAAGATATTCCGGTCGTCATACAGGACCTCGATAAGACGCCCTCGTCAAGACGATACATCGAAGCAGTCGCCGCCTCTCTTTCGTTCAAGGTTAATGCTCTGCCTTGGGACCTGTCGCCCGAGCGTGCGTTGGACCAGAATCTTGCGCGAGCGGCCCTGATCATTCCGCCGAAGTTCGAGCAGAATTTGAAGCGCGGACAAAATGCAGAACTACAGTGGCTTATTGATGGCACCGACGCGAACACGGCAAACGTGATGCGCGGCAAAGCTGCGGCTATCACGCAATCATTCAGCGCACAGATCCAGCCGGCAACTATGCGGCCGGCGATCCAATCGCAGATCCGCTACTGGTTTAATCCCGGACGAGAGGACCTGAAGTACTTTGGGCCGGGTGTGCTGGCGTTCGGAATGGCGTTGTTCCCAACGCTGCTGGCGGCGCTGGCGCTCTCGCGCGAGGGCGAGCTGAAGACGATCCTGCAAGTTTATGTTTCGAGCATTACCGCATTCGAGTACCTCTTGGGGAAGGTGGTCGCTTACACGATCGTGGCGTGGGCCGAATGGATTGCTGGCATGATCGTTCTGGTCGCCGGTTTCGGCCTCAGCCTCGCTGGCGATCCCACTCCGTTGCTAGTCACGACATTCTTCTATCTGCTTTGCACTACCTGTTTCGGAGCGATGCTAGGCGCGGCAATTCCCAATCAAGCCGCCGCGATCCAGGCCGCACAGCTTGGAGGGTTCCTTTCGTCGTTCCTGCTTGCCGGCTATATCTTTCCCGTAGAAAACATTCCGCAGCCTGTACGCTTTCTGTCCAACTTCGTTCCGATGCGTTACTACCTTGTCGTGATTCGCGACGCATTCCTCCGCGGCGGCGGCTGGCCGGGCGTTTGGCAAGAGCCGATAGCGCTGGCCTTGCTCGCCGCTTTTTTCTTCTGGCGCGCATGGAGCGTGATGAAAGAGATGCAGGTGAAGGCCTAGCAAAACCGGAAATCGGAAAAGAAAGTAGGAGCCGTGCTTAATAGAATCTTCAATCTGCGTCTCTGGTCACTCTTCGTGAAAGAGTTTCACCAAATCCGGCGGAATCGGCGTTTGGTGGTCCTGCTCATCATTCCGCCAACCCTCAACATCATTCTCTTTGGACTCGCGTTGAATCCAGACTTCGAAAACTTGCGGCTTGGCGTGGTCGATTACAGCCGCACTCCGGAGAGCCGCGAACTAGTTTCCGCTTTCGCAGAAGCTTTGGTGTTCCGCGTCAACGCCTATTACGCATCGCCGGACGAGATGGGGCGCGCCATCAGCAAAGGTGAACTTAACGCCGGCCTTGTGATTCCGCGCGATTTTGCGGAAAAGCGCGCGCGGCGTGAGACCGCAGGCGTGCAGTTGCTGGTGGATGCCGTCAATGCCAACACTGCGACAATCGCGGGTGGTTATGCGGCGCGGATCATCGGAAGTCTTAATCAAAGGATCGCTTCGTCCCAATCGCCGCGACGGCAGCCCAGCGGCGATACCCCAACCGCGCCGGGCACTTCGATAATCACAGATGCTTCGCCTCCGCGCGCGACTGTCACCGGGCGTTTGACGTTGCTTTACAATCCAGGTCTCGAGAGCGCCTGGTTTATTACGACCGGGATAATTGGACTGTTGCTGGTGCTGCAGGGATCGGTTGTGTCCTCCGCTTCGCTCGTCCGCGAAAAGGAGATCGGCACGATCGAGCAACTACTCATGTCGCCCGCTGGGAGTTCCGAGATTATCATCGCAAAAGTTGCGCCGATCTTTCTTCTGCTAGCTCTCGATATTGGCCTGGCGCTTGCGGTGGCGCGGCTTGTCTTCGGCGTGCCGATGCGTGGCAGCCTTTTGTTGTTTTTCTTTTCCGCTTCGCTGTGCGTGCTTTGCGGCATCGGCATGGGAATGATGATCGCGACTTTCACACGCACGCAACAGCAGGCGCAACTGATGACCTTCTTCACCAACCCACCGCTAGCCATTCTTTCGGGCGCGACCACGCCGATTGAGGCCATGCCCACCTGGCTGCAACCGGTGACAGATATTAATCCGGTCAAACACTTCGCCATCATCGCTCGCGGCATCATGCTCAAAGGCAGCGGTACTGACGTTCTCTATCGGGAGTTACTGGCTCTGGCGGTGATTGCGCTGGTCATGGTTTCTCTGAGCGCCTGGCAATTTCGCAAACAGCTCAGTTAAGTGAAATACACACTATGATTCGAAACACGACCTTTCTCATCCTCGTTATCCTCGCCGCAAGGGCGGACGCCTTCCCGCAGATAGGCGCCCCCGCCGGACAATCTCAAGGCACGCAGGCGACTCCGCTCCCGCTCTCAGGACGAAGCCAACAGGGCGGCTCGGTTACGGCGATCCAGTCCCCGGTGCCGGGAACTACCACGAGCGTGAACACGATCAACCCTTCGATCCAAGTGCAGGGGCCTTACGCAGGAAGTACTCCGAGCACAACGAAGCTTCCTTTTACCGGCAAGTTGTCCCTTCATGAAGCGATCGAACGTGGACTTGAGTACAATCTGGGTCCGGTCGGTCTCACCGAAGCCCTGCGTCAGGCGAGGGGCCAGGATAAAGTTGCTCGCAGCGCTTTGCTTCCGAACCTGAGCGGCAATGTTACCCAAGCTGTGCAACAAACCAACCTGCGAGCCGCGGGCCTGCGAATCAATGTACCGATTCCCGGCTTCTCCTTTCCGACGATCGTTGGGCCATTCAACTACACGGATTTTCGCGCAAGGCTGTCTCAGACGATTGTGGACTTGACCTCGCTGAACAACTATCGTTCCGCTGAGCAGACCATGCGCGCCACACAGTTCTCGCTGGAAGACGCGCGAGATCTCACGGTTCTGGCGGTCGGCGGTGCGTACTTGCAGGTCATCGCCGCCTCGGCTAGAGTCCAGGCGGCGCGGGCGCAACTTGAGACCGCCAATGCACTCTACAAACAGACCGCAGAACAGCGCGGCGTTGGATTGGTCGCCCAGATTGACGTCAACCGAAGTCAGGTGCAAGCCCTGACCCAACAACAACGGCTTTTGTCACTCGAAAACGATCTCTCCAAACAGAAGATTAATCTTGCGCGGATCACTGGTCTCCCTGCCAACGATCAGTACGACATTAATGATGACATCGGTTTCTCGTCAGCTCCAGCGCTCGGCATCGATGATGCTTTGAAGCAAGCCTTCGAGCAGCGGGCGGATCTGAAATCCGCCGAGGCACAAGTAGGCGCGGCCGAGCGCACCCTGGCCGCCGCCCGAGCTGAGCGTCTTCCCTCTTTCTCGTTGAGCGGCGACTATGGCGCGATCGGCGTGAATCCGGGGCAATCCCACGGAACTTTTTCGGTCGTCGGAACTCTTCGGATTCCGATCTGGCAGGGAGGCCGGACCGAAGGAAACATCGAACAAACAGAGGCCGCCCTCGGGCAGCGGAAAGCTGAGCTGTCAGACCTGCGCGGACGAATCGAGAGTGATGTTCGAGACGCGTATTTGGACTTGCTCGCGGCCGCAAGCCAGATCGACGTCGCACAGAAGAATCTTCAAGTGAATGAAGAAACTCTAATGCTAACCCGCCAAAGGCTCGACGCTGGAGTGTCCGACAATGTGGCCGTCGTGCAATCTCAGGATGCGGTGGCCAGCGCTCGACTGGACTACATCAGCAGCGTCTTTGCCCATAATGTGGCCAAGCTCAGTCTGGCGCGCGCGATCGGGCGCGCCGCAGAAAACTGGCCCCGGTTCCTCACAGTGAAGTGACAGTCAAACGGAGCGAAGCATTAGAACACAACCGCGCGCGTACGCCCTGGATTCTGCTGGTGGGAGTAATCGGGCTTGGGGGTAAGCCCGATTCTTTCGCGTCTCGCTTGACCCTCGCTGTGGGCAACAACTTTTCTGGCCAGTTTTCGATTGGTCGCATCAACAACCGGGAAGCGCTGGAGCCCGACTTGGATACGCTTCGTACGACTGCGTCAATCCACCATAACGTGCGGTTCTCATCGGGTCACGTTTCGACGAGCCTGATCTGGGGCCGAAATAAAGACTTGGAATCGCATGGAACCCGCATCTTCAATGGCTACACGGCGGAATCAACCGTTAATTTTCTCAGCCAGAACTGGGTGGACTCGCATTGAAAATGTGGATCGCGACCGATCTCTGTTGGTCGGAGAGATACCCGGCGCTGCTCGTTGGAGAAGAACCGATTGGCCGCGTCCAGGCATATACATTCGGCTATGAGCGTGACCTGACGGCGGGGACCTCCGCTGTGAAAGTGGGGTTAGGAGCACAGGTGACCGCATATGGCCTTACGCCACAAATGAAAACAGTCTATGGAGATCGTCCGGCTGCATTCAGCATGTTCTTACGCATACGACCCAGCGGTAATGCTGCGATTCACATGCAGATAATGCACCAGCACTAACTCGACGCTGTTAGCACGCGGGCCGCCGCACCAGGCGAGATGTGAACTATCGCCAGGTTTCTTCGATTTTTGCGAAGGTTTTAGCCGCGAATTGCGCGAATTACGCGAATCAAAAGCGATACGGGATCGCGAGGATAGATTTCGACTTTCCTTCACTTTCACAGGCAGGCAGTACTGTTCCGGCGCGACAAACTGTCTCTTTCATAGACAAAGCAACATTCTTGTTCGGCGAATTGGCGCGAGATCGCTTCTGTGGGAGCCGATCTGTCAGTGGAAGCGATACGTGTTAACAGGTCGTTAGACTGATTTTGAAAGAGTTCCGCGCAATGCAGTTGGTTAGATCTCTGGTAGTCCGGGTGCATTCCCTCCATCGAGAAGGAGACACCAACATGAAAAACGTCTTATTTACCGTGGCGGTCGCGGCTTCATTGACGATCTTCGCCATGGGAAGTATCCAGAACTCGCAAGCCGCGCCGCAAGGTGAAACACCCAACAGGTCGATGATGCAGAACTGCCCCATGAAGGTTCCCGGCGCAGATCTCGTCGTTGCGAACGTTGATAACGGAATCACCCTGACGATCACGACGAAATCCGGCGATGTTGCCGACCTTCGTCGCCGAGTGGAAGGTATGGCGAAGATGCACAGTGCGCCCGCGAATGCGAATACGCACGGAGGAATGATGGCGTTTTCAGTCAAGTTCGAAGAAGTTCCGGACGGAGCACGCATCACATTGACCCCCAAAGACCCTGCTCGGTTGGAAGAGTTGCGGGCCAAGGTACGACAACATACGGAGCAAATGAAGAAGGGCGACTGCTCCATGATGCAGGGAATGATGGGCGGAATGAAGAATTCTGAGCCAGTACCCAAACCAGAACCAAAGGCGAAACCAGACGAGGCGGACCACAGTGCGCATCATCCTCCAGGAGAGAAGAAATGAATCGCTTGACTTCAAATCACCATGACTCTGCGACGCCCGCTCATTCTCGCTATTGGGGCGGGGTTGCCGCCTTCTTGATCGTCGCAGCTTTCTTTCTTTGGACAGAGCATCGCGCTCATCTATTGGGCGTGTTGCCTTACCTGGTTTTCCTGCTGTGCCCGCTCATCCACTTCTTCATGCATCGCGGACATGGCGGCCACGGAGGACACCATGAATCATGATGCACCGGCTTACGGTCTTTGGATCTTGGTCGCAATCAATTCCCTGGTCTTCATTCTGTTTGCGTTCAGCTTCACGCATCCGAGAACCAGTCGTGATTGGCGCTCCTTCAGCGCGTTCTCAGCATTCATTGTCGCGTTGTTCGCGGAAATGTACGGCTTTCCGCTGACGATCTATCTGCTGTCGGGCTGGCTGAGCAGTCACTACCCTGGAATTCATCTCTACGGACACGACTCCGGGCACTTGTGGCACAGCCTGTTCGGCCTGAAAGGAGATCCTCACTTCGATGTCTTCCATATTGTGAGCAACGTCCTGATATTTGGCGGCTTCATCCTGCTCTCTGCTTCGTGGCGCGTGTTGTACAAGGCGCAAGCAGAGCACCAACTGGCGATTACAGGGCCATACGCGTATGTGCGACATCCGCAGTACGGAGGCTTCATGCTGATCATGTTGGGATTCCTGTTCCAGTGGCCAACGCTCCCAACTCTGGTGATGTTTCCCATTCTCGTCACTATGTACGTGAGATTGGCTCATCGAGAAGAGCGGGATGTCCTGTCGGAGTTCGGAGAGCCCTATGATCGATATGCGAAAGTGACGCCAGCTTTTTTGCCAAAGCTTTTCAAACACGTGAACAGGTCATCGGCTTACGGGCGACATCATTCTTGAGCAGTTGGTATCAATTCGAGTGAATTCAAAGTGCGGTTCCCAGTAGACGTTGAAAAGTAAAAGGAGGTGAACAACCATGGGATCTATTATTTCGCTCCTACTGTTCGTCGGTTTCTTCTATCTGATGATGAAGTATGGTTGTGGCGCACACGCTCGCGGTGGAGCGTGCGGACACGGCGGGCACCACCAGCACAAGGCGGGTGAACAACCGCGCGGCGAAAACAAAGCAGATTTGAAAGCTGTCACCCGAGATCCCGTATGCGGAATGGACATCGAGACCGGCCGCGCTTTCCAATCTGTCGATTACGGTCCGAAGACTTACTACTTCTGCTCGAAGGACTGTGTGAGAAAATTTAACGAACGGCCCGAGTACTTTGCAGAGATCGAAAGAATGGAAAGGCGATCCATCGCATGAGCGCGATGCCGGACGGCGTTCTCCGGGACCCCGTATGTGGAATGTCGGTATCCTCTCAGAGTTCATATCGGTATCAAGGCGGTGGCACGGAATTCTGGTTTTGTAGCGCGCGATGCCGGGATCGCTTTGCTGATAATCCGAAGGCTTTCCTTCGCTCTGTAGACCTGAGCGTGCCCTCGTCTGGGGAAAACGCTTACACCTGCCCAATGCACCCGGATGTTTGGCAAACCGGTCCGGATTCTTGCCCAAAGTGTGGCATGACTCGGGAGCCGGTCACGCCAACACCGAGGCGTGCGGTAGAGTGGACTTGCCCGATGCATCCCGAAATTGTGCGGACGGCTCCCGGCAATTGTCCAAAATGTGGCATGGCCCTGGAGCCGCGATCCCACGGTGGGGCGGAAGAGGAGAGTGCCGAGCTTCGGGACATGACTCGCCGCTTCTGTTTCGCAGCTGCAGTGACAGTGCCACTCGTTCTGGCAGTGATGAGCGACATGCTAGCGGGGCGTCCGATCTCTTCTTTGCTCTCACCACGTCTTAGGGTCTCTCTGGAACTGGTTCTTGCTTCGCCCGTTTGCATCTGGGCGGCCTGGCCGTTCTACGTGCGCGCGATTCAGTCCGTGAAGAACCGAAGCTTGAATATGTTCACGCTGATCGGCCTCGGCGTGAGCGTTGCATATGTGTACAGCGTCATCGCCGCCGTCATGCCTGGGATCTTTCCTGCGTCCTTCCGCGCTGAATCGGGAGAAGTAGCCACATATTTCGAAGCAGCAGGCGTCATTGTTACCCTGATCCTTCTCGGTCAGGTTCTCGAACTGCGTGCGCGGAGTCAGACTGGCGCGGCGATACGGAAATTACTCGGCATGGCCGCGAAGTCCGCGCGGCGAATTCGCGAGAACGGCGCAGAGGAGGACGTACCGCTCGAAGCGGTGAAGGTCGGCGATCGACTGAGGGTTCGGCCTGGCGAAAAGGTCCCTGTGGACGGCGTCGTTCTCGAAGGTACGAGCGCGATCGACGAATCGATGGTGACCGGCGAGCCCATTTCCGTCGAAAAAACTCCTGGAGATTGGGTCGTTGGCGCAACGGTTAATGGGACTGGCACGCTAATCATGCGCGCTGAAAAAGTCGGTTCCGAAACCCTCCTCTCTCGAATCGTCGCAATGGTTGCGGAAGCGCAGCGCAGTCGTGCTCCTATTCAAAAACTCGCGGATACCGTTTCCGGCTACTTCGTTCCCATAGTCGTTTTGATAGCGGTCCTGACATTTTTTATATGGGCGCTTGTAGGGCCACAGCCTCGGATGGCGCACGCTTTGATCAACGCTGTTGCCGTTCTCATCATTGCGTGTCCGTGTGCGCTTGGTCTTGCCACGCCCATGTCCATCATGGTGGCGACGGGCAAAGGCGCAACGATCGGGATACTCTTCAGGAATGCTGAAGCGATCGAGGTCATGCGCAAGGTCGACACGATCGTAGTGGACAAGACAGGAACCCTCACCGAAGGTAAACCGAAGCTCGTCAGTGTCATCCCCGCATCTGGCATATTGGGGAACGATCTCTTGCGTTTGGCCGCAAGCCTGGAGCGCGGCAGTGAGCACCCGCTGGCTGCTGCCATAACTCATGGCGCTGAAGAACGATCTATCCCGTTGCAATCCGCTGATCGATTCGAATCGGTCACCGGAAAAGGTGTGAAGGGCGTTGTTGACGGTAAACCGTTAGCCTTAGGAAATCGCGCCCTGATGACCGACCTTGGGATCGACGTGTCCGGTTTGTCAGAAACTGCCGAACGCCTACGCGCCGATGGCCAGACCGCAATGTTCGTCAGTAGCGAGAGCAGACTCATTGGACTTGTCGGAGTCGCCGATCCGATTAAACCCAGTACGCCCGAAGCGATCCAAACTTTGCACGCGGAAGGCATCCGAATCGTCATGTTAACAGGTGATAGTCAAACGACCGCACGCGCGGTCGCAGGCAAACTCGGGATCGACGGTGTCATTGCTGAGGTTCTTCCGGATCAAAAGGTGGATGTGGTCAAGCGGCTGCAATCGGAAGGACGGTTCGTGGCAATGGCAGGCGATGGAATCAATGACGCTCCGGCTCTGGCTCAGGCCCAGGTCGGTATCGCGATGGGTACGGGAACCGATGTCGCCATGGAAAGCGCAGGTGTCACACTCGTCAAAGGGGATCTTCGCGCCATTGCCCGAGCCCGGCGTCTTAGTCGGCAAACCATGGGAAACATCAAACAAAACCTGTTTTTCGCCTTCATCTACAATGCCGCGGGCGTTCCGATTGCCGCAGGTGTCCTCTACCCCTTCTTCGGCTTGCTTCTTTCTCCGATCATTGCGGCGGCCGCGATGAGCTTCAGTTCGGTCTCGGTCGTCACAAACGCCCTACGCCTACGCAATATGGAGCTGTGAAGCAAGGGTTACGCAACGTTTTTGTTCCTTCCGAGTTCCTCAAGGCGACGCTTGAACTCGTCTGTTTCGATCTCACCCGCAGCAAATCGTCGCTTCAAGATTGTTTCGGGAGGTTCGCGCTCTTGTAACCGTCCGTTCGCCGCTAGAATGATGCCCCAGATTAGTGCGACAAGGAGTCCCACTCCAACGAGCCACCCGATTGTCATCCAAATCATGTGTCCCCAGCCAAACCAGTAATGCATACTCGGACCTCCTGCAAACGGAGGGAGCAATTATTGTGCCTGCATCACGTCGGCATTGGATTGGAAACACGTCACTTGTTTGTGCGAATTCCGCAAGAAAGCTCCTGCCCGCCCCGCTCAATGCTGCCGGTTTGGCGCCATGGCATGGCTTCGATCTGGGTGTTCGTGACAGGTTTTCATACGTCAGTACGAAGGTGGCAATGATTACGACATCAAGTCTGAATCCAATCGACGCGTACGCGACAACGCCAACAAATGAAGGCGAAGCCGCAGGAAGTCCAATTGCATTCGCGTCAGTAGCGCGAAGAAAGGAGGATACTTCCATGCTGTCACTGAAGCGATACCGATGGTTGTGCGTGCTCGGGGCTGAAGTCGCATATTTCCTTTGTCTGTTTGGGGACTTTCTTCCGATCCGTACCGCCGGCGGCGTCGAACTACATCACAGGATCTTTGAAACATTGCCGGGGTTTGTGTGGCTTAACGTTCAAAGTGTGATTCTCGGCGCAGTCTACATGTTTGTGTTCGCGTGGATCTTTGGTTCGTACTTCGTGTGGATGCACAACACGAGTCTGATTAAGGCCGATACCGAAGCAAAGATTTCCGTGGCTCCGCGCAAAACGGCGTGAGGCACAGGAGTTGAGCGTCACTTCTTCAACCACGCTGTCCAGTTGAGGATCACATTGATCGGTATTGGCACCGGATTCCGAGCGTGAGTCCGATGCCGCCACTGCACGCGCCGTCAGCATCAACGCATGTTCGGCGCCACGTACTAACGGGCGAGCGATGCTCGGATCCGAGCGAGGTGGTGGTAACTGTGGCGCACCGCATGATCCTCAAGGATGAACTGGCATGTGAGCGGAGCATCGCTATTGAGCGATACGGGCGAGGCGCGATCCAGCTGTTCATCGCTGAGATCACGTATTGCCGCTGCGGCCGCAGCACTGTTCTTTGCCAATAAGGCGAGGGTGGCTTCCTTTGTAACGCCGTCATTCTCTTTCGCGTGGTCGCGGTTCATCGCGTCGACGGCGTCCCAAGTCACGCCGGTGATTGGCTGGCCGGCAGCGAGCGAATGCGCGAGGTGGAGCTCGATCGGGTACACGCTGGCAACGTGATGCACCACAACGCCGACCTTCCGTCCGTCATGGGGGAGGCGTGTCTGCCACTCTGTCTCGGAAAGTGTGGCCGCAAATGCAGCGAGTGCAGTTGCGCCGGCCTCGAGACGGGCGGCGAGGGCCTCAGATCGCTTGTTCATCTTTGCGCCACCTCAGGGCGAAACCCGGAATATTGTTTGCAAATCATTTCTATCGTCCTCAAAGGGAAACAGTCACTCGCAAGAAGGTAGCCGGTATTGAAGTGCTGCCGTCAGTGCTCTTGTTCTGTGCTTTCGCCAGTTCCAAAAGTTGGTTGTGGAGTTCCTCCACTTTTCCGCTCTTTTGAGCCGGACCATCTCCTTGGCCACGTCTGCCTGAATTAAAGTATCACAGCATGGGTTCGCGTCATTCGCGCAATTGGCGGCTAAAATCTCTTGTCTACTTCTTGATCCCTCGGATGATGGCAACCCGCTGCGCCGCCGGATCCAGATATTTTCCAGCCACTGTCTTCACCAGTTCAGGCGTGACTCTGCGGATTTGCGTTGCGTAGTTGGCGACTCCCTCGGCTCCCTCGCCCGCGTAAATCGACCTGGCGTATTCCAAGACCAGACCCACACGGGACTGTAAGCGGATCTCGTGCTCGCCGACGGAGTACGCGATGGCTTTCTTCACTTCATCTGCACTGACGCCTTCTTTGCGGAGCCGTTCAAACTCCTTCTCCAGAGACTCTTTCACCTTGGCCTCGTTCTCGGGTGAGAACGCGGTATACGTGAATACAGTGCCGCCCCTCGTGAAGAATGCATTCGCGGTACGGACCGTGTAGGCCAGGCCCTGCTTCTCGCGAATGGCGTCGAAGAATCGGCCGCCCAAGCCGGAAACGATGTTCTCCAACACAATAAGAGGATATCGATCGTTGCCTGCGCGGGGAGCACCCGGAAAGCCATAAACGAGCGCCGTCTGCTGTCGCGATACCGTCTCAACCGTTTCTTTGGTTTCTTTCTTGGATTCGGGTGCCGGCAACGACGCGATGTCGCGCTCGTGCAAATCTTCATTGGTTAACGCGTCGGCAATCGACGCGACTAGACCGGTCCCATGAGTATCGCCCACAATCATGATGAGCGGTACCAACGGCCGCTGGTTCGTCTTGAACCAGGCTTCCAGATCATCGCGCGTCAGACTCTGCAAAGCCGTTTCGGTTCCGATGGCAGGCCGTGCGTAGGCATGTTCGCCAAACAGCGTCTGCATGAAGAGATTCACCGGGTAGGCGTAGTTGTTCTCACGCAGTTTCTTGATGCGGGCAAGCTGCAGGACCTTTTCGGCGGCGACGTCGTCTTCCTGGAATGCCGGCTGCTGCAAAACATCCATCAGTATTTCGAGCGCCTGATCGATCTTGCCGCTGATGCCGTCGAGAATGTAGCCGAAGAAATCGGGCTCGTTGATAACCTGAATGCGGGCGCCGGCGTTCTCGAGCCGGCGTGAAATGTCGGCCGAGTTGAACCGCTGGGTTCCGCGAATCGCGCTGCGTAGCACCAGTTCGGTGATTCCGGAATTCTTTGCAGATTCGTATAGGCGGCCACCAGGATAGAAAATCCCAAACGAGACGATCGGCAGACGATGGTCTTCGAGTATGTAAACATCAGGACCACGGAGAATCGACCGCTTCTCGATAGGCTTGACCAGGTCATGCACGACCGTTTCATTGGGTATCGGAATCTCAGCGACGACAGGAAGTTCCTGGACCGACCTTTGTTCGGCCGCAGCCTGAACCTTGTCGAGTACTGTCCGGCGATAGTCGGCTACACTCAGGCTCCGCGTCACCGACTCCGGGAAATACTCAAACACGCTGAGATTCTCGAACGTCAAATATTTCTTCGCGACGCGTACTACAGCTTCACCGGTGACCTCCTGGATTGACGCCAAATAGGCGAGTGACTTTTTCCAGTCACCCAGTGCTTCATAGAACGCAAGTTCCTTCGCAATTCCGTCGACAGTCTCCAGTTCGTGATAGTAGTTCTGAGCAATAAGGGTCTTTGCTCGAGCGACCGATTCCTTCGTCACACCGTATTTCTTGATGTTTTCCAGTTCGGCCAGTACAGCGATCTGGGCTTCGACCGGCTGGTTGGTTTCAAAGTCGATCTCCAAATAGCCCAGGTCGCGAAACGCAAGGAATTCGGCCGAGCCGCTGGTGATCAACCCTTTCTCATCCCGGACGTACTGGTTGAGAATGGAAGCTCGACCCTCACTCAAGATTGCCGCGAGCACTTCGAAAGAGCGCGCATCGTCAGTAAGAATTCCCGGAGCGTGGAAACCCAATGCGACGTGATTTTGCTCGATCGGACCGCGCTGCCAGGCGTAGCGCAAACCGCTTTGCTCGGGTTCGACTGGACCCTGATCGCGCTGGACGGATTCATCTTCCGCGTCGCCATAGAGCTTTACCACGTCGTCGAGCGTCTCTTCGATGTCCACCTTACCTGCAATGGAGAGGATGACGTTGGAAGGACGGTAAAATTTCTTAAAGTAGGCGACGACGTCGTCACGCGTCAGCGCCCGCAGACCTTCAGGTGTCCCGATACGCCATCGCCGCATGCGATGCTCTCGGAAAGCCGTCGAATACAATTTCTCCGAAGTGACCGCCGGTGGATTGTCCAGTTTTCGATTGTTTTCCTGGATGACAACTTCGATCTCGCGCTTCAGCTCAGCCGGATCAAATGTCGAGTTCCACAGCGCATCGGCTTGAATTTCGAGCGCTTTTTTCGTATTTTCCGCCGGTACCTCGGTGTGGTACGAGGTGCGGTCGTAGTAGGTAGAGGCATTGAGATAGCCGCCCAACCCCTGCGTTTCGCGAGCGATCTCCCCAACAGGACGCTTGGCGGTACCTTTGAAGAACATGTGCTCGATGACATGGGAGATTCCGGAAATGCGATCATCCTCATCGAAATATCCGGCCTTAACAAAAGTAGTGATGCTCGCGAGCGGAACGGCCTGTTGCTCACGCACGATGACGGTCAACCCGTTTTTGAGGATGACCTTCGTCGTTTGCCCCTGATCTTCACGGAAAGTGTAAGGTCCCACGATCTGCCTGGCCTCCGGCTCCGGTAGCCGCAATTGCGGAACCACCTGAAGAAATAGAATTAACGCCATCAACATATGTCTATTTTACGAGAATGGCCATCCACGTAGGAGATAAATACCCGGATTGCCCCGGGTGTTTCGAACGAGCCCAGATGTTCCGCCCACTCCACGATGACAGCCGCGTTCGGATCGTCAAAAATCTCTTCAAGGCCTAAGCTGTCCAATGCTCCGGTTTCGATTCGATACAGATCGATGTGGTAGACCTTCACGCGCCCCAAATACTGGTTAATCAACGTGAACGTCGGGCTGGAGACTTCGTCCGCGTCCTTCACTCCGAAACCATCGGCGAGGCCCTTGGCAAACAGCGTCTTACCAGCACCTAACTCGCCATGGAGGAGGATGTGCGCGGGGATTTGCAAGGAAACAGCGAGCTGTTTGGCGATGTTGCGGGTCTCTTGTTCGGAACCTGAGATCATAGGCTCCTTGCATGTAGTCGCGGGCTAAAGCCCGCCACTATGCAGATTTTCCCACGCCTGGGGCAGGAACCGCAGGAGATCCGTAGCCACCATCGGCTCCTGGCCGATCTCTTCAGCAGCGAGATCGCCGGCGAGGCCATGGAGATATACGGCCAGGCAAAGACGTTCGACAAAGGTCCCGAGATACTCTTGGGCAAGAATACCGGCGATCATGCCGGTCAGAATATCGCCGGTACCCGCGGTCGCCATGCCCGGATTCCCCGTGGGATTGATATAGATCGAGGCGTCGGGTGTCGCTACAACTGTGCGGAAGCCTTTGAGGACGACATACACTTTGTGCTCCACGGCAAAGTCGCGGGCCACGTCGATCCGATTGGCGACGACGTAGGCCACGTCTTTCCCGACCAGCCGCGCCATCTCGCCCGGATGTGGCGTAATGATGATTGCTCGGCCATTCCCGTGCAGCTCGTGGTCAAATCCTGCAAAAGCGTTTATTCCGTCGGCGTCAATAATCACAGGAATTGAAGATTCCCCAACCACCCGGCGTACAAACGCGGAGGTCTCCGGAAAAGTACTCAGGCCGGGTCCAATTCCGAGGATGGTCTTGTCTTTCAGGATCTCCGAAACGGCATGGTTTGCGATCGTACCTTCCGGCGTTTCCGGCAAAGCCTGAGTCATCAACTCGGACATCGACTCAGCGATAACCGGAAGAACGCTGGCGGCTGTAGCCACTGTCACCAGGCCTGCTCCGGATCGGAGGGCTGCTTGTCCGGCCATTGCCGCGGCCCCAGCCTTTCCTCGCGACCCACCAATGATGAGGACTTTTCCATAGGTCCCTTTATTGCTGTTGTTGTCGCGATGGGGTACATCGTGCGGCTGGATCAGATTGAGCTTGTACTCCTGCGAGTCGAGCAACTCGGGCGGATTACCGATATCAGCGAGGATCACGTCGCCGGGGTCGGCGGACAAGACCAAACTTGGCTTTAGAGCGGAAAATGTGACCGTGATATCGGGCCGGACGCCTGGTGATGGAACATCCACGGAAACGACGGTGGCGCGAGGAAAGTCCTCGTCAAGGCTCTCGATCACCGTCCGATACAAACCTTCGAGTGGTGTCCTGGCGCCCGTGCCAAGCAGCGCATCGACGATGATGTCCGCATCGAGAAGCTCGAGTTTTTCTTCACTCCACTCGTGATCATCAAGAATGACGGTCGGTGGGTAACCGATCGCTTTCAGGATGTTCATATTCGTTTTCGCGTCACCCTTCACGTCCGATTCGGAGCCAAACAGAAAAACGAATGGAAAACATCCCTTCTGAATAAGCTGCCGCGCAACCACAAAACCATCACCGCCGTTGTTTCCCCTGCCGCAAAGGATCGCGATGGCCCGGTCCTTCAGGTCTTCGAAGTGGTCCTCGAGCACTTCGACAACGCGCATGCCGGCATTTTCCATAAGGAGAATGCTCGGAATTCCATATTTTTCGGTGGAGAGGCGATCGACCTCGCGGACCTGTTGAGGCGTGAGAATCTTCATGGAATTGGGGAAAATGGGGACGTAGCCCTGTGTCCCCATTTTTTGAATTCTGAAAATGGGGACACAGGGCTACGTCCCCATTTTCCCGAATCACCCGGCTAATTACCCTTCACTACGGCGCCCAGATCTTCGACCAGCTTCTCAACAGGAATCAGTTGTCCGGTGACACTTTTCCAAATGAGTTTACTGTTCTCATCGACCAGGAAGTAGTAGCGGTTCGCGATCTTGTTCGCGTTCAAAGCTCCGTAAGCGCTGATGATTTTCGCTTCCGGATCGCTCAAGAAGACATTCTGGGCCTTGACCGTTTCCTTGAACTTCGCCTGCGACGGCGCAAGATCCCTGGAAATACCGATCACTTCAATATTCATGTCCACAAACTTTTGATGGTTTACACCGAACTCGGTGAATTCGCGCGTTCAGCCGGCGGTAAAATCCGCAGGATAGAACGCGAGCAGTATTTTCTTCTTGCCCGCGAAATCCTTCAATCCCCAGGTTTCCTTGGAGCCCAGGCCTTTCGGGAGCTCGAAATCGGGAGGCTTTTCTCCGACTTTCGGTGTGTTGTCCGCGCCAGGCACGGTCAGTTGCTGTCCGTATCCAGCAACCAACATCGACAGCACAACGAGAGGAAGGAGCAGGTAGACAGTTTGTTTCATAGAAGCTACTCCTAGATTTATGGGTCTCAATGCCAAAAAGCTCGCTGCATAATATGCTAAGCTTTCGGGCTTATGCAACTCGCGCAGGTTAAAGAACTTGAGAAGAAATATCTGCTTGGAACCTACGCCCGGTATGAAGTTCTGATCGACCGGGGCAGCGGGGCGTATCTGATCGACAAGTCGAACAAGCGGTACCTCGATCTGCTGGCGGGCATCGGCGTCAACTCGTTAGGTTACAACCATCCCAGAATCAAGCAGGTTCTCCGGAAGCAGATTAAAAAGCCCCTTCACGTTTCGAACCTCATGTACCACGAGTATCAAGGCCGTTTGGCCGAAAAACTCTGCGAAATCTCGGGTCTGGACCGCGCGTTTTTTACAAACAGTGGGACCGAGTCCGTGGAGGGTTGTTTGAAGTTCGCGCGTGTGTATGCGAAGCCCAAATTCCGGATCCTGTCTCTCGATCAGTCATTCCACGGACGCACTTTTGGAGCGCTGTCTGCAACGGGGCAAAAAGAATATCGCGATCCCTTCGAGCCTCTCGTTCCGGGTTTCGAGTTCATCGGTTTCAACGACGTCGAAGATCTCGAGAAAAAGTTCACAGACGATGTCTGCGCCATTCTGATCGAAACGATTCAAGGTGAGGGCGGAATTCGTCCAATATCCGAACAATTCTACAGGCGCGCTCGCGAACTCGCCACCGAGAAGGGCGCACTCTTGATCGTAGATGAGATCCAGTGCGGCCTTGGCCGAACCGGCCATTGGTTCGCCTTCCATCGATTTGCTCCTCCAACGGACAAAACGATGCTTCCCGACATCGTTGCCAGCGCCAAACCGCTCGGACTCGGCATTCCGCTGGGCGCCATTCTGCTTCATGAGAAAGTTGCTGCCGCCATCCAAGTCGGCCAGCACGGAACCACATTTGGCGGCGGTCCACTCGCCTGCCGCGCGAGTCTCGAATATTTCAAGATCCTGGAAGAAGGGAATCTTCTAGAACGCGTACGCATAGTTGGGTCTTATTTCAAGAAGCGGCTGGAAGAGTTAAAGGATCTTCCGGTTGTGAAAGAAGTTCGAGGCGAAGGTCTGATGTTGGCAGTGGAGTTGAAAGTTCCCGGCAAAGAAATTGTAAAACAGCTCCTGGCGCAAGGCTTCATTCTCAACTGTACGCACGAAACCGTACTGCGAATGCTGCCACCCTTCATCATCACCGAAAAGCAAATCGATAAATTCATTCTTGCTTTAAAGCAAGTGCTGGAGGCGCAGCGTGTCTGACAAGGCCGCTAAGATTCTTAGCCAGCGACCAATCTTCCAGGGAAGGGTCATCGGTGTTCGCGAAGACCGGGTTATCGAGCCTGGCGGACGCGAATGCCTGCGCGAAATTGTGGTTCATCCGGGCGCCGTTTGCATCGTGGCGCGGCCTCAACTGGACGAAGTTATTCTTATCCGCCAATATCGGCACGCTGCAGGGCGAGAGTTGCTGGAGATTCCTGCAGGCACATTGCATGTTGGCGAGGAACCGGTCAAGTGCGCCTTCCGGGAACTCGAAGAAGAAACGGGCTATCGTGCGCGCAATATGATCGAGCGAGCGCGTTTCTGGACGACGCCCGGATTCACGACCGAGATAATGTACCTCTATGAAGCTTCCGATCTCGTGAAGACCGAGATCAATCCGGATGACGACGAGGTGATCGAAGTCGATATCGTCCGCAGCGGCGAAGCACTTCAAATGATCGACGACGGCCGCATTCAAGACGCGAAGTCCATTCTGGGCCTGCTCCGAGTCCTGAAGTAGCCGATGAACCAACCTCAGTGGCGTAAGAATCAGATCGCAGTGACGATTTCCGGCTCGTTTCTGGCGTTCGGGTACACGCTGGTCATGCCGTTTCTTCCGATGTACGTCAGGCAACTCGGGATCGAGTCCACGGGCGGCATCGCGTTCTGGAGCGGCATCATTCTCGGCGCCAGCCCGCTTATAGCTTCTCTTGTCGGACCGCTTTGGGGACACGTCGGCGACCTTAAAGGAATGAAGCTCATCGCCACACGGGCGACGGCAGCCAACAGCGTGTTTTGGTTCCTGATGGGCTTCTCGCGGAACGTGTGGCAGTTGTTTCTGCTACGCGCGCTCCTCGGACTCCTGGGAGGCTTCAACAACGTGGCTATCGCAGTCATCACGCAGGGCTCGCCGAAGGAGAAGGTGCCGTCCATCATCGGGACGCTGCAATCCACGCAGATTCTCAGCGCGGCGATTGGTCCTCTTCTGGGCGGAATCCTCGCGGCGTCGATCGGCATCCGAAATACGTTTCTGGTGACGGGCCTCGTCAATTTCGGCTCGTTTCTAAGCATCGTGCTGCTCTACACCGACCAGCGGGAGTCGCAGCCTCAAGATCTCTCGGCAGACGAGAAAGCCTCATCGCCGTCGACAGCCCCCTTCTGGAAGCGGCCCGAGTATTTCACAACGGTGTTGATTCTTTTCTTCGTCAACATGGCTGACCGCACGTTCGGCCCGATCATTCCATTGTTTCTGGAGGAGCTTGGAACACCGCGCGTGAGGCTGGAGATGGTGTCCGGCATAGTCATTTCGGCGGCCGCATTCGGCGAAGCATTTTCCGCGTGGCTGTCCGGAAGGCTTGCGTCGCGTGTCACATTGCGACGGCTCATTATCGCCAGGCTTCTGTTGAGCGTCGTGGTGCTCGTACCGATGGTTATTGTCCATTCCACGACGGAATTCTCGATGTTACGCATTGCCCTTGCGCTTCTCGCCGGCGGTACTCTCACGCTCGCCCTGAGCACGGCCCATCATGTCATTCCCGGCCAGCATCGGGGCACCGGCTTCGCCATGCTCTCGGGCACTAGCATGCTGGGCGGGGCAGCCGGCCCAATTATTTCCGGCTCGCTGGCGGGCTTGAGCATCCGCTCGATCTTCGTATTTAACTCAGTGGTTTATCTACTGGTGACCGGTTTTGTGTATCGGAACGTGAAACACTAGTGCTGGATTTCGTAATATATTTGCCCTCATCCGGCCCTTCTCTTGGGGCTTCGCCCTAGCGGGCTTGCGCTTGGCGCGGGCCACCTTCTCCCAGGGGAGAAGGACCATTCGTAAGGTTAGTCCCTCTCCCTCTGGGAGAAGGGTGCCGCGAAGCGGCGGGTGAGGGCGCTATACGTGACCGTATTTAGGAAATGGTGCACTTAGTGAAGAGGCAACAAACCGCCTCAGAGTGACTCTAAGCATGGAGTCACTTCACCTAATGAGTAACGCAATCCCTTGAGATATGCTTCCAGTTCGGTGCGCTCCCGATTCAGTCGAATTTCAGCGGATAATTCGACAGTAGGATCCGTCAGCTTCAGTTCGATCTCATCAATGTGCAGTTGAATACGCGCCATCTCAGATCGCACGACCGTCGCTACTTCCCGGTACGCTCCGTGATCCGGCTCATCTCCTGCGGCCCTGGATTGCTCCAGCGCATTTAGTTCTGAAACTAGACGTTGAAAATCCGATGCCAACCCCGCCTTCAAACGGAGAGTCTCCTCTAGCTTTCGTTCCAGCTCTCTGGAATGAACCGAATCCTCTGCGGCGCGCGTATCGGCTGTATCGACGGTATGCTTGAGCGAAGCCATCTCCTGCTGAAGCCGCTGCCGCTCCGTCTGCCAATCCGTCGCGGCGCTTCTTGCTCGCTCTTCGAGTTTGAAGATGGCTCTCTGAGCTTCCTGCAGTTTTGATTGATACTCTGCCTGGATTGTATGGACGATCGACAAAATCCGGTCTACAGGCGTTTTCGCAGTAAATGCGCGTTCCGGTTTCATTTTGGGCACCCAGTTGTGATTATCGGAAAAGCGAAGACTAGGAAGCGTCGGTGTTGCGGAAGGCAACGGCATCGGGGCTTTTCCTTGTATGAAAAATTGCTACCGGGCCCCCGATCCGTCGAGTGGAAAATGTCATCCTGTAACCCATGGCCTGGCAGTAATACCCCACTTGCAACGAGCCTGCCAGTTCCAGTCAGGCAAGCTTAGAGCACGACGGGTTTCCCGTGGGAGTAGTCAGGGAATGACTTACCGTTCCTGAGCCCTCCACCGTTGTACTGAGATATTTTGTTCCTTCAGAGCAACTTGCCACAAAAAGTGACTTTTTGGGAAGAACAATGCAGTTGCGTACTGGCGCCTGGCGATTGCGGATTTAACATGTGGCGGCCCTACAGCGTATAGATGTCCTGAGGGCAGAGGGTGAGTTTTTCGGGTTCTTTTTCTGTAATCACGTAGGTGTTTTCCACACCGACGCCGCCCAGTCCCGGATAAAAGACTTTCGGTTCCACGGCCATTACTACACCGGGCTCCAGAGGCGTTTCGAATTTGGGAGCAATTACGGGAATCTCGTCCAACTCCAACCCAACGCTGTGAGCGACGAAGCGAACCTGGTTCTCTCCAGCTCCCATAAAGTGCGGAGCGAATGACGTCTTGGCCACCCTCTCGAGGATGCCCGAGTAGATCTCATCTGGAATGTTGCCGGGCTTCAACTGCTCTTCGATCCAGCCATTCAATTCAAGAATAAACTGATGGGTGCTGCGCATCTGCGGCGACACTGGACCCAGCGAGTACACTCGCGAACCATCGGCGATATAACCGGCGTATCCACCAACAATGTCGATCATCACGGGTTCGCCGCGGCTCAGGCGCTTACGGCCGCCCATTGCGGGAACAGCCGGATAGAGACCCCGCACGCCGACCGGTCCATCAAAACTGTGGGGGTAAGCCGCAGTCTCGCCGAACGAGACGGCGCCATAATGGATCTCCATATTGAATCGGCGAACTCGAGAGAGGCCTTGATGGCCTGCCATGCGCATGACGTATTCAATACGAGCAGCGAGTTCGAATTCGGCCAAACCTTCCCGGAGCTGCAGCGGAATATCGAGAAAAACCTTGTCGAGTTGATGGGCAGCCCGGCGAATGCATTCAATTTCGTATGCCGTCTTGACGGACCGCGCGTTCCGCATGGTCCCGGAGGCGTCGACGATTTTGCATTTCTCAAAGTACTTCGAAACCTGCTGGAACGTGGCTACGGGCACGACATCCATCTCAAAGCCTACGGTTTCCCCCGGATTGGGAATAAGACCTTGCAGGTCCGCATAGGTCTTCAGCGGCACAATGTTTTTGAGCGGAGATTCAATTTTCGCTCGCTCATAACTCTTGCGCACGGCAAACAGGGGTTCGCCTTCGCGCGGAAACCAGAGAACCGCCGTCTGGAGAGTACCGGTGAGGTAGTACAAATCCACATTTTGCAAGATGACCATCGAGTCGCAGTCCATGAAACGCCGGACTCGCGACCATCGGCGCTCCAACTCCTCTCGGGGAATGTACTCCATCAACTCCATGAATGAACTCCTTGACGAGGTTTCAGGCCGCGAATTGCACGAATTACGCGAAAGGCCCATTGGTGTAATTCGCGGCCTAAATTAAAGAATTGCTCATGATAATATACGTCACGCTTACTCAACCGTACTCCGACGAGGGAAAGCGGTTCAAATCCGCTACTGCCCCGCAACTGTGAGACGACCTCACGCGCTCGAGCCACTGCCGGCGATTCGGCGGGAAGGCGAACTTCGATAATCCGTCGTCAAGTCAGGAGACCTCCCGGAGGAATAACCTTTCGAGGGAAAGGCACTATGTTCGAAACACGTGTTCCGTGGCTTTGCCATGCGGTCTCGCTGTTTCTTTTCACTTGCACTCCCGTTTCTGCTCAACCGCCGGCCGCCGTTTCAGGCTGTGTTGAGGACTCCACGCACGCCGTCATTCCGGGCGCTACGGTTATCTTGACGAGTTCCGATCGTCCGGCGCGCTTTCAGGCGCAAACGGATGAGAAGGGCTGCTTCGCTTTGGCCGGTGTGCGATCCGGAGAGTATCAATTGCGCATCCTGGCCGAAGCATTCTCGCCGTACGAAAAAGATATCGCTGTCGAAGGTCCCGTGCGATTGGAAACGGTCATTCTCGAAATCCAACCGATTAGGGACACGGTTCTCGTAACTGCGACCCGCACCCCAGCGTCGTCCGATGCGCTGGGTTCGAGCGTCGATGTCATTGATCGAGCGCAGATCCGCGCCTCCGGAATTCGGGCCGCCTCTGATTTACTCCGAAATATCGGCAGTTTGACTGTCCTCCGCACGGGCAATGCGGGCGGAATCACCACACTCTTTCTCCGTGGCGGTGAATCAGACTACACCAAGATTTTGATCGACGGCATTCCGGTAAATCAACCGGGCGGTGTTTACGATTTCGCACACATTCCAACCGACAACATCGATCGGATTGAAATCGTGCGGGGCCCGCGGAGCGCTGTTTTCGGATCCGATGCCATTACCGGCGTGGTCCAACTATTTACGCGGCCCGGCACGAGCTCGCCTGAAGCGGACTATTCCATTGAAGGAGGAAGTTTTGGGACTTTCGAGCAGCGAGCCGCTATTCGGGGCTCTTGGAAAAAGTTCGACGCCTCAAACACGTTCAGCCGCCTGGATACAGACAACATCGGCCGTAACAACGATTACCGCAACGCAAGCTACTTTGGAAATTTTGGATTTACTCCCGATTCGCGGCAGATGCTTCGTGCCACGCTTTTCCATATCTCGACGAAGGCCGGCGCGCCTGGTGTGAACGCTCCAGGGTTTACGTCATTTGGACCGGACGACCACGTGCATCGGTTGGAACGTGCTGGAGGATTAACGTATAGAGCTTTGGTCGGATCGCGCCTGACGCAGCATCTTGCGTACCGGTTATACGATCACGACTACACGTATTTCAGTGCTTTTGGTCCGTCGTACGTGTTGCACACGCGGCACAGAGGGGAGTATCACGGCGACGTTGCTTTCCACTTAGCGGGCACGTTTTCCTACGGTATCGATTTCGATCGAGAGAATGCGACAGTTGCAAACAAGCGGCACTCGCGCGACGACACGGGTTATTACGTTCAGCAGCAGGTTGAGCTCTGGAAGCGGCTCTATATTACGGCTGGGGTGCGCGCAGAAGACAACACCACTTTTGGCACGAGTGAGAATCCCGGGTTGGCCGTGTCGTTTCGGGTTCGACCGGATACGCGGCTCCGCTTCAGCGCAGGCAAAGGGATCAAGGAACCGAACTTCACGGAGAACTTCAGCGAAAACCGCTTCTTTTTTGGCAATCCCGATTTGCTAGCCGAACGTTCACGAAGTTGGGAGACCGCGATCGAGCAGTCATTCTGGCACGATCGAATCGCGGCCGATCTAACCTGGTTCGATAACCGATTCCGCAACCTGATTGAACTGGTTCGTCAGCCGGATGGCTCGAGCCGTTATCAAAACATCGGCCGGACTCTTGCACGCGGCCTTGAACTCCGTGCGCGTGCGCGCGTACGACAGGTTTCGATTCAGTCGAATTACACCTATCTCGATGGGCACATCCAGCAATCGAACCAAACATCGTTTCCGTTTCGTCCCAGTGATCCGCTGTTGCGGCGCCCTCGACACTCCGGCGATTTTGCGGTGACCTGGAGTGAACCCAGGTGGAAAGCATATTGGTCCAGTCGATTCATCGGACGGCGCGCTGACAGCGACTTCTTCGCCTTCCGGACGCCACTCACGAGCAACCCCGGCTATATGGCTTCTGACGCGTCGTTCTCCTATGACTTCGTGCGCCAGGTTTCTGCCTTCGTCCGAATCGAGAACATCTTCGATCGCGATTACCAGGAGGTGCTCGGTTATCAGGCGCTCGGCCGAGGAGTGGTTGTCGGGACACGTGTGCGCCTGGGTGGAGAGAAATGAACCGGACTAAGCATGTAGTCGCGGGCTTTAGCCCGCGTTCAAAGGCCGGGCGCGGGCTGAAGCCCGCGATTACATGCTTGATCATCGTGCTGGCCTCGTGCAGCCGTTCCGCGCCAAAGCTAGAGGCCCCGTCTCCGCCACAGCGCATCATCTCCGCCGTGCCGAATGTTACCGAGATGCTTTTCGCCTTCGGACTTGGCGATAGAGTGATTGCGGTGGGCGATTACGATCAATTTCCCCCGGAAGTGGCCGCGAAGCAGCGGATCGGTGGGCTGCTGAATCCGAATATAGAAAAGATCATCGAGCTTAAGCCGGATTTGGTGATCACGTATGGCACACAAGATGTTCTTCGCGATCGCCTGCAATCTGTCGGCATTCGGATGTACCCCTTTGTCCATGGCAATGTGGAGCACACGTTGCAGTTCATGCTCGATTTGGGACACACGCTAGGAGCCGATCCGCGCGCAGAGCAGGTTGTTCGGGAAATCCGCCGTACGTTCGATGATGTACGCGCGAAGGCGCCGCCGATGCGGCCCAAAGTGCTCCTGGTTCATAATCGCGGCGCCGGGATCCTGGGGTCCTTCTATTCCGTAGGATCGGAGGCATTCCAACATGATCTGATCGAGATCGCAGGCGGCCAAAATTTATTTAGGGATGTCGATCGTGAAACGCTTCAACCGACGTTAGAGGAAGTCATCAGCCGCAGGCCCGACATCATCATTGAGACGTTGTCCTCAATCCGAGACGATAGAGAGATAGCTCAACGCAAGAGAGATTGGGGGACTCTTGGACTGGCTAGCGGCCGCGTTTACATTGAAGGCGAAAACTATCTGCTGGTGCCGGGCCCGCGATTGAATCTCGCTGCAAGGAGATTCAGTGAAATCATACGGGGGAACTAGGGATTCATCCAGATTCATGGCTAGCGATGTCTTGGAGGTTTGCATGGCAGCGCCAGCAGTACTTCCTCGACGGAGATATCTTCAAGCTTTGCCTTCCAAATGACACGAGAGCGGCGGCCGATCGGTCCCCAGACGCGCGGATCGGTGGGACCGAAGATAGCAACGGTGGGACAACCAAGGTATGCAGCGAGGTGGGTAATGCCGGAATCGTTGCCGATGTAGGCCCGGCAGCGGCGGAGGAGTTGGAAAACCTGGGGAAGGGGCAAAATCTCCCCCCGGGAGATGCCCTCGTCATTGGGTCCGAAAAGATTAACGACATCCGAAAGACGTCCGGCCAATTCCTCAAAGTACGGCCAGTTCTTCCTGGGGCTACCGCTGCCGGCGTGAATAACAATGCGCTCCGACTGGGGCTGCCAGAAATCGGGCAACGGCGGGGCTCCAAGCTTGAGGGTTCGCAGCAGATGCGTGGCAGCGTGGCCATACGACGGAAATGGATCGGCGCTAACAATATCCCGGATTCCGGATCCCCGAAGGTTTTCGGCCAGCACCGGATCTTTCATCCACACGATGGCGCAATCGAACTCGAGTCCGGAAACCGGCTCTTGGAAAAGCCGCGACCACGGCGGGGATTCGATAGAGTAAATTCTCTCTACGGGGATGAACTCCCTCGCCAGCTCCAGTGTTGACGGGTATCCCACTAAGGTAAGTGCCTTGTCCGGCCATGTTTTGCGCACGGCGTGGAGGGCGGGAAGATTCAACACAAAGTCGCCGATTGCGCATGCACGAATGATCAGCGTTGTGCTCATGTTTCGCTGAACGCCGCCGAAATCCCCGACAGGCGTGGCTTCAAGCGGTATACGCCTTGACCTCTGCGCCTGATCCCGCGTAGAATACGGTCAGTCTGTTCGGTGGGATATGGATATATTCGAGATAGGCGATAAGGTTGTTTACCCCAATCATGGGGTGGGAATAATTGAAAAAATTTCAAATCGTTTGATTCAAGGCAAGTTTGAACGATTTTATCTCCTTCGAATATGTTCAAACGACATCCTGGTGATGGTGCCCACCGCCAATGCCGGGGACGTCGGGCTTCGTAAGATCATTGAACGCCGCGACGTCGAACAACTTCTTTCGTTCCTCAGTAGCAATCAATTTTTCACCCAAAAGGACTGGAAAGACAGATTTAAGGAAAACTCGGAGAAAATGCGCTCTGGATCGATTTTCCATGTCGCCGAAGTTTTCAAAAATCTCGTTTACCTCAGTAGGGTTAAACCCTTATCTTTCCGCGAAAAGCGTATGCTTGACCGCGCTCGATTCCTGCTGATTTCCGAGCTTTCGACCGTTTTGAATCTGGCTGAACTGGAAATCGAGGATCGTATCGAAAAAGCCGTCACGAAGGCGTGCGGCAAAGTTCCTGTAGCCTAAACCCAAGCCTTGATGCTTACGTTTTTAGTTCTACCTTTGTTCGCTTTTTTCCTGCTGGCGGCATTCTTCTCCCTTTCAGAAACCGCTATCTTCGCCAGCAACCGGTACAAGCTCAGGCATTTAGCATCCCAGGGCAACAAGCCCGCCCAAAAGTTGACCGCATGGCTGGAGACACCCGACAGGCTACTGGCGACGCTTCTTCTCGGAAATAATTTCGCCAACATTGGCGCTGCCACCGTTTCGGCCGCAATTGTTTCCCGTTTTGTTCGTCAGCCGGAGCTTGTGGATCTCGCCCTGGCCGTGGACACGGTTTTTCTGACCATCGTGATGCTGCTCTTCTGTGAGCTCGGACCCAAAACGCTGGCTGCTCGATATCCGGAACAGATCGGACTTCGGACCGTTCTTCCCATTGAGATCTGCATGCGGCTGTTTTATCCGGTGACCAGGCACGGGCTCAAGATTGCTGGATTTTTCTTCCGAGGGGTCCCGAACAACCCCGAATCGCTAAGCAACACCGCTTCCGACGCCGAACTACGGGCACTTCTCTATACCAAGCGGCACGAGCATGCGGGGATGCTTGAACGGGTGCTTGAGTTCTCCGAACGCCCGGTGAGAGATGTAATGGTGCCGCGGATGGAAGTGACGGCGATCGAGATAGGTACACCTCTTGATGAAATCCTGCTAGTCGTGGAAAGCACCCGATACTCGCGGTTCCCCATCTACCAGGGCGGTTTGGACAATGTCCATGGGATTCTGCACGGCAAAGACCTGATGCCTTATTTGCATTCTCCAAAGACGTTCCGGTTGTCTCAGCTGTTGCGCAAGCCCGTCTTCATCCCGGATACCGCCCGTCTCAACAGTGCCGTCCGGCTCCTTCAGAATGCTCAAACCCACCTCGGCATCGTGGTGGATGAGCACGGTGGCGTCGAAGGTATCGTGACATTAGAAGACTTGATCGAGCAGATCGTAGGCGAAATTCAGGACGAGCACGATGTGGAAGTGGATTCCCTGGCACCGCACATCGACGGCAGCATCCGGATCGACGCGAGTATCTCGGTAAGAGAGCTCAATGAACGTCTGTCGCTAAACATTCCAGAAACCGGACACTACGTCACACTGGCAGGATTTCTGTTGGCTCAATCAGGACGGCTGATGAAAGAAGGCGAGGAGGTCATATTCGAGGAGAGCACCTTCCGGGTCGAGCAGATGATTTCCCGCCGCATCATGCGCGTCCGGATGACGCGGATGGTGACCGAAAAGACGGAAATCTAGCGAAATTTGCTAATCCCTGTAGACGACCTCATCCAACCACTCAAAGAACCCCGGAAAGGAGATCCGCACGCATGAGGGGTCCTGGATGGTGACTGGCTCTACGGCGATAAGCCCTGCCACTGAGAAAGCCATAGCGATACGGTGATCTCCGAATGAGTCTACGATACCGCCTCGAAGTGCTTGATTCCCAGGGATCCGTAATCCGTCGGGGAATTCCTGCGCCTGAGCGCCTAATCTCCCAAGGTTCGTAGCGACTGCGCGAATCCTGTCGCTCTCCTTCTTACGCAATTCCGCAGCATCATGTATCCGGATCCCCTGGCGAGTGCGAGTCCCGAGGATCGCCAGGATCGGAATCTCGTCAATGACATTCGGAATCCACGAGCCTCCAATGTCCATTCCGGAAAGTTCTGAGGTTTCCACGGTGATCTCGCCAATGGGCTCCCCGCCGGTGGGAGCTAACTGCGAAATCAAGATCCTCGCCCCCATCTGTTGCAGCAGACTGAGAAATCCGGATCGGGTGGGATTTAAACCTACACCCGTCAGCCGGAGCTTCGAGTTAGGAACACACAACGCGGCGGCGATCAGGAATGCTGCGGACGAAAGATCACCCGGAACAGAAAACTCTTTTCCCTGAAGCGCCTTTCGGCCTTCTATCTTAATTTCGCCGGCGTCAACGTGGATGTGCGCTCCGAATTCAGATAAAGCGATTTCAGTGTGATTCCGGGTGGCCACCGGTTCGTGGACTTTGGAAACACCCGCTGCCTGAAGGCCCGCCAGCAACACGGCCGACTTGACTTGCGCGCTGGCGGTCGGCATGGTGAAAGAAATCGCGCTCAGCGGTCCTCCTCGGATCGTAAGGGGAAGGTAATTATCGTCGCGAGCCTCCACGATGGCCCCGAATCGCCTCAAAGGGTCGATAATGCGCTTCATGGGGCGCCGCGAGAGCGAATCGTCCCCAACCAGGGTGGATTCAAATGGAAATCCGGCCAGGATTCCACTCAACAAGCGAGCTGTCGTCCCCGAATTTCCCGCGTTCAACTGGCGCCTCGGCACCTCAAAGCCTTCCAGACCGCGGCCTTCGACCAGGACAGTCGACCCTGTGTGCAGGATCGGCGTTCGAAGCTGTTCAAGGCATTCCAGGGTGCTTTGACAGTCCTGGCTGGCAGCAAAGTTGTGGATAACGGTGGTCCCCTCGGCGATGGCGCCAATCATTGCCAGCCGATGGCTGATGGACTTGTCACCGGGTACCCGAACAGCTCCTTGGATTCGGGCCGCCGGCGCGATCTCCAGGCGCTCCGCATGGTTCATTGGACTCAGATTAGCATGGTCATTGACTTTTGAAAAAACCTCGTGTTACTAGAGGATCAATGAGTCCAAAGGCGCCCAAGAGTTTTGCGCTGACAATTCCGAGCCGGCTCGACGAAATGGTGACTGTCCATGCACTGGTCGGAGAAGCGATAAAGGAATACAAGATCAGCGACGAATTGGCCCACTGGATCGAGCTCACGATTAGCGAATCGATGATCAACGCTATCCAGCACGGTAACAAATCCGATCCCACCAAAGAGGCCAGCCTCAAAATCTCCTCCGATGGCAACATGATCGAAATCATAGTTGAAGATGAGGGAAGAGGCTTCACACTGGACAAAGTCGCGGACCCCACCGATGGGGCCAACCTGCTGAAGCCTAGTGGCCGGGGAATCTTGATCATTCGATCTTTTATGGATGAGGTCGTTCTATCCCAGCGTGAGGGCGGTGGAAGCAGGCTTCGGATGGTGAAGAAACTTCGTGGAGACGATCGCCAATGAGCATGGTTCTCAATCCCCGCCGTCTGGATGACATCACGATCCTCGACCTCAGCGGCCGAATTACCATGGGTGAGGGCGCCCTGATGCTCCGCGATCGGATCCAAAAGCTTCTCGGCGCCGGCGAGCGAAAGTTTCTTCTAAATCTTGCCGACGTCGACTACATTGATAGCTCGGGCCTCGGCGAACTCGTAAGCTCCTTCACGACAGTGCGGAACCAGGGCGGCCAGCTCAAACTCCTCAACCTGACGCGCCGCGTACAGGATCTGCTGCAGATCACAAAGCTCCTCACCGTTTTCGACGTGTTCAATAACGAAGCGGAAGCCCTGAAGACCATGAAATAGCGGAACTACACTGGAGTCAAGGTGGAATCGCTGGATTCTGAACCCATGGCTGGTGGCTCCAAGTCCAGTTCCAGCGCTGGAAACGGCCGCAGCACCTCGACAAACTCCTCGACCGGATGACCGAATGCCCGTAACGTCCGTTGGGCACTCGCAATGGCAGCGGCCCTCAGCAACTGTGCATTTCGCGTGGTTCGCTCGATCCTGGGACCGCTTTCATCAGGACAAATTGTCGCGATGTTGATGCCCGCTGGACCAGATTGCCTGCCGAATGCGATATCTCGAGCGCCGTTCGAGCGAAGGTGCGTATTGCAGAAAGCCTTCATGATCTCGCCGTTGCCGCGCGCGCATCGGATTTCGAACAACTGACGCTCGATAACACTCGGTATACACTCTCGAAAACTGGCGGGACGGGTCAGCAAGACCAGCAGGTCCGTGCAGCCGGCCTCAATTGCATCCAGGATCGGCAGGGGGTTGATTAAACCGCCGTCGAAACAGTCTCGCCCGTCGACCTTGACGAGTCCGTTGTACAAGAGCGGCATTGCGCTGCTTGCTTTGAGGAGAGTCAGAAGAGGCGTGCTGCTGGTCTGAGCAGGACTGAGGAACGCCTTACCCGTGCAGGCATCCGCGATCGCAATAAACAACGGTGAAGGTGAAGCAAGAACCCTATCCACGCGCAGCGGCCGTTCGCGGGCGATAATGGATTCGAAGAGGCTGTCAATATCCACGATCTGCCGATGCCATAGGCGGCGAATGAAGCGCGTATTGTTGATCTTCTGAGAATAAATCGTGGTCGCGTAAGCAGCCTGGCCCGCAAGAAAATACGCAGCGTTGACGGCGCCTGCCGACGCTCCGTATACCTCATCGAAAGCCTCGGTCATTCCAAGCTCTTCAAGTCCAAGCAAGGCGGCGCAAGAAATGACCCCCCGCATGGCTCCGCCTTCGACAATCAAACCGACCTTGCGGCCGTCTACAACACTCCCCCCGCGCCGGAGGCGTAGCGATCGTTCTTTCAGTAAACGGATTGTCTCCTTGTGATTTACACCGTAAACCGCGTGGCTCACCGGCATCCCCCTTGTAGAAAGGAAGGGCACTGGGTTCGTGGTGCGCCTCCCTTTCACAGGTATTGGACTGCCCGAGAAGCCTGTCCCGCAAGCCAACCTTCGTGCTTGCGGCACCTTTGGAATGCGGGCCACCTTCGACTGCCGATTTTAGGTAAAACCCCTGGCGTGGAATTCTCGTAAGCGGAAATGTTGCCGGCAAATCTTCGAAGATGACCGGTTCGGACACGGCGGAACATCTCCGGAACCCGGAACGCGGTTGGCGGAACTCCTATCGCCCGACGGCCCGCCCGCGAGACATGGGTGAAGCGGCGGCTTCCGGTGAACCGTGATCGGGCTGCGGCCAGGACGGACCGTTATCATGTCCGCCGGACGGCTCGTGCTGCTCTTTGGTGAAGATCAGGCTCCGCCCATCTTTTGCCAGATTGACATCGATGGTGTCACCGGCCTGAACTTGTCCGCTGGAGATCAGACTCGAGAGAGGAAAAACAAGATGACGCTCGATCGCACGCTTGAGAGGACGTGCTCCGTATTTCGGATCCGTCCCTTCACTGAGAAGGAATTCTTTTGCATCCGCCGTGCAAAGAAAATCAAAAAGGCGCTCAGGTTGGCTTAAAAAAATTCGGTCTTGCACCCGTTTGAGTTCAATATCGAGGACACGATTGAGCTGTTCCGGCTCGAGTGTGCCAAAGACCACGACCTTGTCGATGCGGTTCATGAATTCAGGCGAGAATTTGCGTTTCGCGGCGTCGACTGCCACTCTGGAGATCTTGCGGTCGATTTCCCGCAACTGCTCTGGACCGGGTCTTGGCGCAAAGCCAATACCTCCGGAAGCAAGTCGTGTCATTTCGCTGGCGCCGAGATTCGATGTCATAAAGACAATTGTTCGCGAAAAATCCACTCTCCGATTGTCGCCCAGCGTGAGTGTCGCCTTATCCAGAATTCCAAGCAATAACTGCCACAGCGCATCACTGGCTTTCTCGATCTCGTCGAACAGTACCAGACTGAGCTTCAAGGTCTCCGTCTGGTAGTGGTTGATCACATCCTGCGTCAACGCCGGCGATGTTTCGCGGTGCCCGAGATAGCCCGGAGGGGAACCAATCAACTTTGCGATCTCATGGCTGTGTTGAAACTCGGCACAATCAATTTTGATCACCGCGTCCGCGGTGCCGAAGAGGATTTCGGCTCCAGCTTCAACCATGCGGGTCTTTCCTGAACCTGTCGGTCCGAGAAACAGAAGATTGGCAACCGGACGTCCCGGCGCAGTCATTCCCGCCAAGACCGTCTGGTACACATTGACGAGTTGCGCTACGGCTTCATCCTGCCCAATGATCTTCTTCCTTAGCTCTTTCTCAAATTCCAAGACTTCCGTACTTCTGCGTTCCGGCTCCAGCACTATCTGTCTCGACATGCCATAAGCATTCATGCGGCACCTTCCACGCCTGCTCCTAGCAGTTTACTCACCAAAAAAGAGACTGGGGGCTTGCCGCAATTTTGCACGCGTGACGCGGGCGCTTTCTGCCGCGCGTTGTGACAAAACGACGTTCGCGAAGCCAAAGCGACTACTTGCTAGGGGAGTTTTCGTATCAACTTGGTAGGTCAGTTGCAGATTTGCGCCCCCGGCTGGTCGCAAACTTCATCTCGCCTGAGATATTCTATTGGCGGGAAAATGCATGATGAGGCTAATCGTCAACTGGGTCTTCAGCGCAGTCAGCCTTATCATCGTTGCTCATGTGGTTCGCGGTTTTGAGATCAGCGGATTCGGTGCGGCGTTGATCGCTGCAGTCGTGATCGGATTGGTGAACGCAAGCATTGGTTTGTTTTTGAAGATCGTGACGTTTCCGCTCACCCTCCTTACGCTCGGGGTATTTTGGTTCGTCATCAATGCCGTGATGTTGAAACTGGCGGCGGCTTTCGTGCCCGGCTTCAGCATTCGGGGCTTTCTACCGGCATTCTTCGGTGCGATCGTCCTGAGCGTGGTTAACCTTTTCTTCAAACTGCTCACGAGAGGCCTGACGTCAGAGGAATAGTTGGCGGGACAAATGATGCCACTATTTCGTCCATTTTTAAACAAGTCACGGCTGAACGTCTGTCTCATAGTCGGCGACAAGCGATAATTGCCCACACTGGCTGCAGGCGTTCACTCGAACAAAGCGCTCTTCGTGATTATCCGTAAAGACTATCGTTAACTCTTTTTCAGCGACCAGTGCCCCGGGCCGCATCTGCCCGCCACAACCAAGACAAACCAAACCACGTCCATCGAGCGAAGGTACTGCACTTTCCTCGCTGGACTCCCTTTTTTCGTCAGAAGCTGGGGCGAAGTCGATACCGCGTGACGTAAGTTCAGCTTTCGCGTAGTCCAGTGCCTCTTGGCGGTAGTCGCCAGATTCAACTGTGACCATTTCTAACAACTGCTCATCCGAAAGTTGTGAAATCTTTTTCTGAAGTTCCAGCGCCTCTTCATTCATTGGAGACTCTCCCGTCCGCCCTACTTCTTTTGCGGTACTGCCTCCATCAGCAGCGCGAGTGCCTTCTTGAAGCCGGTGGACCCCGCCGTACTGCCCTTGAAGTGCCCGAGCCGCACCACGACAAGATCGTGGGACGGAATGATTAGCGTAGTCTGGCCGCCGGCACCAGACATGTAGTAGGCCTCTTTGGGCACCGGAAAAGTGCTGTCTCCGTTAATCCAGAAGAAGCCCCCGTAAACGGGGCGCTTGTCGGCTTCCCAGGCCGGCGCCAATGTGCTCACGAACTTGACGTATCCCTCGGGCAACATCCGCTCGCGGTTCCACACGCCGTCCTGGAGATAGAGGTTGCCAAGACGTGCCCAGTCGCGTCCCGACATGAAATCGTATCCCTGGGTCAGAAAGTTCCCGAACGGGTCCGTTTCGATCACCATGGTGCGGATGCCGATCTTGTCGAAGAGCGCGCGCTGCGGGAACGACAAATAGTCCTCCCCGCGCTTCTCGATGGCGAGACGAACGAGGTAATTGATCAGCACCGGATCGGTATTGTGATATCGACCAACGGTGCCGGGTGGCCACTGCAATGGGCGCGTGGCGGCATAGTGAAACGAGTTGACGGTGCCCGTATAGAGATACAAATGATCGGGGTAGGTGCCCGCCGGGTCGTAGTCCGGATCCTGGGGTGCCTTGATCCGCAAACCGCTCGACATGTTCAGGAGATCGCGAATGCGGATCTTCCCACGAGGATCGCCCTCACCTTGCCATTCAGGAATGGGTGCGGACTGCGATAGCTTGTAAACGCCCTGCGTGATGAGGATGCCCATCAGCGTAGCCGTCACGCTCTTGCCCATCGACCAGCTTTCGAGCGGCGTCCGCGCGGTGATGCCTTTCCCGTATCGCTCGCCGATGAGCCGTCCCCTCCACGTCACTACAAAGGCGGCGGTCATCTCTGCGGCAGGCTCGAACGCCGCGTCCATCGCCTGCTTCAGCTTGGCTGCGTCGACTTCTTCTGGGAGCGGGTCCTTCGGCAGCACATCACCCATAGGCCACGGCTGTGTCGAAGCGTCTGGTAGTTTGGTTTCTACATGAATCGGCGTGAAATTCACAGAGTTTTGTCCTACCGGAAGCGTGACGCACCCTTGGCTGCCCAGGTACTTGGCGGTTAGCGTCACGCCATTCGGGAGCGCGACGTGTACGGCTTTAGCGGCGCGATCGATCACGGGTTTCCCCACTTTCGCCCGCTCTGCATATGGGCTCGTAAAAAACCCCACATTCTCGGCGGCAAAGTCGGGATCGAGACCGGTGATGAACACGGCTGAGCACATGACCTTGGCGAAACCAGCCGTGTGGTGCTCGAGCGGGTCACCTGGAGGCGGCACGTACAGTGTGTCGAGCTCGAGCGATTTCGCGCGTGCAATAAGCGCGTCACGTGACGAAATTGTGGCCTGCGCCGCGACCGACGCGCCGACGTTCGTCGCCGGCCTGTCTGTCTGGCATCCCACGACCGCCGACAGAACGGCGATCAGCATGGGCACCGTCCCGATTCCGTTGGTCCGCATCTCTACCTCCTATCAGGCGTGTTGGTGCGCCGAACGCGTATTCACCTCGAGTGGCAGCGAGGCTTACTGTGACACAAATCGCTCGATAAGCAAAAGTGGAGTCGGCTTGCGACGATTGGAAAACTGAACGTCATGCGGATTGTACGTGGCGATTCCGTCAGCTTGCCCGGTGTGCGCGGGAATTGTTTTCATTTCGACTGAGAAAATGACTCGACGCGAACGACCTGGATTTTAAGTCCTCGAATTGTCTGACCGTCCAGACTACGCGCGGCCTCATCAAGTCTCGAAGGATTCATCAACTGCACATAGGCGAAACTAGGAGACGTACCGCTCACGCTATCTCGTATGAGCGTCAGGGTCGACACACGATAGCCTCTGGCCTCGACCCACAACCTCAGATACTCATCCTGGCAATCGACGGGAACATTCGAAAACAACAGTTTTGTTGGTGAGGAAACATTCTTGTCGCTCATTCCGTCCTTCCTTTCCAATTTCCGCATGTTGTGGACGGAACTTTGCACGAGTGTTAACAAATTGCGAATTTAAAATTGCCGTCGCGGATTGTTGGCTTAACCGCAGATTGTATCCCATTCGCGTAATTCGTGGCTAAAAACCTACGCGTGCTTCCTGCTTCGCAGTTATTTCACGAGTCACATAAAATTAACTCGAAATACGACGCCGTATTCAACTACTCTGCCATATGTCCAAATTCAAAGTTGGGGACCATGTCGAACGGATAGGTTCCCTTGTACCAACCTACATGCGAATTGGCATTGTCACGCAAGTGATCCCGGATCCCAAGTTTCCCGATCAATTCACCGAGTACGAAGTGGATTTCAATTCTGTCAAAGCCACCTTCTACGAAAATCAGCTCAGGCTTGTGGCCGAAGGAGACTCTGCCGCACCTTCAAAGTGAAGCCGCATAGGCCGGCTGGCGCGAAATCGGGTTTAAGACGAGAAACGCCGCTTAAGCTCACTCGCTGGACGCGGATAAAGATTAATCGCGCCTTCGTTTCACCAACAATTCTTCCGGTTCACCTTTCCATAAGAAGCGAACTTGCACTTGCGGCGATCCAGGGACTTCTGTCGCTGGATCCGAATCGTGGATGGCACTAATGTCATCGCGGCCATAAGCCATTTTCAAGCTCTCGCTCAACCCGACTCTAAAAAAAAAGACGCCTCGGACAGTGTCCGGGAGGTTCGAAAAGACGAGCTGCGCGTGCGACGGCGGCGACGGTTCGAGTCTCATGACGTGCTGCAACGTGTCTTCGGCGAGTGCCGCGGTCGATCGCCATGCCGCCAGATTGTGCAGCACACCCAGATTGAGCACGACAGCGAAAACGGCGAACACCGCCGTCTGGAAGCGCCGTCCGCTCAGCGATCCCAGCAGCTGCCCCAGCATCATCGCGATTCCAACGGTCGGCAAGCACAACACGCGCGAATTGCTCAGACCGGGACCGATCATCAGCAAGAAGTGCGCGGGAATCATTGTAATGAATGTCCAAATCAATGCCAGTTGGACGATCGAATGCTGTTCGGTTCCAAGCCGGGCGCCAAGCACAAGCAGCATGAGAATTGCGGCTATCACGGAGGCTACCGTGATGGCCAGAATGCCGACAGGCTCAGTCCAGTTCAGCCCAAAAAGCATTTGCGCGGGTGCGCGAATGAGCAGCCCTTCAAGAGTCTTCGGTCCGAGATCGAGGGCTGACGAGACCCCACCGCTCTTGTATCCTCCGAGGCCGCCGAGCGCAAACAGCCGATAAACGAACGCCACTCCCCCGATCGCAAGGAAGCCGACAATCTTCCATGGCGGCCGGGCGCGGAACACCGCCAATTCGATTGCGATTAAGAGCAGAGGCAGGACGAAGCCGGTTTCCTTGGAACACATCGACAGGACGAAGAGGACCAGCGCGGCGAAATAACCGGCAACGCTGTTCTTCGCGCGCGCCCATAAGTAACAAACGGTTGTCCACAAAATGATAGTCGTCGATAGGACATCGAATCGCCCGCTCATCCAGGCAACCGATTCCACCTGAATCGGCATTGCGGCAAACAGCCCGGCAGCCATTGCCGACACTCGCCACCTGGCTCCGAGCTGTCGCAAGAGCACAAAGAGCCCGGCCACCGAAGCCGCGTGGAGGAGAAGGTTTGTGACATGGTAACCAACTGGCCATTCTCCCCAGATGGCATGGTCCCACGAAAAACTCATAAGCGTCAGAGGACGGTAGAAAACCGCACCATCGCCATACCGAAATACCGACCACATCAGACTGAGCATTGGTGTGCGCGCCATGTAAAGAAGGCCAAAGTCGTCGCTTATGAAGTAGGCCGAAAGCATCGTTGTCCAGACGAGCGTTCCGAGAAGTATAGCGAGGTAGGGCAGCAGCATGGATTCCGATCCCGGAGGACTCGCAGGAGCTTGATCGCGTTTCGCGCGAATTTCTCGAAAACGGAAGATCACGATTGCCAAAAACAGAACAGAAACAATCTGAGTGACGTTGAGCCTTCCCCTCGGTGTCCTCGCGAAAAACCACAGCCCAATTTCAATCAAGCAGAGGAAAACAACCGAACAGACAACCAGTTTTTTGGGAGATGAAGAGAGTTTACGATTCACCGTTGATAGTCTAAACCACCACAACGGCTTCGCCCAACAAATCGGCGTCCGCCCTCTTTCGAAGCCTTCGAAGGAGGAGAGTTCAGTTCGTCAAAACTTGCCGTCCGCTCCGAATGGATCCTTCTTGTATTTCTGAGCCTGGGCTTTGAGGCGTGGGTCGCACTTCAGAGAGAGGATGGCATCGTATTCAGCGACCGCCTTCGTCCGGTCTTTCATGAGGTCATAGAGTCTGCCGAGCCATAGCCGGGCGTTAGCGCGATCGTTATCGGATGAACGGCCGTCGGAAATCACTTCCTGATAAATCGCCATTCCTTCGGGTACGCTTCCCTTATCCACGTTGACCTTCGCAAGGAGCAGAAGTACTTTGGAACCGTCCAGGTGTTTATAACCTTGGTTACCGGCCTCAACCTTCTGCAGGACCGATCTGTAGCTATTGATTGCCTGATCCCATTCTTTGATGCGGCTATAAACGGATGCTTTTGAGAGCTCAAGCAGGTAGTTTCGCGGATAGCGGGATTGAAGGTCCGAAAGGAGCGCCACGGACTCTTCGTACTTCTTTTCCCGGTTATACATGACGATGAGGAGCATTTTCGCGTCTGTCCGCGCCAATTTTCCGCTTCTCGCAACGTCGGCGATTGTTGCCAATCCGCGTTCTTTGTCGCCGCCGCGCAGGCCGAAAGCCCCAAGGAAAAACTTGAGCCAACCTGGGATGGAAGCAACCGCGTAGTCGTAGACACCAATTGTGAGAGCCGCATCCTTGAAGTTCGGATCCAGCTTCAAAACTTCCGAATGCAGGTCGCGCGCCTCGCGAGCTGTGCGATAAGCGGCAAAGTAAGAGCGCTTGGCTACGGCTTCGAAGGCCGCCAGTTGGGCTTTAGCGACCCCCTTTGCGTATAGCGCCTGAACGTCTTGGCGGTTGCGTGCCAAAAGGGCATCGGCTTTAGAAATGGCGGTAGCGATGGTGTCCCGGAGTTGTTTTTCCTCTTGTGCGCCAACGGCGTCTGACGAATCGTCGGCGCCTAAAGAAGCTCCCGAAAAACTTTCCAGATTCAGCTTCTCCTGGCCTGCAACGATCTTCAGCCAGAGCGTCGCGGCAAGCTGATTCCAGGGTTCAGGGCGCTGGGGGTCGAGCTCCGCTAGACGGCGAAAGTGTGTTTCCGCAACCTCAAAATCCAGGTTATAGAGTGTTTCGAGACCTTCGAGAAAAATCTGATCGTTCCGTTGGGCCAGACCAGGCTGGACAAACGCAAGAAGCGCAAGAGCGAGCATGAGAAGCGAATAGCGGGACATCGAGATACTCCACGCGTCGGATGACAGTATCGCGCGCACAGAACAGAATGCCCATATCGCCTGCACCAAGCGAGGTGATTTCATAGGGCCAGTGAAGCGCTTGATCACAAAATCCCGGCAAGATCCAGGACGAAGCCGGGAAGAATAGGCTCGCCACTCAGCGACGCCGGGCTGTCCACGTGTTCAGGATCCTGTCCCTGCCGATAGATGTGAACGCATTTGTCGTAGGGATCGATCAGCCACCCGAGCTGGGCGCCATTCGCGACGTACTCGGACATCTTTTCCTTCGAATCGGCCAAGACATCGCTCTTTGATCGCAGTTCGATCACAAAGTCGGGACAAATGTCTGTGATGCTGTCCTGCTCCTCTTCGCAGAGGGCATCCCACCGGTCACGACGCATCCACGACGCATCGGGAGAACGCTTCGCGCCATTTGGCAGCGTAAAAATGGCCGAAGACTCAAATACGATTCCGCTGCCGTCCTTCTCGGCCCAGGTTGTCAAACGGTGTGAAATCAGGTTATTGCGCGAACTTGTTTTGGGTGTGGCAGGCGCCATGATGATGAGCTCTTTCCGGGCCGTGAGCTCGAGGCGAAGTTCCCGATTGTCGCGACAAAGGCGGAGAAACTGTTCGTCACTTAAGCCGACATTTTCGAAATTCATCACAAACCGAGTCGCCGTCGTTTGTTCTGCAGTCAGCGGTAGGCGCGCCATTTATGTTCCTCTGTCTCGATACTAGTCCGTCTCGCGTGAAGCATCAAGGTTACGACCCAGCCGCAGAACCGCACATCCAATGCGTGGGGCTTTCGCTTTGTTCTGGCGACTGTCTGCAAAATTTCGCGTAACATACCTCGCATTGCATCTCATGATTGGAAAGCAGTCACGGAGTAACGATCCCAGAGTTTTCTGACGAAATGAAAGAGGAGCTGGAAGCGGGAAAGGAGCTTGCGATCGGCGCAGGAGCCATTTTGGCGGGACATTACTCCGGAAGCGTTTCCGTCCACTGGAAAGGCTACGATAATCCGGTCACGGCTGCAGACCGTGAAGCGAGCGAATTCCTGGTAACGGAACTCAAGCGGCTGTTCCCTCAGGACGGGATCGTGTGCGAAGAGACCCCCGATGACCGGGTTCGTTTGACGAAATCGCGAGTCTGGATGGTCGACCCGATGGACGGAACCAAGGAGTTCATCTCTCATTGCGACGAATTCGCAGTGATGATCGGCCTTGCCGTCGATGGGAAACCCAGACTCGGTGTTGTCTATCAGCCCCTAACCGGGAAACTCTATTATGCAGCCTCCGGTATGGGAGCTTTTCTTGAAGAGGGCCACACGACAATACCCTTGCGAGTGTCACCGGAATCCGATCCTGCGGCGATGACTATCGCACTAAGCCGGTCCCACCATTCCCGCAGGGTCGACGCCATCCGCCATCGCCTTGCCATTACCCAGACGCTTCGAGCAGGCAGCATCGGCTTGAAGGTCGGAATGATCTGTGAGCGCCGCGCTCATCTCTACTTGAATACCAGCGGCGGCACCTGTCAATGGGATTCCTGCGCTCCTGAAGCCATTCTTCTGGAAGCGGGAGGACGCATGACCGATCTGTTCAACGCTCCGCTGCAGTACAACCGGCACGAATTGCAGAACTCGAACGGTGTGATCGCCAGCAGCGGAACAATACACGAGAGGATCGTGGAAGCTGCACGCTCCGTACTCAGGCGCGAGGCGTGATGTCCTCGCGGTACGGTCATCGTCAACTTTAGTTTGGTCCCGAACCGACCAATGGTCGTTCCGTCACAGGTTATTTGTGGGCCGGTGTGGGAGCCTTCGCTGCAGCGGTAGTTGCTGCGCCTACTCGCACTTCTTCCGCCACGTACGTCTTTGTCGCGTTATCCATTTTTGCGTCGATGACAACGCGAGAGCCTACCGTCAGCTCAGCGCTTGTGGTGGGTTTTTCGCCCCTGAGATACTTCGTGCTCGTGTTGGTCACGACGACGACGGATTTGCCGGACTTGTCCTTGATCGTCACGCGATTCCCATCCACGGCCGAAACCGTACCCAAGAGGTGTGTTGCGCCCCCATGCGCCTGCAACAAGGCAGCAGATAATAAAAGCGTCAGTAAACCAACAGCACATTGCTTCAACATGGTATTTGCTCCTCAAACTTAATGATGTCTGTGAGTATCGCCAGCCGGCTGATCTTCGCCCTGCAAAAACCTGCGGATTTCATCTTCTTCTTCCAACTCGGCTGGACTCTTCGGATTCATTTTCTTCATCTCTTCCAGTTCCTGGGCTGTGATCTTTGGAAGATGCCGAACAAAGTATACGAGCTTCCAGCTGTCCGCGTCTTGCCCATTTGACGTTTCCTCGCCAAAGGCCGGCATTCCTGTAAACCGGACGCCATTGTGAATGATGTAATACAGTTCCCCGTCACTGAGGCTCTGAGTTTCGGATTGTCTCATGTCCGGAGGCTTGGGATAGAGTCCGCGGCCAATATCGGTGTTTCCGCTTCCGTCATTGGCGTGGCAGAACGCGCAGTGATCCGCAAAGTGAGCCATCGCTTCCGCCAATACTTCGGGACTGGCTGGAACCACGTTCTTCGCTTCCCGCGCAAGGCGCGGAATCGCGAGATGACGAAGCCGCCGAGCTACGAACGTCTCTGCCAAGCTGGGTTGATTCCTCGCACTGAAGCCGCGTGAAAGGAAGTACCACCCCGTAGCGGCAAACCCAATGACGACGAGAAGCAGAACCAGGTACTTGATCCGCATGTGCTAATCATATTGCGGATTGCGGATTGCGGATTCGGGGAATTTCGGGGACAGACCCCAATTGCTTGGTTGCAGAAATTGGGGTCTGTCCCCGAAATTCCGTCAGGCCACGCGAATCCGGGCATCGACCACGGAACAGCCTTCTCCAGGAGGGAGACCGAAGATAGGATTGAGATCGAGTTCGCGGATTTCCGGGATGTCCTCGACCATGCGCGAAACGCGGAGCAGGACTTCTTCGATCGCCATCACGTCGGCAGGCGGATGGCCCCGGTAGCCCTGAAGCAGGCGGTAGCCACGGATTTCGCGGACCATTTCACGCGCGTCCTGGTCCGTCAGGGGAGTGACACGGAACCGGACGTCGGCAAGAATCTCAACGTAGATTCCTCCCAATCCAAACGCGATGAGCGGACCGAATAACGGATCTTCCGTCACGCCGATCATCAACTCTACGCCGCGTCGGATCATGCGCTGCACGAGGATGCCCTCCATGTCCTCCTGTTTGATTTCATCGAAGGCGCCCCGAACTGAGTCTTCGTCCTCCAGGTTCAGCCGTACAGCACCAACATCGGTCTTGTGCACCACATACTCGGACGCAAGCTTCAGAGCCACGGGAAAACCGATCGATTGGGCCAGCTTCACCGCATGCTCCCGGTTTTTTGCCAGGCCTCCCGCAACCTGGGGTATCCCGAAAGCGGCCAGCACGGCGCGAACTTCCTCGGAGGACAACCATCCTGCACCGTGCTTTTCGAGAGCGCGAGCGACGGTCTGCGCCGCTGCGTCCTTTTGGACATCCGGAAAGCCCGGGACCATCGCGAGTGGTTTGGACCGCCATTCGGCGTAGGTTATGGACTTCGAGAGAACCTTTGCAGCGGCTTCCGGAAAAAGATAGCTCGGTATCGTTTCGCTTTCCGCGGTCAGGCTATGCGCCGCTTCGGTGGTCATCATGCAGGCCAGAACCGGCTTATCATGGCCACCCGCCGCACGTCCGAGCGCAACACCGTCTCGAATCGCCTGGGCGATTGCGTGCGACTCGTTGCGATCGATGGGAATATAGATGACAATCATTGCGTCGATGTCCGGCGATTGCAATACGGTCTCGATCGTTTTGCGGTAGCTCTCCGCTCGGGCGGAGGCAATCATGTCGACTGGATTGGAAAGGCTAGCCGCAGCAGGCAGGAACTTCCGCAGCTCCGTCCTTGTTTTCTCCGAGAGTTCGGGGACCACCAATCCCCCCGCTTCGCATGCGTCCGTGCACAGAATGCCTGGACCGCCAGCGTTCGTTACGATGGCCACACGCCTGCCTTGAAGGAGCGGCTGGTTTTCCAGCGCCGCCGCGATATCGAACATCTCGTCCAGTGTTTCGGCCCGGATGACGCCAGTTTGCCGGAACAATGCATCGACAGCGACATCGTTCGCAGCGAGCGCCGCGGTGTGTGATCCCGCTGCACGCCGGCCTGCGATGGTACGGCCCGCTTTCACGGCGATTATCGGCTTCGTTCTGCTGACCCGCCTTGCGATCCGCGCGAATCGGCGCGGGTTCCCGAATGACTCGAGGTAGAGCAAGATCACATCGGTGTTGTCATCCACTTCCCAGTACTGAAGCAAGTCGTTGCCTGAAACGTCGGCTTTGTTTCCAACGCTCACAAAAGTCGACACGCCCAACTGGCGCTCCGTCGCGAGAGCAAGAATGGCCAGACCCAGCGCACCGCTTTGTGAAGACATCGCGATTCGTCCGGGAGGTGGGAAGACAGGAGAAAACGATGCGTTAAGCTGAACCGAAGCATCCGTGTTCAGCAGCCCCATGCAGTTCGGACCGACCATGCGCATGCCGTAGCCGCGAACCTTCTCGAGCAGCTTCTTCTGGAGACCACGACCAATCTCATCAGCCTCGGCAAAGCCGGCTGTGATTACGACCAGTGCCTTGACGCCACGCCCGGCACATTCATCGACGACTTTGAGGACCGCATCGCGCGGAACCGAAATGATGGCGAGGTCGACGGTATCCGGAAGCTCGTTCACGGATGGATAGGCCCGCATTGATCCGACCACACTTGCTTTTGGATTGACCGGATAAACCGGCCCCTGAAAGCGATTCAGCACAAGTGCCTCGAGAATCCTGTAGCCGATACTGGATGGATCTCGCGAAGCGCCGGCGACGGCAACAGCTCCTGGTTTGAAAAACCAGCGCAGCGAAGCCGCAGTAAAAACACGATCCCGCATTTCCGACAGTTGTACGCTGGATTCGGTCGGGAGAACGGAAAAATCAAGCTCCAGGCAACCGCTTTCGACCTTTTCCGTCAGTGCAAAACCGGAGTGACGGAACACCTCGACCATGCCGCGATTCTCCAGGTGAGTAACGGCCCAGAATCGCGTGAAGCCGGCACGGGCCGCGAGCAGCGCCAGGCGTTCCAATAAATGGGTGCCGATGCCTTTGCCTTGAAATCTGTCTTCAACCGCCATGGCAACTTCGGCCGATTTGTCATCCCGGGCGATGTAGGAGCCTGCCGCAATAATCGCGTCATTCTTACCGGACGTCCGCGTGATGACCAGAGTGAGCTGCCGTCGCGGATTGGACGAGTCGCAGAGAGACCTCACGAATTCAGGCGCCGGCTCGGAGAGGGAAAAGAATCGGTGCTGCCTGGATTCGGGTGAGAGTCTATGGAACAAGGCCACGACTGCCGGCGCGTCGTCCAGTGTCGCGACACGAACGGTTGCTGTGGAACCGTCGCGCAGAATCAACCGCCCGAATTCCGCCGAATCCTGATACGGCGCGGGGATATATAAAGGATGCATGTCCGAACCGATTTTTCTTGCCGCGGTTTACGCGAATGGGCCGCCACCGCGGTTGACAAGGCAACAGTCAAATTCCGTGCGGCCCATTCGCGTAATTCGCGCAATTCGCGGCAAAAACTTTGTTGCGGCTTAGCCTCGCCTATGTAACCACATCACACAACCGGAATGAAGCAGCAAGTGGGAATATAGCCATCGCTGCACAGGCGTGGAACACGAGTTATCTTCCTGCTTCTGGCAACCCGAAACGCAACAGACAGCAATACCGAGATCATCATTCGCCATACGAAGGCGAGCCCAACGTAATAAGATATTGGCCAGGAGGCGCACAACCATGAGGCGTGCATACGTATTTTTGCTTCTCTTTCTTGGCTTCACCAATCTGGCCTTTGGTGGAAAAATTTATGGCAGCATCACGGAAGGTGGAAAACCGGTCGGGCAAGGTGTAAAGGTCGAAGTCACGTGCGGTGCGAACAACAACGCCGCGCAGACGGACGCCTACGGATCGTTCAACCTCTTCGTGCAGGACAAGGGGAAGTGCTTGCTGAAGGTCAATTATCAGGGCCAGACGCCGTCCATTGAGATCAACTCCTACGAAGGCTCAGTGCAGTACGACCTGATTCTGGAAAAACAGGGTGGGCAGTACGCGCTGAAGAGAAAGTGAGCATGGAGAACAAAGAGAAAGACCTTTGGGACAAGATGGCTATTGTCCTTCACCCCTTGAACGGCCTGCTGACCGCGCTCGCTGTGGCGCTGCTCGGCTACTACACGTCCACCATTCTCCGCCAGAACGAAACCCGTCAAACCAACGAGCGCGTCTATACCGAGTTGATGAGCAGTCGCGAGCAAGCCGAAAGCGGTTTGCGCAAGGACATGTTTCTATCCATCATTCAAACATTCCTCCGGCCGGAAGCGGCGGGGCTCGAAGCCAGGATGCTGAACCTGGAAATGCTGGCTTACAACTTCCATGAATCGCTGAACCTCAAGCCTCTCTTCTCGCACATGGACCGGCTGATTACGGCGTCGACTGATCCCGGAAAGACAGGGTACGTCAACCGGCTCAACCAGGTCGCGCGAGAAATCACGACACGCCAGTTGGTACTGCTCGAGCAGGTGGGCAAGAAAGTCGGCCGCACGGTGGATTTCGACAAGTTCCGCGCCAGCCACGGGGGTCTCGAACTGGAACCCGAAAAGTTGACACTCGATAACACGGAGAGAGAATTTATGCTCTCCGTGCTCGAAATCAATCCTCAGCGCCGGGAACTCACCATTGAGCTAGGCGTGCGGACGCCGCGGGAGTCTTCCCAGGCTCAGAGGCGGCCCTTTCATGTGAGCTATTACGATTTCCCCATGATCGACAACACGCGCCTCTCGCGCGATCAGCGCGCCGCCGTCGTCCTCAACCAGTTCGACGAAGGGGGCGCGGATCTTACCCTCGTTTACTTTCCCGGCTCCTACGCGAGCTTGAAGGAAAAGGTCTCCTACGATGAAGTCGTGGAGAGACTCCGGGTGCTTAGCGAATCTGGCCAATAACCTTGAGCGCCGGGTTGGTGTCCCCATCCCGGCGTGAAAAACCCGGTCAGCCTGTTCCAGGAGGGGACTTCGTGATAGAAGGAATGCGTGGAAATCTATGTCGAGATCAACATCGACTCTTCAATGGAGGACCTTTGGGCGAAGACGCAAACACCGGAAGTGCACCAGCGGTGGGATCTCCGCTTTACCGATATTGAATACCTTCCTCGCGCCGATGAATCGCAGCCGCAGCAGTTCCTTTATTCGACGCGAATCGGACTCGGAATGAACATTTCCGGAAAGGGAGAGACCGTCAGCAGCCAGGAGAACGACGGGTCGAGAACATCCGCACTCAAGTTCTGGTCGGACGATCCAAAGTCGCTCATTCGCGCAGGTTCAGGATACTGGCAGTACATCCCGACGCAAGACGGCATCAAGTTCCTGACTTGGTATGACTATTCCACGCGGTTTGGCGCACTCGGGCGTGCCTTCGATGCAGTCGTGTTCCGGCCCCTTATGGGATGGGCCACGGCCTGGAGCTTCGATCGCCTTCGGTTGTGGCTCGAAAAGGGGCTGGATCCGTCACTCGCCGTGCGTCAAAGCATCATCTATGGCATAAGTCGCCTGGCCATCGCGTTCGTTTGGATTTATCACGGGTTGATTCCAAAGCTGTTTTACTTCGATCCGGACGAGGCGGCAATGCTGCTGAATGCCGGCATTCCTAAGGAAAGCCTCCACACAAGCCTTCACCTGATCGGAGCAGGCGAAGGCGCGTTCGGTCTGCTGCTGATCCTTGCCTGGCGGGTAAGGTTTCTGCTTACAGGATCCGCTGTACTGATGGCTGTTGCGTTGGTTGCTGTGGGAATCCAATCGCCTCAGTATCTTGTTTCTGCCTTCAACCCCGTGACTTTGAACCTTTCCATGATTTGCCTCTCGATCATTGGCCTGCTTGCCGGACAAGATCTTCCGTCCGCCAGCCGATGCAAGAGAGGAAAGCCGAAAATGAACCTTTGAGCTCTATCTACAAAAAAGTTCTGGGATCGGACTTCAATCGCCTCCATCCAAAGATTCAGGAGCGGTTTGGGTTCAGCAGCCGCGACCGAGTTGCATGCATCGGCCGTGGAGTGATGGAGGAACTGTGGCATGGGCGACCGTATACGCTTCCTTTCTTATATGTCGGGAGTTGGAGGCGGATCATGTTTCCCGAGCGAGGGAAGAACGTGCCGTTCTCCATCGAGAACTACGCCTTTGTTGATGAGTTTGGGCGAGAGACGGTCAGCTGGATTCGAAAATTTCAAACGAAGACGCCGCGGAGGTTCGATGCATACATGATTTACAGCGACGAGCGCGGGAAGATTGTGGACTACCTCGGGACGCATCAGCATCTGGCGGTCGATATCGATCTGAGTGTCGATGAGACGGGTGGCGTGAAGCTGACGTCGGGAGCGCAGCGGTTCTACCAGGGGGTGATTGGCTTTTCCTTCCCACTGTTCTTTTCGGGGATCGCGAATGTGCGGGAGTGGTATGACGATTCGATCCAGAAGTACCGCATTGAAGTGAATGTGCACAACCGTACCTGGGGGCCGCTGTTCGGGTATCGAGGGTCGTTTGAGGCGGAATGGTTGCTCGACGTGGAGCGCATTCCTCAAGAGCTACAGCCGATACGGTTCGAGCGGCGGGAGTAACGTGAATCCTTGTATTCGCTCCTGCCGCACCTCGGAACAGCGCCGATTGCACGGATTACGCGCATTAAATCCGGTCAGTCCCCGGCATCGATTCAGCTATCCTTGTTCACGCGCACGTTGGTGGCGAGGCCAACGGCGCGCAATGCGCAAATCACGTACCAGCCCAGATCAACCTGCCACCAGCGGCGGCTGAAGCGGGCCGAGGCGGGATTTGCGTGGTGGTTGCCGTGCCAGTTCTCTCCCCATGCGGTGAGCTGGAGCGGGCCGAGCCACCATATGTTCTGGCTGGAATCGACTCCTTCCGCGAGTCCCGGCTTCAGATGCAGAAGACTGTTCACGAAGGCCTGCATGTGAAGGCAGTAGACAAGACGGATCGCGCCCATCCAAAAGAGGCCGGCCCAGCCAAGCAGGAAATAACCAAAAAAGATCGACGTGAGGACAAGCGGGATTTGAAGGTTTCCCCAAATCATATACCGCGGCCGGATCAGATCCGGACACCACTTCTTCATCGGCGACGGCTGCCATTGATACAGCCATCGCAGATGGGCCCACCAGAATCCACCGTGACGGGGGCTGGAGACATCCTCAATCGTGTCGGCTTTCGCGTGGTGATTTCGATGGTTGGCGATCCACGTGTCCGGTGACCCCGATCCATTGAACACCGCCGCGAAGATAAGCACCTGCTCGACAATTGGATTGAGCTTCACGGCCCGGTGAGCGAGTCCGCGATGATACGCCACAGTTGTCGCTAACGCCCCGATGCTGGCGAAGCTCAGGCTCCACAAAAATACCTTCCATCCCGGAACGGGGAACATCGCGATTCCGATGAGAGCAAGAACGTGCACTGTCACGATGTACGCGAGAGTCGACGAATTCTCTCCTTCGACTCTCCACCATGGGAGCGTCCATGGATGACACTCACGGAGCCCTTGGGCTGACCTTTGGGCAAACACGGGCCGGCTCATCGTCCCAGGCGACCCGGACGCCGGCCGAAACGGCCTCTCGGACTGAAGCTTTGCCAGTGCGCTGGACGTTCGGATGCACCTGTACCCTGTTTGTGCAGCGACGCAACGACTGTGGAGTGGAAAGCATGCTCTTCAGCGGCAGGCAATTCGTGTTGGATCAATTTTTCAATTCCTTTCAACATCAAAATCTCACTGGCATCGCAGAAGGAAAGTGCAATGCCCGCCGCCCCCGCTCGCGCGGTGCGGCCAACGCGATGCACGTAGCTTTCGGCGTCGTTCGGTAATTCGTAGTTGATGACATGCGAAATCCCTTCAACATCGATTCCACGGGCCACGATATCCGTGGCGACCAGAACCGTGATCCGGCCTTTATCGAAAGCAGCTAGGCTGCGCTGGCGTCCGTTCTGACTCTTATTCGAGTGGATCGCGTCGGCGGAAATCCCGTTGCGCGAGAGATGCCGCATCACGCGGTCCGCCCGATGCTTGGTGCGAGTAAACACCAACGCCCGGCGAACGTCGCTGCCTTGCAGGATATCGACGAGCAGCGATCCCTTATCGGCCTGATCGACAAACAGAACTTTCTGATCGACTTTCACCGCCACCGAAGCGGGGGGAGTCGTCGCAACGGAAACCGGATTCTTCAACATGTCGCATGCAAGTCCGGCAATTTCGGAAGAAAGCGTTGCCGAGAACAGCAACGTCTGTCTCACAGTTGGGATCTCGGAGACGATCGTCCGCACGTCATGGATAAATCCCATATCGAGCATGCGATCGGCCTCGTCGAGGACCAGGATCTCGACCTCGTCCAGACGCACATGCCTCTGACGGATCAGGTCGAGAAGACGTCCCGGTGTGGCCACGAGAATGTCGGGCCTTTTTCGCAGCGCGCTGACCTGCCCACTCATTGATACTCCTCCCAGAACGACGCTGCTTCTGAGAGACAGATAGCGTCCGTACGCGCGGAGGCTGGTTTCGATTTGCAGTGCAAGCTCCCGGGTGGGAGCCAACACGAGGGCACGCAGGCCGTTGCCTCTGCGCCGCTGAAGCATGTCGAGCATCGGCAGGCAAAACGCAGCGGTTTTCCCGGTTCCGGTTTGTGCGGTCGCCATCACATCCTTACCCGCGAGTATTTCGGGAATGGCGACGCGCTGAATATCAGTCGGTTGGCGATAGCCTTCGTCGCAAATTGCCCGAAGTATGCCTTCGCTTAAATTGAAATCTTCAAACTCTTTTAAATTCACTAAACACCTGTCTTGTGCACCGAGATGTACGGCGGCTCATTTCTCGGTCAAGCGCTCAAAACAGTGCCGAGGAGTAACGCAGAAAATCGTCGGAAGGTTATTAACTTTGGAAGGTTGGAAACTTTCCCAGGTCTTTACACCTTTTATTGGTTTGAGCGATCGGTCCTGAGGCCCGATCCGGAGGTGCACAAAACCAGCAGTAGTGTAACACGGTGGCTTCCGTTTTCCGCGTTTTTCTCAGGAATGCGTCGAAGTGGCAAAAATCAGCCGCGTTACGCAGCCTTGCGCTGATCCTGAACTGCGGAGACCTCTATTTCTTATTCTTACTGGGATCGTCAGCGGGGTTGATGTAGTTTACGGTAAAAGGCCCCATACCATGCACCTGGAACGTCGATGCCGTCTTTGCCAGGAAGAAATGGTGCATCTGTGCAGGCATTGCGACATAACCGCCGCTCTCTGCGGTCTGCATCTTTGCCTCATCCCAAGTGTCGCCCATGCCCAGCGCTACGGTGCCCGATAGTATGGTCAGGTTCTCATCACCAGGGTGCCAGTGAGGCATGACCTTGTAGCCAGCAGGAACCTGCGCACGGATAACAAACGGTCCTGGCTGCGAAGGATCGCCGACGATCACAGCGATCTTCGAGCCGGGAGGCAGGCTCGGCGGCGGATCGCCCCAAGTGATCGAAGCGGGCTTGACGATCACGTGCGAAGAAGGCGGCGTGCCACCGGCATCGGGGTTGAAGATATCCTCCTTCACCTTCCACTGACCGTCGGGCTGTTTCTTCCAGACGGTGACGTACTTTCCTTTTTCCGTCGTGCCATTCGTCGTCGCCTGGTACGTTCCGATCGTGTAGCCGACGTCAACTGACGTACTCACATCGGCCTTGGTCGGGCCAAATTCCAGAGAGAATCCCGGCGCGGAAGCCATCTTTGTCAAGACGTCGCGGATCTGCCCCGATCCCGTGGCCACCGGCATGCCGGGCGGATAGAGTGAGGCATCGGGAGCGTAGTAGGACATGAACTTGTCCATGTCCTTCACAGTCGCGGCCCATTCGCGATCAAGACGCATCAAGGTCTCGCGCTCCCGTTCCGCGTTTGGGGTCGAGCCACATCCTGCCGAGAAACCAGCCATGAGCAGCAGCAATACAATCCGGCCGTGCATACCTGCCTCCTTCAACGATTGTGACGGGAAACAGCACAAATTCTATCACTTTCGCCTGATAGAGGTATCGTGTGTCTTCAGGGAATAATGGGACTGCTGCGATCGATCGATTCGTATACGCCGAGCATGAGTTGCGGGGCAAAATTGTTGTCCTGACAGACGTATTCAAACAGTTCGTCGCCCGGATCAAGGCGGAGATTAAACTGGCCGGACCACGGTGCTGTGTAAGCGCCCGGATCGTCGATCGTTACTTCGTACTTAATATTGTCGAAGTCCACGCGGGTGAAACGTTCGATCAGGTGAAGCTGTTCCGTATGCGGGTGTGCCCCTCTATCGAACCAAAATCTTTCATTGTAGCCGACAGAGTCGACGACCAGCGTGTCGCCTTCCCAATGGCCGACGTTATGCCCGTAGTAACTGGGAGTCAAATTCTTTGGATGTTCCCGCCCATCCATGTAAATGATCCGGTAGGAATGTGGGCCACCGACGTCAAGGATGAAGATACGTTGGAGTTCCTGTAGCTCTACAAATTCGACCCCATAGGGCGTGAGAAACTGCCTCGGTCCCCCCGAGGGCTTACAACGCGTATGCGGCTCAAACTGGTTTTGCCGACGGTCCTGGGCCACCGCCTGAGCCCAAGGCTGGTACGGAACTTTAATGGGGGTGTTATCCGGGTTCGTCAAATTCGTGATACCACCGATCCAGAGACCGGCTTGCCCCGGAGGCGGACCCAGAATCACCCGGCCATTCGGCCCGCGGGGAGCCGGACGGGCTGGTCCAGTTCTACGTTGACCACGTTGTCCGTCCTGACCATCCGCATCAACGATCCCTCCGTTGCCGTTTGTCGTAAATGTTGGTCCGGGTTGACCGCGCTGCTGACCGGCCGCCGCTCCCGCCTGGCCCGGCGGCGCGGCCTGGCCGAACGCAGACACAGCCCCTGCGATCACCAAGGCTGCCACAAATCCAAGTACCCGGTGTCTCATAGCAATCCTCCCGCCTGGAACATCGTAACTTGCTTGGTGTTTACAGGTGACGCACTGCATGTGTCAACCAGAAATTCTATAGCTGTAGGTAGCAATTGATCTGTCCGCCTGTTGCCCGTTGCCGGTCAGAATTGTGGATATTTTTCGAATGTTCATAACGGTAAAAGTAAGGTGAATGTGGACCCCTTGCCTGGCTGGCTTTCCACTACAAGGTGCCCGTTGTGTTCAAAGAGAATCTGTTGCGACGTGGCCAGGCCGAGCCCGGTTCCATGAGCTTTGGTTGTGAAAAAAGGTTCAAACAGTTTTGGCTGAATTTCAGGCGCGATGCCAGTACCTGTGTCCTTCACGCGGATGACGAAGAAACGGTCCACCACATCCGTCTCGATACGGACCACGCCATCGCCATCGATAGCTTCCGCTCCATTGCGTACCAGATTTTCCAGAACCTGACGCAGCAAGCGCTCATCAAGCCACACCTCGGGGCTGGAGTCCATCAGATCAACCTCAATTCGCACTGCCGGCGGCGCTTTGAAGGTCTGCACTAATTCCACGATCACGCCGTCCACATGTCCACGCTTGAGGTTCGGCTTTGGGAATCGCGAAAACTGCAGGTACTCGCTGACAATATCGTTCAACCGATCCAACTCCTTCAGCACCGAGCGGATCAGACTACGCGCTTCACCGTTTGACTCCTTGAGTTCGTCTTCAAGCAACTCCACATTGAGCGAAATGGAGCTGAGCGGGTTCCGGATTTCATGCGCAATTTGCGAAGCGAATCGGCCAATGGTGGCCAGGCGCTCGGACTGAAGCAGGCGCTGTTCCATTGTCCGTAGATCGGCGCATTCCTGAAAGACGTGCACGTATCGGACATCCCCACCATCCGCTACACGCTGCATCGACATATTCACGATTTTTCGTTTCTTTTCTCCCGCAAGCACGATCACGGATCTGTTAAGGCTGCGGGTCGCGATATCGGTCTGGCGGATGAGCTCCTCATATGTGTCCGCCATCAGATAAAACTCGCGGACTTGTCTGCCTTTTAGACTCATCGAGGGAGCTTCCAGTATCCGTTCTGCTGCGGGACTGGTTTCCAGAATAGTGCCGTCAACTGAAGTCACAATCAGCCCTTGATGCAGGCATCCCAAGCATTCCTTGGCTTCGATGATCTGTTGTTCAATGTTCTCTATCATTTGGTTTTATAGTGTTACGGCAATCACGATGCCATTCTGTCACAGCTCGCGCCGCTTACTTTACAATTTGTCACAACGCTTCTGGACACAGATGTTTGCACCGACGGTTTTCCTCTGTGGCGGGACGCCGATTGCCCTGCTGACTTCACCCACAACGGGCATTGCATGACTTCTCGTCAAAATTCGGAGCGTGCCTTATTTTCTGGATGACAGAGTGTCACAAATTCACTTCTGTTTGGTTCCAAGGCCTGACCTGAGAATTGGCGGCAAAGAAGCTTGCAGGAGGCTTTCAATTCTAGAGTGCAAATCTATTCAGGAAAGAAAACCACACCGCGAGACGCGAGAGGTTATTGGTGAGGATCAGGACACCAACAGCGATCACGAGGGCACCGCTGACCATCTCGACCGCATGGAAGTGCCGCTTGAATCGGCTGTAGAAAGCGAGGAACTTGTTCAGACCAAGACTGGTCAACACGAATGGGATGCCAAGACCCATCGAATAGATGGCCAGCAGAAAGACGCCTTGAGTCACCGTCTGCTTCGTGCTGGCGATCGTGAGGATCCCGGCAAGAATCGGGCCGATACAGGGGGTCCATCCGAACGCGAAAGCCAGGCCCAGCACCAGCGCGCCCAAAATCCCGCGCGGCTTTTCGATATTGTGGAAGCGCTTGTCCCTGTACAGAAAGTTGATCTTGACGATGCCCAGCAGATGAATGCCAAAAACAATAATGATGAGCCCTGCGATCTGAGACAACAGCCTCATTCTGGACGCTAGAGCCTGTCCGAGCCATGTTGCCGATGCGCCCAACGCCATGAACGTTAGCGAAAATCCGGCGATGAACATCACAGAATTCAGCAATACCATTCGAGTGAGCGATGCCTGCTTCTGTCGATCCTTCAACTGATCCAGAGTAAAGCCCGAAATAATAGAGATATAGCCCGGGACAAGCGGCAATACGCATGGAGACAGGAAGGAGATTAAGCCTGCGGCAAACGCCGTGAAGATGGAAACACTGTCCATAGGGCTTTCAGTCTATATTGCATCCGTTTCAGCGTTCAACGACAACCTTTGCTCCCGGCACAGCGATCCGCACCAGGCGGCCATCTGGATCCGTCGTGGCCACCAGTTTGACGTTGCTCGTTTCGATTTCAAATGTTCGATTGCCGGTGGGCCGGATGGTAACGGCGCCCAGCGTCATCTGCTGGGGCACGAAAGTCGCAATGGTGGTTTCCTGGGCTCCCGCACGGTACAGCAAGATCAGATAATGATGAAAAAAATTATCGTCGAGGATCGCGCCATCGGCAGGAAAATTCACGTCATGCGGCTGGATCTTGCCGTCTAGGGTATATTCCAGCTCGCTAACGGGCTTTCCGACCTTCAGGCGAACGATATTGCCCTTCGACTGAAACTCGTAGAACGTCGTCTTGAGCTGTTGGTCCAGCTCCATGCGGCTTCGGAGATCGAACGTCTGATTATCGACGGAAACCTGGGTGTGTCCTAGCACCAGGTAACCTCCGGACCGTTGGCTGACCGAAAATTCCTCAGTGCCGATCTTCTTGCCGTCCTGATAAATCGTGAATTGCCCGCTCTCCGTCTTTATGGGCGCGAGCAACATAAACAGCGAAAACCAAAGATTCATGACTTCTCAATGACTCCCATAATCTCATTCGCTACCGATTCAGGAGTGCTTGTGTCTGTTGAAACGTGAACCTTGGCGAGAGCGTAATAGGGTTCTCGAGTCAGATAAAGCCGTTCCGCCTGGTCTTTATCCCCGAATTTCGGTCGCGTCCCGTCAATTTTCACACGGTGCCAGACTTTTGCGAAGGAGACTTTCAGCCATACGGTCAGACCTGTTTTCATCGCTAAAGCACGGTTTTGGGGATTGATGAATGTACCGCCGCCAAGCGCAATCACAGCCCGTTCTAAGCCAGACACGTCCTCTAAACAGCGCTGCTCGATTTTTCTGAAATGGGGCTCGCCGTGGTCTTGAAAGATTTTAGCAATCGGCCGGCCTTCACGGCGCTCGATTTCCTCGTCAAGATCGATGAATACCCAACCGAGCTTGTTCGAGAGAGACCGGCCGACTGTCGTTTTTCCAGCGCCCATGAAGCCGATTAGGTAAATGCGGGTGTGTTGCATGAAGCGAAATAGTATTCCTCAGCCAGCGCTTCGTGCCGCGAGAGTCTGATAGTGTTCCCGGCCCTCTTCCGAGAACAGGACCCAGAAGGCGTAAATGGCGATAGCGGTTCCGAGTGGGAATTTAAAGAGGATCAGTATGGACATGATGATCGCCAGAATGCGTCCCCAGCTTCGATACTGCAGGAGCCCAATTCCTGCGGCAGCGACGCCCGCGGCAGTGGCGAGCGTCGCTAAACCCGCAATCACGGCAAGCGATCCGGCAAGGTGCACCACACCGAATGGAAATTCGGCCGGCCATACGATTGGAAGGTGTCCGATGAGCTGGCCTGCGAAAATCATCACCATGCCGACTATGCCCACCAGGACGGCGCAGCTAATAAAGAGCCATCCCAGGATATTGATGTGCATGTTCATGTCATGCTTCGGTTTCTGCTGGACCTGGGCCGACGCAAGCTCGCAACCACATTTGCTGCAGAATTTCGCGTGTTGTTCGACGTCGTTACCACACTGCCGGCAGTACATGCGGTTATCCTTTCTTCTCGAGGCGAATGTCTCCATTGCGGGTATCGATATGGATTTGAGGGCCGTCCTGCCCCAGCCGGCCTCTCAAGGACCTTTCACGATTCGACGACACGTCGTTGTTGAGTCCGTCGAACTCCGAATTAATCGAACCGTAGCGGGTCTTCGCGTCGATACTGAAAAAAGCCGTGGACGGAAGCTCCAGCGTGACATTGCTATATTGCGTGGAGACGGAAATATCTTTCTGTGGAGGTTTCGCGAATCCAATCACCACGTCGCCATTTCGGTTCCTCACTGTGACAGAACCCTTCGCATCGCGTACGTTCACATTCTGGTAGGACGCTTCCACCGTCACGCCGCCCTCAACGCGCTCCACCTCAACGGAATTGTTGCGGCCCGTGATCGACACGTCACGCTGAACATTTTCGACGGTGATCGGGCCGTACGAATTTGCTATCGTCGCCGTACCTTGGACGCCGGACACTGCGACCGAGCCGTTGCGGTTGTGGATTTCCACGTTCCCGCCAATGTTTCTTGCGCTCGTGCTGGAATAGCTGTTGTTAATGGTCACGGATTCTGTCACCTCTTCGACAGTCACAGCGCCGTTCCGATTCTCCACTTCGAGGACACCTGTTATGCGGCGAACATCGACGGGGCCAAACCGGTTCACGATATTTTGCCGTCCCAGCAAGTTTTGAACAGTCACTCTTCCCTGGCGATTGTCGATCTGAAGCAGCGACTGCTTGGGAACTTGAATGGTCATCGAGCTTTTGAAGTACCGCCGCTGTCCTCCCGGCTGATCCCGGTTGGAAGCAATACGGTATTTCGAACCCTCATTCGTAATTGAAAACGTGAAATCCTTCGATCGCCGGTCAGCTTCATCTTTGTCAGATGCTCGAACGGTTTTTTTTACGTCGAGGACGACGCGATCCCGGTCGGACGGCTGCACGTCGACGTTGCCAAACATGTTGAGAATCTCGATGGTCGATCCAGATGGAACGTCGGCTTCCAGGTGTTCGGAATATTCAAAGTTGTTGCCCGTAATGTCCCAGAGGTCGAGATCTCCTATCTCGAAAATATTTCCGATATTTCCGAAATTCGGACTGATGTTCGCAGCGGTGGTCACAGCCGTACCCGCCAGGATCACCATGATCAGCAGCGCGACCTCGCCTCCGGAAAACAAAGGGCGATCTTCACCGGACCGCCGGTAGCGGAAGTAGTCCACAAGCTTCAGGCCGCCCCACACAATCAGCAAAAGGGGCCAGTAGCGCGCAATGCCTCTCCAAATCGGGATGGAATATCCAAGGTTCCTCGCTAAAAACAGACCACCGACCGCAATCAGAATGAGTCCCCAGAAAATGCCTCCCGCACTTCGACGAATACTCATGTGTTGTCCTCTTTTCCGGCAGCGGATTTGCCGCGGTCCTTACGCAAATAGTCCAGGACTTTAGCTACGCCAATGACGATTAGAATCACCGGCCACATCTTCCCGAACCGGAACACGTTCGGGTACAGGTTGTTCAGCAGGAACAAAAAGCCAAGCACGATAAGCAAAACCGGCCCTAACATCTAAGTTGTCTTCTCCTGATGTTTCTTCAAAAGCCACAGTCCGGCGATAACGAGCAGTACCGGCCATAGCCTTGCGACTCGCTCCAGGTCCAGCACTTCGAGATTGCCCAGAAGGAACAGGCCACCTAGAACCACCAGCGCGATGCCGCCCCAGAGCTCTCTATCCTTGGCTTCGCCGAATTGTTGTTGAAGCCTGTCGATTGGGGTTTCCAATTCGATGCCCTCGGCGCGCATCTTTCGTTTCTTGGCCGTGTAATATGCCTCAAACGGCATGTAGCAATAGAACGCCGCAGTCAGCAGTCCAATCAGAGGCTGGCCGGCGCGTGTAATGTCCCCGAGCGAAATCAGCGTTCCAAAGATCAGCACGTGGACCGCTGCTTTTACGTATTCGCCATTGTAAATGGCGCCGACGCCGGGTATGAGTCCCAGCGCGAATGCCGCACCCGGATTCGTTCCGGCAATAGACTCCGAAACCCCTTTGGGAGGCGGAGTCGAAGGCGTTGCTTTTCCGCCCACCAACTCCGCCAGACAACTTTCGCAGTACACGCTTCCACGCACATTGTGGACACACTCCGTACAGAGTGCACGGCCGCAGCGGATGCAAAACGCGACGTTGGGAACTTCAGCGTGGTACGCACAATTCATCAGGAAATCTCCCTGAGCTCTTCGATTCGAGATTGAATCTCAGTTACAAGTGGGGACCGGTAATAGGCCCGTACCGCCTCGTCGTAGGCGCGGTTCACGAGGGCTTGCGCTCCGTAGTAAATTGCCGCCGGATCCCGAACAACCGTGGCCCAGTTGGGAGAGATGCCGGCGAGACTTCCCATCCAACCGAGGACAAGAGTTGCTGTGAATATGGCCATCGCCGTGCGCGGCTCGATGATCCATCGGCCGATGGAAACGAATGTGTCTACCCAGGTCTCGCGGGCAACACGAGGCGTATTCGCAAGAATCCGCGCCGCCAGCCACGCCGGGGGCTCGTAGACGGGAAACGTTCTACCCCATTCGAGCACTTCCGTCATTCCCGCAAGCAGCTCGTTGCAGGCATTACACGCCTGAAGGTGCACCTCCACGGCGCCTCGCTCGGCCGCGCCGAGCGCATTTTCCAAGTAATCCGACATTTGTTCTTCGCAATATGCGCAGGTCATGTCCGCGTCATCCGCGTCATCCGCGGCTCTCCCTTTTTAACAGTCTCGCCAGTTCCGCACGGCCTCGATTGATCCTGGATTTCACGGTACCCATCGGCAGCTTCAACATCTCCGCAATCTCCTCATACGTGAATTCCTCAAGATCTCTCAGGACCACTGCCTCGCGAAGATCTTCTGAAACCCGGAGCAGAGCGCGATGCACTCGTTCGGAGAGTTCGCGTTGCTCGAGTGCTCGAGCTGGACTCGCGTACCGCGCCGGATTTTCTTCAGCCTTTTCGTACTCCACCTCGATGGAGCCGGTCTGGGAACGTTCGACCTTGAATTTCCGGTATTGGTCGATGATATGATTGCGGCCGACCCGGACCATCCAAGTCACGAGCGCGCCCGATTCGGGCCGGTAAGACGTGAGAGTTCGATAGACCTTCAGGAAGATGTCCTGAGTCAGATCCTCGGCCTCGTCAAATCTTCCCGTAAAGCGATACGCCAGATTGTAGATCCGCTGATGAAATTGGCGAACTATAGTTTCCCAGGCCACGTGGTCGCCGGCCAGGCAGCCTTTCACCAGCTCCGCATCGGTCGTCTGCAACCTATCTGGCTCCGTCCGCTTCCGCTACATCGCGTCTCAGTACCTTATAAATCAACGAAGTGGCGAGAAGAAAAGTTTCAAATAATTCGGGCCTTTCTGAGATAATCGCCGAGATATGAACCGGAAGTCATTGTTTTTATTGATCTTGACTGTTATTGCCTTCATCGTAGCCTATCGACTGTGGGGTTCGGACTTTGATTGGTCGCTGTTCTACTCGAGCCTGTGGAATATCCAAATCAGTTGGCTCATGGCCTCCATAGCGGCGACATTCCTGACTTACGTATGTCGCGCCGTCCGATGGCAGGTCCTCTTGGACCCGGTCAAACCCATTCGCATTAAACCACTCATCAGCGCAAACCTAGTGGGATTCTCTGCAATCTTCGTGCTTGGGCGGGCTGGCGAGGTCATCCGGCCGCTCTGGGTCGCGCGGCGGGAGCAGACCCCGCTGACGGCCTCTGTGGCAACGATAGTCGTCGAACGGTTTTTGGATACCTTCATGATCATTATGTTTTTCGGCTGGTCGCTTCTACTGGTGAAGCCTCCTGCTGCGGCGGACCGAACGGTGAAGCTCATGAAGGATGCTTCATGGGTCATGCTGATTGGTTCGGTGGCCGCGATGATTTTTCTGTTTTTTTTCCGCGCCAATATCCATCGAATTGTACGGTACGTCCGGTTGGCCAAGATCGCGTCGCTGATGAAAAACTTCTCAGCGGGTCTCTCGTTTCTTGACCGCGGGTCGAGTTTCGGACTCGCCATCGCACACTCGCTTTTGCTGTGGATCGTCATCAGTCTTTCTTTCTGGTTCATGATGCTGGGAATGAATTTTCAGTTTTCGATTCAGGCAGCAACTCTTGTGATGGTGGGCTCGGCCATTGGCTCTATTGCACAGATTCCCGGCATCGGCGGGGGATTCCAGGCGGGGTGGGTCTTTTGCATGACCACTTTTTTCCTGATTCCGCCCGAGAAAGCAATCGCTACCTCTTTGGTCGCGTGGGTTGCGAGTTACGCTCCGACAGTTGTGGCGGGAGGCTTATATATGATCTCTCAAGGACTATCCTTGAAAGATCTCAGGACGGCGCCTGTGGCAGACTGACCGTGTGGGGGACCGGCCCAAATGCCATCAAGACGGCCGCCGCCACCGGGGGTACCGAAGGTGGGGACCCGGACACCACGTAAAATCCGAAACCTGAAGCCTGAATTCCGTAAATAATATGAAGTGTCCCTTCTGCGGCCATCTCCATGACAAGGTGGTCGATTCGCGCGAGAGCAAGGAAGGTGAAGCCATTCGCCGCCGCCGGCAGTGTCTGGCGTGCCACCGGCGATTTACCAGTTACGAGCGCATTGATGAGATCCCGTATATGGTCGTTAAGAAGGACGGCCGCCGGGAACGCTTCGATCGGCAAAAGGTTCTCGCTGGGCTGCTGAAAGCGTGCGAGAAGCGTCCGGTCTCGATGATTCAGCTCGAGGCTGTCGCCGACAAAGCCGAAACGATGGTCCAGGAGTCGAGCGAGCGCGAGGTTTCCACTCGGGTGCTGGGTGAGATGATCATGAACGAACTGAAAAACCTCGACAAAGTGGCCTATGTTCGATTTGCTTCCGTCTACCTGGACTTCAAGGATGTCCAGGAATTCATGAGTGAGCTCAAGGATCTCCTGAAAATGCGGGAGTAGTTATGTATTTCGAATTCCAGACCGAGCCACGCCAGGGTGCGACGTGGACGGCAGTGGTCGATGTTTGCGAACGCGAGACGGAGATCGTCATTTTCGTAGAAACGCCAGGAGTCGATCGATCCGATCTTCAACTGTCGTGGAATGACGGCGTCTTGATGATTTCCGGACATAAGCGGCAGGAACCGCCGGACTGCAAGATGGCGACCTATTTGTGCGTCGAGCGGTTCCATGGACGGTTCCGCCGTGAGATCGCCATCGGGATTCCCATCGATCACAAGCGCGCAAGAGCGGAACTTAAGGATGGACTCTTGAGAATCCATCTCCCGAAGCTGGCGTCTAAACCGGAAGTGAGCAACATTCCGATTTCGTGAACCTGAGATTGAAAGGATTTCGTCATCCGCGCAATCCGCGGCTCAGATTTTCTTGGCGTGCAACTCTTCGAATTGCGCATATAGATTATGAGTATGGAACTCGTCAAAACCGAACAAGCTCCCGAACAGCAGCAGGTTGCGATTCCGGACGTCCTTCCCGTGCTACCGCTGCCGGACATGGTGGTGTTCCCCTACATGATCGTACCGTTGTTTGTAAACCGTGAGCGGTCTGCAAAGGCGGTGGATCAAGCGTTGTCCGAAAACCGAATGATCCTGCTGGTTTCACAGAAGACGGCCAATGTGGATGACCCCAAGGCCGAAGACCTGCGTGAATTCGGCACGGTCTCCGTCATTATGCGGATGCTCAAACTGCCCGATGGACGCGTCCGTATTCTCGTTCAGGGGTTTTCGCGCGCTCATGTGGAGTATTACGACGAATCCAAGCCTTACCTGACGGCGAAGGTACAACCGAAGACTGAACCGCAGGTCACTCCGGATTCTGTGGAGCTCGAGGCCATGATCCGCAATGCGAAGTCCTCACTCGAGAAGATGGTTTCTTTGGGAAAAAACATCTCTCCGGATCTGGTAGCGATCGCTTCCAACCTGGACGACCCGGCCCGGTTGTCGGATCTGATCGCATCGAATCTCGATTTGAAAGTCGATAAGGCGCAGGAAGTGCTTGAACTCATCGATCCGGTCGAGCGGCTGCGCCGTGTTCATGCCCTGATGGCGAAGGAAATCGAGGTCCTCGAGATCCAGAACGATATCAATACGCAGGCTCGTGGCGAGATGGACAAGAGCCAGCGCGAGTTCTACTTGCGCCAGCAGATGAAGGCCATTCAGCAGGAACTTGGCGAAGGCAACGAAGTTCAGGAAGAAATCGATCAATATCGAAAGAAAATTAAAAAGGCGAAAATGCCGCAGGAAGTTACCGAAGAAGCGGAGCGGCAACTTGGAAGGCTTGAACGCATGCATCCCGACGCTGCGGAGACCGCCACGTTGCGCAATTACATCGACTGGATGGTTTCGCTGCCCTGGTCCAAGTCTACGAAAGACAATCTCGATCTTAAAAAAGCGCAGACCATTTTGGATCAGGATCATTACGGTCTTGAAAAGGTCAAGGAACGGATCATTGAACACCTCGCCGTGCGGAAACTGAAGAAGAACACGCGCGGGCCGATCCTTTGCTTTGTGGGGCCGCCGGGCGTGGGGAAAACGTCGTTGGGCAAATCGATCGCGCGGGCGCTGGGCCGGAAGTTTGTTCGCATGAGCCTGGGTGGCGTTCACGACGAGGCCGAGATCCGCGGCCATCGGCGCACGTACGTCGGAGCGATGCCGGGCCGCATCATTCAGAACATTCACCAGGCAGGAACGAATAATCCGGTGTTCATGATGGACGAAGTCGATAAGATTGGCGCCGACTTTCGCGGAGATCCGTCTTCGGCGCTCCTCGAGGTGCTCGATCCGGAACAGAACTTCGCATTCCGGGATAACTACCTGGGTGTGCCCTTCGATCTCTCGAACGTGATGTTCATCACGACGGGTAATATGCTCGACCCGATACAGCCGGCATTTCGTGACCGCATGGAGATCATCTCGTTGTCGGGATACACCGAAGAGGAGAAGGTCGAAATTGCAAAGCGGCATCTCATCCCGAAGCAAATCGAAGAGCATGGGCTGAAGAAGGACCAGATTCAGTTCTCCGATGAAGGTATCCGGGCGATTATCAATCTCTACACACAGGAAGCGGGCCTTCGAAACCTGGAACGTGAAATCGCGTCGGTGTGCCGCAAAGTGGCCAGGCAGGTCGCAAGCGGCGAAAAGAAAGTTCGGAAAATTCACACGGACAATCTCGATCAATTTCTGGGGCGTCCAAAAGTCTTTCAAGACGAACTGCTCAAGCGTGACCAGGTCGGCGTAGCCACAGGCCTGGCCTGGACACCCGTTGGCGGAGACATACTCTTCGTTGAAGCAACTGCAATGAAGGGCAAGGGCGCTTTGATGTTGACCGGTCAGCTAGGCGATGTAATGAAGGAATCTGCGCAGGCTGCGCTGAGCTATGCGCGCTCGCATGCGAAAGAGTTTGGCATCAACGAAGATTTCTTTGCGAAACACGACATCCATATTCACGTACCCGAAGGTTCGATTCCGAAAGATGGGCCGTCGGCCGGCGTCACCCTGGCAACGGCGATGCTGTCGCTGCTGACCGGAAAAGCCGTCCATCGCAAGATTGCGATGACCGGTGAAATCACGCTCCGCGGTGAGGTGTTGCCGGTCGGAGGGATTAAGGAGAAAGTCCTCGCGGCGCGACGAGCAAAGATCGACACGGTGGTCCTGCCATCGCTGAATAAGCGCGATCTCGAAGACGTGAACGAAACCATCCGCAAGGAAATGAAGTTCGTCTTCGTCGATGACGTGAAGAGCGTCTTCAAGGCTGCCCTGCTCGAAAACGAACCCGCGAAGACGGTGCGCAGTCCCCGCCGTCTTCGCAAAAGCGCAGAGGCCATCGTGTGAACCTCCGCGATATCGGTGAAGGCGCTCTGATACGCACAATCCGGGAGAGGTTTTCCCTAAGCCCTCTCCCCCCGGAAGAGGGCCGCACACTGGCGGCGAGCCGGGTGAGGGCTGGCGAGGTACATGTCGGTATCGGTGACGACGCCGCAGTCTTCGATCTTCCTCCCGGCTATTCCGCTGTCTTCTGCTCCGACCTTCTCGCCGAAAATACGCACTTCATCCGAAATCTGCATCCTCCCGACTCGGTCGGCTACAAATCCATCGCCGCCAACGTCAGCGATGTTGGGGCCATGGGCGGAATCCCAATGCATTTCCTGATCTCCCTCGCCGCTCCTGGCGACCTCGATTTCTCCTGGATCGAAGGCTTCCTCGACGGTGTCGGCCGGGCTTGCAGGGACTTTGAGGTTTCGCTGCTTGGCGGCGACTCCTCGTCGTCAGATCGTATCTTCGCCGATGTTTCCATAATCGGACGCGTGCGTTCCGGTCAATCCGTCCGCCGCTCCGGAGCGAAACCCGGCGATGCCATCTATGTCACCGGCACGCTCGGTTCTTCCGCGCTCGGCCTGGAGCGGCTGAAGGCCGGCAAGGTCGACGATCCCGCAATCCGGCGTCATCTCTACCCTGAACCGCGGCATCGCCCTGGCCTGGCCGTTGCAGACCGGGCCCATGCCATGATCGACATCAGCGATGGTCTCTCCACGGACCTCACTCATATCGTCGAAGAGTCCAGGGTCTCAGCGCGAATCTACAAGGATCGCCTTCCGGCAGCGCCGGGGGTCGAGGAGCGCCACGTCCTCCACGGCGGTGAAGAGTACGAACTGATCATCATCGCCACGGATCTTCCCCCAACGGTTGAGGGCATCCCCCTGACGCGTGTCGGCGAAATCATCGATTCTGGGCTCGAGAACCAAGTCTTCCTGATCGACGGCGCCCAAGAATCCGTCCTCCATCCGAAAGGTTGGCAGCATTTCAGGTGACCCTAGCCGTTTTGCGATTCGTTGCACGCATTTGTTCTTATCCACGCCTTGCTGTTATGCTCAGTCCATGTCCAATTCAGATATTGTCAGCAGGGCGGATAAAGCGCTCAGGCCAGTCCTAAAAGAACTTGGCAGGTTTCCGTGGATCCGGCTGGAGGGCTGTTGTGCAGGTCACAAGCCGGAAGACAGCCTGTGGCTTGAGATCAACATCCTCGGATCATCCGGCCTGCGCCGGTTGATGGAGCTGCTGAAAATTCTCGATGGAAAGCTTGCGGGAACGGATTGCCGGCTGGATTGCCTGCTGAGTTATGCGGCCGGAGTGGAAAGCTCGCCTGTTCCGCACGGCTGGATTCCGACGGCGGTCGAGATTTTCTGGCCGTCACGGAACGATTGGCGGCGGAGCCAATCGATGGTGATTGAAACCATGCTGTCTTCGATCGAAGAGTTCAGCAGCCGCCTCAGCGAGCCTTCCAATACGCCTTGTGCGATCAATTACTGCCCATTTTGTTCATCCTCGTTCATCCGCATTGATACCGTCGATAAGTCCGGCTATCACCGATACCGGTGCGGGGATTGCGACATGACATGGACGATGATCGATCCCGTTGCGTGAACAAGTCGTTGATGGGAGCTTATGGATTTCAGCTACCACGAAGAACTGCTCGAAATTAAACGCATCGTACGGGACTTTGCCGAAAACGAAATTCGTCCGCACGTGATGGAATGGGATGAAGGCCAAACCTTTCCTCGTGATGTTCTCCGGAAGCTGGGTGATCTCGGATTCATGGGCGTTCTCATCCCGTCCGAATATGGTGGTGCCGGACTGGGCTACACCGAATACGTGACGATCGTGGAGGAACTGTCGCGCGTAGACGGCTCGATTGGCATCTCTGTGGCTGCGCACAGTTCGCTATGCACCGGACACATTTTTGACTGCGGCACGGAAGAGCAGCGCCGAAGATTCGTCGTGCCCCTCGCGAAAGGCGAAAAGCTGGGGGCCTGGAGCCTCACGGAGCCCGAAGCCGGCAGCGATGCTGCAGGCACGCAAACCAGCGCTGAACTCGATGGCGATTGCTGGATTCTCAATGGCCAAAAGACCTTCACGACCCACGGCACCTACGGCGATATCTGTGTCGCCATGGCCGTGACCGACAGGTCGGCCGGGCACCACGGCATTTCCGCATTCATCCTCGAGAAGGGCATGCCTGGTTTCTCTTCGGGCAAGAAAGAGAACAAGCTTGGGCTGCGAGCCAGCGACACATCTACCGTTGTTTTCGAAGATTGCCGCGTTCCGAAAGAAAATCTTCTGGGAGAGCCGGGTGACGGGTTTATCGACGCGCTCAAGGTGCTCGACGGCGGCAGAATCAGTATCGCTGCACTCGCAATCGGAATGGCGCAGGGTGCGTATGAAGCGGCGCTCCACTATTCCAAACAGCGGAAACAGTTCGGCCAAGCGATCTCCGAATTTCAGGCGATTCAATTCAAACTGGCGGACATGGCGACAGAAATCGATGCCGGCCGCCTTCTCATGTATCGTGCCGCGTGGATGAAAGATCAGGGAATGCAGACAACCGCACAATCGTCAATGGCAAAGCTTTTCGCCGGTGAACTGGCGGTGCGGGTCGCCAATGAGTGCGTTCAGATCCACGGTGGCTACGGCTACACCAAGGAATATCCTGCCGAAAAGTTCTACAGAGACGTTAAACTTTGCACGATTGGCGAAGGGACAAGCGAAATCCAGCGGCTCGTGATTGCGAGAGAGATATTGAAATGATGGGATCAGCCGCGAATTACGCCCAATTACGCGAACTAGTTTGGCGTATTTGGCGTAATTCATGGCTCTTCTCAGGGTAATAATGGACAAGGGTCTTCTAGAGGATTTCTTCAAAGGCGACACCCGTGCGTTGGCGCGCTTGATCACTCGGGTGGAGAATCGCTCGGCCGACAGTATTGAACTCTTGCGGCAATTGTTTCCCCATACCGGGCGTTCGGAGGTCATCGGCATAACTGGTAGCCCCGGATCGGGCAAAAGCTCGATGGTCGATCGGCTTGCGGTGGCTTACCGGCGGAACGGCAAATTGCTCGGGATTGTCGCGGTCGATCCGAGCAGCCCCTTCACCGGCGGCGCTATTCTCGGCGATCGTATTCGAATGCAGACATTGGGAGTCGATCCCGGCATCTACATCCGCAGCATGGCGACTCGCGGACACCTTGGAGGCCTGGCACGAACAACTGCGGATGTGGTCACCGTGCTTGATGCCGCGGGAAGAAATCCGATCATTGTGGAGACTGTAGGCGTCGGCCAGGACGAAATCGAAATCGTCAAATTGGCTGATGTTTCTGTGGTCGTCCTGGTCCCGGGCATGGGCGACGACGTCCAGGCGCTCAAAGCGGGCATCATGGAAATCGGCGACATCTTCGTTATCAATAAGTGCGACCGGCCCGGCACCGAAAAAATGGAGCGAGCCGTTCTGGCTATGCTTTCGCTGTCGAATCGCAGCGATGGGTGGCTGCCACCGGTGGTCAAAACTATCGCCACGCAGGGTGAAGGCATCGACACGCTTGTTGAAAGTATTGATCGATGCCAACAGTTTTTCGAGAAGTCGGCTCTCCGAGCTGAGAAGAAGCGGGCCGCGGCAAGGCAGCGTCTCTTGACGCTGCTTGAAGAGCGACTGATGGATACGGCCGTTCAAAAAGTTTTTCCGAACGGAGAGCTGAACAAAGTTGTGGAGCAGATTGCGGAGCGCCAGCAAGATCCGTATTCGATTGTCGAACAGATAGTCAACAGTTCCCGCTTCGAGCGGTATTAGTAACACTTTTGGAATTATAGTTTTGCAACTCCCTCGAACCAGGAGGGGGATTAGACTTCATGAAGATTGATCACATCGGCATTGCGGTGAAATCGATATCGGATGCAGTGAAGGTGTACGAACAAGCGATGGGTCTGCAGGTTGCCGGTTACGACGAAGTGGACGATCAGGGCGTTCGCGTGGCGATGCTCCACATCGGTGAGGGCGGGATCGAGCTTCTGGAGCCAACGCGGCCGGATTCGCCGATTGAAAAATTCATGTCGAAACGAGGTGAGGGCATTCATCATATTGCCGTGCGAGTCGATGATATTGAACAAGCGCTCGAACGCGTCAAGGCATCCGGCGTCCGGGTGATCGACTCCGCGCCCCGCCGCGGCGCATACAATACACGCGTGGCATTTATTCATCCTTCTTCGACACACGGCGTCTTACTGGAACTGGTGGAACATGGCGAATGAAGTCCGAATCGGAATAATCGGCGGAAGCGGTTTGTACAAAATGGAAGGATTGACTTCGATCGAAGAGGTGGAAATCGAAACTCCCTTTGGAAAACCCTCCGATGCGTATCGCATCGGTACTCTCGAAGGCCAGCGGGTAGCGTTCCTGGCACGGCACAATCGCAATCACACGATCTCGCCTTCGGAACTCAACTTCCGTGCGAACATCTACGGCCTAAAAAAACTCGGAGTCGAGTGGATCCTCTCGGCGAGCGCTGTCGGCTCCCTGAAAGAGGAACTGCGCCCGCTCGACATCGTCTTGCCGGAACAATTCTATGATCGGACGAAAACCCGCATCTCCACGTTCTTTGGTGACGGAATCGTCGTGCACGTCAGCTTCGCCGACCCGGTCTGCTCTCGGCTTGGCGATGTCATAGAGCAGGGCGGACGGAGCGTGGACATTCCGATCAAACGCGGCGGAACCTACGTCTGCATGGAAGGACCTCAGTTCTCGACGAAGGCGGAATCCCAGGTCTACCGGAGCTGGGGCATGGCGCTCATCGGTATGACAAACCTCCAAGAAGCCAAGCTGGCGCGCGAGGCCGAGATCTGCTACAGCACCATCGCCCTCGTCACGGACTACGACTGCTGGCACCCTCAGCACGATGCGGTCACGGTCACCGAAGTCGTCCAGAATTTGAAGAAGAACAGCGAGAACGCCCAGAAGGTCATCCGGGCCGCTGTCAGACGCCTCCCTGTCGAACGTACCTGCAAATGCCAGCACTCTCTTCAGCACGCCATCCTGACGGATCTTAAGAAAGTGCCGCAAGCAACGCGGGCGAAGCTAGAACTGCTGTTAAAAAAATATGTTTGAAAGGCAGCTAGAAATGAGCCGCGAATTGCGCGAATTACGCGAATGGGCCGACCGCTATTATTGCCATCGCAGCGTCGGCAGTTCCCTGAGGCCCATTCGCGTAATTCGCGCAATTCGCGGCTAAAAACTTTGCCCAACAAGCCAAGACGTCACGGACCTTGAACATTTTTGTAAACGCTAATCACGAGCTCCGCTCCGGCTGGAAATTCGCCGTTTATGTCGCAATCTTCGTTCTTATTTGGATTGCTTCAGGGATAGCGGTGTCGGTACTTTATGCCAGGACCAACCTGCCGGACGATCAACTCACGCTTCTCGCGCTGAATGAAGTGGCATTGGTCATCCCTGCTGTGACAGCGGTGCTCTTGATGGTCCGGCTTATAGATCGCCGTCCGCTGACGGTATTTGGTATAGGATTTGTGCCCCAGTGGCGCCGGCATCTGGGAACCGGTCTGGCTCTGGCCGCAGGGATGCTGGCGGTGCTTATGGCTGGATGTTTTGCATTCGGCTACGTCCGCATTGGGTGGACGGGCGGCCAGGTCCCGGTCCGGACATTGACCGGCACTTTGGGAGTGCTGCTGTTGGCCGCAGGTAATGAAGAATTGATGTTTCGCGGATTCCCGCTTCAGGTCTTGATCGACGGTATGGGAACATGGCCGGCCGTGCTTTTCTTGTCCATTGTATTCGGCCTGGTTCATTTGAATAATCCGAATTCTTCATTACTGGGAACAGCAAACACGATGGTGGCAGGCATTCTATTGTCGCTCGCGTATGTTCGAACACGGTCCTTATGGTTCCCTTACGGTATCCACGTCGGCTGGAATGTTGGTCTTGGATTCATTCTGGGCTTTCCGTTATCCGGCGTGGATATCGCTTCCGTCTGGACGACGGGCATAGCGGGAAGAGACACTATTCTGGGTGGGGACTACGGCCCTGAAGGCGGGTTGCTCGCAACATTTATATTTGCCGCCTCGGCGGTTCTCGTTCAAAGCTGGAGGCGCGGAAGCGCAACGAATAAGGAGTAAATCGAAAATGGCTGCATCCATTCTTGTTGTGGGCTCGGTGGCGTTCGACTCTGTAAAGACGCCGTTCGGGGAAGCCGAAGAAATACTTGGTGGCTCGGCAACGTATTTTTCTGTAGCTGCAAGCTACTTTGCGCCGGTGCGCGTGGTTGCCGTGGTCGGGACTGATTTTGGCGACAAACACGTCGAGATCTTCCGCAAGCATAAGATCGACATCGAGGGCCTCACGCGAACAGCGGGCAAGACCTTCCGGTGGAAAGGCGAATACGGATACGACCTCAACGAGGCTCGGACGCTGGACACGCAACTCAACGTCTTCGAGACGTTCAAACCGGTCATTCCCGAACAATATCGCTCTTCCGAATACGTTTTCCTTGGCAATATCGATCCTGAACTCCAGCTCAGCGTGCTCGAACAGATCAAGCGGCCTCGTGTGGTAGCCTGCGACAGCATGAATTTCTGGATCAAAGGCAGGCTCGACGCAGTCAAACGCACGATCGAACATGTGGATATCCTCATCATCAATGAGGCCGAAACCCGAATGCTTGCGGACGAACCGAATCTCGTACGGGCCGCAAACAAAGTGCGCGCGATGGGTCCCGAGACGCTGATCGTCAAACGAGGCGAGTACGGCGTCCTCATGTTCAACGGAAAGTCCATTTTCGGCGCCCCCGCATTCCCGTTAGAAGATGTCTTTGATCCCACTGGCGCGGGCGACTCCTTTGCCGGCGGCTTCATGGGCGCGCTCGCGCACGCTGGTGATGTGAACGAGCGGGTATTCCGGCGCAGCATCGTCTTTGGCTCGGTCATGGCGTCGTTTGACGTGGAGCAATTCAGCCTGAACCGGCTCACGAATCTCACTCGAGCCGAAGTTGACGAGCGTTTTCGTCAGTTCAAGGCGCTCACGCATTTTGAGGAACTGTGAGGCAATTGCGGATTTCGGATTGCGGATTTCCCACTTGGGGAACCCCTTGGCCAGCGATGGTCCCCTAAATCCGCAATCCGCAATCCGCAATCCGAAATCTTAATATGGATCCTTCCATCCCAATCAAGCTGCTGCTGGCCGCGCTACTGGGCGGCATCATCGGTGTCGAGCGGGAAATTCGCGACAAGCCGGCCGGCCTGCGAACCAATATTCTGATTTGTGTGGGCTCGACATTGTTCATGAGTATTTCAACCAAGGTGGCCCAACTGCTCGGTGGAGATCCGACAAGAATCGCAGCACAAATCATTTCTGGAATCGGATTTCTCGGGGCCGGTGCCGTCCTGCATTCCCATGGATTCGTACTGGGGCTCACGACGGCCGCAACAATTTGGGTTGTGGCGGGTGTGGGAATGGCGCTTGGATCGGGAATGTACCTCGTTGCCGTTTTCGCGACCGCAATGAGCCTTGTAACCCTCTACTTCCTATCCTTCATCGAAGACCGGATTCAGGGACGCAAAGCGTACAGCTATGCGCTCGTTGTGACCGATCTCAATCCAGCGCTAGCGTCCATCAATAGGGTTCTCCAAGAATGCTCCGTGACGGCCGTAAGCTTCAACTTCAAGAAGCGGGCCGGACACTATCGCGTTTGGTTCAACCTGCTTGTTCCAAAAGAGACGAACGTGAAGGTCATCCAGCGCCTATCGGAAGTGCCCGAAATAACCGAGGTCGAGACCGGCAGCAGCGCAAGGGACTTTGCTCAGGTAATGGCACCAACCGACGGTGAAGACGGGGACCGCATCGCATGATTCCGTTCGTCAAGACTCACGCGCTCGGAAACGATTTCATTCTCGTTGAACAAACTCCACACATTCCTGCGGACAAAGCCGAATTCGCCAGACGGATCTGCCACCGGAATTTCGGGATCGGGGCCGATGGGCTTATCCTTTGGACTCCAGAGAACGATGTTTTCAGGATCAGAATTTTTAATCGGGATGGCAGCGAGGCCGAATGTTCAGGAAACGGCCTGCGCTGCGCGGCAGCCTACCTGATCGAATCGGGACGCTGGCCTGGAGAAGAAATCCGGCTCGAAACGATTTCAGGTGTATACATGTTGCGCCGTGCGGGGCAGCAATACGAGGCGGACATGGGCGTACCGGGCCTCGCGCCGGAAGACATTCCTTTTCTGCCGCCGGTTGCAATGAAACAAGTTGTGAATTATCCGTTGCCCGCCGACGGCGAATTGGTAGCGATCACGGCATGTTCGACGGGCAATCCGCATTGCTCGCTTTTCGTCGATGCGCAAAATGATTCTTACGTGGAAAAGATCGGACCGCTGCTCGAACGGCATCCTGCCTTTCCCCACCGGACGAATGTCGAGTTCATCCATATACTGAACTATAGAGAGATTGAAGTGTCGTTTTGGGAACGTGGAGTCGGCGTAACTTATGCATCGGGCACCGGTTCCTGCGGCGCCACCGTGGCTTCCATCTTGAATGGAAAGACAGGCCGGCAAGTCACGGTGCACACCAAGGCTGGCAAGCTGTCCGTAGAGTGGCTGGAGAACGCGCATCTAAAATTGACAGCCACCGCAAACGTCATCGCTGAAGGGAACTATTTCGAACTGTGACCCAAAATCCGAAATCCGAATTCCGAATTCCGAAATCGTTATTCGACGTTGTCATCGTGGGTGCGGGCCCGTCGGGGCTGGCGTGCGCGATTGAAGCGAAAAAGCATCAGTTGCAATACACCGTGCTGGAAAAGGGTTGCATCACGAACTCCATTCTGCACTTCCCTACTCAGATGATCTTCTTTACGACGCCCGAACTGCTTGAGATTGGGGGTATGCCGCTGGTTTCCGACCGCGAAAAACCCACGCGAAACGAAGGGCTCAAGTATTACCGGAAAGTCGTCGCGGCCTACCAACTCGATGTTCATCAGTACGAAGAAGTGGTTCGAATTGAACAGCTCGAATCCCACGTTTTCCGGATCCACACAACCGAATCGGCATATGATGCCCGGAACATCGTGATTTCGATCGGATACTACGACAACCCAAACTTGATGAGTATTCCAGGCGAAGACCTACCGCACGTATCGCATTACTATACGGAAGCTCATCCTTTCTTTAATCGGGATGTGGTCGTCATTGGCGGGAAAAACTCGGCCGTCGAAACAGCGCTCGACTTGTTCCGAGGCGGAGCGAGAGTTTCACTAGTTCATCGCGGTGCGGCGTTAGGACAGACTGTGAAGTACTGGATCCGGCCCGATATCGAGAACCGGTTCAAGAAGGGCGAGATAATACCTCACCTCAACGCGAAGGTCCTCCAGATCACCAGAGACCATGTAAAGATCGCTCAAAACGGCACAACGAGCGAGATTCCAGCGCAGCAGGTATTCGCGTTGACCGGCTACCATCCGTCGACGAAGTTCTTCGATCAGCTCGGCGTGCAATACGATCCGGACACACTTCGGCCACAATGCGATCCTCAAACATTCGAAACAAATGTTGAGGGTGTATATCTGGCAGGATCCGTGATCGGCGGCCGTCTAAACGGCGAAATATTTATCGAGAACGGACGGTTCCACGGGGAGGCTTTGATGAAAGCAGTCGCGGAAAATTCGGGGAAAATGGGGACGTAGCCCTATGTCCCCATTTTTTCCGCGTGGGCGGCTACGGCATCTTCGTACTTGTCGTGGATTTTGATCTCAAAAAACCCCTCGACCTGCTCGGTAGGCCACATCTCGATGGCGTCCCAGGCCATTCGTTCGCAAACGTGCACGCAAATCTTGCAACCGATACATTCATCAAACCGGATCTGCACGTTCGGGATCACGACATTGATGCCGTCGGAAGTATCGCGGGGCGTCAGTTCGATACAATCGACCGGACAGAAGCTCACGCAGGCTTCGCAGCCCGTGCAATTATCGGGTATCACGACTGCGATTTCCTTGGGCTTCTTTTTCTTCCTCGTTATCTTCGCCGGAGCCTCCGGAATGATCAGTGTGGGGTTTGCTTTCTTGGGATCGTATGCCACGTGTTAGTACACTCCTAATAAAGTATCTAAGTCCATTTTACCGCGAAGACTGACGATCCGTTCGATGGTTTCTCCGATCTGATTGTTCGGAGTCGCTTTTTCCAGACATTCAGAACGGTGGAAGTATGTCTGATCCATAATACTAAAGAGGTCCCATGGACGGCTTGAGCACCAACCATGGAGGGTCGAGTGGCGGCCGTGCTTCACGGCATTGTAACACGCGTAAAGGTTGTGTTAGATTTCGGCGTTTTGAACGTCTTAACCAGGTAAATATTATTGTCTATACGTGGCGCAAAAATAACTGCCGTCAGTCATTATCTGCCCGAGCGCCGACTCACGAATAAGGATCTTGCAAATATCGTCGATACCTCCGACACGTGGATTTTCGAAAGAACGGGTATTCGCGAGCGGCGTGTCGCCGCAAAAGGTCAGGGAACGAGCGACCTCGGAGCCGAGGCCGCCAAGCTGGCGCTTGCCCAACGCGGGTTAGATCCCGCAGAACTGGACCTGATCATTGTCGCCACCGTCACGCCCGACATGTTTTTTCCGTCCAGCGCATGTTTGGTTCAGACGAAGATTGGCGCTGGTAAAGCGTGGGGTTTTGACCTGTCCGGCGCATGTTCGGGTTTCATTTACGCGTTGACAACTGCAGCGCAGTTTGTCGCAACTGGCGCTCACGACAAAGTGCTTGTTATCGGCGCCGATGTCATGACATCCATCATTGATTTTCAGGATCGCGCGACATGCGTTTTGTTCGGCGATGGCGCCGGGGCTGTTCTCATCGAACCTGCAGAGGATGGTGAGCGGGGAATCATCGACTTCATTCTTCGTAGCGACGGGGCAGGCGGGCGGTATTTGTATATGCCTGCGGGCGGAAGCCTGAATCCCGCATCTGAAGAAACCGTGCGAAAGCGAATGCACTACGTCCACCAGGACGGCAGGAATGTCTTCAAATTCGCCGTTCGAGGGATGGCGGACATTTCGCAGGAGATCCTCGATAAGCATGGACTCAAGGTCAGCGACCTGAAGCTTTACATTCCCCACCAGGCCAATCTTCGAATCATCCAGGCCGCCGTGGAAAAGATGGAGCTTGCCAAAGGACAGGTCGCCATCAATATCGACCGATATGCGAATACCACCGCCGCCACAATCCCGATTTGCCTCTCAGAAGCTGTCGAATCTAAACAAGTTCAGCGAAAGGATCTGATCCTTATGGCGAGCTTTGGGGCCGGTTTCACATGGGGAAGCCTCCTGCTCCGCTGGGAAATTTAGATCGATTGTGAAATAAATTGTATTTTCTGTGAACCTGAGAGGTCTATTGATCAGAAGCGAGCCTTTTAAGCCGCGTCGAGCGATTGCCGTTTTTGCTACCGTCCCTGGCGAGAACGCAATCAGTCGCCGACGCGGCTTTTCCTTTGTAACCGCTGCAGGGCAAGTTCACAGCAAAGCGAGCCCGAAGCCGCCCCTGTACGGAGCAGATCCAGCGGGCCCCACTGCCACTCCGGATATCTTGGTGTTCCTTCCATCGAAGCCTCCCACAGTTCCATGTTCAACCTGTAGCGAGGCCGATTCTGCGTGCCTGAGGCGAGCATGCGAACGGGTGCAAGCTTCACGCCAAGCTTGTCGCGGCCGATCCGAACGATAATATCCTCGGCCGTTTCCTTATCACGGCTCGTTCCCGCCGGAAGTCCCCAAATGCCTGGCAACTCGTCGTCATCATCGGGCCGCCGAATCAACAAGATTTGCTCCCCGTTAAAGATGATGACTGCGACAGATTCTCTAACCGGTTTTGACATATTTACGTCTTGAAAGTGCGAAGCCAATCGCCAAATTGCCAAACGTCGTGGAGTACTTCTGGCCATGGTGGACGATGCTTCCCGTAAGCTGTTCGCAATCTCCAACGGAGATAATTACGGGGAGGAAACGGAAGAAATGGCGGTCTGCGGTACCAATCGCGTGGCGTGATTCGAAGGTAGAACCGAACCAGCGCCCAAGCGATTGCGACATGCCTCACAGCCGGCATGCTACCATACAGAAATAATGCGCATGAAAGTCCTCTTCACGCTCGCAGTCCTATTCATATTGATACCGATACTGGAATTTACCGTGCTCATCGAAATAGGCCGCCGGATTGGAACCTTATACACCCTGATGCTTGTCTTCGGCGCCGGCATTGCCGGAGCCATTCTTGCCAGGATGGAAGGACTGCGAATTCTTAGCCGCATTCAGGAAGACTTGCGAGCCGGAACTATGCCCGCCGAGCAATTGTTCGACGGTTTGCTGGTGCTTGTTGCGGGCGTACTCCTCATCACACCTGGGTTCCTAAGCGATGTTGCGGGCCTCCTGCTTCTGTTTCCACCGAGCAGGTACCCGATCAAGCTGCTTTTGCGCCGCCTGGTCCGGCAGTGGATCTATACACGGACATTGCGCATTTCCATCTGAGTTATCGCTCGGTCGCAAGCGAAGCTAGTTCCGCTTGATGACGACGATGGTAATGTCATCTGAAGGCTTTGCGAAGTCGAGTAAGTGTGTCTTGATGCCCCTGAAAATCTCTCTCGCTCCCTGGTGCTTGACCTCACGGATTTTCTGTTCCAACAGTTCGGGAAAGAAGTACTGATCAACTTCCTTGACGTGCTCCAGGAGCCCATCAGTGTAGATCAGCAGAATGTCTCCCGTGCCCATCAGCTTCCATTCGTTCAACTGGTACCGAACTTTGAATCCGAGAACACTTTGCATCCTGCTGCGGTCGATGACGTCGTCGGATGGGAGCGTTCCAATCGGAGGGAACGACGTGCAAAGGTCTTCGCTGACTTCCATAAACCGATCGTGTTGACTGGAAAAGACCACGGGAGGCGGGTGCGCCGCGGAAAGAAAACGAAACGTCGTGTCCTCGGAAATCTCGCCGTAGATCATGGTTACAAATTTGTTCAGGCTCGACGAACTGTAGAAGCGTGAATTCAGATTCTCGAACAATCTCCTGGTGATGTGTCCGAAGATATCCAATTCGTAAAGCGAACCGAGCAGAAACGCCTGGTGCAACATGGCCGATAGCAGTGCATCGGTCGCATGGTGTCCCGCCACGTCCGAGACAACGATACCGGCCTTTTTCCAGCAACGCTCGAGCGCCTCAACAACATCCAATCTCTTTTCTGCCGCTGCGCGCTTGATCCTGGCTTTGAGATCATACCGTTTCTTGAAGTCGACGTAGATGATGTGGTCGCCACCGACGACACCGTTCAGCGGAATCGTACCGCCGTAAACATCGATTCCGTTGAGCGTGGGGATCTCTCCCGGCTGGGGAACGATGTAGTTTGCAATGTCCTGAAAGTTCTTCAGTTCGCCGGTCAGTTGTTCCAGAGAATCGGAGGCCTGTGATCCCAGCAAGATGTACACCTAATCCCTTCTAAATCTAGATTTCGAAAACGCGTCACGAAGCGCAAGCCGACAACGGTCAAACGAGGCATTCGAATTGTAGCGTCAAGAGTCGGCAAATCGCGCAGAAATTATGTGCGGAGCAAACTGCTGTGGAACCGCGCAACGGTTCACCTTGAACTTGACGCGTCCTCTGGCTAGACTGGTTTTGCCCTTCCCATTTCCCACCACACCAACATGCTTTTCAAAACTCGGAGCGCTGCAGTTTATGGCATCGAGGCGTACCTTGTCGATGTCGAAGTGAATATTTCCACCGGAGGCAACGGGCAGTTCTTGATCGTTGGCCTGCCGGATACGGCGGTTCGCGAGTCGCGCAATCGAGTGATTGCAGCGATTCGGAATAACGGATTCGGATCACCCTATCAATACATCGTCATCAATCTCGCGCCAGCGGACGTGAAGAAGGAAGGATCCGCCTTCGATCTACCCATGGCTGTGGGTATTCTCGGCGGTCATGGGCTGCTGGCCAAACAAGACCTGTCGGATTACTTGATGGTGGGCGAGCTGTCGCTGGACGGGAAGCTGCGTCCCGTCAGGGGCGTGCTTTCCATCGCGATGCTTGCGCGTGACCGCAAGATCCCTCACGTGTTGGTTCCCTCTGCCAACGCCCGTGAGGCTGCTGTGGTCGAAGGCGTTTCGGTTTATCCGATGCGAACGCTAACGGAAGTCGTCGATTTCGTTAACGGAACGCGTTCGGCTGATCCGTTGCAAATCGATTGTCACTCTCCACTGCAAGACACTCAGCGGCGGACCGAGGACTTCCGCGATGTTCGCGGTCAATACCACGCCAAACGTGCGATCGAAGTGGCAATGTCCGGCGGTCACAACATGCTTCTTGTAGGCCCCCCCGGAGCGGGCAAGACGATGCTTGCTAAACGCATCCCGACGATCTTGCCACCAATGACCTTTGAGGAGAGTCTCGAAACCACACGCATCCATTCGGTGACAGGTCTGCTGCCATCCGAAACCGGCTTGATTGCCTCGCGACCTTTCCGTTCTCCCCATCACACGATCTCCGACGCAGGCCTCGTTGGCGGCGGCTCCATCCCGCGCCCAGGCGAAGTCAGCATGGCCCACAACGGCGTGTTGTTTCTCGACGAACTTCCGGAATTCCCACGAAACGTTCTCGAGGTTTTGCGTCAACCTCTCGAAGACCGGCGGGTCACTATAGCGCGAGCACAGATGACGCTAACTTTCCCAGCATCTTTCGTATTGATCGCCGCTATGAATCCCTGTCCCTGCGGGTTCGCCAACGATTTCCGACGCGAGTGTTTCTGCACGCCGCCTCAGATCCAGCGCTACATGTCGAAGATCTCCGGACCGCTGATGGATCGGATCGACATCCAGGTCGATGTCCCCGCCGTCCCGTACAAAGATCTCACGGGCAGCCGTTCCGCCGAATCTTCGGAGACTATCCGCCATCGCGTGATCGCCGCCCGCAACACGCAACTCCGCCGCTTCTTCGACGAGCACATCTACACAAATGCTCAAATGGGCCCACGCCAGCTTCGCAAGTACTGCGTGCTGACACCGGAATGCGAAAAGATCATGGAAAACGCCGTCACCAAACTTGGTTTCTCCGCCCGCGGTTACGATCGCATTTTGAAAGTCGCCCGCACGGTAGCGGACCTCGAAGGCGGGGAGGATCTGGAACCGAAGCACCTGTCCGAAGCCGTTCAGTACCGCACACTGGACCGGAATCTGTGGGTGTAGCCATGAGCGAAGCGCTCAAAGCGCAAGGCCGGAAGGCCGCAGCATTAAGAAATGCGAGCCCGATAGGCCGAAGCCAGAAAGTAATGAACCGTCGACTATTCTTATCGAGTTGGTTTTTTCAGCAAAAGCCGGCCACCGTTCCGGTGGAAGTTATGGAAATTTTCTCGGCTTCGGAGGGCCCTTCCGCCTTCCTCATCCATCACGCGAGCGAAGCCGGGCGGAACGCCTTCGGTGAATGGCTGCGCGCCAACAACGGCGCCACGGTTATCTGCCAGCTTCGTGATGGAACAACGATCGATGGCCGGATCTTCCGTGTGAGGATGTGCTTCGGACGCGGATTGGTCCTCACTCGTGGGCCTGTCTTAATTCGCGCGAAGGATGTCTTGACCATCAAGTGATTCGCGGTAAGGAGGCTCAGGGTTTTGAAGATTCCGTACCGAACCTGGCTAGGAATCCAGAGGGTGAAATCGCGGGCGCCGCCGATTGCCGATAGTGGCTCAGATTGCGAGTGATGATGTAAGAAGCGCGCATCGAACGGTGTTTGCGTTAATCTTGTGGCGCAATGCCATTTGGCGGACGCTTGGCAAAGCGTCACCGGCTTTCAGTTTGCCGGTGGCGATGAGGAAGACGATCTGCTCAGAGAGTTGTGATACGCCCGGTGGGTCGCTCGGCTCGGTGTCACAGCCATCCGGTTTGGTCAAGCGATGTTTTCGAGCTATGATTCGACTCCATCGCACGCCCAACGAACGGCCTGTTGAGCGGACCTCACGACTCGAATAGCGCTTGCAACATCCCCGTTTAGGACTCCCCAGAGCTGGAGTTCATCAAGCATCCGATCGTTCCACGCGCTGCCGCCGGAGCGCATTTCCAGAAGGGCTGTCCTTTTTCTCGGAGTCCAAAACTTCTGATTGAAGTTGATCGTGGCGATCAGCTCGAGGAAAGTTCCCGGCCCGCCACCTCCGGCAACGATGAAAGCATCGGAGGAAAACAAGCCCGCCAGACGGAGGCAGTAGTCCGCGTCGAAGGGTATATTCCGGGCCAGTTCGAGGCAGTCCACCAGTTCGGTCACGTAGGAATTGGCCGGCCTTCCGCCATAAGAATAGCCGATTATCGGAATTCTCCCTGCGGCGCCTTCGGCAGGCGCCTGCATACCGACCCCGCTGAACGCGCCGGTCGCAATGCCAACACCTCGCAGCGCTAACAATCTGCCCACCGCCTTCATTTCCTCATAGAGTTCTCTGGGCGTATCCTTACTGGAACCGAAACAGCTCACTCTCATTGAACGCTCCCTCCATTTGGCGGGCGAAAGCCGGTCCGTTTCATCGCCCAGTTAGGCCTCTCGCCGCCGCTGTCCCACCGGCTCGCTCGCTGGCGGCACTACCGATCTGGCTCGAGCTTTTAATTGACATTTCGTAACGTGCTAACGCAGCCGAGATCCGCATCAATGACAAGAAATCTAGGCTGAGATACTCACACCACGTATGAACTGTCGAATTGTCTCCAATTCCAGGTTTTCCTATTCAGAAGGCTCTGAAGCTGTTGAGTCTGCGTTCGGCATAACAACTGCGAAGTCAAGAGTCGGCATTGTTTGCACGCACTCGCCACCGCACGTGCATAGGATTCCGCGGTGGGCTAGCAGGAATGAGGTGCACACGTCTTCAATGGCAATGATCGATCAGTTTGTCTCTCAGCCGGCGTTGGCATTGATGGGAATGTCTCGTTCGGGAAAGAAGTTCGGCAATTTTGCCTACCGAGCGCTTGTTTCTAAAGGATATCGCGTGTACCCGATCCATCCCGACGCTAACGATATCAATGGTGTCCGGTGTTATTCGGACTTTGCAGATCTTCCGGAGCGGGTTGAGGGCGCACTGGTGGTGCTCCCCGCCGCAAAGGCTCTCAGTGCAATCCGGAAGGCTGCAGCAGCCGGCATTCGCCGGGTCTGGCTACAGCAGGGATTGGAATCACCGGATGTATTGAGAGCATGCCAAGAACTGGGTATCGATGTGATCTCGGGAGAATGCATTTTAATGTTCGCCCGCCCGACTGGTTATCACAAAATGCACCGCTGGGTTTGGGGCATGTTAGGCAAGCTGCCGGCTAGCGAACGCTCCGATTAGAAGCCGGACAGATTTCGTTACCCCTTTCACTTAATTTCTTCGCTCGACGCGCAGCCTTCCAGACTCACTTCCCTTTCTTCTGCGCCGCATCCGCTTCGGCAACACGGGCCCCGCGAAGAATGGTGGAGATCATCGTATTGCCTTCGTGACAGGCCCACTCGTACACTGGCCCTTTTGTTTTCGTCCAGGGAATCTCCGCGGTCCAAGGTTTGGCCCACGTGGTGGGATCTTCAACCGTAAATTCGTAGATCATCGTGTCATCCGCGGCGCGTGTGAAGCGTTCCACCAGATGCAACTTTTCGCTGGATCCTCGGAACGCGGTCAGGTTCGTGAAATTGGTGGTGTCGACTACCAGCGTGTTTCCCTCCCAATGCCCCACCGAGTCTCCTTGCCACAGGCGAATGCTTTGCGGGACATGCGGGCGGCCGTCGGTGGGGATGGTGCGCGTGGAGTGATTCTGCTCGCGAAGCAAGGCCACGTATCCCGGCCCCTGCACAATCTGTAGCAGGTTGCCTTCGTTGGCTCCGGGGAGCATCGGGATTCTTTCCTGGCCCATCAGGCAACGCTCACTTAACGGCCGGTTCGCATAGCTGTCGAATTCATGTCCCTTGTCTTTCGCGGCGCTTTCGGCGTTTCTTTCTCTCGCCGCCGGCAACATGGGGGGCACGACGCCTTCTGGCCCGACGATGAGCGATGTCCGTTTTGAGGAGTATCTGAGTGTGTTTGGGTCAAAACCGTACAGTTCGAGATAATAACGCACCGCCTGCGGACGGGTGAATCCAGGGTCGCCTTCCTCACCCACATCCCCCCCGTGGGCATGTTTAGTCAGTTCGGCGATTTCCTGGTTTTCAACGGGAAGACGTGGTTGGATCAGACAGGCAAGCCCACTTCGGATGATCTACACGTCACCGAGCGTTTTCGGCGGAGGGACTTGGGACACATGGATATTCAAATGACAATTGATGACCCGAAGGTCTATACGAAGCCGTGGACAGTGATGGGACAGGCGCGCTTGGTACCGAACACCGACGTTATAGAAAACGCCTGTGAGAACAATCTTGATCTCCAGCACCTGGGAGGCAAATTCGTCAAATAAGGTAGTCACGCGCTTCAGCCCGCTTTTACTTTCATCCGCCAAGGATTTCCTTTGAAGAAGCACTAAATTGCGACCTTGAGAAGCCGGGCCCCGCGTTCGAGGGGGCGCCTGATGATCTCAGCACAGATATGCTGTATCTGACCGAGATCGATGGGGACAACACGCTCGGTCTTGGCAAGAACGTGGTGTTGGCTGGCGACGTCAACGCGGGCGGGTTGAGTAGCACGTATAATTGGCGAACTGGAGGCAAAAATGGATCGATCGATCTTGGCTTTTGTTGTCTTGCTCTCGGCGTGCGTTTCGCTCTCCGCGCAATGGCTGCACTACCCCACGCCTGGGATTCCGCGAACGCCGGAAGGAAAATCAAACCTCTCCGCCCCTGCACCCAAAACACCGGACGGTAAGCCGGACCTTTCAGGAATCTGGAACATTCAGGACAATCCAGGGCAAACCCAGTTTCTTGACATTGCTTCAAGCGTTCAGGGCGGCCTGCCCTATCGACCCGGGATAGCGGAACTGACGAAGGCCCGGAGCGCGCCACCCAAGACCAGCGAGCCCATTACACGGTGTCTGCCGATAGGCATTGTAGAACGACACACATGGGTAGGCGGGCTCAAGAAGATCGTCCAGATTCCGGGGTTGCTTTTGATTCTCAACGAGTACAACACGAGCTTCCGGCAGATCTTCACCGATGGGCGGCCCCTGCCCACCATCGACCAAACCGCCTGGGACGGTTACTCGATCGGGAAGTGGGAGGGCGACACCTTGGTCGTAGAGACAACCGGCTTTCGGGACGGGCAATGGCTGGATACTGAAGGCAACCCGATGACAGATGCGGCCAAGGTTACGGAGCGGTTCCGCCGGGTGGACTTCGGACACCTGGAAGTCGAGATCACGATCGACGATCCCAAGGCCTACACCAAGCCGTGGACTTTCAAGGTGAACCAAGTTCTCGTACCCGATACCGAGTTGCTCGAATTTATATGTCTGGAAAACGAAAAGGATATCCAGCACATGAATGCCGGAGCCCAGAAACTTGGAGGCCAGGCGAGATGAGCGGCTGCGCGCGAAGCGCGAGCCCGATAGGGCGCAGCCATCATAAAGAAATGAAGATTCGGTCTGAGCCGGGACCATCGTGCCGAAAGGGACTTTGATGCGAGGCCCCGCTCCAACCAGCGTTTGCATTGTGGGCGTCAAAGCTCTCGTCTGGCAAACGAGGTTGACGTTCAGCCGCGGCGAGGCTTGCGTTTTTTGCGAGCCGATGGTACCGCTCCACGACGTGTAGCGCCGGAAGGGGTGAGGGCTGCAACGCCGGGATTGGCGGCCTTCGTCGGACGCATTCTTTGTTTCTCCACTGACTGTCTCGCCAGCAATGCCGACAAAATTTGTTCCTGGGAATCGCAGGAGGCGTTTGAGAAGTTTCAAAAAAACCGTCTACGGCCGTGCAGAGGGCAGGCATCATCAGTCAGCCGAAGGTACAGTTCTATCCGGCCTACAATATTTACCTCCGAACTTGGAAGTGATCCGTGCGTGGTGTAGGATTGACGCCCGTGCATGTTAGAACCCCGGCCAACAGATTGCCGGCACAATTGATCGACTGACGGAGGATTTATGAAGAGGTCGTCTCTGCGATGGAGAGCAATCTGCCCGATGATAGGACTAGCGCTGGTCTTCATATCGGCACCGGCAATGAAGGCTCAGAGCGGCCATCCAATGTTAGGAGGCGCCAGAGGTGTGGTGAGGTCGTCGAGGGGTACTTTGCTCGAAGGAATAGCCATGCAGCTGGTTTCTCATAAGAATGCGATCCGAACCACCGTGTATAGCGACCGCGACGGAAGGTACGAATTTCCCAACCTGGAAGCCGGCTGGTACACGCTCCGCGTTGCGCGGCCATTGGAGTATAAGCCGTACCAGCGCGAAGCGGTTTGGATTGAAAGAGCCGCCTCGCTGGACGAAATTGTGCTGGAGCGGGTGACCGATTCTGAATTCTTGCCGCCAACGCCGGAAATTTTGGCGCAGCTCACCGACGCGGAATGGCTATACAACCTGCCTGGAACGGTGCAAGAGAAAAAGATCTTCAGCGATACCTGCGGCAGCGGGTGCCATAACTATCAACAGTCATTGCGGGACCGGTTTGATGAGAAAGGCTGGAGTTTGATGCTGGACCGGATGACGCTCTACGGTGGAAGACTGGTCATCGAAAAGAACCGCCCCGGTCCCGACGGCAAGATCCCCATGGGCTTTGGCTTGACCGAAGAAAATCGGGACATCCTCCTGAAGTTTCTGGCTCGGGTGCGAGGGCCGCAGTCCGAGTTTGCGCCAATGAAACCCTTTCCGAGGCCAAGAGGCGCCGCTACGCGCGTCATCATTACGGAATATGAATTACCGCGTTTCGACGTTCGCGTGCACGACGTGGCGGGAGACGCCGATGGAGACATTTGGTACACCAGCAATCGCAGTCCGATTATTGGAAAGCTCGATCCCCGCACTGGAATCGTGAAGGAGTATCAGGTCCCGGTCACGCCGGGGAAGCACACCGGTCAACACTGGCTGGCTATAGCAAAGGACGGCAAAATTGTTTTCACCGAGACGTGGTCCAATAACCTCGGAGTGCTGGACCCGGCGACGGGGCAGGTCACCAAGTGGACAGGAACCGGCGGTAACAAGGGACTTGCTCCGGACGGGTTCGTGTGGGGAACTTGCGATGGTCGTTATCTATGCAAGTTTGATCCCAAGGTCTCGGCCGAGCCCATCCAGAAAATCCCTCTACAGAAATCACAAAACACCTACGGAAACGACGTCAGCGAGGACGGAAATTTCTTCGTCGGCGGAACGCCGTGGCAGGCGAATTTTGATGGCATCGTTTGGGCAGACCTTCGTACGGGAGAAATCTGGGAAGTGCAAACGGAATCCGGTCATGCGGACCCGTCCCGAGGGGGAGTTGATCCCGAAGGAAATGGCTGGAACGGCGGAAGAGGAGGGCGAATCACAGAATTCGAACGGAAGACCCATCGGGTCCGGGAATGGGAATCGCCCACGCCGTTTGTCACATTCTATGAAGCCAAACCGGACAAGAACGGAGAAATCTGGGCGGGAGCGCAGCGCGGAGGCCGCATCGTCCGGTTCAATCCCAAGACCGACCGGTGGATTGAATACCTATTTCCCGAGCCGTTGTCGCTCGACTGGCGGACCTGGATCGATAATTCGACCAACCCCGTAACCGCCTGGTATGGAGACCACAACGGATACATCGTCCGTATCCAACCGCTGGAGTAAAGTATGCAAAACGCACGGATATTGACGATGATCCTCCTTCTGGGTTTCGGCGCCGCCGACACCACTTTGTTGTTCTCCGTTCAGAAGTCCGGCGAACGAGGTACGCCGGATCCTCCGAAGGGCAATCTCCAGCGTTCCGCAGAGATTCTGTACTTTAAGAGGTTTGCCGAGAGTGGTTCCGAGCGCGGAAAAGAAATTTACTTCTATAAGTGCTGGGTTTGCCACAACGACTATACGAGAGCAGCCGGAACCACCGCCCCGACGTTGAGAGATCTCTACAAACGTCCCAGATTAATATCGGGACAACCGGTTAACGATCAAACAGTCGCAGCGAAAATTAAGACCGGAGGTTCGAACATGCCCGGCTACCAATATACGCTGACGGAACAGGACCTCGCTGACCTGGTGAGTTTCCTCCGCGAGGGAAAGTGTTGTTGGGAAGACTTCGAGGAGAAGGAACCACCGCGCAATCCCCGATACAAAGCGAAGTAAAAATTCTCTCACTTGCGAGGAGGCACTATGAAATCGACTCGAATGTGGTTAGTCACTGCTGGGCTGCTGGGCTTGGTTGTGTTGGTGGCGGACGCGCAGACGAACGGCGCTCAAAAACACAAAGGTGTGTTCATAACCCGGCTCTACACCGGACCGGACGGCCAGACACATGCCGAAGAGATAGAGGCCAAATTCACTCCTGGGAATGGCAATGACATCTTCAAGATGATGATGACAACCGGAGCTGAACTGCATCGTGCCCCAGCCGGTAGATTCAGCGACTGGCACACTGCTCCCCGCCGCCAATACGTAATTACTTTGAGCGGTTATGGCGAGCTCGAAGTGGCGGGTGGGAAAAAGATCGCCGTGGGACCGGGCCACATCGAGCTGGTCGAAGACACGACGGGCAAGGGCCACATCACCCGAGTCACGGGAACCGAGGAACGAGTAACGCTTCAGCTTCCCCTTACCGATCAGTCCGGCCGATAGAGGCGGCGCCTGCTGCGTAATAACGATTCCATGCCGTGAGTCCTCCTGGGCTCGCAGACCATAACGTTAACACTTCATCCGATGTGGATAGATTTCTCGCTTTTGTGTAGACTTGCCCCGCAAAACATTTTTAGCTTCGACAGCGAAACTCTGCCTCGGTGTGGTTATCAGGTTGTACATGGGGACGCATGTCGTGAGCGCTGATTCATCTCTCCGTCATTTTCCTTTGGGAGGTGTTTTATGCGGAGACTGAGGAGTGGTTGCGTTTTTACAGCGCTGGTAGTGATCGGCGCGATCTTGTTGCTGCCCGTTCTCGGGTACGCGCAGGAATCTACAGTGAGCGGAACTGTAACGGATCCGACCGGTGCTGTCATACCAGGTGCGATGGTGACAGCAACGCATACAGAATCCGGCAACAAATTTGTCGCAGTCACCGACGAGCGCGGTGGCTACCGGCTGCTGGTGCGCGTTGGTAATTACCGAATCACAGCGGAGTTGGCCGGATTCGGTACGGTGAATCGGAACATCCAGGTTCTCGTCGGGCAAACAGCGATCGTGAATATCGAGTTGATGCCTTCGACCGTTGCAGAAACGGTAAACGTTGTCGGCGAAGTGCCCCTGGTCGACACCGAAACTTCCAAGGTCGGCGCCAACATCGACCCGAAGCAGATGCAGGAACTGCCGCTCAACGGCCGAAACTGGATGGACCTGACGCTGCTCGCGCCTGGAGCTCGCCGGAACGAGGCGGTCGGGCTCGTGGAGAACCGCCAGGGATACGGGCAAACCCAGGTTGACGGGCAGGATGTCACCATCAACTACCACTCGTCGCCCGACAGTGAGCAAACGGGGTTCAGCCGGGACGCGATCGGTGAGTTTGAGGTTATCTCCAACCGGTTTGATGCCAGCCAAGGGCGCTCCGCGGGCATGCTCGTTAACGCGGTCACGAAGTCGGGAACGAATGTCTTCGCCGGCACGTTCGCGGGATATTTCCGCAACGACGCGTTCAACGCCGCCGATTTTGTAGCTAAGCGTGTGCTTCCTTATTCGAATCAGCAATTGAGCGGAACCTTTGGGGGGCCGATCGTTAAGGACCGCGTTCACTTCTTTGGCAGTTATGAATACGAGCATGAGCCGAAGACCTACAGCTATAGCGGTCCGTACCCATCCTTCAATGTCGACGTGCATTTCCCGAGCCGGGTACACAAGTTGATGGGGCGGTTGGACTATCAATTTTCGACCGCCACCCGGTTATCGGTGCGTGCCTCAGGCTACAACAATTTGTTCTACGCCCTCGGCGGCGGCTCGGCCACGACTCACCCGTCGGCGGGCGGGACGCGGAAACGCGTCGCCCCACAATATTTCGCAACTTTAACGCACGTCGTCAGCAACCGGACGGTCAACCAGTTAAAAGGCGGGTTTACCGATTACGAGCGGCAGGATCAGCCCGCCGTCCGATGGAAGGGCGAGGATTTTCCATATCACCCGGTGCTGAATGGAGGTTCGGTGATCGTCATGTTGCGCGGCTACACGATCGGAGCCAGCCCGCTCAACATCTTGCAGGACACGCAGTCCATTCGGGATGACCTCACGACCTCGCTAGGACGGCATGACCTGAAACTGGGCGGCGAATATTTGCGATACCACAACGAGTTTCGATGGTGTTTGCGATGTGATGGCGTCATACAGGCCGATACGGCAACGCCGCCGGCCAATCTGGAGTCGCTCTTTCCGGTTTGGAACGACGCATCCACATGGAATCTGGCGCCGCTGGCCTCCGTCACCCGGTGGGTCTACCATAGCTTGTCGGATACGGAGCACCGATACGAGATCGTTCGCCATCTCTTTGCCGGCTGGATCCAAGACGATTGGAAAGTTCGGCAGAAGATGACGCTCAACCTCGGCGTACGGTACGACTTCGACACCAACGGGCACTCGGAGAAGGTCCGTTTCCAGCCGTGGCTGCCAGGCAATCTGCCGCGTGAGAAGACCAACTTCGCTCCACGTCTAGGAATAAACTTCGGCCTGAACGACCGAACGGTTCTGCGCGGCGGATATGGGCTGTTTTACGCTTTCGCTCCCAATGACGGCGTCCAGCAAACCGAGGGGTATCTGCACCGCTTTGAAAACCAGATTTTCTATGACGGGCGCTCGAACTTTACGACTCTCCGAGATGGGTATTGGGGTTGGTTCGACGGTCCCAAGCCAAGCTTTGAGCAATCGCTCCAGCGCGCTTGCGATATAAATTTCGTCGCGAGCTGTGTATATCGTTCGCTCACTCAGGAAATCAACTATCCCGGACGCAAGACTTCTTACAGCCACCAGGTCTCGGCCGGCATTCAGCGCCAGTTGGGAATGGACATGTCCGTGGAAGTCAATTACGTCTTCACTGGAGGACGGCGGGAAGAAACCGCGCAGCAGGTCAATCTGACGTACAACCCGGCAACCGGAGCCAACTATCCGTTCAGCGATATCAGCCGGAGAGCCTTCCCTCAGTGGGGCGCCGTGAACTTTGAGCTTCTGGAAGGCTGGTCGAACTACCACGGCGTGGACTTGACCTTCACGAAGAGGTTTAGTCACCGCTGGCAGGTAACGGCCACGACCACGCGCTCCTGGTTCAGGGACGCCGAGCCGTTTCGTGACCAGTGGTACATCGGCAGTAACGGTATTGTGGCGCGAAGGCCGATCGGCTTTCCACTGGCTCGGGATATGGGCGGCGAATATACATTCGCCGGCGCGGCCTCGGGCGGAGGGTTCCAGCAAGGCGGAGACCAGCGTCAGCGGGCTGTCCTGAACGGCATTTGGGACATCGGTCGCGGAGTCCAATTCAGCGGAATCTATTTCTATGGTTCAGGCGAGCGTTTCAGGACCCTCTTCGGCTCCGATATTCGCGACGAGGCCGGCGGAAACCCGGTCACCTTGCAGCGCTATCGAAGGGACGGCACGATCCTGCCGCGCAACGGCCTTGTGGGGTTGCCCATACATCGCGTGGACATGCGGCTTCAGAAGCGGATTTCGTTTGGTGAGCGGAGACAAATCTTCGGTATCTTCGAAGTGTTCAATCTGTTCAACCACGCGAACTACGGCGCGTACACCAACAATGAAAACAATCCCAACTATGGCAAGCCGTCGTTCAGCGATAATCTCGCCTACCAGCCGCGCATGCTCCAATTGGGTTTCCGGACGACGTTCTGAAGCCTAGGGGGATAGGCAATGTAGAAATGGATCCGCGGCTGAGTTCGTTTCAAGCGGGATTTCGATGGGTCGCTTAGGCAGTTTCGATAACGCGACACCCGCAAGATCTCACGGGCGTCACGCCCAAGCCGAGAACAGGGTTGGTCCGACGAACTCGAAGGAGCGATCATCGTACATCCGCAGCACGTGATCGGTTTGCTCGCGCGCGCGTCCGGACGCCGAGCCGGATTAAGAGCTCGTCGGATTCCGGGATGCGTGCGCTGAGGCTATGGAATCGCGCAAGGGGATGATCATCGCCTCGCCCGATATACACGGACCCCTCGCTCCCGAAGGTGTCGAAACCGAGGTGCTCAACCAGACCTGGAAGGCGGCGCCCAAAGTAGCACTGCAAGCCATGTGAGCGCCGCATCTTCCTAGAAGCCAATGACGAGCCCAACACGTGCGATGCGGGGGCTCAGGTTCTGCGCCAACGCGTTGAAGGTCGGCGAAGCGATGTTGTTATTTCGCACTAAAGCCGTGTTGCCGTTGAATACGTTGAACACGTCAACGATGCCGCGGATGGTTACCGTCTCCGCTATCTTGAACTGCCGCGAGGCCCGGAAATCCGCATTCCAGAGATTCGGATAGCGTACGTAGTCCATCGCGGGGGCCACGAGAATCTGTAGGCTGGTGTCGGCACCAAGTGCAGCAGTCGTCCCCTGGCGGTACAGGGGAAAGGGATATCCCTCCCGCCCAAACACGTTTCCGCTTAGTTCGATGCCGTACGGTGCCTGATATAGACCGCTGGCATTAAACTGCCACTTCGCGTTGACATAGATGCTGCCCTGTCCGCTACCGCTACTCCGCCGCACGAACTGGCCGCCGCTTTGGAGCGGCTCAGTCAACGTTGGCGTCGGATTGCCGTCGTTGTCGTACATGCCATCTTTTGAAGAGAAGTGCTCTTGCGCATTGTTCCATCCGAATCCGACGTGGGTCATGAACTTGTTGGACAAGCGTTTGATCAGCCCGAGCTCGAGACCCTGATAGTCCGTGTAGTAGCCAGGGATGTTCCGGACCAGAAACCCGTTTCCACCTGCCGCCACTTTCGCAGGATCCGGAATGAAGGTCGGCACGTTGTAGGGTTGTCCATTCGGGAGAGTGCCTGAAAAACCGGAACCAGGTATGTAGTCGCCATTTGGGCCGGGTCTCACGCCCACTCGCGGCGTGATGAGGAAGGCGGCGTTACCGAATAACCGCGATGTCCGAGAGTAGCTGTAATTCACCTGCAATACAAGATTCGGCGCCAGTTCGCGATCGGTGCCGATCACAACGCTCTGTGTGATCGGAGCTTTTAGGTTCGGATCGAGTTGGTTCGCCGATGCTACCGCCGTAGGATTAGCGGGGTTGAATCCATTGCCTGCGGTGATGAGCTGGTCGGTCCGAACTTCGTCAGGGTGTACAAAATGGTCACCGGCAAGAGGTACCCAGCGGTAAGTGGCGTATCCAGGACTGGAGCTGGGGTTCAGAAATGAGACGGTGTCATCGGTGTCAAGCTGGCCGGCATATCTCGCATAGCTCGCATGAATGACGGTTTTTCGGCTTTGATCGAGAGTATAAGTGATGCCCGCACGCGGCGACACATTGTTCCACTTGAACGGCGCGTCGTATCCGGTGAATACCAGACCGGGCACCAGATTGGGAAACGCCTTATTCGCTTGAGTTTTGCTCGGCAGCGCCTTGCCCCACTGGTGGTCATAGCGAATGCCCGCGGTGATCGTCATCCGGCCGCGCGTGATCGTGTCACCGGCGTAGAAATCGAGATAGCTGGCCCGATCGGCACCGGCGCCTTCGCGATATACCCGGGCCTGAAAATCGGTCGAGGAGTTCTCGATGGCTAGAATCATGTTTCCCGGGTACAGATCTCGGTTGGTTGAATCTACGGTGCGAAAGCCCCATCCATATTTCAGGTCATGTGAGGCACCCATTGCGCTGAAGAACGAGTCTGCGTCAATCGTGGCGGTCTTCTGTGGCCGTGTGAAGTACCGCTGGTTGATCGAGCCGAACGATTGTGCGGTCGTGAAGCTTCGTCCCGCTTGCAAGTTCAAACCGCCGATTGGATCGAGAATGAATCCGGTGTTGTAATAGGCGAATCGACCCGTAACCATCATCTTTGGTCCGAACACGTGATCGTCTGCGATTTTCCACAGGCCATGAAGCGGGAAATCCGTATACGCGTTGTCCTGATGGTAGGTTGCCGTCACCGCGTCGAAGAGGATGCCCGCTGTGCCGGGGCTCCGGCCATCCTTGATTTTGAATCCGTCAAAATAAAGGAAGCTGATCATGTCCTTCGGCGTAGCCTGCCAGTTCACCTTTACAGTGGGGTTCTTAAGCTGCGTCCGATCAACCAGCGCCCCAGCTCGGCGGATCAGGCGAATGTCCTGAATCGAGTAGGAGCCATAGAACCATGCGTGATCTCTCCAGATCGGCCCGCCGATCTCAGCGCCATAGTCCGAAATCTGCTTGTTGTGATCGGTCGTGGCGTGCGTTACGCCTGCGGCTGCCAATTCCCTGGGAACATTGTTGGATTCCATCGATTCGTTATCGAAGTAGCCGCGCGCTTGGCCGTGGAATTGATTTGTTCCCCGTTTGATGATCAGGTTGAGACCCATGCCGCCAGTAGGCTGCTTGATGTCCTGGCCTGACGTCGCTACCTGAATCTCCTCAAAGTTGTCGTAATTGTAGTAGCTTGGCGAAGCACCCGTCGCCGACATGTCGGTGATCACAACGCCGTCCAGCGTCCAAACGGCGTCTTGATTGCGCGTGGCCTTCGACGTGATGCTCGACTGCTGCCCGGACTCGTTGCCGCCAATGTTTACACGGTCAACCAGCACCCCTGGTACTACTCGCAGTAGCGCCCACGGATCGCGCGAGGTCGGGATACTCTGAAGTTCCGTAGCTGTGAAGTTCGTGGCGGTGCCTACCTGTTTTGTGTCTACGGTTGGACTGGCTTCCGTCACGCTGATCGTTTCGGTAATCCCCGCGACCTTCATCGTTATCGGAAGATCGACGTTCTTGCCGACCTCGACAATCACGTTCTCGCGAACCAGCATCGCGAAGCCCTGGAGCGAAAGCGTAAGGTTGTATGGCCCAGGAGGCAGATTGTAAAACCGGAATTCACCGGTCTCGGTGCTGGTGGTCGTTCGTGTTGCATCCACACCCTGTAGAGTGACCATGACTCCCGGCAGCACACCACCCTGCTCATCCTTGACAGTGCCAGTGATACTTCCTGCCGGTATCTGTGCAAAAACACTCGTAACCGATAGGAGAACAACTAACAGAACACCCACTTGTTTCATACACGCCCCCCGCTCTCAAAGATCGCAACTGAAACGTAACTGAACAAGTCCCCAATGGGAATAAAAAAGAAGAATTCGCGATTCCGGCGCACCCGTTTCCGATTCACCAGGTAGCCCGGCTCGCTCAGCCACCAGGTCATATTCCGAACCCGTAAAACGGCGTTCGCCGCCACACGGGACAGCCCGCGGAGGGACGATGGTTAGGTCATACAGCAAATTAAGATCTTCATAATGTCTGCCGCGTTAGCGCCTAAATCGTCACCGTTCTGTCGTGAAGATGTGTTTTGGCCGTGGGCTCATCTTGACCAATAACACTCCCAACGTACGTATCAAAGACACACTACAAATCGATGAACGGTAAAGAACGCAGAACCAGGAACGAATGGGACGCGCGCAAGGCGTGCCTGCTTATTCGAATTGTTTCTTGAACTGAACAAAATCCTGGCGAAGCGACTCCAGTTCTTGTCGCAGGCGTTGGATCGCCGCGTCCATGGACTCCAGGCGGGATTCATCCACGAGAATCGTGGCTTGCTTTTCGGAAGCGGCGGTGGGCTTGATTTTGGTTTCAGCGGAGAGAAGCTGGATGTATCGGTGTTCCTTTTGGCCCGGTCCTGCCGGCACGATGCGAACAAGAGGTTCCGGCGCCTGCATGAGGGACTGCAGGCAAGCCTCCACTTCCTCCGGATCGGCAAACAAATGCAATCGCTCCGTCCTATTGCGAAGTTCGCCCAGCGTCTGCGGTCCGCGAAGCAAGAGAACGCAGAGCACCGCGCTTTGGGCATCGTTCAGTTGATAATGGTCCGAGAGGGCATGTCTGAATTTTTCGACGCGCGAGCCCGCACTCCGGACCTCCAGAGCGATTTTTTTTTGCCGCAACAGCTCGAGGCCATGCACGACGACCCGTTCGTCGTAATGAACAACAGGGTCACGATTAGAGGTTTGATTGCAGGCATTGACGAGGCTGTTAAGAGTAAGGGGATAGATTTCCGGCGTGGTCCGTTCCTTTTCCAGCAGAGAACCGAGGACGCGGGTTTCCACCGGAGAAAGTTGGAGACCCGCGGTTTTGGCCTGGGCCGCGTGGGGCGGAGCGGGCTCCGGCTGGACGGCCATTGTTTCCGGTATCAAAGGATCGCTGCTCATGGTTCTGTTTTACAGCCCCGCGCGGTACGTCTTGCTGAAGCCATTTCGGGTATTTGTCACCGTGAAGGAACCGTCCCGTTGCGCGGACACTTTAATCCAATACGCAGTTCCATTGTGGACGGGCGCGGGTGCGGCGCCAGGCTGGGGCGCCGGGATTGGAGCTATCGGGAGAGCCGGCTGCTGCTCGTCGATGCCATTGGCGATAAACATTCCCGGGACCGTGTATTCCTGTCCGCTGAGCACCGAGAAATGAAGTTGCCAGAGATCCTCTAGACCGGGCGACGAATGAACAGTCTTCATGACGACAGGTTCGCCACCTTTGCGGGTGCCATTGTTCATGACGGCAACCCGCGGGTGAAGGGCATGCACAAGCACTTCCGAGTTGGAGGTAGCCTGCCCGTGATGCAAACCCAACAGCACATCGATGGCGCCGATGCGGTCGTTCGGACACATCAGCTCAAATTCCTTGTTCATTGTTAGATCCCCCAAGTGAAGAGTGCGAAATTTTCCGAACGTAATGTGGGTCCCAACGGACTGAGGATCTTCGGCATTGTTCTCACCGGCCTTGAAGTTGGCGCAATATGGATTCGGCTTGCCGGCGCCCGGCAGTGGTGTCTTGATGGTCTCACCAGCCGAAGTCACCACCCGCACATCGAGGCCGGCTACCGGGATCTTGTCGCCGGGCTTCACAATGGTGTGTTTCGCCTTGGCGTAAAGCTGCGGATACGTCTTTTGCAAGAACTCGTCGGCTGCCAGCCATGATGCGCCCCGCATCCCGAACGGCAGCCGCGCCTGCGTTTCCTGTATCGACGAGCAACGCCTCACCGGAAGGTGATACGAAGAGGGTGGCGTTGCCGCCCTCCACATCGACAACATAAATGTCCAATGTCTTCCGCGTCCGGCTCTGCGCTGTCGAAAATACGGCGGCAAAAACGGCAAGAGCGAGACCCACCACAAGAATGATTGATGTGCGCATCCTAACCTCCTCGGAACTCCCTTTTGGGTTCTTGAATGCGGGCCAATATAACAGATTCGAGCCTCGTCGGCGGCGAGAAACGGATGGTCTGAAATCCGAGGAACGTTCTAACGTTCTATTGCCGGTTCCGAGTGTCGCTTGGAAGAGTTCCCAACCTGTAGGCCCAGGGCGGGAACGCAATCAGGACGATTGCGTCATCTCATCGACCGACAAGTCCAAGCTGGAAAGATACTCAGCGTTGAATCGGTTACCGACTTCATTTTTCGGGGGCCGAACCGCCACTGAACAGCGAACGCCCGTCAGGTAACGTGACGGAGCGGCCGTTTGCCACCGGCAATCCGGACTTCGCACGAAAACCCGTGATGTCCACTACAGTTCCGGCCGGGACCGTATCCTTCTTCCAACCGAGTCGGATGAGCGCATTGGGCGCACCGAGTTCGAAACGCCAGTTGACCACGTTGCCCTCCCCGTCTTTGACATCGACATAAATCCACGCATGGGGATTCACCATCTCGATCTTCGTGACCGTTCCGTGCACTTTGACCGGCTTATCGACGTCGAACTCTGCCGCAAAGGCGTGATGCGCCGCCACAGGCAGCGCGGCCAGGAGAAGAACGAACCCGGCAACTACAACACAAGACTTTTTGCGCATCGGATTACCCTCCAAATTCCTGAGCCGGGCTCTACTTGCCTGGCGGCTCGCCGAAAATATTCACCAAGGTTTGACTACCCTCGGCGCACGCATACTCCAAGAGATCAGTCAAATTTTCAGTCTTCGAGTAAACGCCAGCCACTTTCCAAGTTTTCGTGAACAACTTTGGATCGTCGATCGTGACTTCGTAATCGATCGTTTTCGCATCGGTGATCGTGAAGCGTTCGACCGTGCGTAGGGCGTCGCTAAGATACGGTATCTCGCGGGAATACGCCGTCAGACCGTTGTAATTCGTTGTGTCCACGACCAAAGTATTGCCTTCCCAGTGGCCCACCGAGTCCCCCAAGAATAGACGGAGGTTCTTCCCAAGATGCGGACGTCCGTCCAGGTGGATGACGCGAGTGAAGTGGCTGTACTCGGATAAAATCACCACGGCTCCCGGAGGCTGTAAAAACTGATACGGGCCACCGCCCAGGAAAAGGCCGGGCAGCGCGCAACGCGCGTCTGTTTCGACATACCGCAAACCAGCAGCCGGATTCGTGTGTAAAAGAAAGTCCCTTCTTTTCGCATCTTCCTCCGGCTTCCACGGCAGGATCTTATTAGGCGGGTCTACAATGCCTCCCGGCCGTCGAGGCCCGCGTTGCCGTGCACCTGCGCCCGCCTCACCAAATCCTCTGTCAACGTTCGCCAGCCCATCCGGCCGGTTCGAAACGGATAGTGGGTTGTTTTCGCCGGGGTCAATCGGATTTTCTGGCCGGTGTCCCTGTGCTTCCAGCGCTCCTGGGTCCAGGCCCCCGACGCCGGATCTGTTATAGATTCCCTGCATATCTGGCTGACCGTCCGGAGTGCGGTCTGGCGTCCACTTCGCCGCGCTCGCTGCCGGCCTCTGACCATGAGCCGGCGCCAACGCCGCCAGCCATGCAGCCGCAATCACAACCGCGACGCTGCTTCTTACTCTGAACAATTTAATTCTCACCTTGACGCCTCCTGGTTACCGCACGCGATTACACCACGTGCTCCACAGTTATTTTTTGAACGGAGCGTCCTTGAATCGCTCCTCCTGGAGGTAATAGACACATTCGTATTCCAACAATTTGGGATGGTTGTCCACGAGCCGATAAAGAGGCATGCTCATTTTCCAGGGTCTCGTAAAAACCTTCGGGTCTTCTATCGTCGCTTCGTAGAGGATGTGCTCAGGATCGGTGAGCGTGTAGCGTTCGACGACATGCAACTGATCACTGTGAAAATTGCCGGCTCGATCGAACCACGTCTCATCATTGAAATTCCCAACGTCCACCACTAGCGTATTGCCTTCCCAGCGTCCGCGTGACTCCCCCATCCAGCTGGGGAGTCCTTCGATATGCTTACCTCCCTCAAGAGGGATCGTGCGCAGGGCGTGCGCAAATTCGTACGAGATCGCGACATTGTCCGGTGTATGAGTAATCTGAAAGGGAAACGGCAAATAGGTCGCGCGTGGTATACCGGGTAAAAAACAATTGGCTTCCGTTGGGTCGGCCGTGATCCGCTTGGCAAAGTTCTCTGCTTTTTTCGCCAATGCCCACGGTTGGTAGGGAATTTCATTACCCTCAACGACACCCTGACCGGGGGGCACGCCTAGTTGTCCCGAGTGATCCTGAATGTCCCAAGCAGCGGTATTCAATACCTGCCAAATACCATTCAGGTCGGGTTTCCCCGCCACTGTCCGTCGCGGCGTGGAGGCTGCAGGCCTCGCCCCCGGAGTCTGTGGTGCAGCCGGAGTCTCCGCGAACCAAAGAATGAAAAGCACGGAAACCGCGCCCGGCACAAACTTTGTAAGTCTTTTCATCTGTCGTCTATTCGACCCAAATGGGTGGTTGATACTACCAACGGATGCAGCGGCGGTCAAGCCGCACACGGACCGCCGCACAGCGGCTCCTTGTTCGCACAGTGCGAAGAACGGCGACGAGGTCCTGTCCGGCAGCCCGTTCGTGGTGGTACTTCGATTGGGGCCGCGGAGCTAAGCAGATCCTACAAGTTCGGTGCTGGACACGGGCGGAGTGACAAACGGATTCCCCTCCTGGAACAGGAGGGATGGCTGCGCCATCAAGAAAATAGTTCCCGTTCCTTATCAGCGCAGACGGGGTGGTCATTTGAGATGAGATGTTTCAAGGACTGACCACCCCGTCCGCGCCAACTTTGGTGGCCTTCGGCATCATCTTCTCAATGGCGCGGCCACCCCTCCTTTGCAAGGAGGGGAATACGTTCTTGTTCAACATTCGTCCCATCAGTTTCCGCTTCACGGCAGGTTCGCCACCTGGCGCGCCGCTCCGGTGAGTTCGAGAATATGCATGCCCGTGTTCGCACGGTCGACGATGTAGATGTAACCGCGGTCATCCACTTCGACGTTGTTTGTCTGGATGGCGACCTTGCAACGCTGGTCTGCGCCCGTCCCGACGCAGCGCTTGTCCGTCTTGTCGGTAATGGCGGGGATGTAATAGGCGATTTCCTTGGGTTGCAATGGATCGCGGATATCAAGAGCGCGCACCCCGGCGTTGAAGTGAGCAATGAAAAGCACGCGCTTGTAATATATCGGCGTGAAGTTCTCGTTCGATGAATGCGTGCCGAAGCGTCCCCCCCGGCCGCAGAAGTTGCCGCCCGACTCCGGAACGGTCCAGGAAGCGACCCCGAAGGGTTTCGATTCTGTGGTGATATCCAGCATCCGCACGAGCTGCCGGTTCTCCAGACATTCATTTGCGGTTGTCTCACCGACGGCCACCACGAAGTCACGGCGGGCCTGTGTTCGGTCCGGTGCAGCCTCATCATGGTCGTGATCCACACCGGCGGCAGCAGCGGACCCTGGACGTAGTTTTTGCCTGGCAAATTCGCCGAGTTGCATACCCAGCAGCGGGAAGGTCGTGTGCGCACCCGCGTCCGGAGGTAGATCGAGCCTGGCCACCTGCGGATAGACCAGGTTGGCCTGGGTCGGTTCCTTCGGTCCCTTCAAAAGCTTTTCCCGGTCGACGATTTGCACGATGCCGTTCGCGCCGGTGCCATAGCCAAAGTACACGCGGTTGCCTCTCGGCCCGGTGGACATCGCTCCATGCAATTCGGTCGGCACCGGACCCGTCGAGCCCGGCTCCTGGCCCGGCAAGCCGAAGTTGCGGATAAACACAGGCTTCGCCGGGTCGCTCAAATCGTAGATCTGCGTCATGCGGCGCGTGCGCCAATCGGGCGGCCCGGAGACCAAGAAGGCGATACCGGTGTCGCATTCCCACCAGCTTTTGTGCGTGTCACGAAGCCCGCTGACAACAACCGTCACCCGGCTTGGCTTCGCCGGCTCGGTGACATCCCAAATCTCGTGCGCCGATCCGCCGAAGCTGCGCAGGAGGTAGACCTTGTTCTTGTCAGCGCGAGGCAGTTGGCTGCCGTCACATACGCGAACCATCTGCGCTCCGCCCGATTCGCCTCCTCCAGGCCTGGCCGGCTCACCCGGAATATGTGCAACGACCTTGGGCTGCTTCGGATCGGTGACGTCGAGGATTGACGTCCCGTTGTCCTCTTGCTTTCCGTTGAGAGGATTGAGCTGCAAGCCGCCGTGGTGGCCAACGTAGGCAATCCAGCGCGCGCCCTGTTTGTGGATCGTGGGCTGGTAAGCGCTGCGGGCCTGCAGGTCGTTGTAGCCGACCAGATCCATGTTGCGCTTTTCAGCCTTCTGCTGTGCGGCTACGCCAACACACAGCAGCACGACAATTGCGATCGGAAGGTAAGATTTCCTAAAGTTCAGCGTGAAAGCGGTCATAGAAGGACCCTCCTTCGGCACATCTTGGATTTTCGGAACCGTGTGCGGGGATCATACACCAAAAATGGATGTGCGCCAGTTTTACTGCCAAGCAAACCACGAGGCCCACGACACTGCAGCAGCACGCCGGCTCGAATTAAATCCGTTAGGAAAACACCGCGGCAACAGGGATCTCAATCTTGGGCAGAACCTCGGAACGTAATGTGTCCGCGACTTTGTAGACCGCGGTCTTACCGGCTTCGAATGACCGCACTTCGACTTCTTTTGTTTCCGTATCGACGAGCCAGAGTTCTCGCACGCCCATGGCGCGATAGGTGTCCGATTTCGTGCGGCGAGCGTACGTCGCCGTCGAGGGAGAGATGATCTCGACCACAATGTCCGCATGCGTCCAGTGACGGGGTCTCATCTGCGCCTTCAACTCGTCTGAGATGTACATGAGATCGGGTTCGAGGTACGTGTCGTCATCCACCCAGATGGCGGCGCGAGGTACATATACTTTGCCGCGATATCCGAATCGCTCGATGGCTTTGTTCAGAAGTTGGAACAGGTCCGAGGTGGCCTCATGGTGAGGATCGTCCGGCGGCGGTGACATGTAGAGCACTCCCTTGATCAGCTCCAGCTTCGAGCGGTCCGCCGGCTCGGGCAGGTCCCAGAATTCCTGGAGTGAGTAGGTTTTGACCAAGGGTGAAGTCGTGATGACCATTGCCACATTCTAGAACACGGAATTCGGGGACAGGTCACTAATTTCTGAAGTACAAGAAATTAGTGACCTGTCCCCGAATTCGTACTGCTGGTATATTGGACCCACATACGAAGAGAAGCGGACGTGGAGGGGAAATGCGGTCAAAACCGTTATTGATCGTTGGAATATTTTGCCTGCCCGTGATCCTGTGGTCGCAGGCATCAGCGGACTTCGCCAGGAATCGTGATGAGGTCGTAAAAAATCTTCAGGGCCTGATTCGCATCGATACGAGTAATCCACCGGGCAACGAAAGCAAAGCCGTCGAATTCATCAAAGCGATCCTCGATAAGGAAGGCATTTCTTCCGAGATCTTCGCCAGCGACAAAAATCGAGCAAATCTCGTTGCGCGCATTAAAGGAAACGGGAAGTGATGTGATCGCGCTGTGGGAATCCGGAGAAGAGGCCACGACCTCGGTTGGCATCGAATACATGGTCCGGGAACACTGGGACAAGATCGATTCCGAGTTTGCGATTCTCGAAGGTGGCGGGATTGTTACGGAAAAAGAAAAAGTCGTCTACGTCGGTGTGGCGACGACGGAGAAGGTGCCCAACACGACGACTCTGATTGCGCGAGGAACCTCGGGCCACGGCTCTATGCCGCGTCCGGACAATCCGATTGTGCATCTGGCCGCCGCCATTGCGAAGCTAGCCGAATATCAGCCGCCGATGCGGCTGAATGAAACAACCAGAGCATACTTCCAAAGACTGGCAACAGTCAGTTCGCCGGAAGAAGCGTTTCTTTACACGCATATTGAAGATCCGGTGCTGGGACCAATGGTTCAGGAGCAGCTCCGAAAAACAAAGCTGTCACAGAATTCAAACCTTCGCACCTCGATATCCCCAAGCATCATCAAAGGTGGATTTCGGAGCAACGTCATTCCCGGAGATGCCGAGGCGACGCTGGATGTCCGCGCGCTGCAGGACGAGGATATGACCGAGTTCTACGCTTCGTTGCGCCGTGTGATCAATGATCCCTCCGTTGAGGTGGTTCCGCCGAAGAACCCGGGCCGGCCAAAATCAGCGCCGTCACGGCTGGATTCCGATCTGTTCCATGCTTTGGAAAGGGCCCAGGCCAGGGTATTTCCCGGGGCGATCACCATTCCGTCGATGCTGAACGGTGCTACGGACGGCGCGTACCTGCGTGGAAAGGCCGTTCAGGCGTACGGTGTCGGCAGTTACATCGAGAACGGGGAAAGCCTCGCGCACGGCAATGACGAGCGTGTGTCTCTTGAAGGCGTCGGAAAGTTCCTGGAGTTCGTTTATTACGCCGTAATCGACGTGGCGGGTGCGAAGAACTAGCCCGTGCGGCTTGCCAATGGGAAGTCACTTCAGCCAACCTGAAGCTGACATGTATCGATTTGTTCTATTCGCGTTGTTCTTCGGGCAGCCGCGGCCAGCGCCACTGCTCCGGGTCGAGGCGCCTCCGGAACTCGCGGCGGTCCGCACACGTTTGGAGTCATTCGACACGCAGCGCCTGGCCGACATCGAGCAGCTCGTGGGCTTGACAGACCCGGGTCCCGCCATTCCAGTTGTCCTGGCCACTGAAAGTTCAGATTGGGCGCGCCAGGTTTCGCCTTGGGTCGCGGGATTTGCGCTGGACGCATCGGATCTGGTGGTTCTTTTCCCCGCCCGTTCCCCAGGCTATCCCCACGACACTTTCGAGGACGTACTGCGCCACGAAGTCGCACACGTCCTCATCCGGCGGGCTTCCGGTGGCCAGCCCGTCCCGCGTTGGTTTAATGAAGGCCTGGCGATGGCAGCCGAGCATGCGTGGCGGTTCGAAGATCAAACTCAACTCCTGTACCAATTGGTCCTTGGTCCCCGCATCAGCCTTCGCGAACTCGACCGCCTCTTCGGAGGTGATCGCAGTGACCAGACTCGCGCCTACGCACTAGCTGGCGCCTTTGTTCGCGATGCTTTCCAGCGGCATGGCTCCCCAGTCGCCGGCGAGATCCTGATACGAGTCAGGCGCGGCGCCCCATTCGACCTCGCATTTGCCGATGTGACAGGTCTGACGCCGGCCGGCGCGGAGTCTGAGTTCTGGCAAGGCCAGCGAATCTGGAGTACCTGGGTACCCATCATCACATCGTCGGCGACGCTTTGGACGGCCGTGACCCTTCTTGCAATTCTGGCCATTCGAAGGCGGCGCCAGAGAAACGCTGAGATCGAAAAACAATGGGAAGAAGAGGAAGGAAACGGCCCAGAGCTTCATTGATCCGGCCCTTTTTCGCGGACTCCTACTTCTTGACGTATTTCTTCAAATCCATGAGGAATTCGGCGCCGTATACGTTGCCCTGGGCGTCCAAAGCGACGCCTTCTGCCATGCTCGAACCCGCCGATCGGGACCCTGGAGTGGGCCAATCGTCTTTGTACGGATACGGGGCAGGATCTGGAATGAAGGACTGCACCGAACCGTCCCTGGCGCTCCCGATCCGGATGCCGCGTTGGACGCCTGGGTCATATCCATAACCCGCGGTGCCGTCCCTTGACTCGGAGTCGGCCACGTAGATTGCATCATTCTTGTCGATGAATATGCCGCTCGGCCGGCCAAACTGTTTCCACTCGGCGATGAAGTTTCCGTCCTGATCGAAGATCTGGATGCGGTTGTTCTGACGGTCGCCGACGAACAACCGTCCTCTAGAATCGAAGGCAAGCGTGTGAACGCAGTCGAACTCGCCGCGGCCCGTCCCTTTCTTCCCCCACGCCTTGATGAATTTTCCGGTCTTGTCGAACTTCACAATACGCGCGTTGTTTGTGGGTTGATTGCCGTGTCCATCCCCGACGAAAATGTCGCCATTCGGAGCGATCGCGACCTCCGTTGGCTGATCGAAGGTGTCCGGTCCAGGTCCAGCAATACCGGCCTTGCCGAGTGTCATTAAGACTTTCCCGTCAGGACTGAGCTTGAACACCTGCTGACCCCTTCCATCTTTCAACCCATTGTCGGCTACCCAGAGATTGCCAGCTTTGTCCACGGTGAGCTTGTGTGGGCTAACGAACAGACCGGCGCCAACGTTCTTGAGAAGCTTGCCGGAAGACGGATCAAATTCAAAGATCGGGTTGATGCCGGTACCGGCGCAAGTCGCTCCCCCGGCTCCGGACACTCCACATCGGTCAACTACCCAGACGCTGCCGTCCGGCCCAACCGTGACGCTCGCCGTCGATCCCCATTTCCTCCCCTCGGGCAGCTTCCCCCAGCTCACTCCCTCACGATACGGATTGGGTAAGTCGTTACGAACACCGAACGGTGACTCCTTAGGCAACCGCGGGAATTGAAGCGGGGTTCCAGCATTGGTCTGCGGGTGGGCCGTGCCTTGGGAGACCGCAAGCACCACGGCGATGGCTGTCCCCAGTGTGAATCCCAATCGAACTGCGCGATTCATCGTCAGCCCTCCTTATTCGAGTCGAAGGCGATTGAAGACGTATCGCGAATTGTTTAACGGGAAACACGCGTCTTCAAAATATGAATTCTCGAATTTCGAATCTCGAATTTCCAGTGCGGATTTTTCATTAGAACATGAATTCACCGGCTTGCCAGCAAATTGCAGTGCGAGAATCAAAGAGCAGCGATAATGATTTCCTACCACCCCGTCTGCGCCTCATGAGGAACGGGAAAATTTTGTTGATGGCGCAGCCACCCCTCCTTCGAAAGGAGGGGACTTCCACAGCTTAGGGCTCACGACGCACGTCGTTGGCAGGCGGTGAGCCATCCGGCGGGTTGATCGTACGGTTGTTGAAGTTGGGTTGGCGGCCCGAGCGGAGCGCGGTTTCCCATCGGTTGAGGACGGGGGCGCCTTGGGGCCAGAGGTTGTGACAGCGATGCAGATATTCCAAAACCGTGTCGCGCTCACCGCGTTGCAGTAGAGCTCGAGCTACGGAGGTGTCCGGACCGGTCTCTTCAATGTTTCGGACAGCGGTCGTTGTGGCGGCTTCTAACAAATGTCGGCGGGCGTTTGCGACATCGCTGTTATCCAGTGCGGCTTGCGCCAGGATCAGATTGCCCGTGTAGATGGCGTTGCCGTGCTCGGAATCGCCGGAATCTCCGTGTTCGCCGAGCAGCCTCGCGGCATAGTTTGCATTGAAGCGCGTCTTCCACGGATTCGCCACGATGCGCACCGACGTGAAGATAAGCGCTGCAGCCAGGACAGTGCCGACGATGGCCCAACTGCGGCCCCGCTGTTTCCCTGCATTCCTGAATGTCTGGATCAGGGCGAGAGTTGCGAAAACGGCCACGAGCAGGCTCCAACTCCACAGCCAATCGGCGGCGCCCGACGCCGGGGATATACCATCAAGGAGGCCGAGCGGTAGCCGGTAGCGAAGGAAATAAAGCATTCCGATTCCCAGTCCCAGGATTCCGCACACGACCGAAGCCACAGCCCAAGGGTTTCGCTTTCCGATCTCCACTTTCCGTTCTGCCGGCTGGTAAAGGCGATCCAGTTCCGCTCCAAACAACCATCCTCCTCCGATGCCGGCAATCAGCCACATAACGAGGTACTCCCACGGAGATTCTCCCAACCCGGAGTGTTTACTAAGATCGAATGCAGAATGGGCGGGACCATAGAGGAATTGGAAGGCCATTCCCGCAAGTCCTCCAGGTATGGCGAATGCCTTTGCTCCGTCGAATCTCAATTCGGATGGTAGTGTCAGTACCGCGCACCCACCGGCGATCCAAAACACGAACGCGGAAACAGCTCCCGTGAAGACGACATCAAGGAGCAAAGGCGAACGCCCCTCCTGCAGGATGAACATAGAACCGATGAGCCCGAAACTTATTGCCAGTACAATCGAGAGTCCCAACCTGTGTCCATATGCGAAGCCGACAACGATTCCGCAAAGCGGACCGACTGCTAGAAAGGTGTCCACTTGCGAGTGACCCGTTGCGCCGGCGTACCAGGCTGACAAACCAAAAACGACCAGTGAGGTCAAACCAAACGCGGCAGCACCGTGCACCGCATAACGGGTCTTGCTGGCTTTCGCATCCAATTCCAATTCCGCAGACATGCGCCCCTCAGAGGGTCAGTTCTAATCCCGTTTTCGGACGAGACGGTAGCACGAATAACCAGCGCCAGCAAGCGGGCGGTCTAGACAGGGTTTATACGGGCGGCAATGCCACCGGTCGAGACATCGCCGATGCTCAACAGAAGGGGGAATGAATTAGCGTAGGTAAAACGGCTATTTGGTCAGTTCGTCAATGCGTAATTTGGTTGTTGGACAAGTACATGGGACATCGTACAGGGACATCCCAACATTTGACATTGTTCGCCGCACGCTCGAGCTGCCCACAAATGTCAAATATCGGAATGTCCATGTACGATGTCCCATAACCCAAGGACCAACTGTAGAGCAACAGTGTGGAACCAACCTATTCTTACCGGCCGGGCGGCCTGTAGTTGACCGTCTTCTTGACGGCTGCATCCATTTCTTCAGGGGTTAGAAGAACGACTGTTTTTAACCGCACAGCTCCGGTTGCGTTGATTGCGACGGAAGCTGCGGCTGCGCTAACGTTATCCGGTGCGTCCATGATGACGATCGCATCCGGGTCGCCAAAGGCAAAGTAGAGGGCATCGAGCTTGCCACCGAGGCTCTTGAGGGCCGCCTCGACAGCTTCCCTCCGTTTGGAGCCACCATCCTTGGCAAAACCTTTGACCCCTTCCAGCGTATAGGACGCCTCAATCAAATACTTGGGCATTGCACACCTCCGAATTGCTTGTTTACAGCAGTATTCGGTCGGAAGCCCCTCTGCGCAAGAATTTATTTCTCGTCTTTAGATGGATTGTGGCGGGGTACTTTCCCCTCCCGGTGCACCATTTTCTTAAAGCAATGCCGGTGGTAGTCCTTTCCCTTAAATACTGTTCTGAGGTCGTAGGGAGCGATTCGGAGGCAGCACTCCGAACACCACACTGGCCTGCCGAGCTGGTCGGACGGTTGTTTAGTTTGAAAGTCCATAGAGTCCCTCATCGGACGGTGGCCGCCAGTCCTTTAGCGCAAAAGCAAGAATTTGAAAGGAATCTTTGGGTGACCGTCAAGTTTGCAAAATCAGCGCGATACGGAAAAAATGCGCCAGGGGCCCGACTTCGAAAGGAGTTTCCGCATACAGATGTAGCGGTAGTAGACCCCTGGCTGGCGCGAGCTTCCTGCTCTCCGCTTGAAGTGTTTTATCGGCAGGAGGACGCTCTCCAATTAGTACAAATTGAAGAAAAACTATCGAGCGAAACCAACCCCTCTTCGCCGAAAAAGTGAAAGTGCTTATGCCGCCGACTGAGCTATAGTGCTTGCGCACAAGTCATTCACAATCTTTCGAAAGGAGGAGGCATGAAGTATTTGCTCACGGTGGCGATATTACTGACGACCGCTGTATTGCTGTATGCGGCCGCAAGTCCAGGGGCAGTGACCTATGTTGGCCACGACAAGGTAGGAGAAGCTCTGGCTAAAGGTGGAGCGTTAGCCAACGGGGAAGGCTTTACAGCTTCGGGAAATCACCGCTCCGGCCCGGGGCAGGTCGAAGTGCACGAAAAGGAGACCGACATTTTCTACGTGACTGATGGCGAGGCGACATTTGTGACGGGAGGCACGATGATCGGTGGCAAACCGACTGGGCCCAACCAGGTGCGGGGCTCCGATATCCAAGGCGGCCAGGCTCACCATCTGACCAAGGGTGACGTGATCTCCATCCCGGCAGGCACGCCACACTGGTTCAAGGAAGTTCCGAAATCAGTCAGCTATTTCACGGTGAAGGTCATTAAACCGTAATCTCCCCTGTCACCAAGAAAGCCGCGGTAGGACAGGTCACTAATTTCTGAAGTACAAGAAATTAGTGACCTGTCCCCGAATTTCTCGAATTCTATTTCTTCTGACTATCGACCAGTGGTCTCCACTTCACGATCGTTCCGTTATCAGCGCGAGGTTGTTTTCCTCGCAGAGGCACTGGCGACTCCCGAAACCGCACGTTATACTTGGCCCGCTAAAATCAGGTTTTTCACATTTCACTATTGGGGATGGCGCATTTCTTGTTTCTTGGAGGTCACATGAAACGTATTGCGGCGGGTCTATCGAGCGCGTGGCTCATTTTTCTTCTTAGCTGCGCGTCTGTATGGGCACAGAGTTCCACAGCCCAGATCAATGGAACTGTGAAGGATCAAAGCGGAGCGGTTTTGCCCGGTGTTGATGTGACCGCCACACAGACAGCAACCGGCGCCAAGCGAAGCGCCGTGACCAATGAGACCGGTTCCTACACGCTGACGAACTTGCCGATTGGGCCGTACACGTTGGAAATGGCCTTGCCGGGATTTCGCACCTATGTGCGCAGCGGAATCGTGCTGCAGGTGAATGACAATCCGGTGGTAAACGCCATCCTGGAAGTGGGCCAGGTTGCCGAGACGGTGGAAGTTCAAGCAAACGCTGCCCTGGTGGAAACCAGAAGCACGGGCGTCGGCCAGGTGATCGATAACCAGCGAGTCCTGGAGCTACCGCTGAACGGGCGGCAGGCAACGGAGTTGATCTTCCTTGCAGGAATGGCGACGCCTACAGCAGGCGCCGGCTTGGTTTCGAACGTCCGGAACTATCCTACAGTCGCCATCTCCGTTGCCGGTGGTCTGGCGACCGGAATGACGTATGTGTTGGACGGAGGAACGCACAACGATCCATACAACAACCTCAACTTGCCTCTTCCGTTTCCGGATGCGCTGCAGGAGTTCAAGGTAGAGACCAGTGCGCTACCAGCTCAGTACGGGCATCACTCTTCAGCCGCTGTCAACGCTGTAACAAAGTCCGGCACCAACGAATTTCACGGCGACCTTTTCGAATTCGTCCGCAATGGAGCCCTCAACGCGCGGAATGCATTCGCGCTGACACGGGACAACCTGAAGCGTAACCAGTTTGGTGGAACGATTGGCGGACCGATCGTCAACAACAAACTGTTTTTCTTCGCCGGTAATCAAACAACGATTCAGCGGTCAACCCCAAGTGACAGCATCATGTACGTTCCGACGCCCGCGATGCTCGCTGGTGACTTTACGGCGATCACGTTGCCGGCGTGCAATACCGCCGGTAGGCAGATCAATCTGGCCCTGCCCTTTGTTGGCAATCGGATCTCACCGTCGTCGTTCTCGCCGGCCGCAATCGCTATTCTGAAACAGCCAGGATTTCCCACAACGGCAGATCCGTGCGGTGCGTTCCGCTATGGCCGGAGAGCCGGGAGTAACGAATACATTACGCTGGGGCGGGTGGACTACCAGGCGAGCAACAAACACTCCTTGTTCGGCCGTTACCTGCAGGCGCGCTTCGATCAACCGACGGACTATGATCCTAAAAACCTGCTTGCCCTGCTCAACGCAACGTTGGCATTTCGGGTCAATTCCTTTGTTCTAGGCGACACGTATCTGTTAGGTTCGAACACGGTCAATAATTTCCGCGGGACCGTCAATCGATCCGCTATTCCGAAGTTTCCACCTCAGTATTTCTCGGCAAACGATGTGGGAGTCAACATTTGGGTGGCTGTGCCGAAGTTCATGCGCTTCAGCGTTACGAGCGGCTTCAACATCGCCGGAAACAGTGCGACTCCGAGCACGTACAACACGACCTCCTTTCAGTTTTCAGACGATGTGAGCTTGGTGCGGGGCGCACACCAGATTGGAGCCGGAGTGAACTGGATCCACGGAGAGTTGAACGGCGTATCGAGACTCAACGCTTCCGGGCCCTTTACGTTTAATGGTCAAGTCACCGGATTGGGGCTGGCTGATTTTATGATCGGGAAACCGTCGGCGTTCACGCAGAGCAACGAAGCCGTGCTCTACTATCGCGGCAATTATTTTGGTCTCTACCTGCAGGACGCCTGGAAAGCAACATCGCGATTGACGATCAATGGGGGATTGCGATGGGATCCGTACTTTCCGCCACACACGAAGACCGGCACCATTGCGCACTTCGATCCTGCACTGTTTGCCTCGGGCGCGAAGAGCACCGTGTATAAGAATGCCCCAGCGGGTTTGATCTTTCCTGGCGACGCCGCTTTTCCAGGGAAGTCCGCCGGCAACAAAGACTGGATGAATCTCGCACCGCGCATTGGGCTCGCCTGGGATGCGACGGGCAACGGCCAGCTTTCGGTTCGCGCCGCTTATGGAATCTTTTATGACCTGCAGTCCCTCAACTACTACATCGGCTTCGCTCAGAGTTCGCCTTTCGGCAGTCAGGTCACGCTTCCGTTCCCACCGAGTTTTGAGAATCCGTGGACAGGGTATCCCGGAGGGAATCCATTTCCCGTTCCTGTAAACAGTAACGTCCCGTTCATAAACAATGCCTCGTATCAGACCATCCCGTTCGACGCCAAGTCGACGTACGCTCAGCAATGGAACCTCAGCATCCAAAAACAAATCGGAACAGACTGGTTGGCGCAGGCAAATTACGTCGGTACTGGAACCGTTCACGTCTGGACCGGAAATCAGGTAAATCCCGGCATCTTCCTAGGGCTGGGAGCCTGCTCCATCAATGGACAAGCCTCCAATCCGTGCTCGACAATCGGGAACGTCGATAGGCGGCGGAAGTTGAATTTGCAAGATCCGGTCAACGGCCAATATTACGGCAGCATCTCGCAGTTGGACGATGGCGGGACGGCCAGCTATCACGGGTTGTTGCTTTCCTTGCAGCGCCGGACTGCGCGTGGATTCACGGTCTCCGGAAATTACACCTGGTCGCACTGCATTAGCGACCTGGCCAATGCCGAACTCGCTGTCGCAGGCACGAATTACTTGATCCCGGACAACCGGCGGTCAAGCCGGGGCAACTGTCTGACCTCCGATCGGCGGCATAACTTCAACCTGTCAACGGTGTATCAGACGCCTCAATTCTCCGGCGGGGCAATGCGGACGCTGGGCAGTGGCTGGCAATTCTCGTCCATCGTCCGGCTCCGGGGCGGTGAGTACCTTTCGGTGGCAACTGGTATCGATCAGGCCCTGACGGGAGCGGCGGCTCAGCGGCCCAATCAGGTGCTTGGCAGTCCGTATTCCGACAGCAAGACCGTCGATCACTGGCTCAATCCGGACGCCTTTCTACAGCCTGCATTAGGTACGTACGGAAACATGGGCGCCTACAATGTGCTCGGCCCAGGATTAATTCAGATCGACATGGGTGTGACTCGAACCTTCAAAGTTCGGGAGACTCAGTCCGTGCAATTCCGAGCTGAAGCATTCAACGTTCCGAATCACTTGAATCCAAGCAACCCGGTGACGGCTCTCAACACCACAGTCTTTGGTAAGATCCAGGCGGCTGCAGATCCGCGGATCCTGCAGCTCGCGTTGAAGTACGTTTTTTAGCGGTCGAACAGTGAAATTAATCTTGAGTTATTCCAGGAGGAACGGATGTTACGGAGAAATTTCTTCATCATCGCTCTTGTCGCAGTGGTCAGTCTCGCAACCCTGCCGGCTCAGGCCCCGCAGCGGGGTGGGCCGGGACGCGGCGGTGCTCCGCAGGTAGTGGAAAAGATCCAGCAAGTGAAGCCGGGTCTTTATATGATCACTGGTGCGGGAGCGAATACCATCATTCGAGTCACGAACGAAGGGTTGATCGTCGTGGACACTAAAAATCCCGGCGATCCGACGTATGCCCGAATTATGGAGGAGATCAAGTCCGTCACCAATCAGCCGGTCAAGTACGTCCTCAATACTCATCATCATCCGGACCACATCGGGAACAACCAGAAATTCATCGACGCGGGAGCCCAGGTCGTTGGGCTCGATGCCCTCAAAACACACATGCTGAGCGATCCTCGAACCAAAGACATACCGGGCCCGCCGACGTTGACGTTTGCCAGAGATAATGTTGTTCGTCTTGGCGGAGTTGAGGTCCGAGAATACTTCTTCGGGCGCGGCCACACGGGTGACGACACGATGGTGTATTTCCCTGATCTGAAAGTTGTGATGGTGAGCGATCAGGTCACCGATGCCACACCGGTTATCGATTGGGCCAACGGCGGGAGCGCTGTCGAGTGGCATCAAGTGCTCGACGGTGTACTGAAGTTGGACTTCGACACGGCGATTCCCGGCCGCGGTGACGCCAGACCGAAGGCCGATATCCAGGCTTTCAAAACGAAATTTGACACGTTACTCGACCGCGCAACCGGAGCGGTTAAGAAAGGCGTCCCAAAGGATCAATTGGCATCGCAGATCATGACGGATGATCTGGGCTGGCAGTTCAACGCACAGTTTTACGGCCAGCTTTACGACGAACTCTCGAAGACGAAGTGAAAGTCCATGTAAGAGGGCCTCATTGAACCTCACCAAACGGAATGTAGCGGCCAAGGACAATAACCGCAAACCACAGCAGTATCGAGGTCGCCGCAATAAACTTGGCGAATGGGGGTGCGTCTTCCCGGGGTCCCAGTTGCTCCCAGACGCGGAAAGCCCCGGTACAATAAAACAGCAGTAAGTTCGATCCCGCAACCAATATAGTCAACATCTTGATCTGAAAAACGATGTTGACGACATAGAAGCCGGGCATGCCGATAAAGAAGAGAAGGCCAGTGATTATATTAATGATGAATCCCGCGATTCCCCAAGGTATGAACCGATGCAATGGAGCTAGCGGTAATTGCTTCAAAAATCCCAATATGCGGAGATTGAGTGCTCCAATTGTACCCAAAAGCAATATCAGGCCAAGGAAGTGAAGGTCCTCCAGTATTGGCCAAACCCACCTGGAATAATCGATCACGAAATACTGGATTGAAGGGATCATCTTGGAACCCACTGTTCCCACAGCCGATGTCGTTTCTTGGCCAGAGAGAATCTCCGGATGACGGATCTCACCCCCAGTGTTCCCGGTGATGGCCATGAGGCCTACGGTCACAATCGAAAAAAGCAGCACGGCTGACAAATTCCACCCTGCTGGACGGGATATCCATGGATCCTTCACCGTTCGACTAAACCGCCAGAGTCCGAGTAAGGCGACGGCGCCCGTGATCTCCATGAACACGAATGCCAGCAGCGCGGCGCCCTGATGCGCTTGAATCAAGGCCGTTGAGACGCCGGGGATTTCCTTAATTTCCTCCTCCGCAGCATTGCCACTGAGATACGTCGGGATCGCCAGGAGAGCGATGAGCGAGAAAAGTGCAAGGCTGGCTTGCTTCAGATCGTCGCTATGGACAACAAGAGAAACAAAGAATAGGCCAAGCCCAATGATAGTGCCGATAATCGGCCAGTGATTCAGTAAAAGGTGTAGATGTGCCAAATACACGTGGCAGAATTCTCCTACCCACTAAAACCATACTTCAGATAGGTGTATGTATAAGCCAGCAAGCGGCCCGCCGTGACAGCTCCAACCCAAAAGATCAGCGACCATGTCGCAAGGGCCTTGCCCTTCACCATCATGGCTGCGTCATTCAAGCTCGAATCGCTGAACACACGCTTGTTGAGCGTCTGCATCACCGTCACGGCAAGCCCGATCAGCGTTAGCTTGATATAAAAGTCCGGGTTCGTAAGGGCTTTTGTGGGATAAGCGATCAAGAGAAAAGCGCCTGATACGACCTGTATCCAGAAGCCGACCCATATAATCCCGTACAACCCCTTGAGTGGTGCCAGAGGCAGGTCGCGCGCAACGCCAAGAATTCTCAAATCAATTACGGCACTCGCGCCAACGAGCAACCCCATGCCGATAGCGTGAAAGGTAAGAACAAACCAGTATGCGAACGGCGAAGGTGAGTCCCGGATCCACGTACTAAGACCACTCTCTTCGATCGTCTTAAAAATTAGGGGAACGGCCAAGTTCGCCTCCTTAGAAACTGCTGCTGCCGGCCACCTTCTTCACAAAACAACTCGACCCCTAGAAATCAAAAACTTAAACAGGGAGCGCAATGTGTCATAGCGATAACGCCCGTGTCAAGTGTGCGAGTCGAGCGTCGGGATCGGCGGTCGCGGGGTTGGATTCTTCTAATAATCCCTTGACTTACGAAAGCTGGGCCCGAATAATCGGCATCCAGTATTCCACGGTACCAATCGGAGAATGACGGAGGCATTGATGAAGCGCAATCTTGTGATGATCCTCGGTCTGTGCATGGGGCTGCTTTTGGCTGCAGTACCCCTCCTTGCCCATCACGCGTTGGCGGCAGAGTTTGATTCGAGCAAACCGGTTAAGTTCACGGGAACAGTAAAGAGCGTGGACTGGATGAACCCCCATATCTATGTCAACATCGAAGCGAAAGACGAGACTGGAAAGAACGTTGTGTATTCCGTCGAAGGTGGACCGCCGAACTCTCTTTATCGCAATGGCTGGAGAAAGGACTCGTTGAAACCCGGTGATGTCGTGCAGGTCAGCGGTATGAAGGCCAAGAAAGCCGATTCGAACAGAATCGGAAACGCCAGAATCGTCACGGCAGACGGCAAGGCCGTCTTCAGAAACGGCCCTGAACAGTAACTCCCTTTTCAGCCAGTAGCGAATAGGCCGCGGATTACGCGGATTACCCGGTTGGATCTGTGTAATCCGTGTAATCTGCGGTTTATTGTTTTCTCACCGATCGCTATGCCCGCAACAACGGCCGAGTGAGGCACGTCGGCCCGCCCGCACCCGTAAGGCAGATCTCTCTACCGTCAAACTCCGAGACTCGACAGCCAGCGGCCTCCAGGCGGGCTCGTGACACTGGATTTCCACGAACCATAACGACATTGCGAGGAGACAGCACCAGGACGTTGCAGCCGAGTGTGTTGTATTCCTCCTCGGGGACGTCGATGAGTTGGATACCTCGCTCACCCAGCAATTCAAACAAAGGCACCGGGAGCAAGCGGCGGTAGACGATGGCAAGATCGTCGTCCAGAAGACTGATGAAGGACATGAGGTGCAGAACGTTCTGGGGCCCCTTCCAATAGGGCAGTGGCACTGGGATGACGCGAACTCCCAGGGGTTGTAACAAAGCGGCTAGAGATTCAACGCCGGCGGCATTGGTCCGGAATCCGCGGCCCACCAGGAGCGTTTGGCGATTCAACCAGATCATGTCGCCGGCCTCGGCCGTTGCGGAGCCATTGATGACGCCCAATATGGGCACTTCCCACTTCTTTAAAGCATCTGCGAAAGCGGGGCCTTCACCGCGGCGGGCCGGCTTTCCGGTTTGAAAGATCACCGCGCCCCGATCGGTAATCAAGACCGGATCATGCGTGTAAATGGAATCCAATCCCGTGCGATCGTCGGCGGGAAGATACAGGATGTTCGCGCCGGACTCCTTCAACAGTAAAACGAGTTGTTGGTGCTCCTGTCTGGCGCGGTTCAAATCCGGCGGCCGCGTGTAGCCGAGAGGATTCCATTGCGATTCAATGGCGTCTAGGGACCGAAATGCCTCTTCGGGACGTTTGACGATGACGCATCGCAGGGGCGCCACCATGGTCTGACTTCCGAAGGATGTGTCCACCGCTGAAATCATCATTGTCCCGATGGGAACCGAATCGAGCGTCGCAGCGACTGCATTGTCGGTTCAGAGCCCGCGAAGAGATTCTCGGGGAATCGGGCGTGCACGACCATGTTGATGTAGATAGGATCGGCTTTATAAAGGTTCAACCCCATGCCTGCCAGGTACTGCAGGCGCAGGTTTCGATCGCGATTGATCGAAGCGTTCTGCATCCAGGGCTTCAGATCCGCCGCCTGACCCGCAAATGTCGCCATCAGGTCCTCGGCGGAAAGGATTCCAATCTGGCGCAGCGATTGCGTCATCCGGGCATATTGGGGGAGATTTAGTCTTTCCTGCACCTTGTCGACGTCGATCTTTGTCGGTTCGACCTGTCCCAGCAACACCACATCGTAGCCTTGCCCGTTTACCAGATTCGCGAACACAACCCCATTTGGAAACGCTTCGAAGAAAGTTGCGATCTCGCTCTTTACCGCTTCCTCGTTGCTCTCGTAAAGCTGAACGAACTGCGTGACCACGCCACCCGGGTTCAGGTGCTGCTTCGCCAGCTCGAAGAATTCCCGAGTGTAAAGCGCTGCGGCACCCTTGACCCATGGGTCAAGCGGATCAGACGTGATGCCGTCGAACTTTTCCTTCGTTGTGAGCAGAAAATGCCGGCCGTCATCCACGCGCACGGTGACTTTAGGATTACGGACAACGTCGAAGTTGTGCTCGGCAAAATAGGTCGAAACCACACGGGGAACGAGCGGTTCAATCTCCACTATCGTCTCGTGTTCCAGCTTGGGTTCAATGCTAACCGCTCCGGCGGTCACGCCGGCGCCACAACCGATAACAAGGACGGACCGCGGATTCTGAGGGACCAACGTTGTGAGGTGCCCCAGCATCCGCTGGAGCTTCATATCCGCCGGATCGCTTGAGGCCTGGACCTTGCCCGCATTGTGGTAGTTGCGGATGCCGTCGGGCAAGTCCGAAACAGCTACAGATGCGGTCAATCCTTCGCCGACATAAACTGTTTTGTTCTGAGCGCCCCGGACGGCAGCAAACCGGCCGTATTCGACAAATCTTGGTGACAATTCTGGAACCCGGCGGGCCAGCAGAACTGTGTACGCCGCTGCAAGAATCAGGAAGACCGACAACGCAAGATTGGATTTCTCCTTTATGGATTCGGGTTCGAATGCAACAGGCATGAGCGCAAATACGCCTGCCGTCGCCGAAAGGATAATCAGCAGTTGCTGGGAGTGCTGGCTGCCGATCCACGCCACCAACAGTAGACTGGCGCCGAGCGATCCCACGATCGCGCCGACGGTATTGGCCGCATAGACGCCCCCCACAAGACGCGCCGGATCCTGGCCTCGCGATGCCAGGGCCCCCAGCGCCAGCGGGAAACTCGCACCCCAGAGAATCGCTCCCGGCAATATCGCCCACAGCGTGCGGACCAGGTCCAATTGCAAATTGAACCACGGCTCCGCGGAGATGGACGGATCGATTGGCCAGTACGGCAGCGATTGAGTGAGCATATAAGCGGACCACGCAATCGCAGCACACAGCAGCATCTGGCACCAGGCCAGAGCCACGCGCGGCCGCCTCATCTGGTGCGCCAGAGTCGAGCCCACGGCGCTGCCAATTCCCAATCCAAGAAGGAAGACAGCCAGGATTAGCGAAAACGTATAAACCGTTGCGCCAAACAGCAGCGAGAGCAGCCGCGTCCAAATCACTTCGGCCGCCAGAGCCGTCATTCCGGAAATCGCAATTGTCAGATAGATCGTCCAGGACCCCGCACGCTGTCCCGTCGCCTCCATGTTGGAGTCCGACGGTGCGTACAGCGTCGCCTTGGAGATGCCAAGACTGAGCAGCGCTACGACGACATTGAGCGCGACGGCAACAAACGTCGCAAACGCAATGTCATGGACGCGCAACAAATAGAAGCCGGCAAGAAGGCTGCCGATCACGGCGCCACCAATATTCCCACCATAGAAAAATCCCAACCACGATACGCCCCGCGGTGTGGTCTCCACCCACCGGGATACCGCCGGCAGCGTCGCGCCCATCAAAAGCGTCGGTGGTATCAGGCAAACACCCGCTACCATTCCTCGAACCAGCATCCCCAAAAATCCCGAGCCCGCCCAAGCCGTATACACACCGCCAACCAGCGGCATCCCGAAAAAAATCGCCAGACCGATGAGGCCAATCCCGAGTTCCATGTACGCATACACGCGCAGCGGATGATGCAGGCGGGAGATGAAGCGCGGAAAGAGCAGGCTGCCCAGACACATTCCGCCCATGAACGTTCCCAGCAATATGCCCAATGAAATCGTGGACGAACCGATAACGAGTTCCAGTAATTGGAACCACACGATCTCATAGATCAGGGCGGAACAACCGCTGCCCACAAACAGGAGAAGCAGCAGAGGAAGAACCCGCCGCGACGCCAGAACACTTGCGGGCTCATCCAGAGTCTGTTCATGGACACTCATTTCACGCATATCGACAAGAACTCCAAATTATGCTTCGGTAAATTGCGGATGGTACCACAAACCTATTGCACCGGAGTCGCGCCGTCGTCAGGAGCACGCGGGCTGACACGGCTGGCACCCCTCCGCAGTGCCTTACGCCCGGATTTCTCCTATAATGCAGAGCGCCAATGCCAGTTCAACCGGGAACTCAGTTCGGCCCCTACGAAATCCTCTCTCTTATTGGAGCGGGAGGGATGGGGGAAGTCTACAAAGCCCGCGACACGCGCCTGGACCGCACGGTGGCTATCAAGGTCCTGATCGATCTGCCGGACAAACCCGAACTGACACAGCGCTTCGAACGCGAGGCGCGCGCGATTGCAGCGCTGAATATCTCGTCATGGAGTACGTCGAAGGCGAGACGCTGGCCGCACGCCTGGAGCGAGGTCCTTTGCCCGAGGAAGAAGCAGTCCGATATGGAATGCAGATCGCTGATGCCTTGGACAAAGCACATCGCCACGGAATCATTCACCGCGACTTGAAACCCGGCAATATCATGATCACGGCCGGCGGCGTCAAGCTCCTCGACTTCGGCCTCGCCAAACTCCGACAGGCGCCGGACAAACCTGCGCCCGCCCTACTCTCCGCCTTGCCAACCCAGGATCGGGAGCTAACGTTGAAAGGGACAATCCTCGGCACGCTGCAGTACATGTCGCCCGAGCAGATCGAAGGAAAGGACGCCGACGCCCGGACCGATGTGTTCGCTCTCGGCGTTGTCCTTTATGAAATGGTAACGGGCCGCAAAGCCTTCGAGGGAAAAAGTCATGTCACCCTGATGGCCGCGATTCTGGAACGCGACCCGTCGCCCATTTCCTCGATCCGTCCAGTCTCTTCCAGTTTCGATAGAATCGTCCGGACGTGCCTGCAAAAAGACCCGGACGATCGGTGGCAAACGGCGCGCGAGGTGGTACGGGAGCTGAAGTGGACGCTGGAAGAGAAGCTCGCGGAAACAACGGTTCCCACGCCCACGCCCGCAAAAAGGAGCGCGCGCACGGCCTGGATCGTGGCCGCCATCGCCGTAGTTGGTTTGCTAGTGGCCCTCGTCCCCGCATCGCGGCATGTGCTCGAACCCCCGAAAGATGTGGCAGTACGCCGTTTCACCATCGAGCCGCCGCTCATGCCGGGCCCGGCCATCGTCAGCCTGGCAATCTCGCCCGATGGGCACCGGTTAGCATTCACCGCGATCGGACCGGATAACAACACGCCAATGCTGTGGATGCGTCCTATGGATTCGCTGGCAGCGCAGGTTCTGCCCGGAACGGAACAGGGCATTGGTCCGGCCTGGTCTCCGGATAGCCGGTTTATCCTTTTTTTTCGAACGGGAAGCTC